>PVMK01126654.1_pt1 | contig 22303 bp, 23 predicted proteins | sample 1853481 | NCBI WGS metagenome assembly PVMK01 (sample SAMN08533507, study PRJNA380276) | Marine sediment metagenome, whole genome shotgun sequencing project.
ATGGGGCATGGCGTGGCCGGAAGATGCATTGACGAAGGACGAGACGATCGTGAGTTCCTTCCGTCCTCATTGGAAGTTGCTCTTCGTTCCGTTCCTGTGGGGTTTCGGCGTGCTCGTCGTGTTCAGTCTGCTCGAGTTGCGGTTCGACGGCCTGGCCAGGTTCACAGGATTGGTCTCTTTGGGCCTTCTTCTGTGGTTCGTTGTGCGCCCGCTGGTGAACTGGTGGTTCACCCGGTATGTGCTCACCACTGAACGTCTCATCACCCGGAAGGGACTGATCGCCCAGAGCGGTATCGAGATCCCTCTTGAGAGCATCACGAACGTCAACTTCAGCCAGTCGATCTTCGAGCGGATCCTCGGCGCGGGTGATCTTCTTGTTGAGTCTGCTGGCGAGACCGGTCAGAGTTCGTTCGTGAACATCCCGCGTCCCGACAAGTTCCAGGCGCTGCTGTACAAGACACGTGAAGCGAGAAGTATCGATCTGTCGACGGGTCCTCCGATGGTCGCGCCAACCGACCCGACCGAGGCGATACGGAAGCTTGCCGGCCTTCGTGACGACGGATTGATCACCGAAGAGGAATACGAGCGGAAACGTCGCGAGATCCTCGACGGAATGTGATCGCTCGCTGCGCTCGCTGACAGACGACAGACAACAGACCCGCTCGCCCCGCTCGCTGACAGACCAGAAGCGAATATCTTCTGAGGTCTGAGATCTGAGGTCTTCTGAAGCTATTCCTCTTCGTCCGTCGGTGGCATTCTGTCGAACTTTCCGACGATCTCCACGTGGTAGGTCTGGGGGAAGAGGTCGACGGGGGTTGCCTCGATGAACTCGTAGCCGAACTCTTCGAGGATCCGAGTGTCGCGTGCGAACGATGCGGGGTCGCAGGACACATAGGCGATCGTTCTTGGCATGGCAGACGTGACCGCTTCGATCCCGCGAAGACCGAGGCCCTTGCGTGGCGGATCCACAACGGCGACGTCCCAGTACTCCTCGAGCGCCTCGATGTCACGTGTGAAGGTACCATCGATCACCTTGGCATCGACGCCAGCCGCACGAAGGTTCCTTCGTGCGTAGTTGACAGCAGAGGAGATCGAATCCAGGCCGAGCACGCGGGCTGCACCTTTGCCGACCGTGCATCCGAACAGTCCAACACCGCAGTACCCGTCGAGGAGCGTGTCCCCAGCGTCGAGTTCGAGTGCATCTTTCACAAGTTGTACGAGAATCTCGGCACCCGCGGTGTTGTTCTGGAAGAACCCGTCGACTGGGATCTCGAAGGTCGTCCCGTCGATGACCTCGGTCAGTGTCCCCGGACCGATGATCGTTTCGAGACGCTTGCCCTTCCGTCGGATGACCGATGCTCCCCAGTCGCTCGCGGACTCGGGGATGTCTCCGTCGACGATCGCGACCACGTCTCCTGTGTTGATGCCGCAGCGCAGGACGATCCTTGTGGCCCCGGTGAGATCACCGAGTCGATCGAAGACCGCTCTGATCGGCGGTGCGAGCAGGAGGCATTCGTCAAGCGTGACGAGGTCGTTCGATTTCGCCCGGTACATGGCTGGGCGACCATCGGCCACCTGGAAATCCATTCGATTGCGATACCCGAGCGCGTCGGGGGGAGCCATGGTGGCGTTGACGACCGGATCGGTGATCCGCCCGAGATGTTCTAGCTGGCCTATGACGGTGGATCGCTTCCAGGCGCGCTGCACTTCCTCCTGGGCGAACTGCCACTGACATCCACCACATACCGCTGCGTGCGCACACGGTGGGGTTCGTCTGCCTTCCGCAGGTTCGAGGACCTCGACCAGAGCGACGCGTGCCCACGACCCCTTGTCTTCCGTGATGGTGCCGGTCACGACTTCCCCTGGCATTGCTCCGGCGACGAAGTGTGCCTTGCCGTCCTTTCGGGCGACGGCCTCCCCGCCATGGGCGATGTCGTGTGGGTGGAGTTCGAGCATGCTGCGAGCGTACCGTCGGCTCCTGCCTCTATCGTCAGGGTGGATCACGTGGTCAGACGGCTCAATCGGCCAGGACGCAGACGTGGCAGGCGCCCGTCGAGCCTCAGGTGGTAACGATTCGGTGCACGCGCCGTCTGGCTGTAGCCGTTCTAGCACACCTGATTCAGCGTGCTCGCGTAACGCCGGGTCGTGGATTGAGCTTTAGGGAGCGGTATCGTCGCCGGACGTCATCGGAGCAGTCAATGGATCTCGGCACCGTACTCCAATTCCATCAGCAGTGGTTCTACGTGGCCGTTGTGTCGTGCGGCCTCGTGGGCGCATGGGGCCTGGCACTTGCATTGATGAAGCGCGACCTCAATCGTGCGTTCACGATCGCCCGTGCAGTGGCCATCGTCGCCATCTTGGTGCAGGTCGGAGCAGGCGTCGTTCTCTACAGCAACGACATACGTCCTGGGAACTCGTTCCATGTCTTCTACGGCGTCGTGATAGCGATCACCCTCACACTCGCGTATCTGTACCGCTCGACCATGGCGCGAAAGCCCGCACTCACGTATGGGATTCTCCTGCTCTTCGTCATGGGCCTTGGGCTTCGTGCATGGGCGAATGTGTCGTAACGGCCGGCGTTAGGCTGCACCCATCAGGAAAGGATCGGAATGCTCAGCGGTAAGCGGCTCGTCATCACGGGAGTCCTGACGGACGACTCGATCGCGTGGCACACCGCAAAAGTTGCGCAAGAACAGGGTGCCGAGGTTGTGCTCACCGGGTTCGGACGAGGTCTATCCCTTACGAAGCGTTCCGCCAAACGTCTGCCCAATCCAGCCGAGGTGTTCGAGCTCGACATCAACGATTCTTCCCACATGGAAGCGCTGAGCTCGGCGCTCGATGAGTCGTGGGGCGGTGTTGATGGTGCTCTGCATGCGATCGCCTTCGCCCCGGAGGATGCGCTCGGCGGGAACTTCCTCGAGACGCCTGCAGATTCAGCGGCGACAGCCTTTCTCACCTCTGCTTTCTCATACAAGACGCTCGCTGTCGGGCTGCTTCCGCTATTCAGGAAGGCTGGCGGAGGGGCGCTGGTCAGCCTTGACTTCGACAACTCTGTCGCCTGGCCTGGTTACGACTGGATGGGAGTGTCGAAGTCGGCTCTTGGATCTGTGACGAGATATCTCGCGCGCTATCTCGGAGAGGACAACATTCGCGTGAATCTGGTGTCTGCGGGCCCCGTCAACACGATCGCTGCGAAGTCGATCCCAGGGTTCCAGCAATATGAGAATCTCTGGGAAGTGAGAGCGCCGCTGGGATGGGACCCCCACGACCCCGATCCTGTAGCCAAGATGTCGTGCGTGCTCCTGTCGGACTTCGCCCTCGCCACATCGGGCGAGATCGTCCACGTTGACGGTGGCTTCCATGCCATCGCCGCGGGCAAACGAGAGGGTCTCGACAAGCTGCAGGAGTGAGGTTCACTCCTCAGGTGAACCTGCTGGCAGGGCAACGATGAACGTCGCACCGCCATCGACCGTCGGTTCGAACCACACGCGACCATTCATCGCCTCGGCAAGTCCCCGGACGATCGACAATCCGAGGCCGGCACCGCCCTTGGACCGCGTTGCATGTGGCTGGAGCTGAGTGAATCGATCGAAGATGACGTCATGCATCTGGTAGGGGATTCCGGGGCCATGGTCTATGACGCTGAGTCGCACTTCGTCTCGAGCGGTAACAACCTCAATCTCCACATCAGCGTCCGCACCGTACTTGAGTGCGTTGTCGACCAGATTCGTCATAACCCGCGCTAGATGGTCACGGTCCGCATGCAACTCCTCTGTGTCCTCCGTGACGGACACGGACACTCGGTCCGCATCGGGCAAGGCAGCGAGCAACTCGGTGAGGAAGGACTCGACATCGATCCCGGTCGATCGAACCGGGAGCGAAGCCGCCTCGATCCGCGACATGACGAGCAGATCCTCGATCAGGGTGTGCAGGCGCTTGGATTGATTCGATGCCATCGTGATCAGCTGTTGCGCCCTCGGATCTTCCGGGAGAAGCTCAGGCCGCTGCAGCGTGCTCAACGCACCGATGATCGACGTGAGCGGCGTTCTGAGCTCGTGGGAGACAACGGAGACGAAGTTCGTCTTCATCTCGGCAACCTCGGCCATCCGAACGCTCGACGCTCGCGCCTCTTCGTACCGGGTCAACTGATTCAGCACGAGAGCGGCAGGTGCCGCCACGGACTCGAGGGTCCTGATGTCGGCGTTGGTGAAATCTGTCGCCTTGTCGCCGACAACAAGCACGCCGATCGTGCGGTCGCCCAAGCGGAGCGCAACGGCGGCGAGGCGATCTGCCTGTAACTCGTGTGCGAGCCGATCCTCGGCCTCTCTGTTCTCGAACGAGTTGATGATCGCTGCGTCACCCGACGTGAAGACGCGCTGTGGGAGATTGCGCTCGTCGAGAGGGAGGACGACGCCCTGAGCCGCAACCGTGTGTCCTGCAACCCAGATCGGCGTCATCAGCTCAAGGGAGCCGGTGTCAGCGTCGTACATGAGCACCAAGCCGATGCGAGCTTCAACAGCTTCGACAACGCGACCGATCAACTCGGGGAGAACCTCGTCGAGGTTCGTGCCAGCTCCGATGGAGAGTGACACGTCGTACAGCTGGCTGAGCCTGCGTTCCTGTCCGGCGAGGGTCGATTCTCTCGTGGCGAGCTCCTGGTACTTGAGGGAGGATTCCTCGATCTGGGTCCGAATCCTTATTGAGAGCAGCATTACGAATACGGTTGCGGCCATGAATCCGAGCATCCGTGTGGCTGTTGCCGATGTCATGAATCCCAGTGAGTCTCCGAGAGCGATCCAGTAGGAACCGATCGAGGTGACGCTGATGACGATGAGTGGCACCGTGCTGACCGCGGCAGCGGCAGCGAAGAATGAGACGAGGAGGAACCCGATGGTGGATGGGCGCTCTGAGCCATGCACCGCTACGAACACCTGGGCCGCAAATGCTCCGAGGCTCCACGCGACGATGAGCCACTCCACGACTCGTGATGACGCCAACCGTTTCCATGGCGTAGCAGTCAACGCGGCGAGTCCTGCGAGAAGGCCCGCCGCGGCGATGAGGCCCGGCGTGCGTTGAGACTGGTCAAGTGAGAGCGCCCAGATGGCAAAGATGCCGAGAGCGAGCCACGACACGACAAGGCCCGTTTGGATTACGCGCACCCGATAGTCAGTTGTCAGTCGATCGCTCTGCGCCGTCACGCCAAACCCCTCGCGGATATCGAACCACACGGTAATCTCATCGAATGGCCAGAGTCCTTCTTCTGTTCGGTGGTCGGTCGTCGGAGCATGAAGTGTCGTGCTCGTCGGCGGTGTCTGTGTATGGCGCCCTGGCCGACTCAGGACACCGAGTCATACCCGTTGGTATCGATCGGCAGGGTGATTGGTTCTTGGCAGACACGGCCTACAAACCCTTCCGAGCCGAGGGAAGACCGGTTTCGTTCTCTGTGCCGGCGGGCGTCCTTGAGGTCAGTGGCCAGCAGGTCGAGTTCGATGTCGTCTTCCCGGTCCTCCATGGTCCGATGGGGGAGGATGGAACGGTTCAGGGCCTCTTCGACACGAGCGATGTGCCATACGTCGGTTGTGGCGTACGTGCGGGCGCACTCACGATGGACAAGGACTTCACGAAGCGAATCGCTCGCGCCGCTGGCATCGATACGTCACCGTGGCTAGCGGTCAAGAGAGCGCGGTGGGATGAAGACGCGCTCGGCGTGGTGCGTGAGTTCTCGTCTCAACTCCGATATCCGATGTTCGTGAAGCCGTCTGCCCAAGGTTCATCGGTCGGCATCTCGAAGGTCTCGGATGTCGGGGCGCTCGAGGTGGCGATCAACGCTGCCCTCCGATACGACACCAAGGTGGTCGTCGAGGAGGCGATCGACGGGCGCGAGATCGAAGTTGCCGTGCTCGATGGGCCACGCGCCTCGCTGCCAGGCGAGATCCTCACCGATGCCGACTGGTACACCTACAAAGCGAAGTACGACGACGACGGAGGTGAGTGTGTTGCCCCTGCGGACCTCGACGCCCATGAGACGGCCACGGTCAGATCGCTTGCAGAGAGGGTCTTCGATCTTTTCGGATTGTCAGGGCTGGCGCGGGTCGACTTCTTCCTTGATGCACGCACCGGCAGGTTCCTCTTCAACGAGGTGAACACGATGCCAGGTTTCACATCGATCTCAGGGTTCCCGAAGATGTGGCTCGCATCAGGCTTCACCTACGAGGAACTGTGTTCGCATCTCGTGGATGCCGCGTTCGAGCGTCACGCGGCCCGAAGCAAGCTCGAGACGCGCTAGAGCTTGATGACCGGGCAGGTGAGTGTGCGGTCGATGCCCTCGACCGGCTGTACCTGAGTCACTACGAGCTGTCCCAGAGCGTCAACATCTGACGCCCTGGCCGACACGATCACGTCGTAGGGACCGGTGACGGCGTGAGCCGAGTCGATGCCGTCCATCGCAGCGATCGTGCGCGCGACATCTGAGGCTCTGCCTGTGTCTGTCTGGATGAGAATGTATGCCTGAACCATGGTTACAGGGTACACCGCAGAAGACGACAGATAACAGACAACAGACAACAGACCAGAGGTTGGCTGATCGGGTCAGCACATTGCTGCATCTGCGGCGAGCAACCAGTTGATGGAGCCTTCCAGCGTTGCGATGCGGAAGCGGCGTTCTGTGGCGATGTCGAGCGCCTCAAGAGCGATCTCGTCGCCGCGGTCGATGACATAGGCCAGTTGCTCGGCGGAAGTCCACACAGCGCTGCGAACTCCCGGTGCGGTGGATTCCGAGGCGTCGGTTACGGCGATGATGTCCCCGGTTCCGATATCTCCGACGAAGGCCTCCCCGTTCGACCAGACGACGACAACCCGTGCCTGGTCTGGGGATACGCAAGCGGAACGGACCGTTCCTTCTGTGAAGTCGATCGGGAACTCTGCTTCAGTGGTGCCCTTCACAACGTTGAGGACGCGGACGACGTCGGACGAGACGGCCACAGCGAGGTCTCCCGACGCTGCTTCGAACGTCGTTCTGCCCGGATCGGGTAGATCGAGTGAGACGAGTCCGGATTTGGGTGACCAATAGGCGAACCGGCCGAGTGTCTCGGGTCCGTCCGACGCGACGATGAGCCCGTCGGCAACCCCAACGACCCCATCCCACGGGTCGAAACGATCACCGACCGTGCCAGAAACGACGTCCATCAGCGATATCGAGGAGATCCCGCTTGCCGGCTCAGTCCCCGTGCCAAGGAACCAGACGAGGCCAGGCGTCGCTCCAGGAACTATGAACGACGCTGATGCAACCTCCGTGGGACTGCCGGCAAGGTCATGAGCAAGAACGAAGACGCTATTGCCATGCATGAACACGATTCGTCCGGCCGTGAACAGCAACGGGTACCGATGAACGCCTGTCTCATATTGGAGGTCGGTCCGACCAACGATCGTGCCATCGGTGCGGAGGATCCACACCGTGGCACCTTGTTCTCCCCAGCCACTCGGCGTCGTGATCGCGATGTCGCCTGCCAGAGCTGCTGCTCCCTCGGATTCAGGACCCACGATCAGCGCCGGATTCGCCGGGATCGTCGTGGCCGTCGACGGCACTGCGATCGTGGTCGCCGGAACGTCATCTGACGATGGTTCCGCGGTCGTCGACGTTGTCGTCGCCCGGGTCGTTGACGTGGTTGTGTCCGGAAGTGCCAGCCGGGCGGGCGGTGCATCTCCGGCAGACCCTTGATTCGTCAGCAGCCATACCGCACCGACCATCGCGGACACCAGAGCCACGATCACCCAGACGGGCGTGGATCGCGGTTCATCCGGTGTGTCGCCGTCGCCGCCAACGATACGGACAGGGTCCTCAGTCACACCAACAACCCTACGCAATCGCACGGAGACCTTCAGAAGTCAGAAGTCGGACGGCTGATTCTGGTCTGTGAGCGAGCGCAGCGAGCGGGTCTGTGGTCTGTCAGCGAGCGAAGCGAAGCGGGTCTGGAGCGAGCCGAAGGCGAGCGATCAATATCCGTCTGAGCCGAAGCGGAGATTCTCTGCCTGTGCGTCCTTGCCTTCACCAACCTGGTCGAAGCGGACGCGCTGACCCTGGCGAAGGAAGCGGAACATGGAGCCTTCGAGACTCCCTGGTTTGAGGAGAACTTCGGAGCGGTCGTCATCGCGAACGATGATGCCTACTCCCGTTGCAGCGTCGTAGACCTTGACGACGCCTTGCATCAGACCTTCTCGACCTTGCCGGCCTTGATACAGGATGTGCACACGCGTGCCCTGCGTGAGTTGGATCCGTGCTTGACGCGGATCTTCTGGATGTTCGGACGCCAGGTCTTTGAAGAACGCTTGTGTGAGAAGCTGACCTGCTTGCCCGTCCACGGCTCCTTGCCGCAGACTTCGCATCTGTATGCCATGTTGGGTAATCCTCCTGAGGCGACGACGAACGATAGCAGCGCAGCCCGCGTATTCGACCCTGCATCATGCTCGCAATAGGTCCGAAAACAGACCAACATCGGTCCTGTGAACGACGCCACACAGCCAAAGCCGCGCTCGCTTGTGTACCTCGACGACGTCGATGTTGTCAACGTAAAGGGCATAGGTGCCGTGACCAGCCGCAAGCTTGCGGCCGTGGGTGTCGTGTCGGTAGCCGATCTCTTGCTCACGACACCGCGTCGGTACCTCGACCGAAGCCAACTCTTCGACATCGGTGCGGCCCCTTACGACGAAGAAGTCACGGTCGGTGGCGTCGTGGAGACGTTCAACAAGCGGCGGATCTCACGAGGAAGGACGATGGTCGAGGCGAGGGTGTCCGACGGGACGAGTTCGGTGCGCGTCGTCTGGTTCAACCCATGGATCTCCATGACGGTGGGAGAAGAAGTCGCCCTGTCTGGCAAGATCGAAAATTTCAAGGGTTCGCGTCAGATGAAGGGCCCGGATGTCGACAGGCTATCCGGTCCCGAGTCGCTCATCACCGGGCGCGTCGTGCCCGTCTATGGCGGACTCGGCGGGCTGACGCCTTTCAAGGTGAGGGAGTCCATGGCCAACGCCTTGCGCCGGTCGCTTCCGATGGACGATCCGCTCAGCGAAGAGCAACGTGAACCATTCCGACTCATGGACCGAACGACTGCGTTCCAGAACATCCACCTGCCCGACGAGCTCAGGGATGTGTCGGCGGCGAAGCGCAGGCTGATCTTCGATGAGTTCCTGCGGATCCAGATGGCATTCCTCGCGCGGGCGCACGACGATTACGAGTCGAGCCGTGGCGTCGCGTTCGTCCCAGGGGAAGGGGAACTCTCGCTGAGATTCCGCGCTCAGTTCCTTGCGGCGATCGGTGCGGAGGAACTCACACCGGCACAGGAAGATGCGCTCGGCAAGATCAGGGACGGAATGGAGAACCAGAGTCCCATGCATGCATTGCTCCAGGGCGAGGTGGGTTCAGGGAAGACGATCGTCGCATTGCTAGCGCTTCTCGGTGCGGTTGAGGACGGGCATCAGGGAGTCGTGATGGCGCCCACTGAGATCCTCGCGACGCAACACTACTTCGGCATCGAGCGACTCCTCGTCGATGCGGCGATGGCCCCGAAGACCGAGGATCGGGGTGCAGCAGGGACGGAGAACCTCTTCGGCGGAGACGATCCTGTCACGAGGCCAGTTCGGATCGGACTCTTCACCGGATCGCGGGTCACGACCAACTTCGTGGCGGGGGATATCGCACGGAAGCAGGGTCTCGCGTGGCTCGAAGACGGATTGATAGACATCGCATTCGGAACCCAGGCACTCATTCAGACCGACGTCTCTTTCCAGTCGCTCGGACTTGCAGTTGTCGATGAGCAGCACCGGTTCGGGGTCGAGCAGAGGGTCCAACTGCGGGCCGCACGCGATGACGGTGCGGTACCCGATCTGCTTCTGATGACTGCGACGCCCATTCCCAGGACCTTCGCGATGGTGCTGTATGGCGATCTCGATCTGGTGACCATCACAGATCTCCCACCAGGACGTATCGCCGTAGCAACCACGGCGGTGACTGATACAGCCGACGCGCTCGAGGTGATCGATGAGACGATCATGGCTCACGTGGATCGAGGCCAGCAGGTGTTCGTCGTCTGCCCACTCGTTAAGGACTCGGACAAGATCGATGCGATCTCAGCCACATCGGAGTTCGCTCGCGTCTCGGCTTCCATGCCGCAGGTCTCCGTTGGGCTGCTCCATGGCCAGGTCGGATCCGATGAAAAGGCAGCGATCATGGAGCAGTTCCGGATCGGAGACATAGACGTCCTCGTGGCCACGACTGTGATCGAGGTTGGCATCGACATTCCGAACGCAAGCTTGATCGTGGTCCGCAGCGCCGAGCGGTTCGGCCTCAGCCAACTCCACCAGCTGAGGGGCCGGGTCGGAAGGGGTGAACATGCGAGCGAATGTCTCCTCGTTCATGACGCGAAGACGGCTGAGTCCGAGCAGCGGATCGAGGCGATGCTCGCATCTCACGACGGATACGTCCTCGCCGAGAAGGACCTTGAGATCCGGGGCCAGGGGACCGTGTTCGGGGGCTCCCAGTCGGGTAGTGCAGATCTCAGGCTTGCCCACATCGTCAGGGATGCGGACCTCCTCGGAATCGCGCGCGAGGTCGCTGAGGAAGCGATGAAGGCTGGCCGTGAGAGCGATCTCGTCGTTGCGATCCTTGAGGAATCTGACCGGTTTCTCGGAACGCTCCCTGAGGCGATCGATGACGAGGTCGAGGTATGAGGATCATCGCCGGTGCGGCGAAGGGCACGAACCTGAAGGCTGCACGACACGGGACCCGCCCCATGACCGGCCGCGCACGGGAGTCCCTCTTCTCGATCATTGCAGCCCGCTTGCCGGCCTCCGAAGTACTCGATCTGTTCGCCGGGACCGGCTCACTCGGCCTCGAGTCTCTGAGCAGGGGAGCGGAACTTGCTGTGTTCGTCGAGTGGGACGACGAGGCGGCCACTCTTCTGAAGGACAACATCGAGTCAGTCGGTCTGGGAGGCTCGGTCATACAGAAGGACGTTGAGGTAGCGCTCGGATCCCTTCGCCGACTGTTCGATGTCGTCTTCGTGGACCCGCCGTACGCCGACGACGACGAATCGGTTGAGCGGACATTGGCTCAACTGGAGCCACTACTCGCACCCGATGGCCTTGTCGTCGTCCACAGACAGGCGCGGAGTGCGTTCGGAGTCCCCTGATTTCCTCACTTCAACTGATGAGCGGCGTTACGGTGATGCTGTGATAACGATGTTGGAGAGGACGGTCGCGTGATTACCGCGCTTGTGCCAGGAAGTTTCGATCCCCCGACCAAGGGGCATCTCGACGTCGTCGAGCGCCTCGTGCCTCTTTTCGATCAGATCGTGGTGGGTGTCGTGCACAATCCGTCGAAGAGCCCACTGTTCTCGGCCGAGGAGCGAGTATCGCTTCTCGAGGAGTGCACTGCCCAGTGGTCGAACGTCAGGGTTCATAGTTTTTCTGGCCTCTTGGTTGACTATGCGGTCGAGATCGGTGCGAAGACCGTCGTCAAAGGGCTCAGGGCGGTAACAGACTTCGAGTACGAGATCCAAATGTCTCAGATGAACAGACACCTTTCGAGCGAGGTTGTGTCCCTGTTCGTTGCTACGAAGCCCGAATACGGTTACCTCTCGTCATCACTTGTCAAGGAAGTGGCGCGTCTCGGGGGCTCGGTCGACGCCTTGGTTCCCTGAGCCGGTGGCAACAGCATTGAAGGAGCGACTCGCATGACCGACCACATCGAGAGTGCACATCCAGCCCCGATGGTTCCGGGAGCCATCGCTGATCTTCTCGAAGACCTTCTCAGCGAGATCCAGAGTGCGCGCGCGGTCCCGCTGTCGAACAACGTCATGATCAACCAGGAAGAGATCCTCGATCGACTCCACCAGGCGATCGAGGACCTCCCGGAGGAACTCAGGGCCGCCCGGTGGATGGTCCGTGAACGCGAGGCGTACATCGCCGTACCAACGAGAAGGCACGCGATCTTCTCGTGAAGGCTCGCGAAGAGTCAGAACGGCTGGTCTCGGATAACTACGTCGTTCAGGAAGCCGTCGAAGAGGCGAACGCTCTTGTGCGAAACGCAGAGAGCGAGGGGCGACGGATCAGGCTCGAAGCCGAGGATTTCGCCGAACGCCACCTGAGCGAAGCCGAATCTGTACGTGGTGAGTTGTACCGCTACATCACCGAGGCCAGAGCAGAACTCCACAAAGCTCTTCCGCCAGCCGAGCCACCACCGGTCAGCGAGTAGTCCGCAAAGGACCGAGCCGTTCCGCGCCATCCCTACCCTGAACGCATGCTCCGTTCCCCCTTCTCGCTCAATGTTGCTGATCTCCTCGGAAAGAACGCGTCTGGTCGCGAGGTCACGATCGAGGCACCAGTCGACTGGGGTCTTGAACTCATAGCGCTGTCGCCAGACGAGCCGATGACCGCCGAACTGATGTTGCATCCGATCTCGAACGGTATCGCGGTGACAGGCCGCGTGGAGTTCGTGACCATCGACACCTGCCATCGGTGCCTCGACACGACCCGTAGGGAACGTTCAGCGTCGATCGGTGCCTTGTTCGATGAGGCCCTCGACGATGAGAGCTACCCGCTTGACGGTCAGGAGATCGATGTCGAACAGATGCTGCGCGATGAGGTGATTCTCTCCTTGCCGTTGACCACAACATGTGACGATGAATGCACATCAGTTGTGGAACCTGCGCCGATAGACTTGAATACGGACTCCCCGGAGGAAGAGGGCGATATTCGTTCGCCCTTTGCAGTCCTCAAGGACCTCCTCGATCCCGGGGAATAAGCAAAAGGTTTACCAACATGGCAGTTCCAAAGAAGAAGATGTCGCGGTCCCGCACACGGCGTCGCAAGGCGCAATGGAAGGTCGCAAGACCGACCATCGCCCGTTGCCAGCAATGCAACTCACCTCACCGCCCCCACAGGGCGTGCCAAGTGTGTGGCACCTACAACGGGCGCGAAGTCACCCCTGTCTAGTAGCTGCGCATGCCGCTGATAGCCATCGACGCGATGGGGGGCGACAACGCTCCTGGTGAAATCGTCGAAGGTGCCGTCGCTGCCTCCGAAAAAGGCACCCGCATCGTCTTGGTTGGTGACAAAGCTGCGATTGAACCGCTGCTCGCCGGACGAGGCAAAGACATCTCGATTCGCCATGCGACTGAAGTCATCGGCATGGATGACGATCCTGCCCATGCGATCCGTGAGAAGAAGGACGCCTCGATCGTCGTTGCATCGCGTATGGTCGCTTCCGGCGAAGCCGATGCGCTGATCTCCGCCGGCTCCACCGGTGCCGCAATGGCATGCGCTGCGTTCTTGATAGGTCGCCTGAAGGGCGTGTCCCGCCCTGCCATCGCAACCTTCTTCCCGAGCGGTCAGTGCGTCATGGACATGGGTGCCAACCTCGAGGTGAAGCCGGAACATCTTCTCGAATTCGCCGTGATGGGCTCAGCGCTGTCAGAGGTCTATCGCCACATCGACAACCCGAAGGTGGGCCTGTTGAACATCGGCGAGGAGCCGACCAAGGGAAGGGACGTCGAAAAGGCTGCCTATGCGCTCCTAGACGCCAGTGCCGCGATCAACTTCATCGGCAATGTTGAAGGACGCGACATCGCCGCACAGACTGCTGATGTGATCGTCACGGATGGCTTCACCGGAAACGTTCTGCTCAAGACGAGCGAGGGCGCAGGGAAGTTCATCCAGCAGATGATCCTCGAGACGCTCTCGCAACCCGATTATCAAGACCTGGTCCCCGCCCTTATGCCCGCGTTCATGGAGTTGCGCGAGCGATTGAGCCCTGAGAGTGTCGGCGGCGCCCACCTCGTCGGCACGAAGGGTGTTGTCGTCATCGCACACGGTTCGTCATCACGAGTCGCCGTCACGAACGCGATCTCGATCGCAGCCGAAGGTGCGAGATCCGGACTCGTGGAGAAGATCGCTGATGGCATCGACACCGCCAAGCACTGACGAATCGACCGATGGCTCGCTTGCGTCGATAGAGGCGGCCCTCGGACACGCCTTCAGCGAACCAGATCTCCTTCTCCATGCCGTCACGCACACGTCGTTCGCTGCGGAGAATCACGGCGCCACGTCATACGAGCGCCTCGAATTCCTTGGGGACGCCGTCCTGGAGTTGAGCACAACGGATGTGATCTTCTCACTGCTCGCCCAAGAGTCCGAGGGCCGGATGACGAAAGTTCGTGCATCCGTTGTTGACATCACAACGCTTGCCGAGGTCGCGCGCTCCGTCGGACTCGCAGACGTTGTCCGCCTCGGCGTTGGCGAGGAGCGCAGTGGGGGAGCAGACAGGGACTCGATCCTCTCCGACACGATGGAAGCGGTTCTCGGAGCGATCTACGTCGACGGCGGATTCGAAGCGGCACACGGTGTGGTCACGTCTCTGTGGACAGAGATAATCGTTTCTCGTATCGCCGCACCCGTCGTAACGGATGGCAGGTCACGACTTCAGGAACTCATTGCGCAGCGTGGCGGCACCGTGACATTCGAGTTCGATCGGAGCGGGCCTGATCATGCCGCCGTGTACGTCGCCACCGTCCTCGTCAACGGAGATGCCGTTGGGACAGGAACAGGGAGTTCCAAGAAGTCGGCTGCCATCGCGGCGTCGGACAGCGCTCTTCGGTCGGATGGGTAGGGCTTCAGAGGAGCAGCCAGTGTGAAACACACGCATGTAATTCGCTCTGGTAGCCTGTGGCACCGTGAAACTCAAACATCTGACATTGCGAGGCTTCAAGTCGTTCGCAGATAGAACCCGGCTCGACTTCTCCACGGGCGTCAACGTTGTTGTCGGCCCCAACGGCTCGGGGAAATCCAATATTCTCGATGCCATCGCGTGGGTCATGGGCACGCAGGGAACCAAGTCGTTGCGCACGGAGAAGATGGAGGATGTCGTCTTCGCGGGTACCGAGTCTCGCCCGCCCTTGCCCCGGGCCGAGGTGGCACTGACGTTCGCCAACGATGACCAACTCATGCCGCTTGGTCTCGCTGAGATCACGATCACCCGTCGATTGTTCAGGGACGGCACGTCTGAGTACGAGCTCAACGGCGCTCCGTGCCGACTGCTCGACATTCAGGAACTGCTCTCTGACGGCGGGATCGGGAGACAGCAGCACGTTCTGGTGAATCAGGGCCAGGTCGGTGACATTCTCAACGCACGCCCGGAGGATCATCGTGGAGTGATCGAAGAGGCGGCAGGTGTCACGAAGCATCGTTCGAGACGTGACAGGGCGATGCGGAGGCTCGAACGGACGGATCACGACGTCGAGAGGCTCAACGACATTCTGGGCGAGAAGCGTAAGTCCATGCGTCCACTCAAGAGGCAGGCGAATGCGGCGGGGCGGCACGATTCCGTCCGTGACGAAGCCCTTGCGATCAAGCTCTGGCTCGGTGGTGAGGATCTCCGGTCCATCAGGAACAGGTTGAAGCACGCCGAGACCGAGCGGTCTGAGGGGGCGAACGTCCGCGACACCACGGATAAGGAGCTGACCGACCTGCTCGGCTCGCTTGAGGATCTGCGGAGTGCGGCTGGAGCGGTCGGCTCGCAGCTCAGCAGGGACACGGCAGCCGCAGCAAGGCTCGAGACGGTGACTGAGCGCCTTCGACGTATCTCCCTTGTGTCGCGTGAACGCAGAAGATCGATCGCATCGCGCGCCGAGGGTGCGGATGAACGGCGCGAGGACCTCGAGATCGAGCAGCGAGACCTGACCGAAGTCGTCGCGAGCACCGAAGCGGCGGAGTCGGCGGCATCTGAGGAAGCTGACCGTACAGACGTGGCGCTCAGGGCACTTGAGGACGAGGAGCGGTCGCTATCGGAGCAGATCCAACTGCCGACAGAGGGAGTCGTAGCCAATCTGCGTGGCGACCTTCGCGCACTTGAGAACGCTTCGCAGCGAGACGTCAGCGAGACCGATCACGTCAGGGCGCGCTTCGACGTCGTTGCTGCCCGCCGTACCGAGGAGAACGAAGAGACAGACCGTCTCAATTCTGAGATCGAAACCACGGACGCTGCTGCCACAGAGCTGCAGGACGTTTACACCACGAGGAAACAGGCCAGGGAGAGCGCTCAGGTGGTCTGGGAGCGCGACGAGTCCGACGTGGCCGAAGCCAGGCTCAAGGCTGCTGGGGCGGAGGCGAGAGTTGACGCTCTCGAGACGGCCGTCGCCGGGCTGATCGATGAGCGTGCGCGTGACCTCGCTTCGGGTGCCGATGGCGTCCTGGGTTCCCTTGTCGCACGACTCGACGTTCCTGAGGACGTCGCAGACGCGGTTGACGCCGCACTGGGGGAGTGGCGGGGCGCCTATGTTGCCCAGGACGAGTCCGCCGTTCGTTCCGTTGTTGAGGTTCTCAAGGGTGCGGGTTCAGGTGGAGTGTCGGTCGTGAGTTCGAGCCCTGTCCCCGTTGATCAGACGAGGGCGATCGCGGCTCGGTTCGGCGTGGACGCGATGGTTGACGTGCTCGGTCCGAAGGCGGACGCATCGGTCGCTTCGATGTTCCTCGGTGACGTTGTGGTTGTGCAGGGTTGGATGGCAGGCTGGAGCCTGGTGTCCGAGGAGCCTTGGGTGAGAGCGGTGACGCCTGAAGGAGATCTGATCACTCGGCGGGGGATGTTCGTTGCCCAGCCTGATGGAGCAGGTCCTGCTGCGCTCGAGGCGGCGCGGGTTGGTCTTGAAGCTGCCCAGCATCAGCTGACGAAGACGGAGACCGGGCTTCACACATCCCGCCTCGCGTTCGACGGAACTCGAGAAGCAGAGCGCAGCGCCCTTGAGTCTCTGGAAGCGCTGGAAGCGACACTGGCGGGGCTCACGGAAGCGCTCGGACTCGTTGGGCGAGCCCATGTCGCGTCACGCGATGAGGCCGCCCGCCTGAGTAACCGCCTGGAGGCACTCGAAGAATCGAGAACTTCGCGTGACGAGAGGATCGCCTCGCTGCGTGACCGGGTCGCCGAGTTCCAGGGAGAGGAAGCTGCTAGGCAGCAAGCCTGGGATGCCCTCAACGACCGCAGGGCTGAAGTCGCTCAACTCCGTGACGAAGCTCGTAAGCGGCGTGAGGCAGCAACGGCGGATCTCGCATCGATCGTCGAACGGAGGCGGATCAGTGAGCGGAGGCTTGCTGTGATCGCTTCGGAGATCGCACAGCTGCAGTTCCTGCCTGGTCAAGCCGACGCCGTCGACGCTCTTGAGGCGATCGAGGCTCGCTCCGATCGTGTCGCGCGGGTCGTCGCGTCGCATATTGAAGCTCTGCGGATACGGCAGCGCGAGCTGAGGGAGAGCGTCGGCTCAGCGAATTCCGAACTCACCCATGCAGAGGAACGACGAGAGCTTCTCGAGTTGCAACGGCGCACTTCGGCCGATGCCGTGAATGCCCTCGATATAGAGATCGCTGAACTGCGCGTGCGGGACGAGTCCGTAGCCGAAGGTCTGAGACGCGATGCCGACTCCAACGAAGCCGCCGCACTCGCTGCGGAGATGCCGGAACTGGCTGCGGGAATCAACATGAAAGAACGTCTGGCGTCCCTTGAGGCCGACCTTCGACGGATGGGACCCATCAATCCGCTGGCTGCATCTGAATACGATGAACTGTCGGAGGAGGTCGACGAGTTGGAAGCACAGCTCAACGACCTGAGCGACTCTCGCGCAGAGCTCAAGAAGGTCGTTGCAGCGCTGGATGAGCAGATGGTGGCGTTGTTCGAGGAGGCGTTCGCTGAGATAGCGGGCTTCTATGAGGAGAACTTCGCGCTCGTGTTCCCTGGTGGCTCCGGAAGGTTGCGACTGACAGAGTCAGACGACCCGCTCAATGCCGGTGTCCTGGTGGAGGCACAGCCAGCAGGGAAGAAGGTTGGAAGGCTCTCGCTCTTGTCGGGTGGCGAGCGTTCTCTTGCTGCGCTTGCCGTCCTGTTCGCAGTGTTCAGGGCAAGACCGAGCCCGTTCTACGTGCGCGACGAGGTGGAGGCCGCGCTCGACGACGCCAATCTGCACCGGTTCCTGAAACTCGTTGACACCCTGCGACGCGATGTGCAATTGGTGATCATCACCCATCAGCAACAGACCATGCACGCAGCAGACGTGCTGTACGGAGTGACGATGGAACCGGGGGCGTCGTCCCAGGTGATCTCCAAGCGCATGACTCCCGTTACCGTCTGAGCCTCTGAGCGAACGAGCTGTGTGGTGCAGGCGGCTGACACTGCGGTCACGCACGACATGGCACCACTATCGACAAGGGAAACTCTGTGGATCCGCTGATCATCGTCATCGCACTGGTTGTAATCGCTGCTGCCGTGGCGGTCTTCTGGTTGCTGAGGTCGAGTTCTGACGCCGAGCAGGTCGCAACATCCGAGACCGGAGCGAAGCAGGACGCGGGAGGGCTCCGGAGTCGGCTTGCTAAGACAAGATCGGTTCTTGGGGGGTCGATCACATCGCTCTTCAGCTCGGCGGGAGCCAACGAAGCGGCGTGGGAAGGCCTCGAAGACGCCCTGATCCTTGCCGATGTCGGCCCTGACACAGCATCGACCGTGGTGCAGGAAGTGCGTCGGCGTTCTCCTCAGAATCCCGACGAAGCCACGACGGTATTGGCTGAGATCCTGACCGGTCTCCTTGCCGGACGCGATCGGTCTCTCGACCTTTCCGCCAGTCCCGCGGTCGTCGTGGTTGTCGGGGTCAACGGGACGGGCAAGACGACGTCGATCGCAAAGCTGGCAAACGCACTTGTCGCCGATGGTCGAACAGTGGTCCTCGGGGCGGGCGATACCTATCGGGCGGCGGCAGACCATCAGCTCCAAGAATGGGGAACCAGGGTCGGCGTTGAGGTGATCACCGGTGAGGTCGGATCCGATCCGGCAAGCGTCGCGTTCGCCGCAGTCGACCACGCCAAGTCCAACGACGTCGACGTGGTCATCGTGGACACCGCTGGCCGGTTGCACTCGCAAACGAATCTGATGGATGAGCTGACCAAGGTCACGAGGATCGTCGCACGCGAGGCGGGTTCGGTGTCTGAGGTCCTGCTCGTGCTCGATGGAACGACAGGACAGAACGGCATCGCTCAAGCCCGGGCCTTCGCCGAAGCGGTCGGAGTCACCGGCATCGTCCTCACGAAGCTCGACGGTACTGCGAAGGGCGGTATCGCGATCGCAGTGGAGCACGAGCTTGATATTCCCATCAAGTACATTGGGGTTGGTGAAGGCATGGATGACCTGATGCCGTTCGTGCCAGATGACTTTGTGGAGGCGCTGATCACATCATGACGCACGAAGAACTGCTCGAAGCCGCTGCTGAGGCTGCGACGAGATCGTATTCACCGTATTCGTCGTTCCGTGTCGGAGCGGCGGTGCTTGCTGCCGACGGAACCGTGTACACCGGAGCGAACGTCGAGAACGCCGCATACGGCTCTGCCGTCTGTGCAGAGGCCTCCGCCATCACCGCCGCCGTGAATGCAGGCGTACGCAAGATCGACACGGTCGCGGCGGTCTGTCTCGATGGCGAATTCTGTAGCCCCTGTGGGAACTGCCGCCAGATCATGCAGGAATTCTTCGTGGAGACGGTGGTTATGCACGGACCCGACGGCGCGCCCAATGCTCTGCCACTGTCCGAGTTGCTGCCCCTGTCCTTCGGCCCCGAGGCGCTCGGCTAGGAGCGAGCCTTCAGCGCCTCGATCAGCTGGGGTACCACCTTGTGGACGTCGCCAACGACGCCCAGGTCAGCGAGACCGAAGATCGGTGCGTCGGGATCCTTGTTGATAGCGATGATCGTCGTGGAACCCTTCATGCCGACCAAATGCTGCATGGCTCCCGAGATGCCACACGCTATGTACACGGATGGCTTGACGGTCTTGCCCGTCTGCCCGACCTGGTAGCTGTACGGAACCCAGCCTGCATCGACGACTGCCCTCGTGCCGCCGACGGCACCGCCGAGGAGGCCTGCAAGTTCGTGCATCATCTCGAACTTGTCGCCGCTCCCGAGTCCTCGTCCGCCTGACACGACGACGGCTGCGGCCTCAAGCTTGGGGCCCTCGGACGCCTCGACATGACGCTCGGTCACCCTTGCCCCACCGGACCGGCCGGTGTCTGGCATCTCCACGGTGTGCACGGATGGAGCATCCCCGCCCGTCGGTTCCGCTGGGAAGGCCTTTGGCCGTGTGACGATGATCGCTGGGCTCGCAGCGGTGAACTCGGTCGAGACTTCCAGCGTTCCACCGAGAATCTCAGACGAAACCGTGATGGTGTCAGTCCCGTCGAAGTCGAGGGCATTGGATATGACGGGTCTGCCCATCCGCGCACCGAGTCTGCCCGCGATGTCCCTGTCCGTGTTTCCTGCGCCGAACAGCACGATGTCGGCGGACTCCACCAGTGGGGCCATCGCGGCCGAAGCCGGCGCTGAGGGGAGGGCATCTTCGGAATCGAAGTGGTGGACCTCGGAGGCTCCGTGGTCCCCGAGCACAGCGAAGCTGGCATCGGATCCTGCGCCGAGATAGAACACGCGCACATCGCCGTGAGCCCGCGCCTTGCTGATGAGTTCAAGGGACCCGGTCGACGGAACGCCTTCTGCTTCTTCTGCAAAAACCCAGAGATCCATTCAGATCACCTTGGCCTGTTCGAGCGTTTCGACGATCTTGACATACGCGTCACCGTCGTCCTCCACGATCTCACCTGCGGCTCGGGACTCGACCGGTTCAACACTGCGGATCGTCTGGCCAGCATCGTTCTCGATGCCGAGATCGGCGGCGGTGAGCGTGGTGACGGGCTTCGACTTTGCCTGCATGATTCCCTTGAAGGTCGGGTATCTCGGCTCTACTCCCGCGGTGACCGTCACGAGCGCTGGTGCCGGTGCGGTCACGACGTCGTAACCGCCAGCGGTCTGGCGCTCGATGGCGATGACACCATCGGCTGCCTCAACCTTCCGTGCGAATGAAAGGCACGGTATGTCGAGCAGTTCGGACATCATCTGTGGCATGACGCCGCTGTACCCGTCTGTCGACTCGGTGCCAGCAACAACGAGGTCGAATCCTTCCTGGGTCATTGCCGCGGAGAGTACGCGTGCCGTAGTGAGAGCATCGGAACCTCGGAGGGATTCATCGTCGATCACGACCGCTCGGTCCGCACCCATCGCAAGGGCCGTGCGAAGACCCTGCTGTCCTCCGGTTGGTCCCATGCTGTAGACCGTGACGGTACCTTCCGTCGCCTCGGCGAGTTGCAGCGCGATCTCGACGCCCGATTTGTCCGTGTCATCGAGAACCTGGTCGTCAGGTCGGACGACCCAGTGGTTCTCATCGTCGAGTACATATGGTGACGCTGGGTCAGGAATCTGCTTCACACAGACCGCGATGTTCATGGCGTTCCGCTCCTATTGGTGGCTGTTCGCATGTTACGAACGACGGCGCGCTTTCGGTAAACCCGCGTCTACGCGCCCCCGACCAGCGTGGGCAGGAACCGATCAACGACGTCCGTGAACGTGCGTCGTGCGAAGGCAGCGGTCTCAGTGACCTCCTCGTGGGACAGTGGTGTGGGGGAGATGCCCGCCGCCAGATTGGTCACCAGCGATATGCCCGCTACCTCCGCACCCATGTGCCGTATCGCGATCGCTTCCGGTGCGGTCGACATCCCGACCAGGTCCGCACCCATCCGCTTGGCCATCTGGACCTCGGCAGGTGTCTCATACGTTGGGCCGAGGAACCAGGCATACACACCCTCATGTGGCGTGATGCCAGCCTCGGTGAAGGTCTCTGCGAGCGCGGCGCGCAACGTAGGGTTGTAGACATCGGTCATGTCCGGGAACCGCGGTCCGAGTCTGTCATCGTTGGGCCCGGTCAACGGATTCCGTCCGGTCAGGTTGAGGTGGTCCGAGATGATGACCAGGTCTCCAGGGGAGAGGTCATCGTTGACGCCTCCCGCAGCGTTGGTCAACAGCACTCGTTTCGCTCCACATGCAACCGCGGTCCGGACGCCGAACACGACGTCGTCCATCTCCCAGCCCTCGTACGTATGGACCCTGCCTGAGAAGAGCAGGACTCTCCCGTCAGCGACCGGTGCGGAATACAAGCTGCCGGAGTGGCCGGCGACTTGGGGTTGAGGGAACCCTGGGATGTCGGCGTAGGGAATCTCGATCGCGCCATCGAGCGTCGCCGCGTAACTGCCGAGACCGGAGCCGAGCACAACGGCAGCGTCGTGTGCATCGAAGCCTGTCCGAGTTTCTATGGCATTCGCTGCGGCCATGAGATGGTCGTAGTTCATCTCACATCTCCCAAGATCAGTCGCGGTGCGGCGATCGGGACGTCCGACACTCCCCACGTA
>PVMK01189237.1_pt1 | contig 22298 bp, 25 predicted proteins | sample 1853481 | NCBI WGS metagenome assembly PVMK01 (sample SAMN08533507, study PRJNA380276) | Marine sediment metagenome, whole genome shotgun sequencing project.
CATTGAGGTTTAATTTTACTAATGAAGGAATTCCCTAGAACAAAAGCCACAGGAGAACTTGGCGTCGCATTCGTAAAAACCGTCGTCTTCGAGGCGAAATCTATCTTCAGGAAATTACCTGAGGAAACTGATTTAGGTATAGATGGCCTTATTGAATTTGTAGAAAACGAGATTGCCACTGGAGTGCAAGTTGGCGTTCAAATAAAAACGGGAGCATCGTATCTTGTCCAGCGTAGCAACTCAAAACAATTCGAAGTAAGAGTTTCAAAGAAAGACTTGAATTATTGGAATATGCAGGAAATATCAACTGCGCTAATAGTCTATGACCCCGAGACCAAATTGTCAGGGTGGCTTGATGTTACAGACTATATTCGATGTAATCCTGACAGTTTGAAGCAGCAGTATACTACATTAAGTATAGACAGCACGGCCAAGCCATTTAGCATAGCTACATTTCAAGGTGAATTTAAAGCCACTTTTCAGCTTCATCGACTAGAGGCGAACTTGTTTGATTATGCAGATCTTACGACTTCACACGAACCTAAAGACAAGTTTCGAGGATTGTCCGGATTGCTTCACCATCCTAAGTCGAGATTTTCAAGACTGACCTGTTCTTTACTTCTTCAGCACCTTTTTTACCATGATAATGGGCTTCGCTCAGCAGTGTCAGATATACTATCGCGGTATTTACCTCATCCAGAAGTCGGCTTTGTTCCACCACAAGACATCAGGAACTATGTAGTATCTGAAATTAATAAATTCGGTAAATACGAAGTTAGCCGTTTGCTTGAGACTGCGTGGTTTGATGAGGAAAACTTAATGCAACGAGGTTCACTCGGACAATCTGTAGGGGTGATAATCACACACATACCTGGATACGAACAGCATTTGTGTGAACTCACAAAAGATTCCTCTCAGTCGTATGAAGTAAGATGGGGAGCAGTCACTCTAGCTGGCGAATTTGGGATGAATGAAGTTATTAAATGTATAGCAAGAAATTTCCATAGGGTCAATTGGGGAAATGTCCAAGAAGCGGCTCTCTGGGCAGCAGAAGAATCCCTTCGGATCGAGTCTGCCGAAAGTAATCTTTCAGAGATTATAGATAATCAGGGATATGATTCCGATTATTTGGTAGATATTTTGCGCAACGCCAGTATTCACTTCTTAGATGCAAATAAAGCTATCATAGATCATATCTTGACCAAGACGACGAACTCCACAGTCCGATTTGAGGCAGACCGTGCTCTAAACAATGTAATGAAATGGCATCGTCCTTACGAACATGATATGGAAAAGCTACTTTGATAAACATAACTTTACCTGACATCACGTTTACAAAGCGCAAACACGCGGAACGCTTTGATACCGGGATTGATACAGGATGAGTAAAAGAGCATAGACATGGACACCTACGCACACAAGCTGTATCTGTCCGATTTCTTGAGGGAGCCGGTTATTCGTGATGCGATCCAAGCACTGCGACTCCCTTCGGGGAGCCGGGGATTAGATACATGGGGCGATATTGGACACACACCATGGTGAAAATGTAATAATATTACTATATGGAGGAAGTAATAAATGAAAAGATTTGCGTCGGTTCTCATGGTAATGGTTCTACTGATCAGCGCAATATTTATAGCATGTTCTTCTTCGGAGGAAGGAACGGCAAACGAGGGTGATACCGTTAAGGTTGACTACACAGGCACACTGGATGATGGTACGGCGTTTGACTCGTCCGTTGATCCTTCCTTTGGCCATGTCGAACCCCTAGAATTTACTATTGGGGCAGGTGATGTTCTCCCCGGCTTTGAGAATGCAGTAATCGGATTGAGCATTAACCAATCTACAACCATCGACATCCCCGCGGAGGAAGCATATGGCCCAGGCGAGGTGGTGTTTGATCTAGACGAATTTCCGGAGGACAATCCACCAGAAGTCGGTCAGCAATACCAAGTGAGACTAGAAAATGGTCGAGTAATTCTAGCCATAGCGACTGAGGTCTCCGAATCGAGCGTGACATTCGAGAACACCCACCGTCTGGCAGGTGAAGACCTGACTTTTGAAATCACGCTTGTGGAGATAGTAACACCGCCTACATCTACACCTTCTCCAACGCCTACACCAACAGCAACACCAAATTCTCCATAAAGAATCCGCGTAACTGGTAATATTGATCTAGCCCTGAAAGCTTGGATCACCATCAAATGGTAAGCGATATCCTTGCTAGGCTGAAAACCCTTGCCGACCCCAAAGCGGTGGAGGGCATGGCACGCTATGGTATCAACCCGCAGAACACCTACGGCGTGTCTATCCCCAACCTGAGAAAGATAGCCAGGGAAACAGGAATAAACCATACTCTTGCTCAGGAACTCTGGGCGTCAGGTATCCACGAAGCGCGTATACTGGCCAGCATGATAGATGACCCCAGCATGGCTACCGAAGAACAACTGGAAAGCTGGGTCAAAGACTTCGATTCGTGGGATGTTTGTGACCAATGCTGCATGAACTTGTTCGAGAAGACCGGGTTTGCCTACCGTAAAGCGGTCGAGTGGAGCGAAAGCGATAAAGAATTCGTTAAAAGAGCAGGATTTGTACTGATGGCCCGCCTGGCTGTCAGCGACAAGAACGCCGATGATGAGATATTCGAAACTTTCTTCCCGATTATAAAGAGAGAGGCCTCAGACAATCGAAACTATGTTAAAAAAGCGGTCAATTGGGCACTCAGGCAGATAGGGAAACGGAATATCAATCTGAATAAGAAAGCCATCCTGATTGCCGGGGAAATTCAGAAAATGGATTCAAGAAGTGCTAAGTGGATTGCGTCTGATGCTATTCGAGAATTAACCGGCGAGTCTGTTCAGAAAAGATTACACAGGTAAAAATGGCCGCGCCAAAGGTCTATAAAACCCAAGCTATTGTGCTCAAGCGTATTAACCTGGGAGAGGCAGACAAGATCCTCACCCTTTATACCCCAAACCTGGGCAAGCTGAGCGCCATCGCTAAGGGGGTGCGCCGCCCCAAGAGCAAGATGGGTGGCCACCTTGAACTGCTCACCCACTGCTCCCTGATGCTGGCACGGGGGCAGAACCTGGACATCATCACCCAAGCTGAGACTATCTCAAGCTTCCTCCCACTGAGAGACGACCTGTGGCGCTCCAGCCTCGCCCTCTATACCGCCGAGCTGGTAGCTCAGTTTACTGCAGAACACGTGGAAAACTACCCAATCTACAGGTTGCTCGTCGATACCCTTCATCACCTATGCGAGACCGACAACGGGGAGCTGACTATGCGCTACTTCGAGCTCAATCTCCTCGCTTACCTCGGCTACAAGCCCGAGCTTCATCGTTGTTTGGGCTGTAACTCACCCCTTGAGCCGGGTGCCAACTTATTCAGCGCCTCCGGCGGCGGGGTGCTCTGCCCTGCATGTCGGGAAAAGGAGCCCCTTTCACAACCTATATCCCTCAATGCTCTAAAAGCGATGCGCTTTTTGCAGGAAAGCGATTATGCCAAAGCCAGCCGGTTGAGGATTAACGAAAAACTATCGCGGGAGCTGGAGAACCTTATGCGCCACTACATCAGGTATATTCTGGAGCGAGAAGTCAAATCGGTGGCGTGGCTGGATCGGCTAAGACAGGAGAGATAATCTATTGGCGGCGCTCAATAACGTAGTCTGCCAGGTCAATGAGCGACCCGCGGCTGGCATTTTCTGGCAATGCCTCCAGATCGCGGCATGCCTGTGACGAGAAACCCCCCGCAATCCGGTAGCACTCCTCTAAAATGGAGGAGTTGCGGACCATTTCAATAACCCGTGCTACCTCCTCCTGATCCCCCGGTTTCTCAGCCAGCCCCTGCTGGATATTGTCCTGGGGGCGCTGCTCCATGAGTAATATGACCGGCAGCGTCAGGGTACCCTGCAGAAGATCGCTGCCCACCGGCTTTCCCAACTCCCCCTCGTCACCAATGAAATCCAGGATATCATCGATGACCTGGAAGGCCATACCCAGATTCTTACCATAGCTTGTGAGCGCCGATACCGCTTCTTCCGGGGCATCACTCAACACTGCCCCGGTACCGGTGGCGGCGGCAAAGAGGGAAGCAGTCTTGCTATAGATCTGCTCATAATAGCTCTCGCGATTCTGGCTCCATCCGTAAGCGCTAAAAGTCTCTCTCAGCTGACCGCCGGATATCTCCGTCAGGGTCTTGGCGAACATGCTCATCACCCTGAAGTTGCCGATGCTACTGACCAGATCAGCAGCAAGGGAAAAAAGGTAGTCCCCCAGAAGCACGGCGACGCCGTCCCCCCAAAGGCTATTTACAGCAGTCTTGCCCCGCCGCAGCATTGCATTATCCACCGCATCGTCGTGAACGAGGGTGGCATTGTGGAATAGCTCGATAGATGTGGCCATCGGAACCAATGTATCAATGTCGTACTGAAAAAACTTGCCCGCCAGGAGGGTAATACCAGGCCGGACCCGCTTGCCACTGCTCTCCAAGACATAGGCTAATGGCTCCGCCAGCCAGGGGAAGTCCACCCTGGCAAAGCTTATCAGCTTATCATCCACCATCCTTAGGCCCTCCTGGACCGGTTCATAGATAGAAGCGATGGACACAAGACTCCTTTCCGTTAAAGGGGCAATCCAAATAGCCGCACCGCATTTGCGGTGGTATGCTCCGCCACAACATCGCTGGGCACCCCCTTGATTTCGCCGATTTTCTCCGCGATAAAAGATACATTCGACGGCTCATTCCTCTTACCCCGATAGGGCTGTGGTGTCAGAAATGGACAATCCGTCTCGATGAGAAGCTTATCCAATGGTATATAATGGGCGATCCCTACGGTATGCGAAGGGGAATAGGTGATAGGGCCAGCAATAGAGAGGAGGAAGCCCATCTCAATATACGTCTGGCTAATGTCCCTATCACCGCTAAAGCAATGGAGCACCCCCAGAGGTTCTTTCACTATAGAGGCTCCAGCAACCCCATCTGCACCATAAGCCCACTCGGTAAGTATGTTGAGTACCTCATCCTGTGCATCGCGGCAGTGAACGATTACCGGCAACCGAAGCCTTTGAGCTAATGCCAGTTGCTTTTTAAAGGCGTCGATCTGAACGTCCCTCGGCGATAGATTGCGATAAAAGTCAAGCCCGATCTCCCCAATAGCGACCACCTTAGGGTGCTGGGTCAGCTCAGATAATATTTCCAGGTCGCCATCACTCATTTTAGCAGCATCATGGGGATGAAACCCCACAGCGGCGAACACATCCGTATATCGCTTAGCAAGCTCTAGAGCCGCCCTGCTGGAACCGAGGTCGCAGCCGACATCGACAAGCGCTGCCACCCCAGCCATTCTGGCCCTTTCCAACACCTGATCGCGGTCTCCATTGTAGGCACGCATGTCTATATGGGTATGTGAATCAATTAATACGGGCATACTCCAGCCTGGCATCTTCCTCAGCAACTATTTCGTCATCCAGCTTGGTAAAAAGAGGTTCAGGAAAGGCCAGCCGTCGGCCGGGGGATAACCGGGCAATCGACCAGCCACAACTCTCCACGCTTCCTTCAAAGCCGAGAAGATTGTGCAATTTCTGCGAGCTAAATGGTAAGAAGGGATAAAAAAGCGTCTTGAGACACGAGATTACCGAGAGGGCTACATATAAACTGGTAGCAGCACCCTCTCTCTCATCCCTAATCTTTTTCCACGGGGCCTTCTCGTCGAGGTATCGATTCGCCTCGTGCGCCAGGTTCATCGTTGCTCTGATTGCCCCCCTGAAGTGATGCTGGTTAAGCAGCTCAGCGACAGCGTCGAGGGCATCTTCCGCCTTCTTAAGAAGCGCTTTGCTTCCCTCATCAAATTCACCGGGTGTGGGGACCTGGCCATCGAAGTTGCGATAGGTGATGGTGAGCACGCGGTGAACCAGGTTTCCATAGGTAGCCACCAGCTCATCGTTGTTGCGGCGAACGAATTCCCGCCATGAGAAATCGCTATCCCCGTCCTCGGGCATATTCACTGATAGAAAGTAGCGTAAGAGGTCAGGATCATAGCGCTCCAGAAAATCAGGCAGCCAGACCGCCCAGTTGCGGCTGGTGGAGAGAGCCCTCCCCCCCAGAGTAAGGAACTCGTTAGCTGGTACATCGTAAGGAAGATTAAGTCCGCCATAGCCCATGAGCATCGCTGGCCAGATAATGGTATGAAAGGGGATGTTGTCCTTACCGATAAAGTAATAGGACTTTGCATCACCCTGCCAGAACCGGCGCCATCCCTCCGCATCGCCCGATCGCTCGGCCCACTCCACGCTCGCCGATAGATAGCCGATCACCGCCTCAAACCACACATAGATTCGCTTGTTCTCGAATCCAGCAACGGGCACCGGGATGCCCCACTCGATATCCCTGGTGATCGCCCGATCCTTCAGCCCTTCGTTTAAAAGGTTAATGGTAAAATTGCACACATTCTGCTTCCAGTGTGACTGCGCCTTCACCCACTCGATGAGCTGGTCGTTAAAAGCGCTCAGGCGGAGGAAGAAATGCTCCGACACCCTCACCTCGGGACGGGATCGGCATAATAGGCAGTAGGGTTCGATCAACTCCTCCGGATTAAGGGGTTTGCCACAGCTATCGCACTGGTCTCCCCTTGTCCCTTCGAAGTTACAATGGCAGCATGTCCCCTCAACATAGCGGTCAGGGAGGAATCGATTGCAGTTAGGACAGAAGAGCAGCGCCATAGTATCACGATAGATATAACCCTTATCCATAAGGCTCAGGAAGACATCCTGAGCTAGCTTATGATGGTTGGTAGTATCGGTAGTGGTGAAAAGGTCAAATGAGATGCCAAGTTTCCGCCACGAATCGAGGAAGTCCTCATGATAGCGGCCAGCGATCTCTTTAGGGCTCTTGCTCTCCTTCTCCGCGCGCACCGTAATTGGAGTACCATGCTGATCCGAGCCTGAGACCATGAGAACATCGTTACCTTTGAGACGATGATAGCGGGCAAATATGTCCGCGGGCAGATAGGCACCTGCTACTTGGCCTAAGTGAAGTGGTCCGTTTGCATAGGGCCAGGCGACCCCGATAAAGATTCGCTCCGTCATCATCCTTCCGCAACGCCAGCTAATTCTATCATTATCAGGGCGAAAATACAAAGACTTGTATTCGTCCAGTACATTAGTGACACAGAACCACCAAGTCATTTCAGCTTCCACTGTCATTGCGAGGCAGAAGAGCGCTTTATAAATACACTAGGAGACTGCTGAAATACTCTCAATCAACCCCCTATATCCCCCAATCTTGGGGGACTATTAAATCTGGGGGACACCCCCAGGCCCCCGGCAGGAAGTATCCTGCACCTCTTGTTCAGCGAGCTCACTAGAGTATCACCTATCTATCTGAACGAGATCAAGGCTAGCCAAGCTTCAGCCAGGCCTTATACAGTTCCTTCTTGGAAACGCCCGTTAACTCGGCCACGAGGGAGACAGCCTCTTTGGCAGGAAAACCCTCTTGGTGCAATCGGTGTAGTTCCCCTTCTATTGAAGCGGTAACTGCTCTATCCCCTTTCGGCTTCCCCTCCATAACGAGGGTGAATTCCCCAAGCGGCTCCCGAAAATGGGCCAGGGCGGCGCTCACTATCCCTCGAAAGACCTCCTCATGAACCTTCGTCAGTTCACGGCATACGGCGATCCGTCGATCCCCAAGTACATCCAGGATGTCCTCCAATGTAGCAATAAGACGGTGAGGCGCCTCGAAAGCGATAATAGTCCTCTCTCCATCAGCAACCTGCTCCAGATGCCTTCTTCGATGACCCTTTCTTGCGAGGGCAGGAAACCCAGATAGGTAAATTCATTGGTGGAAAGTCCGGAGACAGCAAGGGCAGTAACTAAAACGGAGGGCCCCGGGATCGGGTACAACAGGGAAGCCCCTCTCTATCGCTGCCACCACCAGCTCATAGCCCGGGTCGCTAATTCCGGGCATCCCCGCCTCCGAAACGAGTGCTACATCGCCCTGCTCCAGGCAGCTCAGCAGGTGTGAAAAGCTTCGCCCCTTTACTATGCTCGTGATAACTGGTTAAAGGAGTTTTAATACCGTAGGCTGAAAGGAGGCGCCTTGTCTTTCGGGTATCCTCCGCGGCAATAAGCTGCACTTCACTGAGAATGCGCAGGGCACGAAAGGAGACATCCTCCAGATTGCCTATCGGCGTGGCTACAATATAAAGTGTCGGCATCGCTCCTCCAAGACGAAACATTATAGCTTATCGACCATCGCCTCGTCCATCCAGCGTTGACTTTGGGACTCCTCCTCTGCTATAGTTACCCTTACAATTACAAGCCCAAGGGCAAGGAGGGTTAGCTCATGCCTGCCCCACAGTTCAAAGAGATAAAGCAGTGCTACGGCTTCGACGAGGTAGCACTGGTACCGGGGGATACCACCATCAACCCGGAACAAGTAAACACCGATTTTACCCTGCGTAATTTTACCTTCCCGATACCCTTCCTCGCCTCCGCGATGGATGCCGTAGTAGACACCCGCTTTGCTGTTTTGTTAAGCCAGTTTGGAGGACTCGCGGTGCTCAATCTGGAAGGGGTTAACACCCGTTATGACGATGCCGATTCAGTGTTAACAGAGATCGCAAGCGTCCCCGACAATGAGGTCACCCCCTTCCTGCAGAAGATCTACTCCGCACCAATCAAGGAGAACCTTATTGGCGAACGCATAAGCGAGATCAAGCGCGCTGGAGCGATTTGTGCCGTCTCGGTGACGCCCCAGAACACCAAACGATTTGCCCCTATCTGCGCAGATGCAGGGGTAGATATCTTCGTAGTGCAATCCACCGTGACCACAGCTCACCACGTCTCGAAAAGCTATCAGGGCCTCAGATTCTCCGATCTATGCCAGATAATGCCAGCCCCGATTATCGTGGGCAACTGCGTTAGCTACAACGCTGCTCTATCGCTGATGAAAGAGGGCATCTCCGGCATTCTCATCGGCGTAGGGCCCGGGGCTGCATGCACCACGAGGGAGGTTACGGGGGTCGGCGTTCCCCAGGTGACAGCGACTATGGATTGTGCCGCCGCCAGGGAATACCACCTTCAGGAGACCGGTAAGTATGTTGCTATAATCACCGATGGCGGTTTTCGTACCGGTGGAGATATTTGCAAGGCCTTCGCCTCCGGCGCCGACGCCGTGATGCTGGGGTCGATTTTCGCTCAGGCCAACGAGGCTCCGGGACGAGGTTATCATTGGGGCATGGCCACCCCCCACACGGCATTGCCCAGGGGAACAAGAATTAAGGTGGGCACCACCAGCAGCCTGGAGCAGATACTATTCGGGCCAGCCTCGGTCACCGGTGGGACACAGAACCTCATCGGTGCGCTACGAACCTCGATGGGCATGTGCGGTGCGCGCTCCATCAAGGAGATGCAGCGCGTGGAGATGGTGCTGGCTCCATCGATAAAGACAGAGGGTAAATTCTTCCAAGCACAACAAGGGAGATAATCCTGAACCCCCGCTGACGTTTCAGTCAATAATAGGTGATTATTATGTCCGTACTTCTATATGAGAAAAAGGGTAGGATCGCCTATCTCACCCTGAACCGCCCCGAGAAGCGAAATGCCCTAAATTACGAGCTGCTGGGTGAGCTGGAGAAGGCATGGATAGACTTCCGTGATGATGACGACCTGTGGGTGGCCGTCCTTACCGGAGCCGGGACCACCTTCTGCGCCGGGCTCGACCTCAAAGAGCGGGCGGCACAGGGATCATTCCTAAAACCAGGAGATAATCTAAACCCTCTATGCCCCGGTGCTCTTAAGGTCTGGAAACCCATCATCGTTGCTGTCAACGGCCCCGCATACGCCGCAGGCTGGCTTCTGGCCATGGAATGCGACCTGAGGATAGCCAGCGAGTACGCCCGCTTCGCCATCACCGAGGTGCAGGTGGGACTCGCCGCCATCGGTAGCGCCCACCTCCCTCGCTATATACCAACAGCAATAGCTATGGAGATGCTCCTCACCGGCGACCCGATAAGCGCTCAGCGAGCGTACGAGGTAGGTTTCCTCAATAAGGTGGTTTCAGATGAGGAGCTTATGCCTGCCGCCACCGCTTTGGCGGAACGCCTGTGTAAAAATGCCCCCTTAGCGATAAGGCTAACCAAGGAAGCAGCATTCAGGAACATCTACCCTACTGATGAGGAAGCAACGGCTAGCAACACAATCATGGCTGCGTCACTGAACAGTGAGGATGTCATAGAAGGGAATGATAGCCTTTTCTGAAAAAAGGCCGCCCGTATGGAAGGGCAAGTAATTAATCGCCCTCGTCCTGAAAACCAGCCTTATATTGCACTCTTCATAAAGAGACCGCTGAAAAAAAGGTGCAGGATACTTCCTGCCGGGGGTCTGGGGGTATCTCCCCCAGCTTTAAAAAGTCCCCCAAGATTGGGGGATTAGGGGGTTGATTGAGACTAATTTAGCAGTCTCATAAAAAACGAGAGAGGTGAGGTCACAATGAAGAAATCCTCTATATCTGGATTGATGGTTGCCCTGATACTAGTTGGTATCGCGATGGGATGTGGAAACGGAGCATCCGAACCTACCCCCACCCCGACGGAGGAGATAGGTGCACTGCCGGAAACCTATCAGTACTCGATGGAATGGTCAGACTCAAATGAAGTTAGCGTATCCCTGGATGTGTGGGGCAAAGGGGGAAAATCGAGGGTAGACATGAACATGACAGAGCCAAGCGAGGAGACTGAGACGATCATATTCATAGACGATGGCGAATTCCAATGGATTTATGACCAAAATGAAAATATCGCCACTAAGTACCAATCGGATGCCGGGATGAGCCTGGCTGATTCATACACGTGGTGGTTTGTCGAAATACTATTTTGGCAACGTATCAGAAGAAACTATACTCGCAGAAATGGAGGTTGCTTGTGACATTGACCCGTTATGCTCTAGCGTAGCTATCACCGGCCACGAGAGCATTGGCGGACAATCTTGCACAAAGCTCACCTCTAGCGCTTATGATGGGGCTACGATTATCTACTGGATATCGAATAGCGGCTTGCTTATAAAGGTAGAGGCCACAGACGCCGCAGGCTATAGTGTGACCATGGAATATACAAATATAGACCTAAACTCAAGTATCTCCGACGATAAGTTCGATATCGACAAGGTGGCACCAGGTGTTGAAATAACTGACTTGACGGAATTGTAAGAATCCGCGGCTAATGTCTATTTAGAAGAGACTGCTGAAATACTCTCGATCAACCCCCTAATCCCCCAAGATTGGGGGACTTTTATAGCTGGGGAACACCCCCAGACCCCCTGCAAGAAGTGTCCTGCACCTCTTCTTCAGCGGTCTCTAGAAGTTAAAACTTTTATCAAACAAATGAGCTTGTGGAGCACGGGACCTGTATGAGCACCAGGCGGGTATTGACAAGAAGCAAATAAGTTTTCATAATAACTAACAGAGGAAAACGTTATATAGCAAAGGCTGTGAACAAGACTAGTACGCCTCAAAGCGAGGTTCAGAGAGTCGGGGGTAGGTGTAAACCCGATACAGGCGCAGTGGCAGAATGGGCTTGGGAGCCTCAAACCGAAATCGCAATATGGCGAGAGTAGGTCTTGACGGAGAGGGCACCGTTATCATAGCCCAGGGTATCGCCCCGCAAGGAGGGGGCTGTATCTGGTAGAGATACCCCGGTTTGAGCTGAAGTATCTGCCCGGGGGTAATTAGGGTGGCACCGCGTAGGTTAACCTCCGTCCCTTAAGGATGGAGGTTTTTTTATTATAAAGGAGCCTCTCCTTCCTCTTATCAACCTGGGGATGGGCACCTATATATATAGGAAATAGATAGAGTAGAATGTATAGAAGAGAGACATGGCCTGGCAGAGTATAAAGGACTATAAATGTACTATCCAACACTGAACGAAGTTCGAGAACTGAGGAGACTGGGAAATCTGGTACCGATCTATCGTGAGATAGTTGCCGACCTGGAGACTCCGGTCTCTGCCTATCTGAAAACCGCTCGCGGCCCCTATTCCTTCCTTCTGGAAAGCGTCGAGGGCGGGGAGCACCTGGCACGCTATAGCTTTATCGGCACTGAGCCTTATCTCGTGCTGCGATCAGGCGAGGAAAGGGCTGATCCTTTGCTCTCAATCGCAAGGGAGCTGAATAAATACAGGGTGGTTTCCGTTCCCGGACTACCCCCCTTTCACGGTGGGGCAGTGGGCTATCTGTCTTATGAAACGGTGAGGCATTTTGAGGAGCTACCGACACCGGATGCAGACCCCCTGGGCCTGACGGAGTCGCTCTTTATGTTTGCCGATAGCATTCTCGTATTCGATCACCTCACACACAAGATAAAGGTAGTGAGCCACGTTCACCTCGACGATGGCGATGTAGAGGAAGCATATCAGAAAGCGGTGAAGCGCATCGATTCCCTGGTGGCGCGGCTGGGCCAACCTCTGGTGCATAAAAGTAGCACACCTATAATTACACGCCCGCCATCACCTGTCTGCTCCAATCTCTCTAAAGGCGAATTCGAGGCTAAGGTCGTTCAGGCCAAGGAATATATCGCTGCTGGCGAGATCATTCAGGTAGTGATATCGCAACGGCTCAGCAAGGCCACTACTGCCGATCCCTTTGACATATATAGAGCGCTGCGGAGCATCAACCCTTCACCCTACATGTACCATCTCCACCTCGACGACTTTTATATCATCGGCGCCTCGCCAGAGCTTCTGGTAAGGGTGGAAGAAGGGGTGGTGGCAACCCATCCCATCGCCGGTACACGCCCTCGTGGAGGCGATCACGCCCAAGACCTTGCTCTGGAGGAAAGTCTCAAGGGGGACGAGAAGGAATGCGCTGAGCACATTATGCTTCTCGACCTCGGGCGTAACGATATCGGGAGAGTTGCGGAGCCCGGCACGGTTGAGGTTACACAGCTCATGGATGTAGAGCGCTATTCGCATGTAATGCACCTGGTATCGCATGTGCAGGGGAGGCTGAAGGGCAGCCTGACCCAGTATGATGCCCTCAGGGCATGTTTCCCCGCAGGCACCGTATCCGGCGCCCCCAAGATACGCGCCATGGAGATCATCGCTGAGCTTGAGCCGGACAAACGTGGCCCCTATGCCGGAGCGGTGGGCTATTTCAGCTTTTCGGGCAATCTGGATACAGCGATTACCATTCGCACCATTGTCATGACCAATGGCACCGCCACCGTGCAGGCAGGATGCGGCATCGTCTCCGATAGCGTGCCCGAGCGGGAATATGAGGAAAGCATGAGTAAGGCCCGGGCCCTGATCAAGGCCATCGAACAGGCGGAGGGTTCCCAGTAATATGCTGCTGCTTATCGATAACTACGACAGCTTTACCTACAACCTCTTCCAGTACCTTTGTGAACTGGGGGAGGATGTTCACGTGGCGCGTAATGATAAGATAACCATCGCCGACATGGAGAAGCTGGCGCCACAGCACATCGTGATCTCCCCCGGCCCGGGCACCCCGGATCGCGCCGGCATATCCAATGAGGTCATTAGCCACTTCGGGCCCAATATCCCCATCCTCGGCGTCTGCCTGGGTCACCAGTGCATTGGCTACAGCTACGGGGCGGTGGTGGCGCGTGCAGGCGAGATCATGCACGGTAAGTCCTCGCTGATTCATCACGATGGCCATGGGGTGCTTGCGGCATTAGAGAATCCCTTTCCCGCGATTCGCTACCATTCCCTGGCAGTAATGAGGGAGGGCCTCCCCGGCTGCCTGGAGGTGACCGCCTGGACGGATAATGGTATTATTATGGGACTCAGGCACCGTGAGTATCCGGTAGAGGGGGTGCAGTTTCACCCGGAATCCATTATGACCGAGGTGGGCAAGGATATACTGAGGAACTTCCTGAGAAAGGAGAACCCCGCCCATGATTAAAGAAGCTATCGATATAGTAGTCTCCGGGAAATCCCTGACTATAGAGCAGGCGGCGGAGGTGATGCAGGAGATAATGGCCGGAGAGGCAACGCCGGCACAGTTCGGCTCTTTCGTCACCGCGCTGAGGCTCAAGGGGGAGACGGTTGAAGAGATCGCCGGTATGGCCAGGGTAATGCGGGAGAAATCGGTTCCTGTATGCGTATCCGGGCCGCTGGTTGATACCTGCGGCACGGGGGGCGACGGCTCCAAGACATTCAACATCTCCACCACCGCCGCTTTCGTGGTGGCTGGAGCCGGGCTAAAGGTGGCCAAGCACGGCAACCGGGGGATAAGCAGCGGCTGCGGTAGCGCCGATGTGTTGGATGCGCTGGGGATAAAGATCGAACTGGGTGCGCCGGAGGTCGAGAAGTGCCTTGAGGATATAGGAATTGGCTTCATGTTCGCTCCCACCTTTCATCCGGCGATGAAATACGCTGCGCCCTCGCGAAAAGAGATCGGCATCCGAACTGTGTTCAACATACTGGGCCCGATGACCAACCCCGCCGGCGCCCAGTCACAGCTGTTGGGGGTGTTCGAGGAGTCTCTTACGATGAAGATGGCCCAGGTGCTCTGCCTCCTCGGCTGCCAGCACGCATTGGTAGTGCACGGCGAGGACGGCCTGGACGAGATCACCCTGGGTGGAAAGACCACCGTCTGTGAGCTGAAGGGGGACGAGGTTTCCAGATGCTACATAGACCCTGAGGACTTCGGCTTCCCCAGGACAAACCTGTCAAGCCTGAGAGGAGGGCCACCGCAGGAGAACGCCGATATACTGAGGCGCGTACTGCAGGGCGAAAAAGGGCCCTACCGCGATATTGTGCTGATGAACGCCGCGGCAGCGCTGGTCGCCGGCGATATGGCCAAGGACCTCGAAAAGGGTGTCCGGCTAGCCTCTGAGGCGATAGACAGCGGCAGGGCGCTGGACAAACTTAATAGACTGATCGCTTTCAGCCAGCAAATTTAACAGCTCATAGGAGCCTAGACATAGCTATTTCCCCGGCTCCAAATATAGGAATGGCAACAGCATTGGAAACACCTCCCGCAAAGGTCAAGAATATGATATTGGATGAGATCGTTGAGGCAAAGGCAGAGGAACTGGCCGGGCGAAAGCAGACCGTGCCCCTCACTGCGCTACAAGAACTCATCAGGGTGCAATTTTTCGAAGAACCGGATTTTACTGCGGCGTTAAAGGGAGACGGTGTCCGGCTTATAGCTGAGGTTAAAAAGGCCTCACCGTCGCGGGGGGTAATCTGCCCCAGCTTCGACCCGATAGAATTGGCCCGGATCTATGCCCGAAGTGGTGCCTCTGCTATATCAGTGCTGACCGAGGAACGGTATTTCGGCGGCAGCCTGGAGCACCTTTCGGCCATTAGTCAGGAAATGGAAAGGCTGGGAGTAGGCGGAGTGGAATTTGACCAGAAAGAACGAATAATCCCGGTGTTGAGGAAGGACTTCATCTTCGATCCCTATCAGGTATACGAATCCCGCACTTATGGAGCCGCTGCCTTGCTCCTTATCGTCGCCATACTGAGCGATAGTCAGCTAGCGGAGCTTCTCGCCCTGAGCCACGAGCTTGGAATGAAATGCCTGGTGGAGGCCCATAACGAAGCTGAGATGGAGCGCGCCGTCATGAGCGGGGCACAGATCATCGGCATAAATAACCGTGACCTCAAAACCTTTACCATTGATCTCGAAACCACCAGGCGGCTGCGGCCCCTTATTCCTCAGGACCGTATCGTCGTCAGCGAAAGCGGCATCAAGGATCGGGGGGATGTTCAGAAATTGCAGCAATGGGGGGTCGACGCTATGCTTGTCGGTGAGGCGTTGGTAGCCGCCGGCGATGTGGCCGAGAAGGTGCGGGAGCTATCGTGACCAGGATCAAGATATGCGGCATCACTGAGACTATCCATGCCCTGGCAGCTGTGGAGGCCGGAGCAGACTTAATCGGACTCGTTTTCGCCCCATCGAAACGGCTGGTGGACGTCGAGCTGGCGAAGGAGATAGTCACTTCAGTAAAAGGGCAAAAAGAGTATAGGCAAGCGAGTAGATCAACAAATCATTACGGTGGGCGTTTTCGTGAATACCCCGGCCGCTGAGGTGAACCGCGTCGCAGAATATTGCAACCTCGACCGGGTGCAGCTAAGCGGCGATGAGCCGTGGGATTACTTGAGAGCAATCGAAAGGCCCGTTATCAAAGCGGTACGGGTGCGCCGTCACCAGCGCAGCGAGGATGTACTCGCCGAATTGGCACCCGGCGAGCAACTGCAGGGGTCTGATCTTATCTACCTGCTGGATTGCCATATCGCCGGGAGCTACGGGGGCAGCGGTCAGGCCTTTGACTGGAAAGTGGCACAAGATGCCGCGGAGAGATTCTCCGTGATTATCGCCGGTGGCCTCTCCGCGGAGAACGTGGGCGAGGCTATCAGGATCGCCGGGCCCTGGGGTGTGGACGTCTCCAGCGGCATAGAGAGCGAGGGCATAAAGGATATTACCAAGATCAAAGCATTTATCGCAGCAGTGCGCCACACTGACCAGGCACTAAGGAAGCAGTCGCATGAAAAAAATCCAGTTACCGGATAAGTTGGGCCATTTCGGGCAGTTCGGGGGTAAATTTGTCCCCGAGATATTAGTGGCTGCCCTCGAGTCCCTGGAGAAGGCCTATAAAGAAGTAAAAAAGGACACCGGATTTAAACAGCGCCTAGCGGCGCTGCTCCACGATTATGGCGGTAGGCCCACCCCACTCTATTTCGCCGCCCAGCTCACCGAGCAATGTGGAGGGGCGCGTATCTACCTGAAGAGGGAGGACCTGGCACATACCGGAGCCCATAAGATCAATAACACCCTGGGGCAGGGGCTCCTGGCGCAGCGCATGGGGAAGAGACGGGTCGTCGCTGAGACAGGGGCAGGGCAGCATGGTGTAGCTACCGCTACCGTCTGCGCCATGCTCGGAATGGATTGCGTTGTATACATGGGTGAGGAAGATATACGCCGCCAATCGCTAAACGTCTTCCGCATGAGGTTGCTCGGCGCCGAGGTGAGGCCTGTCTCAAGCGGCAGCCAGACCCTCAAGGATGCCATCAATGAGGCTATCCGCGATTGGGTAACCAATGTCGATTCTACATATTACCTCCTCGGCAGTGTCGTTGGCCCCCACCCCTACCCGATGATGGTGCGCGATTTTCAGTCAGTTATCGGAAGGGAAACCCGCCGTCAGATTATTAAAGCTACCGGCCGCCTGCCCGATTATGCCATCGCCTGTGTTGGCGGGGGAAGCAATGCCATGGGCCTGTTTTATCCCCTGGCAAAAGACCTGGAGGTGAAACTCATCGGGGTTGAGGCCGGGGGGTTAGGGCTCCATACCAAAAAGCACGGAGCAAGCCTGACAGAAGGTAGTATTGGCGTACTACACGGCTCAAAATCCCATCTTCTCCAGGATGATGCCGGTCAGATCCGGGAGACACACAGCATCTCTGCGGGGCTTGACTACCCGGGGGTAGGTCCGGAACACAGCTACTATAAGGAGAGCGGGCGGGCAAGCTACGTCGCCGTCACCGACAAGGAAGCGCTTGAAGGATTCAACCTGATCTCACAGAAGGAGGGTATCATCCCCGCCCTGGAGCCGGCCCACGCTATCTACTATGCCACCAGGCTCGCTGCAGAGTTGGCGAAGGACCAGATAATCGTCGTTAACCTGAGCGGACGTGGCGATAAAGATATGGATATTGTCGTTGAAGCAATGGGAGTTCAGCCGTAATTTTTTCGAACTAAAACTGCGCAGCAATGAGATCACAGGTATTATCATGAAAGCACTGGAGATTTAACCATGAGCCGTATCGACTCCTTTTTTAAATCCCTGTCACAGAAAGGGGAGAAAAAGCGAAAAGCGCTGATCCCTTATCTAACTGTCGGGTACCCCAGCGTGGCGGCAACACTGGAGGTAGCGCCCGCACTGGTGGCGGGCGGGTGCGATATGATCGAGCTTGGCATCCCCTTCTCTGACCCGCTGGCCGACGGTGCCACCATCCAACGGGCAAGCCACCGTGCGCTTCAGCAGGGGGTCACGCCCCAGATATGCCTTGATGTTGCCTCCAAGCTGCGGCAAAGGGTCGATGTCCCCCTGATTTTTATGAGCTACTATAATCCTATACTCCATTATGGATTGGAAGCTTTTTGTGCCGCCTCTTCACAGGCAGGAATCGATGGATTGATCATCCCCGACCTGCCCCCTGAAGAAGGTGCAGCTCTTGAAGGTCTCGCTGCGAGAAAGCAGATGGATATCATCTACCTGCTGGCCCCTACCACCACCGATGAGCGCCTTCGCCTGATAGCTGATAGATCGCGCGGGTTCATCTACGTGGTATCCCTCAAGGGCGTTACCGGTGCCAGAGAGACGCTACCACCTGAATTGGAGGGCTTCATCACCAGGGTTAGGAGTGTAACAGCAAAACCACTATGTGTCGGCTTCGGTATCGCCAGCCCGGAGCAGGCCTCCCGCGTGGCTTCACTCGCCGACGGGGTGATCATAGGCAGCCGAATCCTGGATATCGTGGAGAATAGCGATGAGCCCGCGACAGCAGCAGAAGAATTCATCCGGCAAGTCAGGAAGGCTATATCCCCCCCATGATCTCACTTAAATGGATAATGGGTAGGTTGGAGCAGATGCTCTAGGCTACCCAAGGGTTTAACCATGCAACATTTGTAAAAGGGGAGTCCAGAGGGGGATTCCCCTCTGGCGGGGAGTCTGGGGATATCCCCCAGAAAAACCTTTAAAGGCAGGCGGTTTGGAAATGGACAATTTGTCATTGCGAGCCGAAGGCGCGGCAATCCCCACGTCTCATTATAAATAACCCCTAAGATTGCCACGTCGCTCCGCTCCTCGCAACGACAAGTGAAAGAACGCCTCCGAATGACCGCAAAAATAGGCCGGAGGTGATGCGTCGCCAATGTCCAGGACACCGCACAACGCTCATTGACCTTTGTAAGCCACATTGTTATCATTAAGAACAGCGTGGCTGATGTCCAACCATTTCATGGTCTTCGTTATAATATCGAGCGGATCGACGACCTTTCCGCTGTAATTTGCCCCCCTTACGATGTAATCTCCCCTGAGGAACAGCTTCTCTATCACCGCAGCAGCCCCTACAATGTAATCAGGCTCGAATACGGAGAGGAGCGACCAGTTGATAGCTCCGAAGATAATAAATATACCAGGGCTGCCGCGACAATGGCCGGTTGGCTCAGGGAGAGTATACTAACTCGGGAGGAGTATCCCGCCTTCTACCTGGTGGAGCACCGCTTTCCCTATCAAGATGCAGTAAGGAGCCGATTCAGCCTTATCGCCCGGGTAAGGCTAGAGGAGCTTTCGGCCAACAGCCAGATTCGTCCCCATGAGATGACCATGAGGAAGCCCGGAGAGGATCGCCTGAACCTTCTCAAGTCATGCCACGCCAACCTCAGCCCAATAATGGGATTGTTTCGCCATCGGGAGGAAGGAATTCAGTCGCTGTTCCCCGACACAATAGATAGGCCTGCCACATGCGCGGCAGACCGCTACGGGGTGGCCTATGCAATGTGGGTCGTGAGCAGACAAGGAGGCCATCGCCAGGGTATCCGATTTCTTCGCCAATAAGAATCTGTACATTGCCGATGGGCACCATCGCTATGAGACCGCCCTTGCCTATAGTCAGGAGCAGCGTGCAATACAGCCCTCTTGCACCGGGGAGGAGGCATTTAACTTCGTGATGATAACCCTGACCGCTGCTGAAGACCCAAACCTCATCATGATGCCCACCCACCGCCTGGTGCGGGGGACTCAACACAGAAAGGCTGGCTCGACTGAAGGCTGAGTTAAGCGCCTATTTCGACGAGGAATTGCTCTCGCCCTACGCAACCGCATCTGAAACCCTGAAAGGCTGGATAAAAACCCTGAAGGAACAGCAGATGACAGCGTTCGGTCTATATGGCCTGGATGGGCCGCACCTTTGCTTGCTGAGGGCGAAAAGGGAAATGATGCCGGTAGCCCAGCCAAGCTTGCTGCAGGATTTGGATGTCCATATACTTCATCAGATGGTTTTTCGTCAGATCCTCGGCATTGATAGCCAAGAAAAGGCGGAGGATTGTCTGGCTTTTACCCGCGATGGTTTGGATGCCCTCTCCCGAGTGGACTCGGGGGATTATCAGCTAGCGTTTCTGCTCAATCCAACCCCGATATCCACCATGCTGTCGGTAGCCGATGAAGGAGTGAGGATGCCCCAAAAGTCAACCTACTTCCACCCCAAGACGCCATCCGGCCTTGTGATCAACCCGCTCCGGGACGATTCTTTCTACTCCGCAGTCCTTTAGAGAATGCTGAAATAGGCTTGATCAACCCCCTCTGTCCCCCTGTCTTGGGGGACTTTTTAAAGCTGGGGGACACCCGCAGACCCCCGGCAGGAAGTATCCTGCACCTCTTTTTCAGCGGTCTCTATATGAATACGGTTAAAACTTTCACACTTCTATCTACACTCATAGACGATGTTTAAAAAGTAGTCCTCATCTCGCGGGCAACCTCCTCCGGCAGGGTCTCGATGACCCAAACGTCGTAGAACCGCTCCATAAAACCGGCATCGCTGGTATAGAAGGGCCGAAAAACCGGCCTTGAGATTATCCGAGCACTCATCCAGAAATAATCGGGGCGCTCCGTAAGCGATGCTGAATAGGTTATCAGGTTGAAGGAGTTTACCCCCATCCCTTTATAGCAATACAATATTTTCACAATAACTGAAGAGAAATCCCTTGTCTGCCTTTCGTCCAAATCAATAAGACTGACTGGCCCCTTAAATATTACCTGAACCTCGTTGTTCCCCCTGGGAGCGAAGCTGGCGATGACCGCCACTGAATCGTTCTCCCCGATATACCGCTCGCCAATCCCCCTCTCCACCTCGATTAATTCCTGCCAATAATTCATACGGCGCTGCCGCCAATATTCCTCGCTTTTCCCAATGAGTTTCCCCAGTTCCGGCGTCGGGGTGCGATCCACTGTTATTTGAACATGGGGATGGATTATGCTCGCCCCGCTGGAAGGCAGATGATTCCATATCCACATGGGATAAACCGCTTTTTCATCCTTTTGCTGCACCAAAGCAATGAAATCCTTTGACGCTACAAGGTTATCCACAAGCATCTGCGTGGTAAATTCGTCCAGCTCGAGGAAATGCCTCCCCGTCAAGGTAGCCACAGCATGGTATTCGGCAAACGGGTATAGATTGGGAAAGAGTAAGCACTCCCCCCTTTTTATCCTACCTTCCGGGAGCAGTGTTGGCGGAAATTTCGGCGTTCGCTCTGAAACATTCTGCGGGCAGAAGGAGCAACCTGACACTGTCCGCTCGATAACCTCCTTCACCTCTACCCCACCCTGCTGCACTTGCCTTACCCTTCCCGCCCTGGCCACATTTATTCTGCACTGGGAACCAGTCAATGGATCCTCACGATACTCAATTGCCTGAACCTCGCTCTCAAACTGAACAAGAGGGCTCAGGATCTCCGTACTTCTTACCTCTTTACGAAACTCCATCAGACATTCCCAAACGGCATGGCTTGTTATTATACCATATAGCTACCAAATTATTGGCGATGGCGCTCACCTAAACGCTGCTGAAAGAGTCTAAATCAACCCCCTAATCCCCCAGTCTTGGGGGACCTTTTAAAGCTGGGGGACACCCCCAGACCCCCGGCAGGAAGCATCCTGCACCTCTTGGCATTGCAACGCTGAGATTGCCGCGCTGCGCTCGCAATGACAGTATAGGTGTTTTTATCTGTTGTTGCGAGGAGCGGAGCTACGTAGCAATCTCAGGGATTATTAATAATGAGATGTAGGGATTGCCACACCTGCCTCTTCGCTTTACTCAGGGCTCCGGCGAAGGCATGGCCTGCAATGCCAATGTGGAGTGTGACCCTTGCCTGTCATTCCGAACTTGTTTCGGAATCTCATGGTCGGGATACTGAAATGGGTTCAGCATGATAATGGGCCGGCTGGCCGACGTCGGCCAGCCTACCAGGCGGATCGAGGCAACGCAACGCAACGCAACGGGTATTGGGCCTTAGGGGTTATTTATAATGAGACGTGGGGATTGACGCGCTTCGCTTGCAAGAGTCTGTAAAGGAGGAACTTGTCCTTTCCCATCCACCTGCCCTGAAAGGTATATCTGGGGGATATCCCCAGATCCCCGCCAGAGGGGAATCCCCCTCTGGACTCCCCTTTTACAAATGTTGCATGGTTAAACCCTTGGGTAGCCTAGAGCATCTGCTCCAACCTACCCATTATCCATTTAAGTGAGATCATGGGGGGGATATAGCCTTCCTGAC
>PVMK01182397.1_pt1 | contig 22294 bp, 19 predicted proteins | sample 1853481 | NCBI WGS metagenome assembly PVMK01 (sample SAMN08533507, study PRJNA380276) | Marine sediment metagenome, whole genome shotgun sequencing project.
ACCTTGAGAATAGTGCGGGCATCTTCGACGCGATCGCGGGACAACTCACTGGCCCGCAACTGGCCTTCTATTCCACCCTCCAACTCGATCTGTGCGCCTCGGGCATCAACTTCCTTGACAGTACCCGTGATGATACTGCCCTTCGGATGATCAGCAAGAAATTGTGAAAACGGATCCTGATCAAGCTGTTTGATACCGAGCGAAATTCGTTCTCGCTCCGGGTCAATTGCCAGAACTACGGTTTCGACTTCTTCACCCTTCGTATAGTTGCGAACGGCCTCTTCGCCCGGAATTTCCCAGGAAATATCGGAGAAATGCACCAGGCCGTCTATCCCGCCCGGCAAGCCGATGAAAACCCCGAAGTCCGTAATTGACTTGATGCTGCCGGTTACGCGATCACCCCGGTTAAAATCGGATGCGAAGTCCGTCCACGGATTTGAATTACAGTGCTTGATGCCCAGGGAAATTCGGCGTCGCTCTTCGTCAATTTCCAGCACCATCACCTCGACTTCCTCGCCGACAGTGACAACCTTGGACGGGTTAACATTCTTATTGGTCCAATCCATCTCGGATACATGGACCAGTCCTTCGACGCCATCCTCAATTTCAACGAAGCAACCGTAGTCGGTGATATTGGTCACTTTTCCAACCAACCGGGTATTCTGCGGATAGCGCCTGGCAATCGCCTCCCATGGATCTGAACCAAGTTGTTTGATACCGAGTGAAACGCGGGTCTTTTCTTTGTCGAAGCGCAAAATCTTGACATCGATTTCGTCGCCAACCGTCACCACTTCGGATGGATGCTTGACCCGCTTCCAGGCCATATCGGTAATATGCAGCAAACCATCAATCCCGCCCAGATCGACGAACGCACCGTAGTCGGTAAGATTCTTGACAATGCCCTTAATAGTGGCCCCTTCCTTCAGGGATGCCAACAGTTGTTCGCGTTCCGCGCTGTATTCCTGTTCAACGACAGCACGACGCGACACGACGACGTTATTACGCCGCTGATCGAGTTTTATAACCTTGAATTCAAGCTCTTTGCCTTCCAGGTACGAGGGATCCCGCACCGGCCGCATATCCACCAGGGACCCCGGCAAAAATGCCCGCACGAAATCGATCTCAACAGTAAACCCGCCTTTCACGCGACCATTGATAATGCCTTTGACGATCTTGCTGTTTTCAAAAGCATCATCCAGCTCAGCCCAGGTTCGCGCTCGCTTGGCGCGTTCACGGGACAGGCGCGTCTCGCCAAAACCGTCTTCGACCGCATCCAGAGCAACTTCGACTTCATCACCCACCTCGACTTCCAGTTCACCACGCTCATTGTGGAACTGGCTTGCTGGAATGACAGCTTCGGATTTCAGGCCGGCACTGACTATGACGACCTCGGAAGAAACTTCGATAACACTACCGATAAGAATGGCGCCGGGCTTTATATTTTTGCTGGCAAGACTTTCTTCAAATAACTCGGCAAAACTTTCGCTCATTACAACACCCACCACCCGGCGGCCCACATGATAGTTTCCGGCGTCCTGCCGAAAAACAGTAAAAAAAAACCTGGTATTAATCCTTTAACACCAGACCACGATAAGCTGCCTCTTACCAGCCTTCCGACTAATCCGCGGATGGATAGATCGTGGCAGCCCAATCCAGTACCGTGCTCACCACGACCTCGATGCTCATGGATGTCGTATCCAGAACTCTTGCATCAGGGCTGGCTCGCAGCGGCGCAACAGGCCGTTCGGCATCACGCCGATCCCGTTCCGCCATGTCCTTGGAAAGCGCCGAGAGGCTAACATCAATCCCCTTTTCTTTCAACTGCTTATATCGTCTCAGAGCCCTTTCGGCGACGCTTGCAGTGAGGAAAATCTTCAACCTGGAGTCGCTGAAAATAATCGACCCCATATCGCGACCGTCGGCAACCAGGCCAGGAAATTCGCGAAATGCACGCTGACGATCGATCAAAGCGGACCTGACTCCAGGCTGGGACGCGACGCGGGATGCCGCATCCCCACACGCTTCCGAACGCAGCTCACCGGTTACATCCTGACCACGCAGCAAGATGCATTCCCCATTCGCCTGTGCGTCGAACTCGACGTCGAGACCACGCGCCAGCACCGCCAGCTGTGCCTCATCCGCGAGATCTATACCTCGCTGCAAAGCCTCCAGGCCAATCAACCGGTACAATGCGCCGCTGTCCAGCAGGTGCCACCCGAGGCTGGCGGCCACCCGGCGGCTGATCGTGCCCTTGCCGGCGCCGCCAGGGCCATCGATCGCTATCACCGGTATTTCAGTCACTCGTTGCCTCGCTGACTTTTAGTCCGGCAGAACGCGCGCAGTGAATGAAGTCCGGGAAAGAAGTCCTTACATTCTCAGTGTCAAGGATCCGAATCGGACCTTTGGCCGCGACCGCGGCAACCGTAAATGCCATCGCAACGCGGTGGTCGCCGCCACAGTCAATTTCTCCACCGGTGAGTTCACCGCCCTGTATGACGGCACCGTCCGGAAGCTCCTCAACCGCGGCACCAAGGGTTCTAAGGCCTTGAACCATCACTTTGATTCGATCGCTTTCTTTATGGCGAAGCTCACTCGCGCCGCTGATGACGGTTTCACCGTCCGCCAGCGCGGCCGCAACGAAAACCAGTGGAAACTCATCGATCGCCGTGGATACGAATTCCGGCGGAATCCGAATGCCATGCAGATGACTCGGTCGCACCACGATCCGTCCGCACGGTTCGCCGGCTTCGCGTGAATATTCGTCAATCTCCAGGTCCGCTCCCATCAATTCCAGAATACGTAGAATGCCAGTGCGAGTCGGATTCAATCCGATCGCTTCGAGAATCAATTCGCCCCGCTCTGCAAGGCATGCGGCCAGCAAGAAAAACGCGGCGGATGACAGGTCCCCGGGCACATCGACCCGTGTCGCCGTCAAGCGACCGCCATCCGGCAAAGTCACCCGCTTCGGTTCACGCATCGTTGGCCAACCAAACAAAGACAACATCCGCTCCGTGTGATCGCGGGTCACTGTCGACTCCGCGATGCCTGTCGGTCCCGATGCATACAGACCGGCCATTAATATTGCCGATTTGACCTGGGCACTGGCCACCGGCATTTCGTACTGGATACCGTGCAGCGATTGATGGCCGGTAATCCGCAGTGGCGGACAGCCGCCGTCTGTCGCTATCACCGCACCCATCAATCGCAATGGCTCGGCAACCCGTTCCATCGGCCGCTTGGACAGTGACGCGTCACCGCTTAACGTGGAATCAAATCGTTGTCCGGATAACAAACCTGCAAACAAGCGCATCGCTGTCCCCGAATTACCCATGTCGAGAACAGACGATGGCGCTGACAAACCGTGTAATCCGCGGCCCTCGATATAAACCGTCGTGTCATCCGGGCGTTGAATGGCGACCCCCATGGCCTCCAGCGCCGTAAGGGTTGCGAGGCAATCTTCACCGGGGAGAAAACCGAAAATTTCCGTGGTGCCATCGGCCAGGGCACCTAACATTAACGCACGATGAGAAATGGATTTATCACCGGGCACCCTCATTTGACCCTCAATGCGTTCAACCGGCGTTGAAATATAAGTCGCTGTCACTGATGCGTCTCTAATACTTTTCTAAGGGTCGCGATTATGCGCTGGTTTTGCTCCGGTAAACCCACGGTAATGCGAAGATGATTCGGTAAGCCATAATTGGCCACCGGTCGTACGATAATACCGGCACGTAGCAAGGCCTCATAGACCGGCGCGGCTGGCCGGCCGAAGTCCACGAGCACAAAATTGCCGATCGATGGCATGACCGTCAAGCCCATACCTGAAAAAGCATCGGTCAATTCCGTCAATCCGCTTTGGTTCAAGGCCCGCGCCCGCTGTACGAATTTCTGATCAGCTAATGCGGCAATCGCCGCTACTTGCGCCAAGCTGTTGACGTTGAACGGCTGCCTGACCCGGTTCAGGATCTCGGCAAGATCCGGGTGGCTAATAGCGTAACCCACTCGCAATCCCGCCAGACCATAAATTTTTGAAAACGTCCGGGTGATAACGAGATTCGGAAATTGCTCAAGCCAGCTCAGAGCGTTCGGATAGCCGTCACAGCTAACATATTCAGCATAGGCCTCGTCGACCACAACTATCGTGTGCGCCGGCACCTCTTTTAAGAATGCGTACAGTTCATCGGCGGAAACCCAGGTGCCGGTCGGGTTGTTAGGATTCGCAATAAATATCATTCGCGTGCGATCGGTCAGCAGCGCCTTGAATGCACCGAGATCGTGCCCATAGGGCTGTGCATGATCGGCCGGATTGGATCGCGCAACCTGGATTACCGCATCGGCAGCCTGTGCTGCCAGCCGATAGACAACGAATGAATATTGATCGAACACTACCTCGACTGCCGATGTCAGAAAGCTCTCGGCCAGCAACACGAGGATGTCATTGGAGCCATTGCCCAAGGTCAAACAGGTTGGATCAATGGCGAAATGCTCTGCCAGCGCCTGTTTAAGCGCGTAGCCACTGCCGTCCGGGTATAAGGCAAGCTGCGACGCGACGGCGTTGATCGCCCGCAATGCTGAAGCCGGCGGCCCTAGCGGATTTTCGTTCGACGCCAGTTTGATCGACTGCGTAATACCGTGCTCGCGTTCCAACTCATCAATTGGTTTGCCGGGAACATACGGTTGCAAGCCACGAACGCCATGCGCGGCCAGTTTGTCAAATAACGATTTCCGGTCCATAGGCCGGGCTAGCTGTGAATTCCAGCAACGTTGTATACACCGAGCATCCGAGTGATAGGCGGCTTGTTTCCTAAACTGCCATGATTCCGATGCTGATTGTAGTGGCTCACAAAGATGGGCAACACCGCCATCCGCTGGTTCGAGGTGACGTAGATTCGAGCATAAGCCCATTCGCGTAACAGCGTCTGGATAAACCGCTTTGCCTTGCCATTGGTTTGTCGCCGAAAGGCTACCGCGCTCCCTTCGCGTTCGTTGGGCAGAACCGCGGCGTCGGCGACCCGAGAGTAATCATCGATACAGACATGAACGAACTCCCAGCCAGCACCGCCGGAGCCCTGCTTGCGGTCCCCGGTCAGGCGCTGCCCGGCCCGCCAGAAACGCCCTAACTTATTGATATCGATGTGTAACATCTCGCCTGGTCCGTCATGTTCATAGCGCACCACCGGCACCTTCGGTTCGATGCGTGCGGGTTTCGCTGTAGCTCCGTCAGCTGAATCCCCGGTTGACCCGGATCGATGGTCTGAAACTCCGGCGGTTTCTGCTCCGGCTACGGCCCCCGGGCCGCAATCTGCTTCATACCTCGCAACAGGATCTGCAGTGCCGGATCCATTGGATTTGCTTGCACCGCTTCTTTCACCAATCGAAAAGTCTCATCGAAATCGTTGCGAGACGCCGCCAACGCCGCCAGAAACAGGAGATTACCGGACTGCACGAATGGCGACTCTGATGGCAGATACGGATGGGCCGTATTGAGCGCCTTCGCTTCGAGGAGTAACGCCAGGTTCTGGGACCCTGCCTCAGTTAAACTTCGCAGATCGGCACGGCTGAGTGCGAACTCGCTTGTACTGTGATTCCAGGTGTTGATTCGCCCTTCTCCCAGTACGCGTCGCAACTGCTGCCCACTGACCAACCACCGCGACATGAGCGAGGGCATATTTGGAATATTGAGCTGTGCAAAGTCTGCGCGGGCCGCCACGCCATCATCGAGCCGCTCAGCGCGAGCCCTGCCGATGGGAAGACGCGAGCCGATAATATACAAGCCGGTGTTGTTATCCAGGAACACTTCGGTTTCTGGAAAGCTGGCCAGGAAAGTGCGAAACATGACCTTAAAAGCATCGGACGGGTATGCCAGGGGCAGCCAATGAATAAAAATACCGTCTACCGCGAGGCGCTGCTTCACTTGCTCGTAGAAATCCCTGCATAGCATGAGTTCATTGCCGGAGAACCCTTCCGCCACCTTCCCGTCGGAAATGATGAGGTCATATTGTGATTCCCCCCGCAACAGAAAATGAGCGATGTCCTCAACATCGAGACTCACCCTGGGGTCTGTCAGCACATTGGATTCCGTGAAATAGCCCTGACTGGCGCGCACCACAGCGGCACTGATTTCCACGACATCCAGACGCTGGACCGTGTGGTACGAGGCCAGTGCCTGCAAGGTCGAGCCCGACCCAAAACCAACGTTCAGTGACGTTTTGATTCCCGGTGCAAGCGCCATGGGCAGGTGCGCGAGGAGGCGTTGCTTTCCCCAGAGCGTCTGGCGAAATCCATTGGTTCCGCCAATCATCGTACCGTCGACGAATACTCCGCGCTGTTGAGGCGAATTCGTTATTGCCCGGACCTGCACAGTAGCAACATCGCCCTCTTCACTCCAGAGCAAAGTCATGCCGACATTTTCCATAGTATCCGTCGGAAACGGCAAATGCGCCGGAAGCGCGATCCACATTGCCAATAACGCGATCGTCGGCGTGATAGCCCAGGCTGCTTGTCGGTGATTTGTGTTCGGTGATCTGGCCAGAACCAGGATCCCGAGAACAATGTTTCCGAATGCGATCGCGAGTGTTCCCCGTATCGTACCCAAATGAGGCAGCAGAAAAAAAGCCGCGGCACCCGCGCCGATAATGCTGCCCAGGTTAGCCAACAGATATGCCACACCGACTCGCTCCCCGAGACGGCGTACATCACCGAGGAATAAACGACTCGCAACCGGGAAACTCAACCCCATCAAAAGCGTAGCCGGTAACATCATCGCCAAAGCAACCAACCCCGCCAGCAGCACCCGCGATTGCCACCCGAAACTCCTCCCGGTGAATGAAAATACGCTGACTCGGGCCCATAAATCCGGGCTCGTGAGAAGCAGGTACTCGGCTCCTATTGCCGCCATGGCCAAGAGCGCGATGCCAAGTTGTGAGTAACCGAGTATTCGCTCTGGTGCGTGGCGCTCACGCAGACGACCGGCCAACACCCCACCAACACCCAGACCAATTAGAAAAACAACGAGCATCATAGTAATTGCATAGGTGCCGATACCGAACAAATAGTGAAGCGCACGGAACCAGACAATCTCATACGCCAATGTGGTGAAGCCCGAAACGAACAGAACGACTCCGGTCACCCTGATTGGTAACTCGGTTGGCAGAACGGCATCGGCATCATTAAGATCAGTTACCCCATTAAGTGGCCCGCTCGTGACCCTGGTGCTTAGAAGCCACGCCAACAGAGCGATCATGAGATTGATGCTGTTGGCAATCCGCACCGACCCTTGCAGCCCGACCCATTCCATCAACACAAATCCCGCAATCAGCGCGCCGAGAGCAGCTCCGACTGTGTTCATTCCGTAGATAGGACCGAGGTGTCGTGAAACCCCTTCGCGGCTGCGAATGAGAATGGCACAGAGGGCAGGAAACGTAGCCCCCATAAGAGCGGCGGGGATTAATAAAATGACGACCACGAAAGCGGTGCGGAACAAATCCATCGTCAGGCCGGCCGGTACAAAGCTCGCCGTAAAGGCGAAAAACTCAGGTAAGACCGCGAATACGGGTGTCAGCAATGCTGTGACGAGCGCGATGCCGAACTCGAGCACCGCGTAGAGCTTGATCGAATCCATCTGCGTGCCCTGAGCTTTGTGATAGAGCCACGCTCCGATCCCCATGCCCACCATGAACCCGCCGACGACGGCGGTTACCGCTAACGTGCTACGGCCGAAGGTCAGCGCAAGCATCTTCGCCCACGACACTTCGTAGATCAGCGCTGCGATGCCAGAAAATACGGCAAAGGAATACAGCACCACCACCAGACCCGTGGTACTGCGTTGCTGCGGAATGGAAATCGAACTCATTAATGCTCCTATATCCAGTATCTTTCGGTGACCTGGCTTTTTTTACGTTACGCGCAACGAAATTTCCGGAACTCAATTAGTGATCTATCGGCCCGAAAAAATGCACGCCACCATGAAGCACAAAGTCCAGCTAACGCAAACGCGAGCTGATGCCTGCGCTGAAGTTAGCGAGACTGTCGCTCAATCCACCCCGCCGCCAGCTGATTCGGGCTGCCGGCTGTCTGAACTTCGGCTTGATTCATGAGACCAATAATACTTAACCATTCGAACTCGGAAGTGAAAATGCTCAGCGCCGATGGTAGTGTTAACCTAGCTGTGAATTCCAGCAACGTTGTATACACCGGGCAGACCTCGTTCCTTGTTTGAACGTATTAATTACCATCACATAGTCCGCCGGGTAAGAGACACGGGTTTATTCGCAGACGTGCGCCTACAAAATAGCCTTCGGATAAGAGCCCAGTACCCTGAATAGCTGAGTACCTTTCTCGAGCGTCTGTAACGCAGCGGCGACATTTGCATCGTCCACATGCCCTTCTATATCGATGAAAAAAACATAGTGCCATTTTTTTCGTCGCGATGGTCGCGATTCGATTCGCGTCATGTTTATGTCGTTCTCCGCCAAGGGTTTCAACAGAGCATGCAGTGCACCCGAATCACCGGTATCGGAAGTAGACAACAGCAACGTGGTCCTGTCCTCACCGCTGGCCGACAACAGATCGCGACCAATCACCAGGAATCGGGTCGTGTTGTCCGGACGATCCTCGATATCCGCAATCAGTTTATCAAGCTGGTATACCTCAGCGGCGGCATCGCCGGCGATGGCCGCGGTGCCAGCCTCGTCACGAGCGCGGCGCGCGCCTTCTGCATTACTTGTGACTTCCACCAACTCGACATCGGCAAGGTACTCTTTCAGCCACGCCCGGCACTGCGCAAGAGACTGAGGATGCGCACAAACCCGCTGTATTTTTTCCAGACCGTCCATGGTGCCCAACAAATGTTGACGGATACGTAATTCCAGTTCGCCACATATCTTCAGCGGTGACATCAGGAAATTATCGAGGGTGTGATTGACGGTCCCGGCAGTCGAATTTTCGATCGGCACGACACCGAAATCGGCGGCGCCCGATTCTACCTCATGAAAAACCTCGTCAATGGTCGCCAGCGGCAAGGCCCGAACTGAATGACCGAAATGCTTATACACGGCAGACTGGGTAAACGTCCCTTCCGGACCGAGGTAGCCAATTTTCAGAGGTTCTTCTTGCGCCAGGCACGCTGACATAATTTCACGGAACAATCGCACCATTTCCTCATTGGTCAGGGGCCCTTTGTTGCGCTCTACAACCGCGCGCAATATCTGCGCTTCGCGTTCCGGGCGAAAGAAATCCACTGACCGGGCATCATCACCCTTGGCCACGGCAACCTGTTGCGCAAAACCGGCGCGCTCGTTGATCAGTTCCTGAATTTTCCGGTCCCCAGCATCGATCTTCTGGCGCAACGCCGCCAGATCGGGTTGTTCAGAGGACAACGCTTTCTTCTTGGCCATGGCTCCGTCCTTTGACCGGCCTGGTCAGCCAGATAACCCAAGGTTCCGCACGCTAAGCACGCCATCGATCGCAGCGATCTCTCCCTGCGTTTCTTCGCTCACTTCACCGTCCAGGTCCACAATCGTATAGGCGACTTCATGGCGAGATTTATTCAACAAATCCTCGATGTTCAGACCGGCGTCCGCCAGTATGGTTGAAATCTGCCCTACCATATTCGGCACGTTCGCATTCGCAACCGTCAGGCGATAAGCCTCGGTACGTGGTATGTCCGCCTCGGGAAAGTTAACCGAGTGTCGGATCAGACCGTTTTCCAGGTAATTACGCAGGTTATCAGCCACCATAACCGCACAATTCGCTTCAGCTTCGTGAGTTGAAGCGCCAAGATGCGGCAACGCGATCACTTTGTTGTTGTCTATTAGCGCACGGCTCGGAAAATCAGACACAAAGGCGCTGAGGTGATCCTGATTCAAACCATCCAGGACGGCTTCTTCATCGACGATTCCGCCGCGCGAGAAGTTCAGGATAACCGCCCCTTTGGGCATCAAGCGTATGCGCTCCGCGTTAATTAAGTTACGCGTTCCATCGACCAACGGAATATGGATCGTCAGCATATCGCTGCGGCTGACGAGGTCACCCAGGCTGCGCGCCTGTTCTACACCTGAAGACAGTTCCCAGGCACGCCGCACACTGATTTGCTGATCAAAACCGATAACCCGCATCCCCAGGGACAATGCGGTATTAGCAACCTGCACACCGATCGCACCCAAGCCCAGAACGCCAAGCGTCCGGCTGGGTAATTCGTAGCCCACAAACTGTTTCTTGCCGGCCTCTACTGATTTATTCAAACCGGTGCCGTCGCCTTCAAGTTGTTTGACGTATTGCCACGCCGGGCATAGATTCCGCGCAGCCATTAACATTCCGGCAACTACGAGTTCCTTCACCGCATTCGCGTTAGCCCCCGGCGCGTTGAACACCGGTATGCCGCGCGCAGCCAGAGCGTCGATCGGAATATTGTTCACCCCGGCACCCGCACGTGCGACGACCTGCACCGATTCCGGAATGTCCATTTCATGCATGTTATAAGACCGCAGCATGATGCCATCCGGATTAGTAATTTCCGATGCGACCTCGTAGTTATTGCGCGGCAAGCGATCAAGCCCCTGAGCGGCAATATTATTCAGCGTCAGTATCTTGTACATGAGTTGGCCCGTTTAGTGACTGTTCAGGCGTTGGTTCGCTCAAAATCCGCCATGAACTCGATCAGCGTCCTGACGCCCTCCTCAGGCATGGCATTGTAAATACTTGCCCGCATTCCACCGACGGAGCGATGACCTTTGAGATTCGTCAGTCCGGACTGCTCAGCCTTCGCCAGAAAATCGGCGTCCAGGCTGGCATCAGCCAGGACAAACGGCACGTTCATCCAGGATCGGTAAGCTTCCGCCACGGGGTTGGAATAAAAATTCGATTCGTCGATTGCCTTATATAAGAGTGCTGCCTTTCGGCGGTTAGCCTGACCCATCGCTTCCAGACCGCCCTGGCGTTTCAGCCAGTCAAATACCAGCCCCGCGAGGTACCAGGCAAACGTAGGTGGCGTATTCAGCATTGAACCGCTGTCAGCTTGCGATTTGTAGCGCATGATTTTCGGCAGATCCGCCGGCGCCTTGTCCAGCAAATCCCGGCGGATAATTACGATCGTCAGGCCGGCTGGACCGACATTTTTTTGTGCACCAGCATAAATCACGCCAAAGCGGCCGACATCGATCGGTCGCGACAGAATTGTCGACGACATGTCGGCGACGATCGGCACTTCACCGACCTCCGGAGGCTCATGAATTTCAACACCCCCGATGGTTTCATTCGGAGTGTAGTGAAAATACGCCGCTTCCGGATTAAGACTCCAGGTACTGGCGTCCGGTACATCGGTGTAATTCGAGTCCGCGCCGTCGGCAACCACATTCACCGCGCGGATTAATTTCGCTTCCTTCAGCGCCTTGTTCGACCAACTTCCCGTAAGCAGATAATCCACCGAGTCTCCGGGCCTTGAGATATTCATGGGTACCAGCGCAAATTGCATGGTCGCGCCACCCTGCAGGAATAACACGGCATAGTCATCGCCAATATCGAGCAATTCGCGCAGGCTGCCCTCCGCCGCTTCCGCGACTGCCAGGAACGCTTTGCTCCGATGACTGACCTCCATGACAGACATGCCGGAGCCAAGCCAGTCAGGCAGGTCCTCCCTGGCTTGCTCGAGAACCTCCAACGGCAACACCGCGGGTCCCGGGCTGAAATTAAATACTCGTGACATCTTTTGTCTCTTGGTAATTACCCTGCCGTCAACGGACGGCGTTCCTTTACTCTTCCGCCTCGCCGTTGCCCTCGTAGCCCGGCAAGGAAACGATGCGAGCCAGCCCAACCAGCCGATCGTCGTCGTGCAGACGGATCAGGCGAACCCCCTGCGTATTACGCCCCTGAACCGAAATTCCTTCGACGGGTGTCCTGACCAGCGTACCGGATGAACTGATTAGCATGACTTCATCTTCTTCATTGATCTGGATGGCGCCGACCACCCTGCCGTTTCGTTTTGTCGTCTGAATTCCAATCACGCCCTGGCCGCCCCGGCCATGCACCGGAAAGTCCGCGCGTGCTGTCAGCTTGCCGAAGCCGTTTTCCGTCGCGGTCAGAATATTTCCGTCTTCGCTGCCTCTGTCGAGGATCAGCAAGGCCATCAGTTCATGTTCGTCGGCCAGGCGCAACCCGCGGACACCGGCAGCGGTGCGGCCCATAGCGCGCACCCTGGATTCATGAAATCGAGCCGCCTTACCGGAACTTGCAAACAACAGAATGTCACAGTCGCCATCCGTAATTGCGACATCAACCAGGCGATCGTCATTACGCAATTCAAGAGCGATGATCCCGTTGGCGCGCCGCCGGGAAAACGCCTCAAGGCTGGTTTTCTTCACCGTTCCGTGACTTGTTGCCATGAAAACGTACTTGTCTGCATCGAAACTGCGCACCGGCAAAACGGCATTAACGCGCTCGTCTTCGTCCAACGGCAGCAGGTTTACCATCGGCCGGCCGCGAGCGATCCGGCTGGCGCGCGGCAATTGGTACACTTTTAGCCAATAAACCTTGCCGCGACTCGTGAAACACAACAGTGTGTCATGACTATTCGCGACAAACAGTTTGTCGATAAAGTCTTCGCCTTTAACCTTGGCCGCCGCGCGACCACGTCCACCACGACGCTGAGCCCGATAGCTGTCAAGACTCTGCGCCTTGGCATAACCACCATGCGACAGGGTTACCACCAAATCTTCTTCGGGAATCAGATCCTCATCCGTCAGGTCGTCATGTGACTCGACAATTTCCGTACGTCGATCGTCACCATAACGCTCACGGATATCAGCGAGTTCTTCGCGAATGACCTCAAGAAGCCGATCCGGGTCCTGTAATACTCTAGTAAGTTCTTTAATATTTTTTAATAATTCTTTGTATTCATTTAATATTTTTTCTTGCTCCAGCCCGGTCAAACGATGCAGGCGCAGGTCCAAAATTGCCTGGGCCTGGGCCGGCGACAAGCGATAGCCCTCCTCACTGGCACCCAATTCACCGACCAAATCGTCCGGCCGGGTACTGACCCCACCAGCCCTGGCCAACATATCCGAGACCGGGCCCGGCTCCCAGGTCCGTGCCACCAATCCCTCTCGTGCCTCGGCCGGCGACGGCGATTGCTTGATCAGGCTGATGACTTCGTCGATATTCGCCAGCGCTACCGCCTGACCTTCCAGTACATGAGCCCGCTCGCGGGCTTTGCGCAACTCGTAAATCGTCCGACGCGTCACCACTTCCCGCCGGTGCTTGACGAATGAATCCAGTATTTCTTTGAGATTCAGAAGACGCGGCTGGCCATCGCGCAACGCGACCATATTGATGCCGAAAACACTTTCCAGAGGCGTCTGCTTATACAGATTGTTAACGACGACATCGGAAATTTCGCCACGCCGAAGTTCTATGAAGATGCGCATTCCATCTTTGTCGGATTCATCGCGCAGCTCGGTAATTCCCTCGATCTTCTTCTCGCGCACCAACTCGGCAATTTTTTCGATCAGACGCGCCTTATTCACCTGATACGGGAGTTCCGTGACGATGATGGCCTGCTTGCCTTTCGCATCCATCTCTTCGATGTTGATCCGCGCACGCATGAATACCCGGCCTCGGCCGGTTTTATACGCCGCATAAATGCCTTGTGCGCCATTAATGATTCCCGCCGTCGGAAAATCCGGGCCCGGCAACTTGTGCATCAGATCATTGATCGAAATGGTCGGATCTTCGAGCAACGCAAATACCGCATCGATAACTTCGCGCAGGTTATGCGGAGGAATGTTCGTTGCCATTCCGACGGCAATTCCGGACGAGCCATTGACCAGGAGATTGGGCACGCGCGTCGGCAACACGACCGGCTCGGACTCTGAGCCATCATAGTTTTCAACGAAGTCGACCGTCTCTTTATCGATGTCGGCCAGCAGTTCGCTCGCAATCCGCGACATTCGCACTTCCGTATAGCGCATCGCCGCCGGCGCGTCACCATCGACCGAGCCGAAATTCCCTTGCCCGTCTACCAGCATGTAGCGCAGAGAAAATGGCTGGGCCATGCGCACGATCGTGTCGTACACCGCCGTGTCGCCGTGCGGGTGATATTTGCCGATGACGTCACCGACCACGCGCGCAGACTTTTTATATGGCTTGTTGTAGTCATTGCCCAGAACCCGCATCGCGTGCAATACCCGCCGGTGGACCGGCTTCAGCCCATCCCGAACATCCGGCAATGCGCGCCCGACAATGACGCTCATAGCGTAGTCCAGATAGGACTGCCGCATCTCGTCCTCGAGATTAACAGGCAATACTTGTGGCGCCACTTCAGCCATCGGTGGAATTATTCATTTAAACCTATGGGGCTAGAAAAACCGGCCGTGCGACCGGGTCAAACGGGAACAAGCCTTGGATCCCTTCGCAGTCTCAAAATGCCGATAAAAACTGTCAATAGAAACGTAATTGTGTGCCGGAAATAATCGCTCATTTTAGCACAGCAAATCTGTTGACCCTAGTAGGCTGGGGTGATTGGATATGTCCTTCCAGCCGGGTCCGGCCCCGGTGTCCGACCTTTGACTGCGGTGTCTGATCAGGCATTATCGACACCACCCGGAGTCGCGTCCGGAACAAGTTTGAAACCCGCGAATAGCCGTTCTGTAAATCTTACGCTCAGAGTTTCTATGGATAAAGTTGATCTAGTCGTCCACGCTCGATGGGTAGTGCCGGTAGAACCACGTGGGCGGGTGCTGGAGCGCCACGCCGTCGTGGTCCATGACGGCCAGATTAAAGCCGTCCTTCCATCGGCCGAGGCGGAGAACCTTTATACGGCCGACCAGCGGGTCGATTGCCCGGACCATGCGCTGATGCCCGGGCTGATTAACGCCCACACCCACGCGGCGATGACCCTGTTCCGGGGTATGGCGGACGACATGCATCTGGAGGAATGGCTGGAACAACACATCTGGCCGGCGGAAGCGCGCTGGGCGGGCGTTGATTTTGTACGCGACGGGTCTGAATTGGCGATCCTCGAAATGGTCACCGGTGGCACAACCTGTTTCCAGGATATGTATTTCTTCCCCGATGTCGTCGCTCAAGCTGCTGTCGAACGACGCATGCGTGCCGTTGTCGGCATGATTTTCATCGACCAGCCGACGGTATGGGCGCGCAACAACGAGGAGTATTTCTCCAAAGGCCTCGCTGTGCACGATCAGTTTCTGAACAACTCGCTGGTACAGACGAATTTCGCACCGCATGCGCCCTACACGGTCAGCAATGAGACATTTGAACGCATGCGCATACTTGCCGACGAACTGGACGTGCAGATTCACATCCACTTGCATGAAACTGAATCGGAAGTTCAGACCGCTGTCGCTACGCATGGGCAACGGCCCATCGAACGTATGAATGAACTGGGCTTACTGACCGCCTCGCTGAACGCCGTCCACATGACTCAATTGACCGATGCGGAAATCAGTCTCGTGGCCGAGCAAGGCGTCAGCGTCGTGCACTGCCCGCAATCCAATCTCAAACTGGCCAGCGGATTCTGCCCGGTTGCCCGACTGCTCGCGGCCGGCATCAACGTAGCACTTGGAACTGACGGCGCCGGTAGCAATAATGATCTGGACATGTTTGGCGAAATGCGCACCGCTGCGTTACTCGCCAAGGGCGTGGCCGGCGATGCCGCTGTCGTATCGGCGGAAGATGCCCTGGCGATGGCGACGATTAACGGCGCCAGGGCACTCGGCCTGGCTCACGAGATCGGATCACTGCAGGCCGGAAAATCCGCGGACATGATCGCGGTGGATTTCAACACACCGGCCAGCCAGCCCGTATATCACCCGATTTCACAGCTGGTCTACTCGGTCAGCCGGGACCAGGTATCCGATGTCTGGGTGGCGGGCCAGCCGATCATTCAAGACCGCCGACTTTGCCGCGACAACCAGGCGCAAATATTGGAACGCGCGGCAGCCTGGCAACAACGTCTGTCTGAGAGCGACGCCTGAGGTGAAAAATACCGGCCAAGCAAATTACGACCCGGCGGAAGTGCAGAAATTTAACGAACTTGCCAGTCGATGGTGGGATCCGGCGGGTGAATTCAAGCCCCTGCACCAGATGAATCCGTTGCGTCTGCGATATATCGACGACTGCGCGCCTTTGTCCGGCAAGCGCTGCCTGGACGTCGGTTGCGGCGGCGGTATCCTGACCGAAGGAATGTCAGAAAAGGGCGCAGCATCGGTCACCGGCATTGATCTCGCTGACTCCGCCCTGGCGGTCGCCCGTTTGCATCTGACCGAATCCGGTTTGACGAATATCAGCTACGTCGAAACTTCAGCCGATGGCCTGGTCGCTGAGCAACGCGAAAGTTTTGATATCGTCGCCTGCATGGAGGTGCTGGAACATGTCCCCACGCCGGCCCTGCTGATCGATGCCTGCGCCCAACTGGTTCGTCCGGGGGGCGACGTCTTCTTTTCGACGATTAACCGCAATGCAAAATCCTTTGCCCTGGCAATTGTCGGGGCCGAGTACGTACTGCGCCTGGTGCCGATGGGCACCCATGAATACGCCAAGTTCATCCGGCCGGGGGAATTGGATGCCTGGGCGCGTAAAGCGGGTCTCAATCTTCAGGATATTACGGGCCTGCACTATTCACCCTTTACCGAGACTTTCAGCATGACCTCGGACATCGACGTGAACTACCTGGCGCATTTCAAACGCCCGACTCCGGCCTGATTGCCGATGCGTGATTCAAAATATTTGCAAGCCGTGCTATTCGACCTCGATGGCACATTGCTGGACACGGCCCCGGACATGGTCGGCGCACTTAATGATTTGCGCGCTGAACAATCCCTGGCGCCGGTCGACTATGCCATGGCCCGGGCACATGTATCGCACGGCGCCTTCGGACTGGTGGATATCGCGTTTGGCCGCATCGACACGGCGGAGCGTCAGCGCCTGCGCGACCGGTTCCTGGAGATCTACGCCGGTCGCGTCGCAACCGCAACGACCTTATTCAGCGGCATGGAAACAGTCCTGAACCAGGTTGAAGCGGACGGTCTGGCCTGGGGCGTGGTCACGAATAAGCCGCGTAATCTGACCGAACCACTGCTGGCCGCACTCGGGCTTTTATCGCGCTGCGCATGTGTCGTCAGTGGCGACACCGTGGCCAAACGCAAACCTCATCCCGAACCGCTGCTGCATGCGATGCGACAGCTAAACGCAGAATCCGAGCCCGGTGACGGCGCGCAGCTCATGTATGTCGGCGATGCCGACCGCGACATCCAGGCCGGCAAGGCGGCCGGCATGATTACGGTAGCCGCCACCTATGGCTATATCCCGCCTGATGATGATCCGTTGCAATGGAATGCCGACCATATAATCGAGCATCCGCCCCAGTTGTTGGATATTCTGGCTGATGTCGCCCGGCGACTCGGGCCACATAGTCATCGGAGTTAAGCACTGAATGCCCGACATTCAGCCCATAATGTTACTGATACTGTCGCTGTTACTCGGCGGCATTTGCGGTGCAATTACATATCGCCAATGGAGTCGCAAACATCACGCACGCCTGGAACGGGAAATTGCAGAGCTGCGAGCCCAATTAAAATCGCAGCAAAGCATAGATCGGGAACGCGCCGCCGCACTAAGCCAGGCGGAGGAGCGGCTGACGGCATCATTCGGTAAACTCGCCAACGATTCGCTTGCCCACAACAGCGAGAGCTTCCTGCGCCTCGCCAAGGAGAGCCTTGCAAAACACCAGGAACGGGCCAAAGCCGGATTACTCGAACGCGAGAAGGCCGTCGAAGAACTCGTAAAACCCATTCAAGAAGCCTTGCACCAGACACAAAAACAATTTGGTGAGATCGAGAAAGCGCGCCGCGAATCTTTCGGCAACATAACGACTCAGCTCGAAATGATGGCCAAGGGCCAGGAGGCCCTGCAAACGCACACGAGAAACCTGGTAACGGCGCTGCGCCGACCCGAGGTTCGCGGCCAATGGGGCAATCGCCGAACTGGCCGGCATGGTGGAACACTGCGACTTCATCGAGCAAGTGCATAAGGCCACCGATGAAGGGGCCATTCGACCAGACATGATCATCCGGCTACCGGATCGCGGCGAGATCGTTGTCGACGTCAAGACACCGCTTGACGCCTATTTGCAGGCCGTCGAAGCGCCCGACGATGAGAGCCGCAAAGCGGCGCTGCAACGACATGCGAGGAACGTCGCCGAGCGAATCCGCGAACTGTCGAGCAAGGCTTACTGGTCGCAATTCGATGCCAGTCCCGAGTTCACAATTCTCTTCATTCCGGGCGATCAGTTTCTGGCGGCTGCGCTGAATGAAAACCCGAATCTGCTGGAAGAAGCGCTGCGCCAAAAAATCATTCTCGCAACCCCGACCAGCCTCGTCGCGCTGCTTAAAGCAATTGCCTATGGATGGCGGCAACTCGCGCTGGCAGAGAATGCCGAGGAAATCCGCCGGCTCGCGCATGATCTGTACGGCCGATTGGCGACCTTTACCGGGCATCTGGCGCGCCTTGGCAAGCAGCTGGAAGGCAGCGTAAAGTCCTATAATAGCGCGGTCGGATCACTGGAGCGGTCCGTGCTTCCGGGTGCGCGTAAATTTGTCGAGCTCGGTGTATTAACGAAGAAACCGATAGAACAACTCGATGAAGTCAGCTCCACGACGCGTACCATTGAAGATCTTTCCGACACCGACACGTTGACTGGACCCGACACGGAGCCAAAGCTTGATCCGCCGCAATCGGAAGGTGATGAAGCAAACAATCCACACTGACGCATCATCAGACTCCGATGCCGAGTTTTAATCCGCAAAATTATCAACCCGCTCCCGACCTGCTGAAAGACCGAGTGATTTTAGTCACGGGGGCCGGCGGTGGTATTGGTCGAGCTGCAGCGCTCGGCTTCGCACGGCTCGGCGCGAATGTCGGACTGCTGGGACGCACACTGAGCAAACTTGAATCTGTATACGATGAAATTGTCGGCGCCGGTTTTCCGCAACCCAACATTGCCGTGATGAACCTGGCCGACGCGCAAGGGCCTGACTATATGCAACTCGTCGATAGCATCGCAGCAGAATACGGCCGCCTGGATGGGCTATTGCATAACGCGGGTATCCTCGGCCAACTGTCGCCCATCGAACATTACGACATTGCCCTCTGGACAGAAGTCATGCACGTCAATTTAACGGCTCCTTTTGTATTGACTCAGGTGCTCCTGCCGCTGCTCAACAACTCTGCGGATGCTTCGATTGTGTTCACGTCAAGTGGCGTCGGGCGTGTCGGTCGAGCTTATTGGGGTGGCTATGCGGTATCAAAATTTGGCATCGAAGGCCTTTCCCAGGTGCTGGCAGATGAAACCAGTGAAGCGGGCAGGATTCGGGTCAACTGCGTGAATCCGGGCCGCACGCGCACTGCAATGCGACGGGCCGCATATCCGGCAGAGGATCCTGCCAGCCTGCCGCCGCCCGAAGAGATATTGGCGCCTTACTTTTATTTGATGGGTCCGGACAGTCGCGGCGTTACCGGCCAAAGCTTCGATTCACAGTAGTTATATTTTAAATTAAGTTAAACTCTTAACTTCTTGTTTATTATAAAAGTTACAGGATTCCTTCAGAAAACATTCTGAACATTGAGGTGACCGCCCGCAGAGCGCCTGGCCGTGCAGAACAAGGCCCGCATGCAGATCCCGATAATGGACCTGCACGCCATCGCATAAAGCACTCACGCGGCGCTGACACTGCGCGTAATTTTTCGACTCACTGACTGACACGAAACCCATTCGCTCCAGCCAGCGACGTGCGTACTGGTCGGCAACAAAAACCGGCCGGTCGAAAGCGAAACACAGAATTGCGTCGGCGGTCTCCGCTCCAACACCGTGCACGGCCAACAGAGCGTCACGCAGCGCCTCTGTACCCATGGACGCCATGCGTCGCACGTTACCAAGCTGATCGATCCGCATCGCTAACGAGCGCAAGCGCCGCGCCTTGACGCTCTGGCAACCCGCCGATCGAATCAATATCTGTAGCTGCCCGGTTGGCAACGCCTGAATCGCCTGCGGCGTCAGACATTGGCGCACCCGTAAAGTCTTGATCGCCGCGGCCACATTAGCCCAGCGCGTGTTCTGCACCAGTATGGCGCCCACCATGACTTCAAAGCGACCTCGCGCGGGCCACCACCCGTCTACGGGATATTTCCGAATCAGCTTACGGCAGACCAGTGGAAATTGCTTAACCACGCATGACGCGGCGGGCCGCCTCATCGCCCGGCTTTGCTCTGCGGTTCAACGGCTGCGTATAGCGCTGAGAGTTCTTCCGGACGCAGGGGGCGGCTTTTACCGGCCGGCAATGGACGCGGCAGGCTGATGGGCCCGAAACGAATCCGGATCAAGCGGCTGACGCGACACCCGACTGCTTCGATAAGACGCCGCACCACACGATTGCGTCCCTCGGCCACGCTCACCCGATACCAGCGATTCTGCCCCTCCCCCCCCGGCGAATTCGAGCGTTTCAAAGCGCGCCGGTCCTTCTTCGAACTCAATGCCGCGGCGCAGTTTTTTTGCCGCAGCGGGTCCGATTTCGCCTAGAACGCGCACCGAATATTCCCGAATCAATTCAGATGACGGGTGCATCAGTCGATTCGCGAGTTCGCCGTCTGTCGTGAACAGCAATAGCCCGGATGTTTGATAGTCGAGGCGCCCGACACCTATCCAGCGGCCGCGGCTAAGATGCGGCAAATGATCGAATACCGTCGGCCGTCCCTGCGGGTCCGAACGTGTGCAGATTTCACCGGCGGGCTTGTGATACATGATGGTTTTCGGCCGCGGTGCCCGGTTCGACGAGACACGCAAGAGCTTGCCGTCGACCTTGATGCGCTCGCGACCGGAGACCTTTTGGCCAAGAACCGCCGGTTGACCGTCAACCGTTATTCGCCCATCGACAATCCAGGATTCCATTTGCCGCCGCGACCCGAGACCCTGCCCGGCGAGCCATTTTTGCAAGCGCTCAGACATCGGAAGAAAAGCCCAAGCCGCTATTTCGCGACAGAGATGCCCCTGGGCCGCGTCAGCGGCTCAAGGTTGCTTGAGGGGGAGTACAGTTGCGGACTGACTTTCTTCCGTATCCGAAACCGGAAGCTCAGCCGATGAATTTTGAGCCGCCGCGGCCCGAGCATCTTCGATCGACGCCACATTATCAGCGTCTCCGCCTTCAAAGGTCGAGGCATCATCACTATCTTCAGTGACATCCTCACCCTCAAGGCCGACCAGGCTATCAATCTCATCAGCATCCTGCTGCCGCCCCCCGACATCAGTCCACTCGGGATCCGGGCCGACGCCACCGTCCGGCAAATCCAGTTGCACATTCAGTTTATCCAAATCCTTAAGTTCCGACAGTGGAGGCAAATCATCGAGTTTCTTCAGATCAAAGTAATCGAGAAACTCCCGGGTAGTGCCGAACATGGCCGGCCTCCCCGGAACATCGCGGTGGCCAACTACGCGAATCCAGTTGCGCTCCAGCAGCGTTCTAACAATATTCGTGCTGACCGCAACACCGCGAATGTCCTCGATTTCTCCGCGCGTCACCGGTCGCCGAGACGCGATGATCGAGTAGGTCTCGAGCAATGCCCGCGAATACCGCGGCGGACGTTCCTCCCAGAGTTTCTCCAGCGCCGGCGCCATAGCGGCTTTGACCTGGGTGCGAAAACCGCTGGCAACCTCGGTGATCTCGATGCCGCGTTCGGCGTAATCGGCCTGTAATTCCATGATTGCCGCACGAATTTCCTGACGGGCGGGTTGCTCAGAGGTGCCGAACAACGCCTGCAGTTTATCCACATTCAGCGGTCGACCAACGGCAAGTAATGCTGCTTCGACAGTATTCTTGAGCTGCTTGCTATCCATAACAGAACCCCTTACCTGGCAATCTACACATTGGATCTGGTTACTACTAAACAGTCACCGTCAACTAATCTGGTTTTTCATTAGCGCCGCTGGCGGCACGAACATGAATCGGCGCATAAGGTTCCGACTGAACCAGCTCGATCACCGCCTCCCGCATCAATTCCAGCAACGCAATGAATGAAACCGCAACCCCCAGCCGGCCCTCCCGAGGGTCGAACAAATCCTTAAATTCGATGAATCGATCATCCGTGAGTTTCACCAATATCTCAGACATGCGCTGCCGCACCGACAGGGGTTCTCTCTGCACATGCAGATGCGCAAACATCTCGGCTCTGGACAACACATCCTTGAAAGCCATCAGGAGTTCCTGCATCTCCAGGTCCGGTGGTGGAACCGTCG
>PVMK01128711.1_pt1 | contig 22288 bp, 19 predicted proteins | sample 1853481 | NCBI WGS metagenome assembly PVMK01 (sample SAMN08533507, study PRJNA380276) | Marine sediment metagenome, whole genome shotgun sequencing project.
TTTAAAAATTAACAAAGACTTCGTCATTCCCGCATGTTTCCAGCGGGAATGACCTCCAAGGATGGAGGGAATGCATAAGAATTGCAGGAGCAATCCTTGCCCAGCGGCTTTTCAGCACTTGAAGTCACTGGATCCTGGCTCAAGCTTGTGCCCGGCTTGAACGGGCAAGCTACCGGGGTGACGAGATTAGTTTCGTGCAAAGCTGTTGTTAAGTATGGTGTAATTTCATTATATTAAATATTAAAGCCTGATAAAAATTTATAACACATAATGCGATTTAGATATCTGTTAATTATCCCTTGTTTACTATTGATCGTGGTCATCAATGTATCTGGATCATGGGGGCTTGCTGATCTCAATAAACAGAAGGTCAATGCTTCAATCAGGCTATGGGAGTACGATATTGATGCATACAGTACGGAAAACTGGAAACTGGTTCACTGGTATGCCAGGCAGGCACTGAAAAAAGATCCTGATAATCCAGATTTATTATCGCTGATGGCTAATGTCTATGAATGGAATTCATTTCAGGCTGATAATCAATTACAGAATGAGCACAATAGCAAGCTGGCGCTTGAACACTATAGAAAGGCTGCGGCGCTTCGACCTCAATGGCCTTACACATGGAGCAGTATTGCATTACTGAAATTCAAAAGGTCTGAATTCGATGCGGAATTTCAATCGGCATTGAGCAACGCCATGGAGTTGGGTCCCTGGGAACCCCGTGTACAAATTACTATTGCTGAAGTTGGACTGAGTGCCTGGGGCAAAGTTGACTATGCGCAAAGACTGGCCATTATCGAAAACATCAGACGTGGAGTTACCATGCAGGCACAGGTGATGCTGGATATTCTTAAAAAATATGGTCAGCTACGCATGATTTGTCACGAGAAATCCTTGTCAGCCGAAGTTGAATTGTATTGCAAGAATAATTTCGGCGCGTGATTTAAAATAGCCTTCGTCATACTCGCGAAAGCGGGTATCCACGACTGCATGGATGCAGGAGGTAGGGCGGGATTCCATTTCTTATTAAACAATTGGTCGGCGTGAGAGGATTCGAACCTCCGACCTTTCACTCCCGAAGCGAATGCGCTACCAGGCTGCGCTACACGCCGACAGATACTGCTGAAACATTCAGTATAGCCATCCCCATTGTGGGGAAGATAATCATCCTAGAATTGTCTTTCTACTGAAAATTTGGCCAGATTAACCATGGCATCAAGGTACTCGGTGCCATGGTTATCATTTTCGTTATTGTTGTCTGAGAAGCGTTGCAATGCCTCAACCGCAAGTTCAGCTTCACTTTGAGCGAGTTCGGCGGTGTATTCTATTGCTCCCGTCTGTTTAATAATTTTCTGGATAATTTCAATATTCTCCAGGCCGCCATTCAGGATACCTTCACGAATAATATTTGCTTCTTTATCTGAGCTGTTCCACATAGCATAGAGCAGGGGCAGGGTGGGTTTTCCCTCAGCCAGGTCATCGCCAATATTTTTGCCGAGTGCCGAGTGCGGGCTGCTATAGTCGAGCACATCATCAATCAACTGGAACGCTGTCCCTAAATGCATGCCATACCTGGCCATGGCCTGTTCATCATCGAGGTCACGTTCACTGAGAATGGCTCCCAACCTGCCAGCGGCCTCGAATAATTTTGCCGTCTTACTCTGAATAACGTCAATATAGTTGGCTTCTGAGGTATCCGGGTCATTGCTATTGAGTAATTGCTGGACTTCTCCTTCTGCAATGGTATTGGTGGCCTCTGAAAGGACATCCATGACGCGCATGGAGTTTGTGTCTACCATCATTTGAAATGCCCTTGAATAGAGAAAATCGCCCACCAGCACACTCGCCTCATTTCCCCACCGCTGATTCGCTGTTTCCTGTCCTCGTCTCAACAGGGAGGCATCTACCACATCATCGTGCAATAGCGTCGCCGTATGGATAAATTCGATAATCGCCGCCAGATTAATGTGTTGTGAACCGGAATAACCGAAATGGCGTGCAATCATGAGTAACAGGGCCGGTCTAAGCCGCTTGCCACCGCTATTGACGATGTGGTGGCCCACCTGGTTGATCAGAACGACATCAGATTTCAGGCTTTCCTGGATCAGGTTATCAACGAGCCGCATATCCTCATAGATTAGACTGTGTAGCGTTTCTATGTAGTTTTCTGGCTGCTCTGGTGCCGATGTCTTCAGTGGTTTCACAAATTGAAAATAAGCTATTAAAAATAGTAGTTTGAGTTATTTTCCCTAATTTTGCCAAGTCATGAGGCAGATTGCTATGAAAACCTTAAGAATTATTAATTTATGGCAATATAATGCGCCTTTCGACTTGTATATGCAGGGTGAATTCCTTAAAATCTGCGGCCTTTAGAATCTCATTCCCCCGGGGGCATTCTCCGGTATTGTTGGAGAAGTATTATGTTTGCGGTAATTAAGACCGGTGGTAAGCAGTATAAGGTAACAGAAGGTGATCTGGTCAAGGTCGAAAAGCTTGATGCCGAAGAAGGCAAAACAGTCAAGATATCAGACGTTCTCATGCTCATTGATGGCGATAAAATAACGGTTGGTACACCAAATGTTAAGGGTGCAACGGTATCTGCCAAGGTAAATTCACACGGTCGTGGGCCCAAGGTCAAGATTATTAAATTTCACCGTCGTAAGCATCATCGTAAGCAGATGGGGCATAGGCAGGCATATACAGAATTATCCATTACGAAAATTACAGCTAAATAGCTGAATTTATCTGGAGTTAACAGAAAATGGCACATAAAAAAGCAGGTGGTAGTACGCGAAATGGTCGCGATTCAGAATCCAAGCGACTGGGTGTGAAGAAATATGGTGGTGAAGCCGTCCTGGCAGGCAATATCCTGGTCAGACAACGCGGAACCAAGTTTGCACGCTGGAACCAATGTGGGGTCTAGTCATGACCATACTTTGTTTGCCAACGCGACGGGTAAGGTTGTATTTGGCACAGAAAGGGCCCGAAAAATCGCACCTTTGTGAGTGTGGTTGCGGGTTGATAGTCAACAAAATGATGATTCTTTAAAAAACCCCGCTGCTGCGGGGTTTTTTGTATCAAACACTTTATAGCTTAATTTTTAGCAGCTTACTACTTTTTCGTCATTCCCGCGCAGGCGGGAATCCAGTAATACAAGGTCCGCTTTCAGCGGAACACTATTTGACTGGATGCCGGACTGAATCCGGCATGACGTTGTTTTTTATTTTATATACAGGATGTACTGTATGCCGTGGGCGCATGGATGCGCAGGAACGGCGTCTATATTGTTGTTGATAATAGGCATTGGAACGAAATACTAAGGTTTTATATGAAATTTGTAGATGAGGCATCAATCAAGGTCGAGGCAGGGGATGGAGGCAACGGTTGCCTGAGTTTCCGTCGAGAAAAATTTGTGCCCAGGGGTGGTCCAGATGGCGGTGATGGTGGTGACGGAGGCAGCGTTTACCTGGTTGTTGATGAGGGCCTGAACACACTGATCGATTTTCGCCATAAAAGATTATTTCGTGCCGGACAGGGACAAAAGGGCATGGGTAGAGAGTGCCATGGTAAGTATGGCGATGATTTAACCATCAAGGTCCCTTTAGGCACCCTGGTTAAGGATGCCGGTACGGATGAAATAATCGGTGATATGATTTCTGCAGATAAGCCTTTGTTGGTTGCCAAGGGTGGCTGGCACGGTTTAGGTAATATTCGCTTCAAAAGTAGTACCAACAGGACGCCAAGACAGACCACAGAAGGCACTCTGGGCGAGAAACGGACTTTACTGCTGGAAATGCAGGTATTGGCAGATGTTGGCTTGCTTGGGCTACCCAACGCGGGGAAATCAACGTTCATACGTTCAGTATCACATGCGAAACCCAAGGTGGCGGATTATCCATTCACAACCCTGTATCCTAATCTGGGTGTGGTTAAAATAGCAGCAGGGGCGAGTTTTGTTATTGCCGATATCCCCGGGTTGATCGAGGGTGCTGCTGAAGGTGCAGGACTTGGCATACAATTTCTCAAGCATCTATCCAGAACACATTTGTTATTACACATTGTCGATATCGGTTTTGATGCTGATGTGGACAAGGCGGTTGATGATATACACGTAATAGAACAGGAAATCGCTTCATTTGGTCGAGGACTGGAAGACAGACCCAGATGGCTGGTGCTGAATAAAACCGATCTAATGAGCGCTGAAGATGTTGATAAATTCAGCGATAACTTAATGAAAAAACTGGCGACAGAGATGCCTGTTTTTCGGATCTCGGCGGTAACCGGCTCAGGCTGTGATGCTTTGGCACAAGCTATTTATCAGTGGATAGAAAAACAGGGGCTTGAAGAAAAACAACTGGAGAAGCTTGAGGAAGATTCCGAAAAAGAAGACCGGGAAGAAGAGCAGGAAGATTTTATTGATGAGTGAATCACGAAAAAAATTAATGCAGACAAAACGCTGGGTGGTCAAATTGGGCAGTGCATTACTGACCAATGAAGGTTGTGGGCTGCGCGTTGATTCTCTAAATGCCTGGGTCAAACAGATCCATGAATTAAGACAAAAGGGTCACGAAATTGTCATTGTCTCATCAGGTGCGATCGCAGAGGGGATCACTCGTCTTGGCTGGAAAAAAAGACCTCATGCGGTGCACGACTTGCAGGCGGCGGCGGCGGTCGGACAAATGGGATTGATTAAAGCCTGGGAGTCCTGTTTCCAGGATTATCAAATCCACACGGCACAGATATTACTAAGCCACGAAGTCATATCGAATCGTGAGCGCTATCTTAATGCACGTAGCACATTGCGAACCCTGTTGAAGTTGGGCGTGGTTCCCATCGTCAATGAGAATGATACGGTTGCAACTGAAGAACTTCGCTTTGGCGATAACGATACGCTGGCCGGTCTGGTGACACATCTGGTTGATGCAGATTTACTGGTTTTATTAACTGATCAGGAAGGCCTGTATGAAACAGATCCACGCCAGAATCCTCAGGCAATATTTATTAGTGAGGCCGAAGCTGGCGATGAATCACTGGAAGATTACGCAGGGGAAGGGGGTGCACTTGGCAGGGGCGGGATGCTGACAAAACTGAAAGCAGCATCGATGGCTGCGAAGTCAGGTGCGAGTACTGTCATCGCTTCAGGACTGGTTGAGGATGTCCTTAAACAGATCGCTGAAGGCGAGGACCGTGGGACCTTGTTGTTTAGCAATCAGGAGGCATTAACTGCGCGTAAACAATGGCTGGCGGGTCAGTCACAAACCAATGGTATTTTAAAGATTGATCAGGGTGCTGCGGATGTATTATCCGGGCAAGGGAAAAGCCTGCTTGCTGTCGGTGTTGTTCAGATTGAAGGTGATTTTAAGCGCGGTGACTGTGTCTCCTGTGTTGATCCTCAGGGTAAAGAAATCGCACGTGGCCTGGTAAACTATGATGCTGCAGAGTCGCGTAAAATCATGGGCCAGGCCAGTGATAAATTTGAAAGCTTGCTCGGTTATGTGGATGCTGCAGAGTTAATACATCGCGATGATTTGGTTTTGCTTTGAATCTATGAAACCAATCAGGAATAACAAAACAATTGTTATCCCGAATACATGATCTTAATTATCACTTCTACGGTAAATATGAGGGATCTTGCCTTTTCGAGAAGCAGGATTTGCTGAGCGTTGTCATTCCCGCGAATGCGGGAATCTAGTAATTTGACTGGACTCCCGCATTCGGGGAGTGACGATCAATACCCCGTTAGCATGCTACGGAGTTCATTAATAACAGCGCTTAAAGTGCGTGAACCAGGGCGTTTAATCGGCTCTTGTGGCGGGCTGCTTTATTTTTGTGAATTAGACCTTTACTCACCGCACTATCGATAACAGGAACTGCGGCTTGATAGGCACTGGTGGCGGCTTCTTTATCTTTGCTTTCAATCGCTACATTAACCCTTTTCATAAAGGTTCTGAGCATGGACCGTTGACCGGCTTTGTGTTTGCGGCGCACTTCGTTTTGACGTGCACGTTTCTTTGCTGAGGCAATGTTAGCCAATGTTAAACTCCTGATTAATGTATAAAATTATGTCTTTTTGAGGCGCGTAACTATGCTTATCTTGGCCTTATTTGTCAATCCCGGATGCTGAATATGTTATCCTTTGATTTCCAGAATAAATGTTATAATAAACAAATAGATAGCTAGCATATAGCTGAATTACATTAAATATTTCAAATTTGGTCACACCTTAACTTGTCGAAACGATTACTTAAATCCACATTTGTTGTCAGTATTATGACAACCTTATCCCGGTTTTTCGGTCTGGCACGCGATATCGTCATCGCTTATTTTTTTGCTGCCGGATCAGGTTCTGACGCATTTTTTGTGGCCTTCAAGATACCAAATTACCTGCGACGTCTGTTTGCCGAAGGAGGATTTTCACAGGCATTTGTGCCGGTATTGACCGAATACAAGAACCAACGCGATGAAGATGCAGTACAGGATTTACTGAATCATGTCAGCGGTAAGCTGGCACTGATACTTTTTTGTGTGACCGTGGTCGGCATCATCGCTGCCCCCATAGTCATTATGATATTTGCCCCTGGATTTTCAGGCAATGAAGATAAATTCGGGCTATCAGTCACTATGCTCAGAATTACCTTTCCCTATATTTTGTTTATCTCACTGACAGCATTTGCAGGGGGTATTTTGAATGCCTATGGACGGTTTGCAGTACCGGCATTTACACCAGTGTTATTGAATATCTCACTTATTTCCTGTGCGATTTGGTTGGCACCAATGCTGGATCAGCCCATAACGGCATTGGCATGGGGTGTTTTTATCGCCGGTATTGTGCAATTGCTGTTCCAGATACCTTTCCTGATAGGGATGAAACGATTGCCGCGCCCCCGACTGAAGAAAGACCATCCGGGCGTCAGTAAGATACTAAAATTGATGATCCCGACGTTGTTTGCTGTGTCTATTTCGCAAATCAATTTGATCATAGATATGGTCATGGCTTCGTTTCTGATCAGCGGCAGCATTTCCTGGTTATATTATTCCGACCGTTTGATGGAATTCCCTTTAGGTGTATTCGGTGTAGCATTGGCGACTGTGATTTTGCCAAATCTGTCTGAGAAACATGCACGTGGTGAGTCGCATAAATTTTCCCATATGTTGAACTGGGCATTGAAGTGGGTTTTTTTAATCAGTATCCCCGCAGCGATAGGTCTGATGTTATTGGCAGGTCCAATGCTAAGCACTATTTTTCAGCATGGAGAGTTCACGCCATATCATGTTGAGATGTCAGCTAAAAGTTTACTGACGTACGCGATTGGCTTACCCGGGTTTATCTTGATTAAGGTATTAGCCAGCGGATACTTCTCCAGGCAGGATACAAAAACACCGGTCAAGATAGGTGTTGTTGCGATGTTCTCAAACATCATTATGAATTTTATCTTCATAGGCCCACTCGCACACGCAGGTTTGGCTTTGGCAACCTCGCTTGCCGCATTCATTAATGCCGGATTGCTTTTTTACTTTCTGCGAAAAGGACAGTTTTATATCGCTGAAGATGGTTGGTTGGTATTTATACTGAGGATTGTTTTTGCAGCATCAGTCATGAGCGTATTGATATTTTTTATGTCACCAGATATTTCATTGTGGATCGAGTGGGATTTATTCACGCGTGTCACGCAACTGGGTCTCTGGATTATCGCTGGCGGGATGAGTTATTTTGCCGCCTTGTGGCTGACTGGTTTACGGCTGAAAACAATGATACTGAAAGCAGATTAAGGCCAATATCGCTTATGGAATTGATACGTAGTCTGCATAATCTCAGAGAGCATCATCGAAAATGTGTCGCAACCATTGGTAATTTTGATGGCTTACATTTAGGACATCAGGCGATCATGTCGCAGCTTAAAGAAATTGCAAACACACATGATCTGCCCACGGTGGTTATTATCTTCGAGCCACAACCGCAGGAATACTTTTCCCCGGAAAATGCCCCCGTAAGATTAACTCGTCTGAGGGAAAAGGTTGAACAGTTCAGTCGACTGGGCATCGACCGTCTGGTTTGTATCAAGTTTAACCAGGAGTTGGCCAATCTCTCGGCCCGGGAGTTTGTTCAGCTGCTTTTAATCGAAGGTCTGGATATTCGTCACCTCGTGGTGGGTGATGATTTTCGGTTTGGCAAGGATCGACAAGGTGATTATACAACACTGGAAAAGATGGCGGATGAATTTGGTTACGAACTGGACCATACCGATACCTGTTCATTTGCGGGAGAGCGGATTAGTAGTTCAAGGATCAGGCAGGCGTTGGCAAATGATGATCTGCAACTGGCCAGTCAGTTATTGGGAAGAGGCTATGCAATCAGTGGTCGAGTGGTTCACGGCGATAAACGAGGCAGGCAGCTGGGGTTTGCAACTGCAAACATGGAATTACACCGATTGCATAGTCCGGTAACAGGAGTCTATGTTACCTGCGTCCATGGGGTCGATGATCAAGCACATCCTGCTGTTACCAGTATTGGTACACGTCCCATGTTTGATGGTGAAGGCATGCGTCTGGAGACACACATTCTGGATTTTGATGGAATCCTCTATGCAAAACATATCCGTGTCGAATTTCTGCAGAAACTAAGACCAGAGTCAAGATTTTCGGATATTGATGAGCTCAAGAAAGCCATCGAATCAGATATTGAAAATGCACGACAATATTTTGCCAAAAATAGCACTGACGCTGATAAAACAGCATCAGTATAGATTGAATAATAATCGTACATCCCTATACTTCCCTGTCGAATATTGTGGCTCGATATTTATGGCACAAGATCAAACAAACCGGATAAGAATGGCTAAAAAATAGATGTCTGAATACAAGGATACATTGAATCTACCGAAAACAGATTTCCCCATGCGAGGAAACCTGGCAAATCGCGAACCCGAGATGTTAAAGAAATGGCAGGAAATGGATATCTATGGGCAGATCAGGGCTCGTCAGTCGGGTAAGAACACTTTTATTCTTCATGATGGCCCCCCTTATGCCAATGGCGATATTCATATTGGTCATGCAGTCAATAAAATATTAAAAGACATTATTGTCAAAGCACGTAGCTTGAGTGACTACGATGCACCTTACATACCGGGCTGGGATTGTCATGGTCTGCCTATTGAGTTGATGGTGGAGAAAAAAATCGGCAAGGCCGGGCATAAAGTTGATGCGCACACCTTCCGTAATGCCTGTCGTGATTATGCTGCCAAACAGGTTGAAAAACAGCGTGTTGATTTTCAGCGTTTAGGAGTACTGGGTGATTGGCAGAAACCTTACCTGACCATGGATTTTACAACCGAGGCCAATATTATTCGTGCCCTGGGAAAGATTATTGATGCGGGTCATTTACATAAAGGTTTCAAACCTGTGCACTGGTGTATTGATTGTGCTTCTGCTTTAGCAGAGGCAGAAGTTGAATATGAAGATAAATCTTCTCCAGCGATTGATGTTCAGTTTTCTTTAGTCGATCAGGAAGCCATCTGGTCATGTACTGATGAAGCCTTTGAGGACAAGGACAAGGGCCAGGGTGAAATCTCTATTGTCATCTGGACCACAACCCCGTGGACCTTGCCGGCAAATCAGGCTGTCTGTATGCATCCGGATTTTGAATATGTACTGGTCCAGTGCCAGACAGAAAACGGTCCGCAACGATTATTACTGGCGAAAGAGTTATACGCATCAGTGCTGCAGCGTTCTGGGATTGAAGAAAACAGGATACTTGCCACATTCAATGGTGCTGCGCTGGAAGGACTGAAACTCAAACATCCATTTTATGATCGTGAAGTACCGATCATCCTCGGCAATCATGTCACCCTGGAAGCGGGGACTGGTGCAGTACATACGGCGCCGGGTCATGGTCAGGACGATTATGTTGTCGGTATGCAATACGATTTGCCAGTAGACAATCCTGTTGGCAGTAATGGTTGCTTTCTACCCGAGACTGAAATCTTTGCCGGCGAACATGTCTTCAAGGCCAATGCCCATGTGATAGAAGTTCTGCTTGAAAAACAAACCTTGTTACACCATGAACAAATGCAACACAGTTACCCACATTGCTGGCGTCACAAGACACCGATTATTTTTCGGGCAACACCACAATGGTTTATTAGTATGGATGATAATGGACTGCGCAAACAAGCTTTGCAGGAAATTGAAAATGTTGAATGGATGCCTGACTGGGGTCAGCAGCGTATCGATGGCATGGTACGTGATCGACCTGACTGGTGTATCTCTCGACAACGAACCTGGGGCGTGCCGATCGCGGTATTTGTGCATAAACAAACAGGTGCGCTACATCCAGAATCACAACGCCTGATCGAGGAAGTTGCGAGTCGTGTAGAGGAAGGCGGTATTGATGCCTGGTTTGAACTTGATAGCAACGAACTACTGGGTGATGAAGCCGATGACTATGAAAAAATAACTGACACCTTAGATGTCTGGTTTGATTCTGGTGTCAGTCATGCATTCTTACTGAAGGCTGATGAACGATTAACTTTCCCGGCAGATTTATATCTTGAAGGATCGGATCAACACCGTGGCTGGTTTCAGTCTTCTTTATTGACTTCGGTTGCTATGAATGATGTTGCGCCATATAAAAGTGTTCTGACTCATGGTTTTACGGTAGATGCACAGGGCAAGAAGATGTCCAAATCCAAAGGCAATGTTGTGGCCCCGCAGAAGATCATGAATTCTTTAGGTGCTGATATTTTACGTTTATGGGTGGCAGCAACGGATTACCGTAATGAAATGCATGTCTCTGATGAGATCCTTAAACGCATGGCCGACGCCTATCGCAAGATCAGAAATACGGCACGTTATTTAATATCCAACCTTGATGGTTTTAATCCCGAGACTGATTGTGTTGCCTATGATGAAATGCTCGAGCTGGATAAATGGGCAGTTGATCAGGCAATACTTCTACAGGAAGACATTCAATCGGCATACAACAACTATCAATTCCACCAGATATTTCAGAAGTTACAACAATTTTGTGGGGTAGAGATGAGTGGTTTCTATCTGGATATTACAAAAGATCGAATGTACACCATGCAGGCAGATAGTCTGGGACGTCGTTCTGCACAAACTGCCATGTACCATATCACTGCAGCCTTTGTTCGCTGGATAGCACCGGTACTCAGTTTTACTGCTGAGGAACTTTGGCAACATCTTCCCGGCAAAAGAGGTGAGTCTGTTTTTCTTGAGACCTGGTATGAAAATTTTCCTGCAAATACAGCGTCACAGGAACGTTGCGATTATTGGCAACAGGTGACCAATATCAGAGATGAAGTTAGTAAGGAACTGGAAAAGTTGCGCGTTGCAGGAGATATTGGTTCTGCACTGGATGCCGAAGTGAATCTCTTTTGTGATGAAAAACAATTATCACTATTGAAGCAAATAGAAGATGAATTACGATTCGTTTTTATTACATCGTCTGCCACCTTGCATGCAGAATCAGAATCTGTTCCAGATGCAGTCGATACAGAAATTGAGGGAATTAAAATGCATGTCTTTCTATCATCAAATGGAAAATGTGTCCGTTGCTGGCATCATCGTGAAGATGTCGGTAGTCACGACAAGCATCCGGAATTATGTGGTCGTTGCGTTGAGAATGTCGATGGAGAAGGTGAGACCAGACGTTACGCCTAGAATGAATTTTTATTATGGCTAATTTCCCTATCAGATTAGAAGGTTTGAAGTGGCTGTGGTTGACGGTCCTAATTATTATTTTTGATCTATGGACCAAAAACCTGGCGAGCCAGCATTTACAGATGCACGTCCCTGTCGCTGTCTTCACAGGCTTCAACCTGACACTGATGCATAATACCGGGGCCGCATTTAGTTTTCTGGGTGATGCTGGAGGTTGGCAAAGATGGTTCTTTATATGCCTGACACTCGCAGTAAGCACATTCATCGTGATATGGCTTCATGGCTTAAAGACCAATCAAAGATGGATGGCCTGTGCACTGGCATTGATTCTCGGTGGTGCGCTGGGTAATCTCTGGGATCGCATAACCCTGGGGTATGTAGTTGATTTTATAGATGTTACTCTGAGTTTCTTGCCCTGGAGAATATTTAACCCGTGGCCAGCATTTAATGTTGCCGATTCTGCCATTACCATTGGTGCTATAATGCTGGTCATTGATGCAATCTGCTTCAGTGATAAGACCGCATAATGCTTTTATAGACAATCTTCGAATAATTTATTGAATTTAATATCAGGTACATAGTAATGAAAATAGTGATGGCTAATCCACGAGGTTTTTGTGCTGGCGTAGACCGTGCGATAGAGATTGTCGAAAGGGCATTGGAGTTATTTGGAGCACCGATTTATGTTCGGCACGAAGTTGTGCATAACAAATATGTTGTGGAAAGACTGCGTATTAAAGGTGCGATTTTTGTTGAAGAACTGGATGAAGTCCCGGATGACACTACCGTGATTTTCAGTGCGCATGGCGTTGCTAAACTGGTCCGCGAAGAAGCGGCACGTAGAAAGTTGCGGGTTTATGATGCAATTTGTCCATTAGTGACGAAAGTGCATATGGAAGTTGGACATTATCAGGAAGAGGGCAGGGAATGTATCCTGATTGGTCATGAGGGCCATCCAGAAGTTGAAGGCACATTGGGGCAATATAAACCAAAGAACAACGAAGGTGGAATGTATTTAGTTGAATCTGTAGAAGATGTCTGCAAGTTGGAAGTAAAAAATCCAGATTTTCTGGCGTTTGTGACACAGACGACCTTATCCATGGATGATACTGCTGAAGTGATAGATGCCTTACGTGAACGTTTTCCAAATATTGACGGGCCTAAAAAAGAAGATATTTGTTATGCGACGCAGAACAGACAGGACGCAGTCAAAAATCTGAGCGCACAGTGTGACCTGATACTGGTGGTTGGTTCACCCAACAGTTCCAACTCAACACGTCTGATGGAAATATCGGAAAAAGTCGGTGTGCCCTCCTATTTAATCGACAATGCATCCGAAATTAAAAAGGAATGGCTGGATGGTAAGCAATGTATCGGTGTAACTGCGGGTGCTTCAGCACCAGAAGTATTGGTCGAGGCGGTTATTAATCAGTTAAAAGATTGGGGTGCTCACACAGTTGAAGAAGCACCAGGGAAAATTGAGAAAGTCGTATTTTCTCTACCCAGGGAACTTGCCAAGGTTCAGCATACTCGACTATAAAATTTCCAGGTTACATACAATTTAAAGTGGCTTGATATTTTAGCTTCTATTTAGTGTCTACAGAAAAGGGGCGTCTCATTTTATTCATGCAATTCATCTATTCGTCGGTTTATCACCAATTGCATAATGTCGTGCAGCTATTAGAAAGAGTGCACAGCGAACAGGCTTTGGATATACTGAGGCCATGAAGTTTAAAGAAAAAATCTTATTTGACGGCGAGCAAATTGGGCAAGTGTTGAAAAATCACACTATCAGACCAACCTCACAACGGATTGATATCGCCAGGGTATTGTTGGCAAAGCCTCAACATTTGTCTGCAGATCAGGTTTTCGGCATGGTAAATACAAAAAATGGGCTGGTCTCCAAGGCCACTGTCTACAACACTTTGAATTTGTTTGTGGATAAGGGATTGATCAATCAAGTGGTGGTAGATTCCAGATACATCTTCTACGATTCAAATACCGAGTCACATCATCATTTCTACAATGAAGATACAGGTTTATTACAGGATATTGATGATGAAGAGATGCTGGTTAAGGAGATCCCAAGATTGCCCAAAAACACGGTGCAAACGGGTATTGATGTTGTCATTCGAGTAAAAAACCAGTCCTGAATATCCAGGTCGATTTATTGAGGCGGTTTGGGTATTCACTCGCAGCGCTTTTTAGACTAAATGCCGAAGTAGCTCAGTTGGTAGAGCAACTGTTTCGTAAATAGTAGGTCGGAGGTTCGAATCCTCTCTTCGGCACCAACTATAAACCTGTATTGTGTGTATGAGTTCCGATTATAAAATAAGCGTAGTACATCACAAAGGCCGAAAAAAAGAATGTTAACCTTGTTATATTAGTAATATATGCTCTACACTTAATGAACTAAATTTTCACTTACCGAACTAAGCGGAATATATGTCACATATACTCATTAAAAAATACGGGCAATTTTTTCTTATATTCAGCTGCTCATTGCTTTTTCTGTGTTTCTCACAAATGAGTTATGCCAACACCGAGATCGGAGTTGTCAAAGAAATCTCTGGCACTGCTTTCGCCAAACTTCCGGCAGAGGACAAGAGACAATTAAGTATCGGAGATAACATATACGAAAGTGACCTGATTACAACTGAAAAAAAATCTTCAATAGGTTTGCAACTCAAGGATGATACCGTATTTAAACTTGGCCCTGAGGCCAGGTTACTAGCGATCAAGTTTAAATATCAAAAGGACAAAGAAAATGATTCTGTCACGGTAAAAATACTGCAAGGTACTTTCAGATTTGTTACCGGGATTATCGCCAAAAAACGACCGGAGGCTATGAACGTAGAAACTGCGGTTGCAACAATAGGCATTCGAGGGACCAATGTTGTTGGTGAAGCGGATGCAACCTCAGCTACCATTATACTTATTGAATCGGAAGATAGTTCTCGCAAAGCAATGATTGAAGTATCGAACAGTTTTGGCACCGTAACAATCGACGAGCCGGGTTACGGTACAGAGATCCCGGATGAGTTCAGCCCCCCGTCACCACCACGGCGTATGCGTCTGCAAACGATCAACAACCTGATGCGATCAATGCAATCCATTCGACGGATGAACATGCCACGTCCACGCTGACGGATCACTTACCTGGGATCCAAAATCATTTTGTTGTATGTTCGAAGATGCCTGCCCAGTCGGCTGGAGGAGGATTATTCATAAAGGTGTCCACACGTTCCAGATAGATACTGTATAGTTTCCGCCCAGGTGTCATTTCATTTAGTTCCTTGAATGTTTGCCGGGCACTTAACCAGTCCTGTTTTCGATAGGCTAAAATCGCTTTTTCTGACTTCTTAATTTCGGCTAGTTCTTCGTCTGTGACATCATTTTCATCGGCAATCGGCTCATATATCTTGATCGGTTTGTCTTTGCCTTTTACCTTGACTATGTCGAGTTCACGATAGGCGAATTCCGGCACAGCATCTTTTGTGGTTTCGCTGGCAATAATCTCAACACCATAATATTTTGTCAGCCCTTCAAGTCGTGAGCCCAGGTTAACGGCATCGCCTAGTACGGTATAGGCCATGCGGAACTCAGACCCCATGTTTCCCACACTCATCATACCGGTGTGCAAACCGATACCGATATAGATTTCAGACCAGCCACGTTCTACAAATTCTGACCGGATGGCACTTAAGCGTTCCAGCATCTCCATCGAAGCTTTCATCGCAAGGCGTGCATGATCCGGATTTTCCAGTGGTGCACCCCAAAAGGCCATGATTGCATCACCCATGTATTTATCGATTGTCCCACGGTTTTCGTGGATGATTTTTGTCATTGGTGTTAGATAGGCATTCATCAATTCTGACAGTTGGGCGGGAGTCAATCCTTCCGAGATGGTTGTGAATCCCCTGATGTCCGAAAATAACACTGTCATTTCCCGATTTATCGCTTCCAGCGAGTAGGAATCCGGATTGAAGTTCATTTCATCAATCAGATCAGGAGGAATGTACTGACCAAAAATAGAGGCAATTTGGTGTTTACCTCGACGTTCGATAAAAAAGCCATATGACATATCGGCAATAAATAGCATAAAGATAAGGATTAAACTTGTAGCCAAAGGCATGACCAGATTTCCGAATTGCCAGAACGTAATATTGAGTGTAATTATCATCGCACAACTCACTAAGGTTACGAATGTAGTCCACAATGGGCCAAGTAATGGTAATAAGAAAGTGAGCAAATATCCCATCAGCAATAATTGAATGAATTCAATGCCATCGACGTAGGCTGGACTCTGTTTAATCGTTTGGTCCAGGATTCCAGTGATCAGATTGGCGTGAATTTCTACTCCAGCATATTGTTTCTGTACCGGTGTAGTACGGAGATCATATAGGCCAGGCGCTGTCGTACCAACGAGTACAATAGCACCTTGAAGGACCTTTTTTTCAACTCGTCCGTGTATTACATCTGTCGCAGACACATAAGGAAAGCTTCGTTCTTTGCCACGATAGGGAACGAGTGCCTGGACATGTTTATCAACCGGGATATCGAGAAAATCCAGAGATAGCTTTTCCAGTGAAGGGTAATCAGTATTGTAGTCATCTTCAAAAACAGGTTTTGTCTCTTCTATGTCAAGCAGGGTTCTTACCATAACCAGTGACAGAGCTTCATAATAGTTGTCCTGATATTCATATACCATTGGAATTCTTCTTATGACGCCATCGTCATCTAACCAGGGTGAAAAATGACCTGCAGTTATTGCAGCATCTTGCAATATTTTTAAATTGGCATTGTAACCAACTGCCTTCCTTGCATGGACATTTTTACCTTTAAACATGTCTCTACTGAATGCAGGTCTGGGTAATTCTCCTGTGATTATCGAACCAGTCGAAGATATCGCATCATTAAAGTAATAGCCAAGTACAACCTGGTGATTGGCAATGCTCTTTGATAACCGCTTATCGTAATCCAGCTGTTCTTCCAGATCGGCGACAACATCGTTATATTCCTTTATGTCAGCAAGTTCGTTTCTTCCCAGGACTTGCAGAATTTTCAATCCGGAACTGTCATCGGGTTCAGGAAAAATGATATCAAAGCCAACCAGCGAGACGTTATACCTGCCAAATAATTCGTCCACCAATTTCACAATATGTATTCGACTCCAGGGCCAGCGACCAACTTCACCCAGGCTCTTTTCATCAATATCAATGATCACAATACGATTATCAACACCCCTGGGCATGGTCATAATCATTCTTGCGTCGTATAAAATATTTTCCATCTTGTCCAATATCGCAAGGTTATAGACGTCCATCCTTTCAAGCAGGAGTGCAGATGTGATTAAAAAACAGATCACAATCAAAGGAAATTGTTTTTTAAGTCTGTTGATTAATTTGCTTAGCATCGTTAATTATGTAATTCGAGTGTTTTGAATGTAACTTTTAGTTGCTGGTGTAGTGTTATCCCCTGTAATCCATTGCTAGTCTATGTGCTTTCATAAAAAAAACCCAGATTTATTGAATTTATTACATAAATAATTTTAAGAGATTGGCATGGTCAGGTTATTAATTTTTACGTGTAGTATTTAACAATTCTGGCCAAACCTTTTCCCAACAACATGAATGATCGAAATCTTCTATAACATAGATTTTAATTTTATCTTTCAATGGCATTTTTGATAAATAACTTTCAACAATAGCCCTGGGGACCATTTTATCTTTAGCCCCAACAAAATGTAATTGTTCTATTGTTGATATGCTACCAGCGTATTCCAAGGGGCTCAACGAACCAATCAATGGGCTCACACCATGCATATCAGTCCAGTATTTATGATCCAGGTTACTGGCTATAGTAATAAGAGATGCAACATCATTACGTCTTGCTGCAATAAGTGCAGCTACTGTACCACCGCCTGAATAGCCTATTATGGTTAAGCTATTCGTTAATGACATTCCTGTGGCCCAATCAATGACCTGATTTATCGATGAGATTACCTCTTCAGAATAACGGTGTGATGACCAAAATTTTGCCGGACAATCATGCATAAGTTCCCGTTCAAGATACATACATGGTCTTGCAATATATAAAATTGAATCAGTAACATCTATTGCGGCCAGTTTTAAGGCGACCGGATTTTTTGGTGTGGGATTTTCTGAAAGTCGATATTTACCCTTCCAGGCGCTTCCATCGCCTTCTATATAAACTACGAGATCTTTTTTAATATTTTTCAGACCTCTATGAAAAGTTGTTAATAAAAAATTATCGGTATAAATATATTCCTTTTGCAAATTGACATTTTTTGCAATGGCATCAGCATTTTCAAACCGTTTATGTATAGATTGGAAATTACTGCATCCGCAAACAAACAATAACAGCGATAAAATAAAAAATATTTTAACCATATATTCGCGTTTAGCTTTGGTCTTATGAATAATAATGGTTTTTTTTCCGCTCGCTTATTTTAAAAATGTTATCTTCCCTTAAATTCAGTATACATTGCAAAGGTAAAGATGCCTGAGTCAGGCTATCAGAGATGAAGTGTATTTCTTATTTGTTGAGTAAAATCAAGAATTTATGTTATACAATTGTCGGATAATAACGGATTTATTGAGCATCTAACTCATTGATAAATATGATATAGTGTTCGCACTATAGTACGCAATTCATAATATTGAAGCGTAGAAGAACCAGTAGATTTTTTGTAAGATTATTCAGTGACCCGGTTTGCATTTAGCCAAAAAGCAAGCGTAGGTTTTTTTACTGAATCAATTTAAAAACATACAAAAACAAGAGATATAATAATTGAATATGGGGATTTGCTGATGACCAAAAGCACCAGTCTATTTACTGCTGGATTTTTAGACAGAATGCTGCTGCTTTATGCTATTTGTATTACGCCTCTTGTAATGTTTTCAATATACAGGGCTATCGATATTGGTTGGCAACCTGCAATGACCCTTCATATCCTGATACTCTCGGCAACTTATTTTGTAGTTATCAATAAGACGATAGTACCTGGAACAGTAAGATTATTTTTCATTCCATCCTGCTTTTCAATTGCAGGAGTGATTTGCCTGGTTGATTATGGTCTGGTTGGGCCTGGTATCCCTCTAATGATATTCGGTGTGGTATATTTGTCTCTGGTTGTTAATTATAAGGCCTGTATAGCAATAGCTTTGTCATCGCTTATTGCCACATTAATAATTGCATTATTAACAATTAATAATCGCATTAATTTTAGTGGTGACATCAATGTTTACGCACACTCGGCAAACGCATGGATAACTAATTTGGTAGTATTATCAATCCTTTTAGTACTATTAATCTACCTTACAAATAAGTTTAAGGCTTCATATGAATTAATTAGAAGCTCATTAAATTCCAGGAATAAAGAATTAGAACAAATAAAGTTCAATCATGGAATCATGGCAACTATTGACGAATTGACTGGTGTTTATAATCGCCGTCAATTTATTGAATTATCTGATAAGGAATTTCAACGTTTCAAACGGCATTCAAATAATTTTGTACTGATGAAAATCAGTATCGATGACTTTAAGTCCATCTATGATAATTATGGTTCTGATGCAGGTAATGCGTTTCTAAAATTTCTTGTGCACAAGATTAATGGTTATATTCGACAAACTGATGTACTTGCCAGGCATGATGTCGATGAATTTTCTTTATTAATGCTAGAGACCACATTAGATCATGCCAAAGACATTGCAAACAGGTTCCGATCATCTCTTGGCATAGATTTCGAATACAACGATGACACAATGAAAACATCACTCTCTATAGGAATTACTAATGCGTTTGATGGAGATGCTTCTATTCATAATATTATTAAAAGGGTAGATATGGCGCTGAAAAAAGCGATAGAAGAAGGAAAGGACAGGGTTGAGGTTGTGGATGACCCGAAAGAACCGCTATGAGGCACTAATCATAAAACTAAATCAATTTATTTTAATCCTGATCTGATGTTAGCTGATCAATTTATTACCAGTCGTAACGTATCACTGCCGATATGTCATACTCATCATAGTCATCCCGTCCCAGGCGTGTATTGAACTCCAGGTTCCCTGTGAGATTATTCGCCCCAAAATAACGCAGCCCAAATCCTAACATGACGTCATCATCATCAAACGATGGTTGCGGGCCCCCAATCACACCCACTTCGGTCTGACTTAAATCATTCTCATACATCACTCGTGCAAACGGTTCAAATTCACCATAGCTGTAGGCTACATCCGCACCAATGTTAAATTGCGTCAGCTTGGCATCAAAATCTGCAATCAGTGTCGTTGCACCTGTCGTACTATTCGTCTCCACATAGGCATCTATTTCATTCCGGGCATACAATATGCCGATCTGGCCGCCAATGATCCAGTTGTCATAGGTCGTTAACCCGTTCAGATTAAACATCGCGAACCAGCGATCAGAATCAGGTGAACTCGTCACCCGGGTCGTCGTCCCCGTCAGGGTGCGAAATTGATCGGTGTCCAGGCTGGAATAACCAAAACTGGCACTGACACTCCAGGTATCGTTAATAAGTGCGCCAAGATAAGGCGCAACCGTAAAGCCGTCCGTCTCCTGGTTGCCCAGGTTGAAATCGGTATCGATATCAGTGTCTTCATAACCGACCGCGACCCCTAATAACACACCCTCCCAGGGTGAGACATCAAGCCCGATCAGCCCGCCATGGCGGGAGCCATCAAACGCCGTGGAGGCAAAGTCATTCTCAAAATCAGTATAAGAATAACTGGCCCAGGCACCATAGAGATAGTTACTGTCACCGGCATTCATCCCTGACATGCTGTTCATCATGAGCCCCGATCCTGTTCGCTGAATACGTACAGGAGTCTGGCTGTCTTCCTGCTCACGTGTATCTGCCACCACTTCACCATCATCACCCGTGGCTGGTAAACTACCTCGGGTACGGGGAGACGAAAATTGCTTGAGACGCAGCTGCCAGGCACGCATGACATCATTGATGCGATATTGAAGATCAGAAACAATCGCATTGATCTCGCTCTTCAGGATCAGCGGTGCGGTAAGTGTTGTACTGGGTGTTTCTTCTGGATTAACCTGGTGTTCACTGCCACCAGGGCTAGGGCTAGGGCTAGGGGCTGAAAATGTAATCGCATTCCAGTCAATTTGTGCAGAGGAGCAGTTGCTGGTTGAACCACCTGCAGAACCGGCACCTACTACTACCGGAAGAGCTGCCCCTGAAATGGATGCACTTGAAAAAATTGTGGCTAAGTTAAGACCACTTTGCTGAATGGTGATATGAAAGTCGCCTGGGGAAAAATCCATAGTAAAAGTCCCGCCACTTTCGGAACCTACAGCTGTTGCGACGAAAGCACTGTGAGAAAAAGCCATTGTGATGCTGGATCCACCACCTGCAACATTCAGCGTTACCGAGGCACCGCTGTAAGGTATCACTCCTCCGGTATCAACACCTGGCGGTGAACAAGCACTAGTGAAATAGTTACCGGAAGCGGTGCCGGTGTAGGTCCCGTCAGGGGTTGCAAAAACATGAGGCGTGAACGCTAATGAAACAAAGCCTGTCAATACTAATAGACACTGCCTTACGGTCAAGTTTCCACAAACTTTTCCCATATCCCCCACCTTAATTTGTTACTTTTACCGATCTGGATGATAGCTAAGTATTCATAATTATCAAGCTGTCTTTGCCGGGAAAACATTTTATGGTTTCCATGCAAGGTTGATATGTTTCTAGCTAGTAGGGCATTTGAAAGGATAAAACTCAGAATCTCAATATGTTAATTATTATTATTCGTTATGGGTTAAGTTGTCTGGTGGCTTAATCTTGGCTACTAGAAAGTGAAAATTGTCCTATTGAGCTTTTCCTTCCTAATGTTTTCAATAACTTACAGTGTGTAATCTAGCTTAATCTATAGGACAATCGAAAAGCTAACTCTTTGAAATATTGAGAAAATATTACATATAGGTTACTCTTTCGTAACTAGTAGGTCGGAGGTTCGAATCCTCTCTTCGGCACCAGTTATCCTTAATTTATCTCAGCAAAACTCATCAATGTAGAGAAAGTATCATTTTAAATCACCTACAAACTCTGCGCAGGAGGCACAATTTCCGCGGGCTGGTATGGACTGACTATATTCCTCAGCGCATTTTTGCTGTTTCAAGTGCAACCGCTGATGGCTAAATTTATTCTTCCCTGGTTTGGCGGTGGTGCTGGTATATGGACAGCCTGCATGGTTTTTTTCCAGTGCACCCTTTTGGTCGGTTACGCATACGCTCATCTGCTCAGCAACAGCTTGCCGCTGAACAGGCAGGCATTGATACACATTATTGTGCTGTGTCTGTCGATCATGCGACTGCCGATAACACCCGAAGCAAGCTGGAAACCTGCTGATGCGAATTCACCCACCCTGGATATTTTGCTGCTGCTACTGGTTAACGTAGGCGTACCCTTCGCGGTACTTTCAGCTACCGTTCCACTACTTCGCGCTGGTTCAGCCTTCACATCCACAGCGCTCCCCCTACAGGTTGTATGCACTGTCCAATACCGGCTCATTGCTGGCGCTGTTAAGTTACCCGTTTATCATTG
>PVMK01122689.1_pt1 | contig 22282 bp, 27 predicted proteins | sample 1853481 | NCBI WGS metagenome assembly PVMK01 (sample SAMN08533507, study PRJNA380276) | Marine sediment metagenome, whole genome shotgun sequencing project.
TATTGAAAAACAGTAGATAAATAATAAAACACATAGGAAACTGATCGTGGGAATCAAGGGTTATGAAAGGAGCGGATCATGGCAAAAGTCATAGTTATTTATCACAGTCAGCAGTTTCGGAGACACGAAGACACTTGCGGAAGCGCTTGCGGAGGGAGTTCGAGAGACTGGAGCGGAAGTCGAGATTATCAGCACGAACGAGCGACGTATAACACTCGATGAATTCCTTGCCGCCGATGGAGTAGCACTCGGGACGCCTGATTATTTCTCTTATATCGCTGGCACGATCAAGACATTTTTCGATGATATTTATCTGTGGGACAAATCGGGCGAATCTGTTAAAGGAAAGCCAGCCGTGCTTTTCTTTTCCCATGGCGGTGGTGGAAGAGGGCGAGAGCCTTTTGAATACCTCGCAGGCAAATTTTTTGAGCAGGTGGGCGAGACAGTTGATAGCAGGAGGCCAACTGGCGACGTGGCGAAAGAACAGTGCCGTACGCTTGGCAAAGAACTTGTGAAAAGGTTGAAATAAATTTGTGTGTGGACTTGGGGACGTTCTTTACAAACTATACTAATTCTCTTTCCTTTCGTGATTAGCCCTTTTCTCTGAGGGTTCATGACAACCAAAACCACCAGAGTCGATGATCTTGGCTGGGACATGCCGGCAGCCTATCGTCCTTGCCACAGATCCCAAGGCCGAGAAAAACATCATTTGCGACACCTTCCTCCGATTCAAAGGTTTGGAAGGGCCTGCCGAGACCTTCGCAAACCATTTCAGGCGATGGTATTTTCATGCAAAGGAATCTCAAAGGATCGTTGAGGCTACGGAACTTGCCAGGGGATTGTAGTAATCTCGCCGGAAAGCGGGTTGTAAAAGCAATGCTGTAATGACAAAATCCAGATTGGGAGGTAAGATGTCTAAGTATACATGGGCACCCACAAGAAAAAGATCGATTCCCAAAATCCCTGATTCGGTCAAAAGCGAGGTGAAGCTGAAGGCCGATTCGATGATCGATCGAGTGCTCAAGCCCAAATATATAGAACCACCTCCCGAAGACAATGATTTCAATTACCTGGTCGACATCTTCACCAAATGGTATCGGGGTTACTTCTATTTCTGCTCAAAATACAATTGTCCCTCCCCAAATGCCACGGCACCGTCCTTTAACAGCAACTTTGCCCGGTTAGAATATTCGGATCGAGACAAGTTTAACCTGGCCTATATGAGACACACCGGACAGTGGTTTGAGATCGGCTTCGACTTGTCGTTGAAGGAGTGCTTCGATGAGATCGAAAATTGGCCTCATTTTATGCCATAGTATTTCACTATTCAAACCTCCTGCACCCGGTTTTTCCAGCATGAATAGGGAACGGGGTCAGCCCATAACATACGCAATTGTGGAATAGGGGACGTTGGTACTTTTGTTACTTTATAGTGCAATGTCCTGCAGGCTTTTGAGCCTTTGCCCCATTGCCCCACCTTATGATCTTTTTGCGATTAGCAGGGTTCTTCCAACAGTTCCTAAAATACGTTTGCCCTGCATACTCTGGGAAGAAAAGATTCAAAGGGGCAGAGGACACCCCGGTTGAACACCCTGGAAGGGAACCGGATTCAACTGGGCAGGGGGGGGCATTCTATTCGACCTGCCTGTGCGTGCCGAAAAAGAAAGGGGGGCGCGTCTTCACTCTTGACATATGAATGCGCTGTTTTGCTCAATCGGCACAGCCAAATCTGACCCAAATCCGGGCGCCAGTTCTGTGAAATTATTTCTGCGCATGTCCTAAGGTCGGGATATTTACGCTGGTAATAACTTCGTCCTCTTTTTTATCTACGACTACAAGCTCCTTATCTGAAAACCGGACTACCAGTGTCTTATTTTGCCATCTGTCGACTTAGCTTCCATTGCTTCAAATTGCACTATGTTAGTTCAATGACTGAGATCAAAACCTCTGAGTTTGCTCAATTTTACCAAAAGTGATATATTTTGCAATATCATTGTACTATGTGACTAAAGTTGATTTGCTGAGCTCTATAGATATGAAAAAAGGGCTTATCCACGGGTAGAATTCACCGACGGGCAAATATATGATATTCTGTCGCAGACTTTCCAGGTCAAATAGGGAAGGCGAGGGAATTATGAGAAAAATTCTTTTGTTCCTGGTCATTATATTTTTCTGGTTTCTGTTATCAGCTCAGGCAGAAAATAATGAAATAGATGAATGGAATCGGGCTGTAAATGCAAACCCAAGTTCAGCGGATGCTTACAATAACCGAGGGATTGCCTATGGCAACCTCAATCAACATATGAAAGCCATTCAGGACTATGATAAGGCCATAGAACTGGACCCTGGTCATGCTGTGATCTACTATAATAGGGGGGTTGCGTATGATGTCCACCTCAAACAACCCAAAAAAGCCATTCAGGACTATGATAAAGCAATAGAACTGAGCCCAGACCTTACGATAGCTTACTATAATCGGGGGCGTGTGTATAGCAAACTCAAACAATACAAAAGAGCCATTCAGGACTTTGATAAGGCAATAGAGTTGAACTCAGATTATACGAACGCTTACTATAATAGGGGGGTTGCGTATGTCCACCTCAATCAACCCAAAAGAGCCATTCAGGACTATGATAAAGCAATAGAGCTGAGCCCAGATCTTACGGTGGCTTATAATAATCGGGGGATTGCGTATGGCGACCTCAATCAACACAAAAGAGCTATTCAGGACTATGATAAAGCAATAGAGCTAAGTCCAGGCCTTACGATGGCTTACTATAATCGGGGGAATGCGTATCTCAGGCTCAAACAACCCAAAAGAGCCATTCAGGGCTATGATAAAGCAATAAAGTTAAGCCCAGGCCTTACGATGGCTTATAATAATCGGGGGGTTGTTAATATTTTATTACGAAAGATTAACAGAGGATGTTCCGATCTGAAAAAAGCCTGTGAGCTTGGAGAGTGTAGAGTTTGGAACATAGCAATAAACAAGAGCTGGTGTTCTTAATGGGGGATGAAACCCCTTTTTCAGGTCTTTTATAGACTTCTTGATTATCAAGTCGATTTAAAAGGGGTCATCCATTAAAGGGCAAGTCAAGAGAAAAAACACCTCTCCATGAAAAAAATGCTCTTTTTTTCTTGGCTCCAATCTTTGTGTATCAGCACGGCCTTATTTGACACTCCAATTCGCACCCGCTATTTCTCTCTATTCGGTTCTCGGTCAGGTTTGCTATTTGTATCCTCATAGATACAAACAGATACTGATCCGTCCCGCCGCGGCGAGATCATCCATCCGGATCAAAGCTTGTGTGCCTTAGGCGGAATATAAAATACCAAAAAAACAGGTTGCATTATAATGACTTTTTAATTATATTATCAATATGAACACAATATCGTTTGTTTGGGATAAAAGGAAAGCCGAGTCAAATCTCAAAACACACAAAACATCTTTTGAAGAAGCCCAAACTGTCTTTTCAGATCCAAACGCAAGAATGATTTTTGATCCGGAACATTCAAGCAATGAGGACAGATTCATCCTCCTCGGAATAAGTTCTGGTTTGAAATTACTTGTTGTATGTCATTCTTATAAAGAGAATGGCATGGTTATTAGAATTATTTCAGCTCGAAAGGCCAATAAAAACGAACAGAAACAATACGGGAGTTTCCTCTTATGAGAAAAGAATACGATTTTTCAAAATCTGTAAGAAATCCTTATGCTAAGCATCTTAAAAAACAGGTGACGCTTCGACTTGGAATTGATGTTATTGATTATTTTAAGAAATTGGCTGAGGAAACCGGAGTGCCCTATCAGAATCTTATCAACCTATACTTACAAGATTGCGCTCATTCTCAAAAGAAATTGAGACTGAAGTGGGCTTCCAAATAGATTTGCACATGGCGGGACGTGGGGGAAAACGGATTGGGGTCGGGCCACGCTAACTATCCAATTCGCACCCGCTATTTCTCGCTATTCGGTTCTCGGTCAGGTTTGCTATTTGGGTCTCGACCGTTCGGTGAATGGTGATCTGCCCCTTGTATACGGGTCTTGGCTTGACCCTTAATTGAGGACCCAATTTGGTATCGTACCGAACTGGCAGTCAATTGGACTCTATGAAGCTAACGCGGGCGATGCCCGCAACCCAAATGGCCTCGCGCAAAGGCGCAAAGACGCAAAGTTTTTCTTGTTTTTTCTGACAGAAAACTAGGTGATAAGGTACTAAAGAGACATTCCCCATTGAAGGAAATCATTAAAAATATCTATCACGTCGGGGACAGCGGATGTTCCGTGTACCTGATTGATACCCAGAGCAAGGATGGCCTGGTGTTGGTTGACGTGGGGATGGATCTGGAAATGATTAAAGGTATCCGGTCTCATGGATTGCATCCGGAGGATATCCGGCATTGTATCCTTACCCATTTTCATATTGATCATATTGGCGCCTGCTTTGACTTACGGCAGTTCCTGCCGGATATTAAATTTTACGCCCATAAGCTGGATGCAGGTCCTATTGAAGAAGAAGGACACGATTCCAGGACCGCGGCTTCATGGTATGGAATTCAGTACAAGCCGGTCAGGCTTGATCGTAAATTATCCGGAGATGCGGAGAATCTTAAATTCGGAGCATATGAATTTCAGTGCATCCATACACCCGGCCACACCCCGGGATCTATTTCCATTCTTGTGAGGGCGGAAGGTAAAAAGGTGTTATTCGGACAGGATCTGCACGGACCCTTCCACGAGGACTTCCTTTCCAATCTGCATGATTATCAGCGTTCCATGGAAAAGCTTCTGGACCTGGAAGCGGATATTTTATGCGAAGGGCATTTTGGCGTTTTCCAGCCGGCTGATGAAGTAAAAAAATATATAGAAAAACATAAAAGGCAAAACCGGCCTTGAAACCTGACGGTGGGGGTCGCGTCTCAACATTCAACAAGAAAAAAAAAGGCGCGAGGAAATAGGGAGGCGCTTCCCTGACAAATCGGGAGCCTCCAGAGGCGAATAAAATAGGTTTGAAAAGCATGACCGAATTGAATCATAGAAAGCCCTTTGCCCTCGCCAACTGGAAGATGGCAATGACAATCGAGGAAGGAAGGACGTTTGTCAGGCTTTTTCTTGAGCAGATCGGAAATTTGGCTGATCGTGTGGATATTATTTTGTGTCCTCCCTACACAGCGATCTATGCCCTATCCCAGGCCATCGGCCACAATTCCATTGAACTGGGAGCCCAGAATCTTTGGGCCGGTTCAGGGACCACTCACACTGGCGAGGTTTCTTCCCGGCTTTTGATCGATGCGGGATGCCGCTGGGTCATTCTCGGCCATTGGGAGATCCGCCGAAGAACCGGTGAGACAGACGCTGAGGTCAATAAAAAAATGCATTCGGCCTTGCAGACCGGACTCCGGCCGATTCTTATGATTGGAGAAGAGACGGGGCAGCGGGGGCAAGCGGAAAGAGTGTTGGCTAAACGGTTACCTCTATTTTTTTCAAAGAGCGAGCCTCAACAGGTGGGGCGCTCCGTGGTCGTTTACGAACCGGAATGGACCATCGGAGCGCGGGAACCTGCTTCTCCTGATTATATTTCATCGGCCTGCGCCTTCATACGAGAATGGATCGAACAGGAATACGGACATGAACCAGCACGAGAGGTTCGTATCATTTACGGCGGCGGCGCTACACGATCTTCCGTGGTGTTTGGGGGTAGACTGATGATTTCAAAAGTTTTGTTGTTTAACGACCACTTATGAGCGAACTTATAACTGCGATTTTGGCGGTTTCCTCTATCAATTCGGCGATATTTTGCGCCTGTTTTATTCCCTCCCCAACAGAGACAATCCCATGACCGGTCAAAAGGGCAGCATGAATCTCCCCCTCCGTAAATGCATCACACAGCCACTGGGCCAAGTCGTCACTTCCTTCTTTTGCGGCAGAGATGATGGGGACTTTCTTTAAAATACGGCTGGCTTGGACAGTTTGTAGCGGGATCTCTTTTCCCAGTACTGCGAAGGAGGTAGCGTAAGGGGGATGATAATGGATGATTGCCCCTACGTCTTCTCGAACACCATAGATGGCCAGATGAAATCCCATCTCTTTGGTGGGTTTTCCTTGCCCTTCGACCACATGCCCGGACGGGTCAACGATGAGCAAATCATCCTCTTTAAGATCATAAAGGGACGACCCACTCGGTTTGACCAGAAAGGTCTCAGGGTCTAACCGGATGCTGATGTTGCCCCCGGTGGAAACCTGCAGACCCAGGCGAAACGCCCTTTTACAGATTGCTATGAACTCTTGCCGTTCTGACAGCCACGAAAGCATGATTTTTCTCCATCACACCCAAAAAGTTTTTGTGCATCAACTTTATCCGGGTTAGGGCCTGCGCAGAAATAATTTCACAGAACTGGCGCCCGGATTTGGGTCAGATTTGGCTGTGCCGATTGAGCAAAACCACAGAGATAGCAATACTATTTCGAGGATTTTGCGATTGAGGCGCGACCAAAGATGGCCTGAAGCAGGGATGCAAAAATGTGAAGTTATTTTTGCGCAGGCCCTTAGGGGTAAACCTCCTGCTCATAGACCCCCTGGCCATGCCCGGTCAAAACCACATCGGCCCTGCTGATGATTTTTTCCATGCTTTCGAACATTTCAAAGACGTTTACATACCGTCCCATGGGAGTGAAGGGCAAGTTGCGGTGTTTATCGGGTTCCAGGTTTTGATCCGCAAAGACCGCATCACCGGCGATTACATAAACACCTCGCTTGGTCTCTACAGCCACGGACTGGTGTCCCGGGCAGTGACCGGGGGTGGGGAACATGGTAATGAAATCGTTGTATTGATATTCTCCATCCACTGTTTTAAATGTCACACCCTTAAACGGGGCCTCAACATTCAGGTTTTCTGACTCATACGATTTATAGTACAGGACATGGGGGTCTAAGGCAAAGTCCAGTTCCCTCTGGTGAACCCAGAATGCTGCATTTTTGAATAACCCCATGTTTGCGCAGTGATCCCAGTGAAGATGAGTAAAGATGACTGTGCCAATCTGGTCGGGTACGACCCCCAGTTCAGCCAGTTTCTCGTCAATGCGGAACCCTTTGGGTTGGTGGGAACCGGGGTGGTGCCAATCAGCTCTGCGGGTCTCACTCATCCCTGTATCGATCAATATTTTTTCAGTGCCGTCGGTTACAAGAAAAGAACTGGTGGGCACCTCCACTTCCTGGCCATACCCGACACCACCGGTTATATAAAGCCCTTTGTCGAGCCGAATGAATCCTGTGTTTATAGGGTATATCTTTACACTCATCGCATTTCCTCCAGGATTTTATAGTGTTTATACGCACTCTGTTTGTTCACTCAATTTTTTTCTTGACGCGTAATTGGAGGCACTATAATGTTATCATACTATTTATGGCAAGGGATTTTTTGCCGTCTGGATTATTCCAGTACAACTTTGAGATAAACAATTCCCCAACACCTGGGGATAAAGATTGTTTGTACGTAATCGAAAATTGATGACAAATGCTAATGACCCTGAATGTTCAAGATAATCTTAAAAATGGAGATGTCCTGTCATGACCCTGCTCGATGTCAATAATGTGAGCTTGGCATTTGGCGGGGTACAAGCCCTTTCTGATGTTTCCTTTACCGTGGATGAGGGCGAGATTTTTTCGATCATAGGCCCCAATGGTGCTGGCAAGACAACCCTTCTCAACTGTATCTCAGGGGTCTACACTGGCAGCATCCGGATGGAAGGGGTGGAAATGGTGGGAAAAAAACCCCATAAACGACCCAAACTGGGTGTCACCAGGACCTTTCAAAACATCGCGCTTTTTCCAGGAGAAAGCGTGATCGACAATGTCCTGGTTGGGAGCGACTATATGCTTCGGTCAGGCGTGCTGAGGACCTGTCTCTATTGGACCCCGTTGGGATGTTCAGCCGGTGAGGCAAAGGCGCGAGAAGCAGCTCGTGGAGGCACTGGGCATTCTGGGCCTCGAGGGGTTTGCTGACGAAGCAGTGGGCGATCTGCCATATGGAAGTCAGAAACGGGTGGAACTGGCCCGGGCAATGGTAGGAAAACCAAAACTCCTACTGCTTGATGAGCCCACAGCGGGCATGACCACCACTGAAAAACAGGAACTGGCAGAACAGGTTAAGGTGCTAAACGCCGATCATGGGGTAAGCGTGGTTATGATCGAGCACGACATGGGCGTTGTAATGAAAATGTCTCACAGGATCATGGTCCTGGATTTTGGAAAAAAAATCGCCGAGGGTAGCCCCGCCGAAGTGACGGAGAATCCCAAGGTGCGTAAGGCCTATCTGGGAGAAGAATCTTAGTTCTTACGGAGGTTTGGCAAAACAGATGGATTACTTTCTGGCTTTGGTAATCAATGGAATCATTGTTGGGAGTATATACTCCGTAGTCGCCTTGGGGTTGGTGCTTATTTACAAGGCCACAGAGGTCGTAAACTTTGCTCAGGGCGAGCTGTTGATGATAGGCGCCTACATCTGTCTCGAAATCATTGTCAAGACCGGCATGCCTTTTATCCCCGCCTTTTTGATGGCCCTTGGTTTTATGGCTATCATGGCGCTGGTCATTGAACGTGTAGTCCTCAGAAAAATGATGGAAGCACCGGTTATGTCGGTCATCATGGTCACCGTTGGCATCGGCGTCATTTTGCGTGCCATCGTCATAGGTGTATGGGGAGCCATCAGCATACCGTTCCCGGAGATTTTCTCCCGTGAAGGGGTCTCCCTGGGCTTTATTACCATAGGCCAGGTCTACATCTGGTCCTTTGTGCTGACGCTGATTTTTATGGGACTATTTGGCGCCTTTTTTAAGTATACCCGGATTGGGCTGGTTATGCGGGCCACGGCAAGCTCGCGCAAGGCAGCCGAAAGTATGGGTGTTCCGCTCACAAAGGTATTTGCCCTTGCCTGGGTTATCTCGGCCGTTGTCTCATGCGTCGGCGGGGTGTTGGCAGGCAACATCGCCGGACTTTCACCTGAACTGAGCTTTTATGGAATCAAGGTCTTCCCGGCGGTCATTCTTGGGGGGCTGGACAGCATCCTTGGCGCAAGCATCAGCGGGGTCATCATAGGGGTGCTTGAGAACCTTGGCGGGGGCTATATAAAGGATTTGACCGGTATCAGAGGCTTGGGTCCGGTGGCACCCTTTTTTGTCCTGATAGGTATCTTATGGATACGGCCTACCGGGCTATTTGGCAAAAAGGAAATTGAACGGGTTTGAGACGGTATATGAATTCGAACAAAAGGAGTAATTATTCAAGACCCTTACTGGCCACCCGGCACGAACGCATAGGGGCGATTGGCCTTATCATGGCTGTGGCTGTGGTTTCTCAGTTCTTGGATGACTATCTCCTGACCCTTCTCACAACAATCACCATCTTTGCCCTGGTAGGAATGGGTCTAAACCTACTCATGGGCAACACTGGTCTGATCTCCATTGCTCATGCCGGGTTTATGGGAGTGGGTGCCTTTTCTGCGGCCTATTTGATTCATGATGTTGGCCTGCCGGTCCTGCTGTCTATCATCCTGGCCGGTTTGATTACATCCATAGTTGGCATGTTCTTTGGGCTTCCTTCGCTCCGGCTGAAGGGCGTCTATCTGGCAATGGCCAGTTTTGCCGCCCAGATTATACTTTATTGGGCCTTTGAGGTCTCCCGCTGGTTCACCGGGGGTCAGGATGGCCGTTTTGTGGACCGGCCGACAATCCTTGGCGTCAGTTTTTTTGAAGGCAATCATTTTTATTTGTTTGTTCTTGCCTTTACGGTTATTGGCGCTATAGTAAACCTCAATATTCTCCGCTCAAGGCTGGGGCGGGCCTTTTCTGCGGTACGGGACCGGGCAATTGCCGCAGAATTGATGGGAATCAATGTCTTTCGGACAAAAATGGCGGCCTTTGGCCTTTCCACCTTTTATGCCGGGGTTGCCGGGGCGCTGTTTGGCTTTTACCTCGAATTTGTTGCCATCCAGGCCTTTACCCTTTTTGTTTCCATTCAACTGCTGGCTATGGTTATCATCGGCGGTCTTGGGAGGGTATCCGGTTCTATCCTTGGTGCATTCTTCATCGTGCTTCTCCCCGAGGTATTGGACTCAATCGTCCTGATGCTAACATCGAAATCGGGCGAAATGGCCCCCGTAAGGATGGCTGCTTTTGGTTTGATTGTGGTCGTGTTTCTTATTTATGAGCCCCATGGGCTTGCCCGGAGCTGGCGCAGGTTTGTGGACTGGGGTCTGGCACGGATGGGCGTAAACCGTTAATAAAGCATTAAAGAAAAAGAAATTCTTGCCCAATGGGTTGGAAGTCCAATGGGTTGGAAGAAAAGACCGGACCGGGCGTTCTCAACCGCTTGGCCCAAAACTGTTAACCTTTAATCAAATCGTTAACCTTTAATCAAATGAAAGAGGAGGAAACCATGAAGAAGAAAATGACTGTTGTAGTAGCGTTGTTGGCCATGGCTGTGGTATTGGGGTTTACCGCTGTGGCCCAGGCCGAGATTTCCGTTGGTGCCATCTCCAACCGAACTGCACCTACATCTGATGCCGGGATCCCTCACATGGATGGTGTTCTTTACGGGTGGGAATGGGTCAACAAACAATGGGGGCATCTGCGGCGAAAAGGTCAGGGTGGTCGAGATCGAGTGTGGCTATGACCAGCCAAGGACGGTCGCGGCCTTTAAGAAGCTGGTGAGGTCTTACAAGGTCCCGCTGGTGCATGGCTTTGGTACACCCGACAGCCTGGCAGTTGTTCCGTTTTCCACCCGGACCAAGACCATTTATATGCCGCTTTCCTATCTTATGGCATGGAATCCTAGGTTTGCCCCTTACTACTTTGTGACCACCTCCACTTACTCCACGCCGGTCGGAGTGCTGTGCAGCTTGTAAAGAAAGAGGGAGGAAAGCTGGCACTGATCTACAACCCCGGCGGGTTTGGTGAGGATCCCATCGCCGATATCAAAGATGAGGCAAAAAAACAGGGTGTTGAAATTGTGGCAGAGGAGCACATCGGCTATGTGCCCACCGATGCGGTCCAGCAGGTCCTCAAGTTTAAAAAGGCAGGGGCAACCCACATCTGGATGGGGAATACAAATTCAGCCATGACCGTTCTGGCAAAAGACCTCAAGAGACAGGGGTTAGATGCCAAGATCATCGGCAACGTCTACGCCGCTGACGAAGCCTTTATCGAAAATGCAAAGGCGGATGCAGAGGGTCATTATGGCATGTATACCACGGTCGCCTATGGTGACATGAGCGCCCCGGCCATGAAGGCCATCATGGCCTCGGACTATAAGCACAAGAACGCCACAGCCTTTATTCGCGGTTGGGCCCAGGCCTTGATGGTGGCCGAGGCCATGAGCCGGCTTTGCAAGGCCGGAAAGGAAATTACCGGTCCAAATCTCAAAGAGGCCTTTGAGACCTTTAAAGACGTTTCACCGGGCGGTCTGGTGCCACCCATTACCATTACCAAAGACGACCATTATGCAAGCATGGTCGTTCCGGTTTATGTGGTCAAGGACGGCAAGTGGACCAAGTTCTGGGATAATACGCTGGACCGGGCAAAAGTCGGGTGGCAGGCAGTAAAAGATACTTGGAAACACTAGAAGTAATATTGGAAAAATTGGGAAAAAATTTCTCTTGATGCCGAGAGCCCCGAGTACCCCGCTGACTACGTTCGATTGGGGCACTCGGGGCGCGGGCCATTTGTACGGCTGCCCAAATGTGACCAGATCCGTTTGAGCAGCCAGGACGGCCCGTTTGGGCGGTATCATAAAGGGTGCAGCCCGAGATTGTAAAAATGCTTGAGGTTCACGACCTTCGCGTAGCCTATAACCGGGTCATTAAAGTCTTGGAGGGGATTTCTTTTGCGGTGCCGAAAGGCAAAGCTGTTACCCTGCTTGGGACAAATGGCTCCGGAAAGTCCACCATCGTCAAGGCCATATCCGGTATGCTCCGCTCGGATAACGGAGCCATTGTTACCGGGAAAGTGATCCTCGAAGGTGAAGACGTCACCCGAAGAGGAACGGATCATATGGTTCGACGGGGTGTCATACACGTCATGGAAGGGCGGTTTGTCTTCCCTGACCTCACCGTCAAAGAAAACCTTCTCATGGGGGCCTATTCGGTCAAAGATAGAACTTCTGTTACTGGAGACCTGGCGCGTTGGCTGGACTTTTTCCCGGTTTTAGGTGCACGGAAAAATACGCCGGCAGGGTATCTTTCAGGCGGTGAGCAGCAGATGCTGGCAATAGCCAGGGCGCTTATGGCCCATCCCAGGCTGGTCCTTCTGGATGAGCCGTCTATGGGATTATCACCCATACTGGTTCAGGAGGTTTTCGGCGTAATCTCCGATATTCGAAAAACCCATCAACTCACCTTTTTGCTGGTGGAACAAAACGTCAGAATGGCTCTGAAGACGGCAGATTACGGTTACGTCATCGAGCGTGGGGTTATCAGGCTTGAGGGAAGCGCTGAGGAGTTGAGCCAAAATAAACACCTGCAAGACTTCTATCTGGGCATCAGCGGAAACGAAAACCATATTTAATTCAAAAATAGAAATTCTGGTCCTCAGGGTCAGGTCAAAAACAAATGGCTCTGCCTGACAGAATTGGCCCGGTTTAGTTGGAGTAATGGAGGCCAATACTCCATCACTCCTTTCGCCTTTCAAATTGCAGTAAATTAAATCCCCTCCGGGGATAACCAACGCCGAGTCCTCTGGGTCCAGATCTTTACTGTACTATCATATTACCAGATATTATATTGCTTGGGACAGAATCTCATTGAGGTGATAAATGATCTCAATTAATCGAAGGAAGCTCTCGGATTCGGTTATCGAAGAGATCAAGGGGATGATCGACCGGGGCGATCTCAAGGAAGGAGACAAACTTCCCAACCAAAATGATTTTGCCGCCCAGCTGGGGGTTAGTCGTACTGTCCTTCGAGAGGCACTTCAAATCCTTGATCAACTGGGGGTAATCGAGCAACGGCCGAAATATGGCACGGTGATTCGTGCCAAGGCCGCCTTATTGTATTCCGCTCATCTGATCCCGCCGTTGATGTCTGATAACCGGGCAACCTTAGAACTCATCCAGGCCCGGCGTATTATTGAAGTAGGGTCGGCGGAGTTGGCTGCGGTTAAAGCCACAAAGAATCAAATCAAGGAAATGGGAGCCCTTGTTCAAAATATGGCAAAGATGCAACAAAAGGACGATGCCATTCGATACACTGAAAAAAACATTTCATTTCATCTTTTGATTGCCAAGGCTTCACACAACCGGTTTATGGTACATCTTCTGGTTACCATACGAGGGTTTATGGAGCAGTGGACACAAGAGTCCCTGACCGTCATCCCGGGATTGATGGATCGGTCTTCAAAATATCACAAGGCCATTTATGAGGCCATCAGAGACAAGAATCCCCGGAAAGCCGGGACCTCCATGAAAAAACACATGTCCGATTTTTTGACAAGTTTGGAACGGTATTACAAAATGACCGGTCGAGAAGAACGTCAGCTTCCTCAGATCTAATCCAAAATTTGGAGCCTAATTGACAATTGCTTGGAAAAATGAGCATTTTTGATGAGGACTTCGGGTCTTCAATACCTTCTTTGTCCTTAACCCTGAACGTTGAACCTCTGTCGAAGATCCCGCTTGGCGGGGAACCTGTGAACCGTTACTTCTCTTTTTAGTGTTTTACGATTAATTTGATTTTGGAGAGAATTCTATGGCAAAGAAAAAACGCATCGTATATGCCAACCGCCCAGGGGAGGCTACCGGTGTTTGTAGTGGATGCCGTCTGTGTGAGCTTTGGTGTTCCGTGACAAAAAACGGTGGCTTTAACCCACACCGTTCGAGGGTAAGGGTGGTCGGGGTTGGTACAGGCATAGATATCCCGGTCACGTGTCAGCAGTGCCAGGACCCAAACTGTGAGGCCGCCTGTGAGTTCGAGGCGATCGTGTATAATGAGAAACTCAAGATCGTCGAAGTGGATGAAGACAAATGTACCGGCTGCCAGGCCTGTGTGGGGGCCTGCCCTTACGGGATTATCACCATTGATCCGGCTCCAAAAAGGCCATCAAGTGCGATCTGTGCGGAGGGAATGAACCGGTCTGTGTGACCATATGTCCCTCCAACGTCCTTGCGGCTGTGGACGACATGGGAGCGGCAGGTTACAACAGACGGAAGTTTGCTGCCGTGATGGCCTTTGACGATGAGGCTCAACGTTATATGCCGGGAGGTGAAGAACCGATCCAAAAAAAACTGGAAAAGAGGGGATAGGTACCATGTCCAGGAAAAACAACTGCTATGCTGGAAAAATTCTAAGAGTTGATCTGACCAATGGGTCTATTACCACGGAAGACTTTGACTCCCGGTTATCAGATCTTTATATAGGTGGTCGGGGGGTTGCCTCCAAAGTTCTGTACGACGAGGTCCCCCCGGAGATAATGCCTTTTGATCCGGAAAACCGTCTGATTTTCTCCCCCGGGGCATTGCATGGTACCGGCGCACCTTCAGCCAGCAGAACAACGGTTACAACAAGGTCTCCTCTTACAGGGATGCACGGAGACGGCCACGCAGGGGCTACCTGGGGTGGGGAGCTAAAACGAGCCGGGTATGATCTCGTGATCATCCAGGGAAAGGCGGAGAAACCCGTATATCTGTTTATTGACAATGATCAAGTCGAACTTCGTGATGCCGAAAAACTGTGGGGTGCTTTTACCTCCCAAACCCACGCCAAATTATGTCAGGATTCAGACGACCATGAGATGTGTACCGTATCCATTGGTCCTGCAGGGGAGAACCGGGTCCGACTGGCAGCGGTGTTTCATAATGGCGCTGATAAGGGTGCCAGTGCCCGGTGCGGTTTGGGTGCTGTCATGGGTTCAAAGAACCTAAAGGCGATTGCCACCCACGGGACAGGTGACGTGGGTGTAGCGGATATCGAGGCGCTCAAAGCGGCCTATCAGGATTATCTGGACACCATCGCCGTAGACCCTTATTGCCCGCCTGCTACCAAGTATGGCACCTGCCGTTTTATGATGCACAGGGTCAATTATGGTATCCATGGCGCGGAGAACTGGCGTTATGGTGAATATGATTGGGAAAAACTGGACCCGGAAGTCTTTCGCAGCGACTACCAGATAAAGGCGGGGGCTTGTGTGGCCTGCCCGGTCAGATGCCGACGGGATTATAGGATCACGTCCGGCCCTTTTGCGGGCACCACTGCCAAGGTGGAGTGGGAGACCATTGCTCGCTCCATGACCTGCGGCATAAAGGAACCCGAGACCGTCATCGCATGGGCCAACCTGTGCAATCACTACGGGCTGGATGTCGAAGGGACCGGCGATACAGTGGCCTTTGCCATGGAGTGTTTTGAAACGGGCATTTTGACAAAAAATGACACCGATGGTCTCGATCTGAGATTTGGCAACATTGATGCGTTCCTGGAATTGTCGCGAAAGATCGCTATGCGTGAGGGAGAATTGGCTGATACGTTGGCTGAAGGAACCAAACGGGCTTCAGAAAAAATTGGACAAGGGAGTGAAAAATTTGCCATCAATGTAAAAGGTGGCGAGATGACAGCGGGTGATCCCAGGGGCATGCCGGTGAGAGCCGTCAGTTACGCCACATCCACAAGGGGTGGTGACCATCTACGGTCCAACCCTTATATCGAGGAAATTATGACTCCGACAGAGGCCCTGGAGTGGTGGGGGAGTGAAGAGGCGGCGGACATCTCAAAGGGTCTAAAGGGAAAGGGACGAATGCTCAAGTTCAGCGAGGACCTGGTTACAATTGCTGATGTCCTGGGACTTTGCAAGTTCGCCTTTTACCGTTCAGCTACTTTTCCCTATCTTTACAAAAAAGGAGTCCACCTGGCTACCAGACTGTACAACGCCTGCAGCGGTCGGCACCTGACCGAGGAAGAGATGCTGATGGCCGGTGAACGAACGTGGAATATCGAAAAAGCGTTTAACACCCGCTGCGGCGCCACCCGGGCAGACGATGATATCCCCGAGCGCTTCTTTAAAGAGCCCCTTTTGGGAGGGGGCCCCAGCGGTGGTGCGGTGGTCGAAAGAGATAAGTTTGAAAGGATTCTTGAGGAGTATTACGAGGATCGTAAATTTGATCCCAAGACCGGGCTCCCAACACGTGGAGGACTTGAAAAACTGGGGCTCAAACACATCGCTGACGACCTTGAAAAAAGAGGTAAGCTGGGGGGGTAGGTTGTCTCCTGAAAACGAGATTCAGGTGGAAGTCCACTTGCTTCCACCACTCAACAACACCGCGGGAAGGGACCGGGTCAGGGTGAAACTGAAAAACGCCCCTACCATCCAGGGAGTGATCGATGCCCTGTTAAAGCGTTTTGATAATCCGGAATTTCGACTGCATCTCTATGATACTGAAGACCGTTTGATCCCATCCTGGCGTGCCTTTATCAACGGTCGCCCCAGTGCTAATCTTGGCCGTCGGGAGGACCTGGCCATACGTGTCAGCGACGGCGATGAAATCACCTTTCTGCTAGCCCTGGCAGGCGGTTAAGCCCCGTCTGTAATAATGAGGTTTTGTTCCTTAAAGATCTTTTTGTGGTATCTGCTCAATATTTTGAGGAACCCGAATTTATGCGGATATCTCTGGATAACGACTGGCGATTGCAGAACATACAGACATCTCTTTTAAGAGGCGCAAAAGCCAGAAGATACTCGCATCACGGCGGTGAGGTTTACAATCCTGCCCGGAACAGCCCCTAAGATGATTGTCCCTATTACGTTTGGCTGTCCCGCCTGTCCTGGGCAGATTGGTTAAGGTATTTGGGGCGTGGCAGATGCGTTGCAAGAACTTAAATTGCGCCTCTTAAAAGAGATGTCTGTATGTTCCGCCACTATGAACTAAATCCGCTACTTATTGAGCTATTGCTTTTTGTGCTCATATTTCTGATTTGCGGTTTATCGGGGTTGGGAGGCAAGAAATGAAAAAACTGAAAATTCCTTATGGCGTTAAAGGCGCCCTGGAATTTGAAATAGACGAGAAAAACCTGGCACTCGATACGGATGTGGTTTTTCCTGGTGAAATGGATGGCCTGGATGCTGCGGTACTCAAAACGCTGGATAACCCTGTTGCCGGTGATCCCTTTTCCCTGCGGCTTGAAAAAGCGAACAAGGTGCTCATTCTTACGGATAACTTTGCCCGGCTTACTCCGGCACACAAGATCCTGCCGCCCATTTTGAAAGCGATCAAGGAAGCAGGGAAAGAGGTGGAGATTCTGGTATCAAGCGGTCTCCTGCGGGAGATGAACGAAACAGAGTTAAAACGCAAGTTTGGTGAAGAGATCTTGAACTCTGGTATCCCCATCTATCAGAGCAAGGCCCGGGAGACCTGGGACTACGAGTTTGTGGGGGTGACCAGTTATGGGACGCCGATCAGTCTCCATAAACGTCTCCTGCAAGCTGACCTCAGTCTTTCCATAACCATGACTCAGGCATCTTTATGGGGTTACGGGGGTGGCGGAAGCATGGTTCTCCCCGGAGTCGCATCCTTTGAAAGCATTGAATGGAACCACCGTCTTATGACGTGTCCTACCTGTGCGGTTGGTTATGAACCCCCTCTCAATCGCATGCGCGAGGATATCGAAGAGGCATGTGTAATGTCAGGTCTGGATATGTCGCTGTTGGCCATTTTTAACCCAAAAATGGAACTGATTCATCTCACTGCGGGCGAGACCAACGCTGCGCACCGGGCATCGGTAAAAAAGTACGATTCCCACTTTGCTTTTGATCTGGAAAAGATTCCCGGTGGTAAGCTGGATGTGGCCATTTCGGGGAGTTTTCCGGGTGACAGACTGTTTGCCCATGCCTGCTGGTCCATCGCCAATCTGGATCATTTTGTAAGGGACGAGGGTACCATCATCCTCTGCACCCCTATTCCAGGAGGACTGGCTCACTACAGCTACGCCAAGGACTACACACCGCCGACACCAGAGGCGATTCGTAAACTCTATGAAGATGTGTTTTACGGAAAGCAGGCCTTGTGGCATGCCTGTCTGTGGATGCCCATTATCGAGGTTATGGCCAGAAAAGAGGTTATCGTGGTTACCGAACCCGAACGGTTGCCCGATTTTGAAATTATCAAGATCAAGGCCGTTACGTCCATCGAGGACGCCTTTGAAATGGCCAGGGAAAAACACGGGTCTGACATGAGAGTGGGCAACTTTCCATATGGTAAATGGGTATTGCCCAGCGGATTGAATACAATTGGACCCGTATAACCGGAAAAGCAGGAAGTGAGTGAAAATCAAGTATTTCTAATTGTTATATCGAATGAGAGTAGGTTCTCAATAAACTCGGGTACCGTGGAGTTCGGCCATTTCTTTCCACCGCTCTCTAAACCTGCAGGGGAAGTGTGGCCGATATTTGGTGTTTTGCCAAAAGCATGGCGAAGCTAACAGAGGGCGTCAGGAGAAAACCCCAAATATCAGCCACTGCCAAAGTAAGGTGTAAATCCACTTTGAGAGAGCGGTTCCAAGAAACAGCCGAACCCCACTCAGGGATCCCCCGGTTATTCCTCCTGAGCTTATTAAGAACTTACGAATGAGAGGTTAAAATGAAATTGCGCTTTAACAAACAGGTCCTGGATCTTCTCTCTGGTGCCATAGATATCCACATCCATTCTGCACCAGACGTGTACCCCAGAATCCTAAATGATATGGAGCTGGCGTTTCATGCACAAGAAATGGAAATGCAGGCCATTCTGATCAAAAACCACTTTACTGAAACAGCCGGCAGGGCAAAAATGGCAACGGATGCCACCGGATTCCCGGTCTTTGGCGGGATTGCCCTCAATCTTTCGGTTGGCGGGTTGAATTCCCATGCGGTCAGAACAGCTCTCAAGTTGGGTGCAAAAACCGTTTGGTTGCCGACACTTCATTCAAAGGAGTTTGTGGCAAACAAAAGTCATGTGGCAAACCTTGCGGGTGAAATCGCGGAAGATCTTAAAGGTATTTACGTTCTGAACAGCGATGGTTCCCTCAAAGATGAGTTGTACCCTATCTTTGATCTGATCATTGAACACAACTCCTCCCTGGCCACGGGGCACATTTCCATTGACGAGGCAAAGGTAGTGGTTCGGGAGGCAGCCAATCGTGGAGTCAAAAAAATCATTGTAACCCATCCTTTGGCAAGCTTTGTAAACTACAGTGTTGAGGATATGAAGGAGATCATTGATTCGGGCGCCACATGGCTGGAACACGTCTTTAATGACACTACCCGTCAGGTGGGCCATCCCATCACAAGGGAAGCGCTTTTTAGTGGAATTAAGGCAATTGGAGCGGAGCACTGTATCATGTCAACCGATGCGGGTCAGTGGCTTAATCCTGTTCCTGCCCAGCAGATGGGCATTTATATTCAGGATATGCTCAATTTTGGGTTTTCTCAACCGGAGATTCGAAAAATGGCAACCGAAAACCCCGCCGCCATGCTTGGGCTTTGAGAAACGGAGTGGGATATGATGGATAAAAAAGTCGGGTTTATCGGGCTGGGACAAATGGGTAAGTGGATGGCCCTCAATGTTTTAAAAGCAGGGTTCGACCTGACCGTCTATGATCTGAGTACGGAAGCTGTGGGCATCTTGACAGATAAAGGGGCGAGACCCTCTGAAACTCCTTCCGAACTGTCTTGGCAGACGGATTGGATTTTTCTGAGTCTCCCCAATACGGCCATTGTAGAAGAGATTATTTTTGGGGAAAAAGGACTCGCTCATAAGGCCAAACCCGGCTCTATTATCATCGATTGCGGCACAACAAGTTATTTGCCCACCCTGAGCTTTGAAACCCGGCTAAAAGAACTTGGGATTGTTTTTGCAGATGCCCCTGTCTCGGGTATGGAGGCGCGGGCCAAAGAAGGGGCCTTGACCATCATGTTTGGCGGTCAGAAAAACACCTTTGACCAGGTCCTGCCGGTTTTGAACGTCATGAGTAACCGTATCCTGCATATGGGTGGGGTAGGGAGCGGTCAACTTACCAAACTGATCAATCAACTTTTGTTTAATATCAGTTGTGCGGCCATTGCAGAACTGTTACCCATGTCAACAAAACTGGGGCTGGATCCTGAAAAGGTCACCGAGGTCATCACCTCAGGGACCGGACGCAGTTTTGCGGCCGAGTTTTTTGCGCCCTTGGTTTTGGATAATGTGTTTGACAAGGGTTACCCTCTCAAACACGCGTATAAGGACATGATCAGTGCAGCAGAGCTTTCGGTTCAGGAGAAGATTCCTTTGCCCATGGTCCAGGCTGCCACAACCACCTATCAAATGGCACTTGCTGAGGGCCTAGGGGATCAAGATAAGGGGGCCATGATTAAGGTCTTTGAGCGAATCCTTGGGGTAGCGTTCAGGAAACAGGAAGAGGAGGTCTGATGGCAGTACAGAGGGGTGCGGCCGAAGACATAACCGAGGCCTATTACCGCGGCCTGATGCACGCGGTGGGATATCGGAACGTGGATCTGGATAAGCCGCAGATTGCAGTGGTCAATTCCTGGACCGATGTGAACCCGGGACACCAACCCCTTAGAAATTTGAGCGGTTATGTTAAAGAAGGAATATGGGCCGCAGGGGGGTGCCCCGGCGAGTTTAATGTTCCGGCACCCTGTGACGGAATGGCTCAGGGACCGGGACAGCACTATATCCTTCCCCAGAGGGATCTGATTTCCGCATCCATTGAAGCCATGGTAAAGGCGCATGGATTTCAGGGGCTTGTCATGCTGGCTTCCTGTGACAAGATCATCCCTGGAATGATTATGGCCGCTGTCAGACTGGATCTCCCCACTCTTTTTCTTTCAGCCGGGGCCATGCTCCCCTGCCGCCTTGGAGATCGCACGGTCGTAACCTCGGACCTCAAAGAGGCAATTGGAAAACGGCGAAACAACGAGATCGATCAGGCGACTTTTTTGCGGTGGCAGGAGCAGTTCTGTGCCTCCCCCGGCACCTGTTCCATGATGGGAACTGCCAACACCATGGGGTGTTTTCTTGAGTCTGTCGGCCTTTCACCATTTGGTTCTTCAACAATGATCGCTTTTGATGCGGGCAAGATCCGCCAGGCACGGAGCGTGGGTGAACGTATTGTTCAACTCACTCGGGAAGAAAGACCCTTGAGCCACTTTTTGACCCGAGCCAATCTTGAAAACGGCATCAAATACATCTCTGCTTCAGGTGGATCTACAAACGCCATACTTCACCTCATGGCCATTGCCACTTTGATGAAAACAGACCTGAATCTTGAGAGGTTCAGCCAGATACAGGGGTCAGTTCCGGTAGTGGCAAAATTTAAGCCCTCATCGCCATTTAATTTGAAAGACTACCACGAAGCCGGGGGCGTGGCGACTGTCCTAAAGGCCATCCGGGACAGTCTTGATGCGGATGTTCCTTTTGCCACAGGCCAACGTCTGAGCGAAATATTCTCAACCGCTGTGAAACCGGACGGACACATCATCAGAACAGGGGAAGACCCCTTGGCGTCGGATGGTTGTTTTGCGATCCTTTATGGGAATCTGGCCCCAAAGGGGGCCGTGGTAAAACGAACCGGTGTTGATTCGTCCATGAAGATCCACAAAGGCCCCGCTGTGGTTTTTGACTCTGAAGAGGAGGTGCGGAAGTTCTTGCTGGAAAAAGAGGTTCAGCCGGGGTCAGTCCTCGTTGTCCGGTACGAGGGGCCAAAGGGCGGACCGGGTATGCGTGAATTGTCCATTCCGGCTGCTATGTTGGTGGGCATGGGTCTACACAAATCAGTGGCCATGGTGACGGACGGGCGTTTCTCCGGTGCAACCCGGGGTCCGTGTGTGGGTCATGTGTGCCCTGAGGCCTGGGATGGCGGCCCCTTGGCCTTTGTACGGGATGGTGATATGATCGAAATCAACCTGTCTGAAAATCGATTGCAATTGCTTATATCGGAAAAGGAGTTTAAGCTGAGAAAGCAAAAGATCCCGAGCCGACCAAACCACCCGGCACCGGGATTGCTGGCGGCCTACCGTCAGATGGTTGGCAGTGCTGAATTCGGTGCCCTGTGGCTTTAATTCCTTTAAGCAACAAAGCAAGAAAAAGGCACATGTGTGTCTGTTATGGAGATTCAGGATATCAAAAGTATTACAGTCAAGAAAGGAGGTAGAAGGTTATGGCTGAAGGACAATTTTTAAAGGCAACCGATCCACAAGAGGCGTGTGATTTGCTGGCCCAATATGGCGGCAAAGCTCGTCTCCTTGCAGGAGGGACGGATCTAATGGTTGC
>PVMK01131301.1_pt1 | contig 22272 bp, 20 predicted proteins | sample 1853481 | NCBI WGS metagenome assembly PVMK01 (sample SAMN08533507, study PRJNA380276) | Marine sediment metagenome, whole genome shotgun sequencing project.
ACAGTCACACGCGCACGAATCGGATCACCTCCAAAGCCTATCCTTGTATGCAACTTGGGCTTTGTGCATAACCGCATTTTTTTAATTCGAAATTGCACCTGCGTCTTCCTCAAATCTTTTCAATTCTTTCTTTTCAAACTTTATAAAGCTCCGGGTTAACCGGGCCATCTCCCGGTAAAAAGGCGATTCAGCGGTTTTAATCACTTTTTCACAGAAACCCGGAATCCAGCGAAAAAGGTGTTCATCGACAAAAATTTTTTCATTTTTCAGGCAAAGCAGGGCGGTTTTATCATCATCTGCTTCCCAGGCCTGCGTCTCGCGCTGGACGACATGCTGCATGAACTCCAGTTCTACACTGATGTGATCCGGCATTCCCGTAAACTCCGATTTATACGCAAGTCCTGAAGACTCAATAATTCTTTTGACCTCTGCGGTTAACTCTCCCCACAGCTGGCCGCTTTGGCCCCCTTCTTTTTTATGATGGACGGATTCATGAGGGGAAATGTGTTTACCGGGCCCCAGGAACAGGTAAGCGTATTCGACTGCCAGATTTTCCAGCAGCTCTTTTTCAGGTTTTTTGAAAAATCCGTTGCTTAATTCAATTCCCAGAGTGGATAAGATCTCCCGGAACCGATGGTCCTTCATCTGCTGGAGAAGCTCGGATGTCAGTTCCTGACGATAGACCGCTGCCAGAAATCCGTAAATACTGCTTCTGTGTCCGGCCAATTCTTTCATATTAAGCTTTTCTGTTTTCGCCATCAAAAACTCCTAATCCGGATAAACCGGCCTCCGGCTCGTAGATTCGAACCTACGGCTCGGAGAGAAATAACAAATTACAAGCACCAAATTACAGATAAATTCCAAATTACAATATCCAAATCTCAAATAAGAAACTAAGCTTTTTCCAAGACTGCACTGAAGAAATGACCCCTGCGGGGTAGCAGGGACGTCTGACAGCGATTGAGCAAGTTATCGGTTTTCCGCCGCAGGCGGATTCAGGTTTCAGTGTTCAGGTTTCGGTGTTCAGCACTTCCACTCCCTGACACCTGAAACCTGACACCTGAAACCTTCAGTTATGCCTTGGTTACTTTGACCACATTATCCAGCATGGCCCACTGGCCGCTGATCGGGTCCGGTTTGTTGGCCATCAGCCAGTTGGGATGCATCCCATAGGTATTCCAGGGTTTGATTTTGAGATCCGGATCGTTGTCCCCGGCCAGAGGGGCTTTTTTACCGGAGGCATACCGTCCATACTCCCAGTGACCCAGATGGTGTGAGATGGACACCACCCCCGGCACGACACCCTCGGTTACATGGGCCGTTGTGGTGATTTCACTGATTTTCGATTTGACCTTGATCTTGTCCCCGGTTTTGATTCCCAGCGGCTTGGCAGTCACCGGATTCATCTTGGCCGGATTGTCGTGATAGATCTCGGTCAGCCACTTGCAGTTGGTCGAGCGCGAATGGATGTGGACCGGAACCTTGTATGAGGTCAGGATCAGTTCATCGGCTTCCATCTTTTCATACTCCGGGATGGCATAATAGCTCGGCAAGGGTTTAAATTTTTTAATTTTCAAAAGCTCAGAGTACAGCTCGAAGTAGCCGGATTTGTTGACCTTGTCCGGCTTGAACCCTGCGTACACCGTGCCGCCGATCTCCTGGCCGACATAGCCCTTGTAAGCGTTTTTAGTTTTGGTATAGCCTTTCTCCTTGGCCTCGGCTTCGCTTTTGGCCTTGGATTTTTTCCAATTCCAGTAGGTGCCGGTGGTTTCATCCAGGATCACGCCTTCTTTCTTAAGGTCGTCAGCCTTGACTTCTTTTTTGTACATGTAATACTTCGGTTTGGCCTTGGGATCGTGCCAGACACCGTGTTTCTTCATGTACTCGAACCCGCCGGCTTCCTTTACACCCGGTGTCTTTTCGCACGACAGCTTGACAAACTCTTCAGCCGAGTTAAAACCCAGGGGCATACCCATACGCTCTGCCAGATCACAGACCACGTCTTTAAAGTCGCGCGATTCGCCCAGGGGTTTTACAAGAGGCTGACGGATGTAAAACTCCGGGACCTGGTTCGGTGAGACCATATCCTCCCAGTCCCACCACTCCAGGTAAGACGGGTTCGGCAGAATCATATCGGCCAGAGCTGCGGATTCGTCATAATAAGCATTAACGCAGACCGTGAACGGGATCAGGCTCTCATCCTTGAGGATGTCAATGTTCTCCTGGTTTTCACCGTGGGAATAAACCGGAGTATAGCAGTACCACATGTAAATCTCCGGTCGCCCGGCGCTGCCGTCCTTGATCATCTTAAGCACCTGGTGATTGGCGCCGTGGGTCGGATAGGCGATATCTCCCTTAAACCCAGCGGTGATATTCAGCTTTTTGGCCTTGGGTTTTTTCTTGGGCCCTTTGGGGTATTTCCATTTGGCGGCCACTCCCCGGCAACGGCCACCGGGATTATCGATGTTACCGGTGATGGCCGCCAGCATCTGGATGGCCCGCTCAGCCTCGGCGCCATACTGATGGGCAACGGCACCGCGGTAGCTGATGACGCAGGCCGGCTTGGTCTTGGCAAGCTCCAGGGCCAGGGATTTGATCTTGGCCGCCGGGACCCCGCTTATTTTCTCGGCCCATTCGGGGGTGTACTGGGCTAAATGCGCCTTCAAGACTGCTACCTTCCTATCCGTGCTGTCCTTGCGGTTGTCGGTGGCTTTGATGAATTTAAAAAAATCCTTGTCGTAGAGCCCTGCGTTCATGATTTCGCGACACATGGCCAGCACAATCGCTGTATCGGAACCGGGTTTCAAGGGCACCCATTCCGTAGATCGGGCCGCTGTGTTGGACAGCCTCGGATCAAAAGTAACGAATTTTACCCCACGATCGGCCATGGCCGATACCAGCCTCTGGGAACAAGGAATGTGGTTGGTGTGGGCGTCCATGACGCCGCTGCCGAAATTGATCACGAACTTGGTGTTGTCGAAATCCCAGTTGTCGTAGTGTTTGCCCCAGGTCAGCTCCTGGCCGGTCCACTTGGCGCCCTCACAGATGGAGGTGTGATTGCCGATGGTCCCGGTACCGTAAGTTGCCAAAAAGACGCTTTTGACGATCTTGCTGGATGAGGCTTTCATGCGACCGTAATGGAACATAAACTTTTCCGGGTGGCCTTCATCACGCAGTTTTTTCAAGCGGCCTGAAAGTTCAGTCAGAGCTTCGTCCCAGCTGATGCGTTTCCATTTGCCTTCACCACGCTTGCCGGCCCGTTTCATGGGGTACAGCACCCGGTCCGGATCGTACAGCTGGTTGATCCCGGCCGCACCTTTGGCGCAAATTTTACCAAGCCCCCGGATGGAATCCGGATGCCCTTCCAGCTTGACGAGCCTGCCGTTTTCCACATAACCCACCATGGAATCCCGGGTGACACAGTTCCAGCAGGATGAGGGGATCATCTGTCTTTCCTCACCGGTTTCAGGGGAATAATCCTTGCCGCCTTCGACAAAATTCACGGTCCCGGCTAAGGCCCTGGTGCCGAACGCCCCGCCAGCCGCCAGGACAGCGGCCCCCGCCACACCCAGTTTGAAAAGGTCACGGCGATTTATATCTTGTTTCATTTTTTTTCCTCCTTAAAATAAGTTTAAACAATAATGTCCAGAATGGCCTCGTTTTTGACGAATTTTTTCTTGGCAATGGCCATCTTCGTCAAGGCTCCCCGGGGATCGATGTAAAAAACCATGGGGACCGTGTTTTCACCGGGCAGAAGGGTGGTGTCGGTGCGCTTTTCCACCAGGTTGAACTCTTTGGCCAGTTTGGCAACCCCACTGGCAGGATCGTTCAGGTCACCGAAGAGGCGGGCCCTTCCCTGGCAGATGTTGACACAGGCCGGTTCAACCCCGTTGTCGATGCGGTGCTGGCAAAAAGAACACTTGGTAATTCCATTTTTAGTTTTATCCTTACCGGAGAGAAGCTGCTTGTTCCAGTTGCGGGCGCCGTAAGGGCAGGCATCGATGCACTTGCCGCAGCCGATACACAGATCGTTGTCGTACAGGATCAAGCCGTCCGGACGCTTATAGGTGGCACCGCCGCGATAGCGGATGGTTTTGCCTTCTGATGTGGTGAACTTACGCCGGTCCTTGGGATATTCCGGGCAGATCTTAACGCAGGGTGGGACTTTATCCTCCTGATTGCCCTCGCAATGGTTGCATAGCCGGGGCATAAAATGCTTTTCACTGGCGGGAAACGTGCCGGTGACCTCCTCGTATACAGCGGTCCGAAAAGCGCCCAGCGGAACGGCGAACTCGGCTTTGCAGGCCACCGTGCAGGCCCGGCAGCCGATGCAGCGCCGCAGATCAACGATGTAGGCCCACCGCGGTGCTTGGGCGCGGGCCGCCGATGCCTTGGCTGCCGGCACCAAACTCGCGGCGCCGGTGAGCGCCGCCGCGCCCGCTCCCTTGAGCACCTGTCGTCTGGTCAGGGATAGATTTTTCCTCATAATTACCTCCTTAGTTAAATGATTTTTATTCACTTGCCTCAACGTACTCGATGAGTTCGTCATATTTGTTGATGGCCGCATCGATCAGCAACAGAGAGTACTTCTTGTTATGCACCCCGTTGCCGAATTGGACGATGTTGATGTTCGCCCGGCCTTCGGCGAGCATCTGCTGTGCTTCGGCCAATTTGTCTTCCGGGAGATTGGACCTGACATTCTCCAGCGCCGCCCGCGCTTCCTGCTCGATCTCTTTAGCTTCCTGAACTTCTTTGACCAGCTCGGCCTTCCAGTCATCGAGCATTTTCCGGTGGTCTTTGGTGTGGCATTGCACACAGCTACCCGCTGATGCCATCAGGGTCACCAAACCCGTTTTGGTAAGCTTTTTTTCCACATGGCAGCCCATACAGTTGGTGCGTGCTTTGTACATGGGGTCCGGCGAAGCAAAGACATCTTTGCGCTTGGCACCTTCGGCCAGCAGGCGCTGGTAACGGTGGGGCTCGGGATGACAAGACGCGCAGCCGTACTGGATCGACTGCATTAAATTCAGCATGGCAGGGCCCTTGTCAGCAGGTTTTTTTAAATCAGCTTTGGTGTGCATAATCGGCTGATGACAGTCGAAACAGCGGGCATTTTTGACGGTTACGTGTTTTTGGTGCATCAGCTTTTTGTTTTTGTTTTCCTTAAGATCCTTTTGCCCGTCATGGCAAGATTGACATTTTGTCTTATCAAAATTGCCCGTGTTCAGCACCAAGACAGTTTTGAGTTCGCCGTTTTCAAAAAAGGCCTCGTACGATGCTCCCCCCGATCCCCGGATGACGTCCAGGTGGCAGCTGGTACAGGATACCTTGGCTTTTTTAAGCATCTCGTGGGTGATGGGTTTTTCGCCCGAGGTCTGGATCGGCTTTTGGGGCAGTTCGTGGCACAGTTCACATCGGCCCCGTCCTTCGTTGAACTTGACGTTTTTGAAATGACACAGGTGGCAGGTGGCCTTGCTGACCTCAAATTTCTTTTGATCGCTGACGTGCTGGTGGCAGGAGACGCAGTTGACCTGCTGGCCTTCGATCTGCTTTTTTTTATCAAAATGCGGTTCGTGAACAAATGCGACTTTCTCGCTGAACTTGATCTTTTTGGTCTTAAATTTGTCATCCGGTTTGCCGTGGCAGGAAGCGGTCATACAGCTGGCATCGATAATTTGCGGCCGGGTCCGGATCGTATCGCCGCCCAGGGGCAGGTAGGAAAAATGCCCCGGTGGTTGGGCCGGGATGTGACTGGCCTTTGCTATCTCAGCAGTAGCCGCACCAGAGCTCCTGCCGGCCGAAGCCCCGGGCGGATAGTGGCATGCCACACAACCGATTTTGTTGTGTTTGCCTTTTTTCCACAGCTCATATCCTTTTTGAACCACTCCCGGGTAGGTCAACACGTGGCAGTATCCGCAAAAAAGCTGGGGCTCAGGAACTTCAGGGGGGGGCAGCTCCATTTTGAGCGGCACCTTTTCTTCAACTCCAAAGGCGGTGCCGACAAAAACAAAAACAGAAACCGCTGCTATGACCAGGATACGATATACGGTTTTCAAGTCACGCGGCCTAATGATTTTGGGTGTCGGTTTCATTTTCATAAATACTCCTTAAAAAATAAAAGAGTTCGTCCTCATCCACCGGTTTGTTGAGGCAAGCATAAATATGGTAGCAAATGGCATCTTTTAATTCGGGGTGAAACGGTTGCTCGGATAAACAAAAAAAGTAAACCTCCGGGAAAAGAAGGGTGAGTTTTCGGATTGTGCGGTTGTCAATCGGTATCGTATCTATGTCAATGATAACCGCCTGAAATTTATTTCCCTCGAGCTGTGTTTCCAGATTTTGAATCGAATGCAGCGCTGAAGCACAATAACGTTCTTTTTCAAGCAATTCGCAGAGCTCGCGGCATTGTTTTTTGTATTTGTTAACTACCAAGATTCCTTTTTTGCATTAAAACCCGGGCTCCTCGAAGGGTTTCTCTGGAAATTGAGGGGGTATAATCGACAGATATACCGGTTGTCATAATTTTGACAAACGCTCTGAACCAGCAGTGTCACAATGTAGCAATGGTTATGCCAAAAGAAACGATGGAATGCTAAAAATTATTATGAAAGGGGGAGATAGCAGGGGAGCAGCGTTCCAGATATTTGAAATAATTCCAGAAATCCGAATTAATCTAAAACCCGATAAGTAAATTTGTGCAGGTATAGCCCGGACCGCAAGAATGAAACTCAGGACCAATAATTTTTAATCTGTAGGGATTACATACACAAAAATAGGATAAATATTGAACTTATAGTAATATCAGATAGTTTGGCGTGTACAGTATCCGGACACAATTTTGGACCAATACACATCTGGATGGGCAACGTTCCTTCAGGGGGGCTCACTTTCGGCGATCCAGACATTTCCGACGATGGTCGATCGAGCTCCGATAGCCATCTCACCGCCTAAAAAAGGGCGGCTCATCATAAACCTTTGGAGGAGTTTCAAGATGAACCACCCTAATTTAGGAGGTATAAAACTAAATGCGGAGATACAAATGGCTTTTACAGCTAACATCCCAATTTGAAGGAGTCAAGAAAAAAATGACACAATGTGGTATTTTTTATCAATGGAGGGTTGGCTTCGCAATCTGATATTTTTTGAGTTTATCATAAAGCGTGCTGCGACTGATACCCAGACGATGAGCGGCTGCTTTTTTGTTCCAGCTGCACTCATCTAAAACTTCTACCAGAAGTTTTCGCTCGTTTTCCACCATGGTCAAAGTCGATCCTGCCGGCGGCGCTTGGATCTCAGTCTGCCTGATAAGCGTGGGCAGGTCTGAAATCTCGATAACTTTCCCCTTGGTCAGCACGGCCGCATGCTCGATGCTGTTTTCAAGTTCCCGGACATTACCGGGCCAGGAATAGTCAAGCAGCCGCCGCATGGCTTCGGAACCGAATCGACCAACATGTTTTTCCTGTTCAGCTGCAAAATGCCGTAAAAAATAGCGGGCCAGCAGGGGTATATCATTGCCACGGTTTCTCAGAGGCGGCAATTGAATTGGAATGACATTGAGACGGTAGAAAAGATCCTCACGAAAATTGCCATCTTTCACCTCCTGTAATAAGTCTTTATTCGTGGCTGCCAGGACCCGCACGTTGACTGACAGCGTCTGCTCACCGCCAATGCGCTCAAATTTTTGGCTTTGCAGAATGCGAAGCAGTTTAATCTGAGCCGTGGCAGATATCTCACCGATTTCGTCCAGAAAAACGGTCCCACCATCGGCCTGCTCAAATCTTCCGGCCTTCTGACGTATCGCTCCGGTAAAGGCTCCTTTTTCGTGGCCGAAAAGCTCGCTCTCCAGAAGTGTGGCCGGATAGGCCGAGCAATTGATCACCACAAAAGGCTTATCCCTGCGAAGACTTTGTTTATGTATGGCGCGCGCCACCAGCTCTTTTCCGGTACCGCTCTCCCCCTGGATCAAGACCGTCGCATCCGTAGGGGCAACATCTTCAATCAGCTTATAGATTACCTGCATTTGAGGATCTTTGCCAATCAGCCCGCTGAACCCGGATGAATGTTCAATACGAGTTCTCAGCTCCCGAATTTCTTCCTCATGCGCTGCCGCCCGCCTGATGGCACTGGATGACTGGCTTAAAATCATTTCGATGACATCCAATTCTTTGGTCACACAAATACAGTCCCCGGGACAGGCAATCAGCATGGCACCTACCAGCAGGCCTTCATGCCGCATGGGAAATGTTACCAGTTTTTCATATGACGAAAACTCTCCCGGAACGAAATCGGATTCAGCTTGACCCCTTTGGATAAATGTCATTCCATTAAGCTCAGACAGTCGGGCGAAGGCAATTTTCGCCGGGTCTTCATGCAGGGTAATGGTTTCGCGATCCGAATAAATGAAAAGGCTTTCGTGATGCTGATCGAAAACAAGGACCATCATGTTTTTGCAGGTAACAATGGCCTGCAGTTTATCTATAAGATAGGTACAAACATCCTTCAGGTTGGACAATGCATTGATTTCCTGGGAAATGACAAATGAGGTGCGGGTTTGACAATGCGCACGATCCAGCTCCCGATTTTTTTCTTCCAGCCGCTGGGTGTAGTCCTTGATTCGGGCCAGCATACGGTCGAATGACTGAGCCAGTTTTCCGACCTCATCTTTGGAAGATACGGTTACCGGCATATCCAGCCGGCCTTCATCAATTTTTTCGGCTGTTTCAGCCAGAGCCGACAACGGCCGGGTGACCTTTTTAATGAAAAGTAGACTGGCGGCCAGCGCAACCAGCAAAATTCCGATTGTCAGCCCACTCATCTGGAGCCATAACCGGGTGACCTGTCGTTTGTAAGGCTTTTCAGAGAGACCTAACCGTAAGACCCCGGCTTTTCCTGAGAAAACCGGCCAGGCAATATCCAGAAATTTTTCACCGGCGGTGGAAACAATTTCCTGAAATCGGGTCTGCTCAGCGGGATTCAGATGATTGGCATCAATTAATCCAGCCGGTATACCGTTGTCAAAAGTGTGAGCCAAAACCCGGCCGTCTCTGTAAATAAAAAGATAGGCAATGGAAGAATTACTGTGAAGGTGGTGATCCAGTGATTTTTGCAGGGAAACAAGATCATTGATGAGAATTTTGTCGGCCGCCTCAAGGGCGACCGCATGGGCCAGATTTTCCGCCTGAGCGGTCATCGATTTAAAGAGGCTGCTGCTGTAACCCTGGCTAACCAGCAAAGAGATCAGCAATCCACTGCCAATCACCAGGGCCGAGACTGCAACCAGCAGCTTACTTTTAAGGCTTTGCAGACCCAAGGGTTTTATTCTCCACCAACTTCATTTTCCGTATGCTGTCGTACCACTCATCGTGGGGCTCAAGAAAGCGCTCTATCATCAACTCCTGAAGAATTTTTTGACCCCCCGGATCACGATGCATGGCAAGCAGTATCTGACGCAACCGCTTTTTGAGTTCCGGAGTCAAGGACCTTGATGCGACGATGGGTGGTATGCCATAAGGCTCTGATTTCCTGATAACCCGGGTCCCGGCAGTAAAAACCGGATTTTTACGATGGTAGTATTCCCAGATAAGCCCGTCCACGGCCGCCCCGTCCACCAGCGCCCGGTTCACGGCCAGAATCGAGTTGTCATGGCTGTAAGTATAAATCGTCTTGCTGAAAAAAGACTCCGGGCGTTCCCCGATTTGGCTCAGCCAGTAAGTGGGGACCAGCCGGCCGGTATTGGAGTCCGGGTCAGTGAACGCAAACACCCGCCCCTTGAGATCCTCTATCCGTTGGAATTGACTGGCACTATTGACAATCAGATAGGACTGATAAAAATGGCTGCCCCCAACCTGCGGGATGGCCAGCAACTCGAAATCATGCTTTTCTTTACCGACGACGTAAGGCCCGGAACATATAAAGGCCAGGTCAATTTGCCCTTTGCCCAGCAGCTCGTTGATCTCACCATAGGTTTTGCGCTGAACAAGCCGAACCTCCCGGCCCAGTTGATTGCCGATATGGTCCAGCAACTGCTTGTAGTAGACCGAGGTTTCCTTGGGAGAGATCATGGCCGCCACCGCTACGTTCAGCGACGCCTTTTGCGGCATATCGCTTGCCGGACGTTCCACCGCGATGGTTTTGTTAAAGTCCACCACCACGGCGTCGCTGTCTCGGCCGCAGCCTGATATAACGATCAGGGTTGCGAAGATAATACCGCTGATCAAAACATTTAACCTGGATGTCATAGTAAAAAATGGCCTTGGGAATATTATTGGGTTCGTAGTTTGTTGAAATATTACCTGGATTAGACTTGAAACTATGTCCGGAAATCGGACAGACACCTGCAATCTACCACTATGTGACAGTTTCGGTCAATAAGAATTTTTTACCGGCATAGCAGGTTCCGGTCCGAGATTCTCCATATGGTGCTTTATCCGGTCGACGGTTGTTTGGCCGCAGCGTCCATTTCGGCCGCTTTGAACCAGTGGGTTGTTTTCAAACATATTTTTACCAGCATCAGCATCAATGGCACCTCGATCAGTACGCCGACCACTGTTGCAAGCGCGGCACCGGATGAAATCCCGAAAAGCATGGTGGAAGTGGCAATGGCCACTTCAAAGTGATTGGAGGCGCCGATTATGGCCGCCGAAGCCTTCCAACACCTGCCGTGCAAATCCTGGCCGGAACAGTTCCCATCAATAAGGAAAAAGTATTAAAGGCGATTCGACATGGCATGGGAACCCCGGTGCTGCAAAAATTCAGCGCAAATCTTTCTTGAGCCTTTAATCCCGCCAAAATAATAAACCAGAACGGCTGCGGATGATAAAAATCGAACAAAAGACGCAGGCCTAAAAAAGGGCGGTTTATCGCGAATCTTTCGAAAAATTTGGTTTTATTCTGTTGCGTGTCGAATGTCTTTATTTCTTTTTTTTCTTTTCCTTCGTTTTTAATTTAGGACCCTGAGATGCCGTTTCAGGAAACAGTTCCGGCAGGTAAAAGCTTTCATATTTTTCAATCATGCCGACAACATTCAGGTTTTTCAAATTCGCCGTCCTGTTTTCAGCAAACCCCAGCTTCTTAAAATCGAGAAGACTATCCTCAATATGGCAGGTTCTGCAGCCGTGACCGACGGGCTTGATATTTTCGTGAAATTTGTTTTTGATTCCTTCCCTTTGCTCGGGGCTGAGTTTATCTCTAACTTTCATAAAGTCTATGGCCAAGGGGGCCTCCTGCACCTGGACCGCCATTTGGAGTCGATCTGTTTTTTCCGATTTGAAGTAAGGCGCTATTCTGGAAATTTGATCTTCACCCGGGGAGAGAATTCCTGTATCCAAGTCATAGCCGGTACCGTAAAAGGGGCCCTGGGGATAGTCTTCCAGGGGGCTATACCATTGATAGACAATTGTCGCTCCCGGCTTCTCCTTTATATGACAGGTTTCGCATACAAAAAACTGAGTGTGAATATTCATTAGCGATCTGACCCGTTTGTTTTTGCGGTGGGGAAGGTCAGAGTGGCATATGGAACACACGGGACGTATATTCTCAGGCGGTTGAGGGTATTCCGCCGCAACATTGTGAAAATGTCTGTGTTGCTCAAATTCCTCGAGACGCCGGGCTTCATCAAGGATTTCCGATTTAATTGTCTCCTGATATTTGGCCAATAGCGGCCGAAGAAGTCCGGGGCCGTGGTGAGAGATGGTAAGATGGTGAACGACACCCAACAATATGACAAGGGTAAGCACCATAAATATGAAGCCTATAAAGTAGGATATCAAAGGATGATTCAATCTTTTGGGCGCTCCCGGCAAGTTCAATATCCTCCAAATAAATTTAAATATTTACGGAAAAAAGAATTTCGTGAAATTTAGCTCTCAAAAAATGGGTAGATGCACACAAGGGCCTCTTTACGAGGACCCGGAGTCAAAAATCATGTTTTATCTTCGGACACGGCCTCTTGCTGTTGCAGCAAAGAAGTCGGCCGGCCAGAGGATGGCACTTCTTGCGATGATTCGATTTCCAGTTCTGCTAACAGATTTCTCATATATTCTCTTTCCTCGGGTATTTCCCTGAGGTTATTGAGGTATTCTAAAAAATGTTCTTCTATCTGATGCTCTCGGGTAATCCGGCCTGTTAAAAATGTCCACTGCATGGGGAATCTGCCGGGCATAAGGTGCACGTTGGACCAATGCCAGAAAGCCACGACGATCAGCGCCATAACCGCCTCATCGGCGTGCATTAATCTTGCCAGGGCCTGGAAAAAAGCAGAATAGGATTCTTCGCCGATCACCCCCTGGGGCAATAAATTGCCCAGCGTGCCGGAGATCAATTTAGCCATTACATCGGGGAACAAGAGGGCCGATCCGGCGGCGATCAAGACAAGACTGCCCCACATAATCGCCAGGTAATGAAGCTTTTGCTTATACATGAACTTTTCCATTTTGGGCCGATAAGGCTCGATACCCAGGAAATATTTAAGATCATGGATCAGATCGTAAAAATCCTTCGGTCTGGGAATCTGGGTCCTTTTATAATCGAATTCATGATTGAGGATCTTGCGCATGGTTCCGGCAACGATGGTAATAATATGATATCCAGAAGCAAACATCATCGTAAATCCCGCTATTCGATGAATGAGCCTGGCCGCGTCGATCCCGCCGAAAAGTGATATGACCACGGGAGCCCAGAAGACATCGCTAAAATATATCGGCAATCCCGTGAAGGCCAGCAAAAGAAATGTGATGAAGATAAGCAGATGCTGTATCACAATATGAACGGAATAACGCGGCAGATCACCCAGAGGATCCGATTTGACATGTTTATAGATATCCCTCGGGATGGATCCCACCCCTTCAACATAGGTAAAGTATTCCTCTTCGTACGCTTTTCCCTTAGAGGGAATCGCGATCGTTTCCGAAACCGTTTCAGAAGATGTCGACATATCGCTTTCTATTTTTCCTTTTTGGATCTGGGTTTTGATTTTCCACGCCAGGTCGTACCGTTTCTCAGCACCAATTTAATGCCGTCTCTGCGCCGTCCGAAGGTCTCAAACAACATCAGGCCTACCATACTGAAAACCGCGCCATACAGGGACAATCTCAAGAAAATGCTCATAAAGAAAACAACCCGACTCTCTTTGTGTTTCGCTTTTGGATGGACGGCAATCCCTGCGAACCAGCTAGTTGGTGTTGCGTGACATTGCTGGCATGTCTTCATAAGGTTTTTTTTATAAATGGTGGCCTTTTCGTCGTCTTTTTTATTAATATCATGTAAACCGCTGGAAGCATGGCAGCTGACACAGTTGGCCGCTTTCTGGGAGCCCAATCGCACTAATTTGCCGTGGATAGATTGATTATAGGTTTCCACAGCATCCAGGGCCGTTTGCGAAACCTTCAGTTTTTTCATCAGGGCAACGTCCTGATGGCACTTTGCGCATAATTGTACGATTTCCGGGGATGAACGGGAGGTCTTCTTGCGAAGCCGATGGGTCATGTGCTTATAGGCCTGGGTGACGCCGCTTTGCTCGTGACAGTTATAACAGCGGCGCAAGGTTTCCCCGTAAGCCACCCTCTCTTCGGAGATTCGGGAGTACATTGGATTTTGATGGCAAAATTTGCAATAAGGCTTTGCCTGCTTTAACTCTTCAGAGTCTGTGGGTTTGATTCCGTGGGCACTTTGGTTATATAGGTTGATTATTTTTTGGTGGGAAAATTTTTCCTGGGCAAACGGCGGTTTTATATGGCACTGATTGGCGCAATTGACGATTTGGGTGATTGGATCGTGAGGAATTTTAGTAATGTAGTTATGACAGTCACGGCATTCAATTTTTCGGTGAACGCTTTGACTGTAAATCGATTCATCAACATGGTAATTCCATCTTTTGCCATTTTCATCGATTCTGCCGCTAAATCGATGTTTGTGGCACATGAGGCAGTTATATTCATCAGCACCTTTTGCATCTGAACCGGAAAAGAAAAAAATAAGCAGTCCTGCCGTAATTAAAGATGCAAGCCTATATCTATTTGCTGTCTTCACAACGCTGTTTCCCATGACGCTTAATGCTTTTGTGTAGGCGAACGGATGTAAGAAATTGCCCTATATTGTTTAACAATATAAAAGATTCCTCCTTACTATTTATTCTATAGCCAACATATGATATGAGGTGAGTATCGGTTGACAACAAATACCACCATGTGGCATATTTTACAAATAAAAATTCAAAAATAATATAGCGGGGAAACCCGATTCAAAGAATCTGCTCCGATGAGAAATCTAGTTGCGATAGCAATAATTGTTACACTGATTGGCACCGGATGTTATACCGATGCCAGGGACACGAAATTCGGCAGCAGAGACACGGTATCCGCCCCCAAAGGCGAGCCCAAAGAACTAACCGTGCCGACCTTTACGATACCGGATACCACCGATATTCACTTTTCCGCCAAATACTGCAAAGAATGCCATGTGAGCACCCCGCGCAAGGGAAGTCACAAACAATTAAGGTACGGCGGCAATTACCAACAATTATGCCGCTGCCATTACAGTTCTTCCGAAAATTATATCCATCCGGTTGACATCGCACCGTCGGAAAACCTGAAGGCCAGAATACCTGCGGCCTTCCCCCTGAAGGAGGGAAACGTCACCTGTGCCACCTGTCATGATATCGTCGTCCAGTGCCAGGATAATCAAACTGACAAAATATTTTTAAAAGAACAGAAATTTCTGCGGGGCGCACCATTTGAAACCAAACTTGGTATCTGTTTCAAATGCCACAATAAGGCCCAATACCAGAGGTACAACCCCCACCGGCAGCTGAATGCCAGAAAAGAAATTGTTAAGCCAACCTGCCTCTACTGCCACGCTGAAATACCCGATGAAAAACTTACACGCCTCGAAGATGCCAAACTCATCGGGAACATGGAAGCCCTCTGCATAAGATGCCATATCATAGAGCCCAGACAAATTTTTCATGCCAAACACCTTCGTAAACCATCCGATGAGGTTTTAACGACCATTAAACGCATGGAAGATCAGCACGACATCCTGCTGCCCCTGAGCGAAGAGGGAAAAATTACATGCGCCACCTGCCACAATCCCCATGAAAAAGGCGTCATTCCCGATAGAAGATTAGGTGCCAGAGGTGCAAGTCAGACCAAAAGACATCGCCTCCAGAATAATATGTGTGTCAAATGTCATCCGCTGCGGGAGATATCGGTGAGTTATTGAAGGCCGAAGTACTCCTCGAACACACTTATTAATTCTGATTTGGTTGCGGCACCCAGAAAAACACCTGGCTCATTCTTTCCGTCAGTCATTATCAAACCAAAAAGGAGATCGAAGTCGCGGCGAATATAGGTAATGCTTTCAGAGCCGGAAAGTTGAATCTGAATTTTGGGGAAGGCCGTCAGGAATTCTTGAATGTCGTTTGACTCCAGAAAAGGAAGCACTTTAATCCTGTAGTGAAGGAAATCATATAGCTCTCCATCGATGGCATCCTTTTCTTTGTCGGTCATGGAAAGGTATTCGGTATTTGAAGGTCCGAAAAACACAACCGCCTTTCCACCGACAACCAAAGTGTCTTCAACAGCACCTTGTTCTGCCCAAACGGGCGCTGCTAAAATGACTAGAATGAAAATTGTATATAATATTTTCATGGTTAACTACCTTTTAGAAACCTCACGTCGTACCTGCAGATTTTCAAACGCCTAATCTCCGCTAAAATCTATCACCTCAGGTAGATAAAAAGTTTCATATTTTTCGATCATGCTGGCGACCTCCGAGGAAGCCAGATGATCGACTCGATTGCGGGGGTATCCAAGTTTTGCAAAATCAAAATAACCCTCTTTTTTATGACAATCCATACAAAAGACCGGTTTTTTTGAAAGTCTTTCATGCAGCCTTATTTTTGCCTGAGCCGCCTGGTCGGACGTAAATTTATCTTTTAGCTCCAAATACTCACGGGCCGATTGCTCACTGACCGGCCGGATTATTTCCTGCTGACCTCGATCCGTAATTTTTACGGGAAAAATTTTGGCCGGGTATTTACCGTACTCGCCTTCGACCGCAAGCGAGGTTATGCCGGTGGCGCGGTCAACCCAGATGAAAAAATGCTCCTGGGACACGGGGTCTCTGCGAACATGGCAAACCGCACAGGCCATAAAACCGGTATGAAAATTAAGCAGCGAACGAACCTTTTTTCCCTTGCTGTGCGGAAATGTTCCATGACAGTTCAGGCACAGCGGTTGATATGGCTCGTGCTTCTCCCGATCCGCATCGATCATATGAAAATGCCCCCGGCCCAGCGGCTTATGGCTTCTCAGAATGCCTCTAAAAATGCCTTCTTCCTCTGCGGATTTTTGAACTGCAGCGCGTTTTTTGGCATCAACTCCTGGTGTGTAAAGTATCATCAGCAACCATAGGCCGAGCAAAACAAGCGGCACTGCAAATATTGCTTTTACCAGAAAAACATAAATCTTTTTTCGCATTAAGATTCCCTTTTAGTATATATTTTCTGGAGTTCAGGGTCGTTCATAATCTTTTTATAATGCAGGGCATATTCTTCCTTCATCTCCTCTTCATCGATGACCCCGGTCAGCCATGTTTTATCCAGCGGAAATTTATGCGGTCTGAAATGAATTTCATAGAAATGCCAGATCATGATGGCCAGACACGCCAGAATGGCTTCCATGCCGTGGACCAGGGTGGCTATATCCACCACAAATTTACTCCAATTATATTGTGTCCACAGGATCAGCCCGGTCACGGACACAATCGTGGTTCCGGCAATCAGGGCCCCATACTCAATTTTATGTTTGTAACAGAAGCGATCAAATTCGGGCGGCCCCTTTTTTATATTGATGTAATAGAGGAAATTGTCACGCATATCCCATAAGTCTTTGGGGCGTGGCAGCATATCTATCAGCCAGCGACGGCCGGCCGCTTTAAAAAGCAAATAATAGAAATGATAGACGCAGACGATGATCATGATGGTGCCGGCGGTGCGATGCAACAGGCTGCGATAACTGAACACGGCCTCGCCGGCCGGCCCAAAATACGCCACGACACTGTCCGGGATTTTAAGCATAAAGCCGGTAATCACCAGAACAATAAAACAGGCCGCGAAAATTATATGCTGCACGCGTTCGGCATAGTTTAGCCGCACAAAGAATAACTTGCCCGTGACGCTTTCAGCCTCGGGAACTGCTTCGCCATCGAGCACCAACGCTTTATTTCCCATGTGAAAGGCCTTTCAGCTGCTTTTGTTTTCTTTTGGCCGCTAAAAAATCCAGCCACTGGTGAAAGCCCATAAACAGGATCGTGCCGCCGATTAAGAGCTTATAAATCAATTTGATAAGCTTCAGCACTTTATAGTGAAAAATATCTTTATCAGACAAATCGGCCTCGGCCCGCTCTAAGATGCGAGCCGTTTCAATCCCCTGGTAATCTTTCATCCCGTTTCCGGCCAGCATCTGGGCTTTGGTGCCGTAAGCGTGGACTCTTCCGCCAGCGAACTCGGCCGTAGCAGCAGGATGACAGACCTGTATGCCGCCCTGGTTGCTGCAGGTTTGAATGCGGTTAAAAATGTGAAGCGGAGAAACCGGGTCTTGTCTGGGGCGAATATCATGGGTGGAATACCCCAGCGGCACATGGCAGCTGACACAATCGGGGGCATTATGAACGCCATATCTTACAAGATTCCAGTGAAATGTATCCTTGTAGGTTTCGATGCTTTCCACGCCATGGCGCGCCATTTTTCCCCGGTTTTCATGACAGCTGGTGCATAATTTTACGACTTCGGTCTGGGTTCGACGCCGTCGCATGCGGTGGGTAAAATGGGAGTAGAAATTCCGGGCCCAATTTTCCTTGGTGTGACAGCCGATACATCGGGTCAGGGTTTCGTTGGATAAAGCGTCGCTGCTGCCCCATAACCCCTGAAGCGGATTGTACATCCGGTTGTCATGACAGTATTTACATGTCGGTAAATCTTCGGCAAAGGGTTTGGGATTTTCCGCCGATCCTTTTCCATGGACACTGGCGTCAAATTTTTTAACCATATTAATGTGTGAAAATTCTTGATTGGTGGAAGGCTCCTTTATGTGGCACTTGGTAGCGCAATCAACTTTTTTGACATCAGTGTGGGGTATTTTATCAAGACCCACATGACAGTTCTTGCAGGCCAATTTGCCATGAACAGAGGCGGCAAACTTCTTGTCATTAACATAAAAAACCCGCTTGGTTCCTTTTTCGTCGTACCTTCCGATGCTGGGATAGCGATGGCACAACAGGCAATTGCCCGTGTCTGAAACGGCATCGGATCCAAAGGAAATACCCAATGGCAGCCACCAGCCCAAAGCCGCCAACGTGCACACCATAAAAGCTTTTAAAATATTCAGTTTCAAAACGACACCCTCCGGCCGATTCTCCTATTCTTGAGGAGCCTTGGATCCCTCATCGAACTCCAGCATCATGGGGATATAGAACTTGGTATAATTTTTTATCATCCCGATCACTTCGGTACTGACGATCGTGTCAATCCGGTGTTGCGGATATCCGAGTTCTGCCAACGGTAAAACCGGATCCTCCTTCTGATGACATCTTTCACATAAATAGGGTTTTTTACTGACGCTATTATGAATAATTCTCTGGGCTTTTGATTTCTGAATCTCGGTCAGGGTTTTTTCATTTCGCCGGTATTCACGCGAAAATTCGATTCTTTCAGGTGTGTCAATTCGCTGAAGCTGGCCCTTAACACGTTCAAGCGACATGATTTTGGCGCTATAGGTGCCGGGAGCAACACCTTCTTTCACCGGGCTTTTAACAAACTTTCCGGTTTCGCGGTCATACCATTTGAAGGCACCGGTTTTAGCCTCGCCTTCAAGCACCACATGGCAGGTCTGGCAGGCAATAAAAGAGGCATGCATGTTGCCGAAAGCCCTTAACTCTTTGACTTTATTGTGGGGCAGATCACCGTGACACTCGATGCAGTAATTTGTTTTGTCCGGTATGAAATCAAAATCAATGTGGTGAAAGTGGCCTTCCAGTCTCGTTTGTTCCAGGACCCGGTATCCGAGGTAATGTTTGACCCTTTCCTCACCCTCGAGAATGGCTTTTTGAAAGGTGATTTTCTCCTCTTCCTCCTTTTTTTGCTCATCCGTTAATTTTAAAATTTCAAGATTCCTTTTTCGGGTGCGGTACTCTTCGACAATATGCCCGAAGGTCACCTTCCAGATAATGATTATAAATAACACCGTTAAAGCCATAGACCCCAGGATATATAGTTTCGAAATCAACTTTTTCATTTATAAATTCCTCTTTTTAACCCGCTTAAGACACCCGCGGCAGATCCGATATGGAGATTTCGCGGGTGGCGCCAGGCGTTTTCTCCGGTTCCTTTCCATGCGAACCATCCGGTGCCAGCATCTCATCCTCCAGGCCGGCCGTTTTCATGACTTTTTCGTAGTATTCGTAGTGCTCCTCCACCATCAGATGCTCGGGCAGATATCCGGTTAAAAATACCGTTCCCATCGGAAAAACGGAGGTCGAGAAATGAACATTGTAAAAATGCCATATGAACAGGAACAGGGCCGCCAGCAAGGCTTCGTCACTGTGGGCAATCAAGGCCAGGTTAATGACTTCTCCCGGTAGAAACCGGGTGACAAGCTCCTTTTGCCACATAACAAGGCCGGTGGCTACCATGATGACAATACCCCAGAAGGGGGCCCAGTAATCAAATTTTTCTTTCCAGGTAAACTTGTCCCCCTCAGGCCGTTTATTGGTCAAAAACAGCAGATATTTCAAAAGATCAATGATATCCTTTACATCCTTAAAACTCGGCATTATGGGATGGGTCACCAGGGATTTTACGACCGTGCCCACCCGTAATTGTTTCTTTTTCTTTAGGGGAATTATCAGGTCCGTAAAAATGCTGTAGACAATGTAAATAAGGTGAAAGGCAAACAGCAGCAATAAGACCGTGCCGGCGATTTTGTGAACCACGGGCGCCACCTTGATCCCCCCAAAGAGGGCGTAAACAGGCTGCGCCCAGGAAGTATCGTGAAACTTCAGCGGCATGCCGGTCAGGGCCAGCACGATGACACATGAGGCGATGGTTATATGCTGTGCTCTTTGAAGGCCAGTAAATTTAAAGAAGTATTTCTTCCCATTTTTTATCTTGATATCAGGTCTTTTCTTCATCGATTTTTTTGCTCCGTTTTAAAGCCGCATGGGGGAACAGCCTTCTGACTAAATCAAGGAACATAATCCCCATCAGAGGTAAAAGAGTACCGCCTGTCAGGACGATAAAAAATACCTGGAAAAAATACCTGAAAGGACTTTGTTCCCGATTGAACTCGTTATGAACTTTGTAATTGGCCATCTGCGGTGTGGCTTTCGGATGACAGTCCATATTGCCGCAGATTGCGCCCTTGTTGTTTATATGCGTAATGGAATTAGGGTCCTTGTTGGTCAGCATCTGGTGGACCGACTCACCCGGTTTGACGTGGCAGTCCAAACAATCGGGGATTCTTTCATCAAGAAAGTAGGCCGCCTTGCCGTGAAAGGTTTCGCCATAGGAAAATACGGCTCGGGTCCCCAAATTATGTCTGGCAACTATTCCGGGGTTGTCGTGGCATCTGCCGCACGTTTCGGCAATGTTGCGCGGATTTCTGATCTTGTGCAAGCGGGTGGTAACGTGATTGTAAAATCTGAAGATAAACTCATCCGATTTATGGCAGACCCGGCAGCGGCCCAGGGCGGCCTCGGATATACCGGGACGCACCCGTTTGAAAAATGAAAGCGGCCGGTAAAGCGGATTTTCATGACAGTTCTTACAGGTCGGGATGTCTTCAGCATATTTTTTGGGTTGTCCATCCTTTTCGGTTTTGGCATGCACGCTGGCGGCTAAAAAAGTGGCCACATCTTTGTGGGAGAATTTTTTTTCACTGGCGGGCTCAATGATATGGCACTGGGTCAAGCAATCAACTTTTTTAGCAGGCTCATGGGGTATCTTTTTGATGTCCGTGTGGCACCCTTCGCATTTTACTTTGGCATGCACGCTATTGTTAAATATGGCCTCGTTTACAAACAGGAGCCTGAAATTACCTTTTTCATCGACCCGGCTAAGGCCGGGGTACTTGTGGCACATAAGGCAGTTGCCAATATCGGCGGCGTAAGAACTGCCCGGCAAAAAGAAAATGAGCACCAAAAACAGCATGCTTGAAAAAAGAATAAATTTATGAAATGGTTTAAAAATCATGATCTCGAGGCCTCAAATCTCCTGGATAGACTTTTATCATCATACAATTGGAAAATGCCTGAGGTTGGTTTGCACGGCATCCGTTTAAATCTGGAATAAGAAACCAAATCTGGTTGATATTTCTATATGTTACGACTATTGTGCAATGAATATGCCAGATAGACTCAGGAGAGGATGGCCTATAAAAACATAGTGTTACCGGATACTAAACCACTTTATTTTATTAAATAAATGGTGGCAATCTGGTGAAATCACCAGGTCAAACAGGTGATTTCACCAGGTGCCGGATGGCTTCATCAGCTATTTATTGCTTCTGCGTCTGCCTTCTGAATTCTGCTAAAAAAACATGGGCCAGCGCTGATGCCGCTTTTTCTTGATAAAACAACGGAATTAAATGAAGACTGCCTGAAAAGCCGGCCGGTAGAACGCGCTTTGGTATGGTAATTGCCTCTTGTATGATGTGAGGTGTTGAACCGGGGAAATCATTACAGCCTGGGGACTCGGCCTGAATTGTCTATTCCGGTGGTCGGATTGACCGGCACTATCTGTGCAAAAAATGAAAAAGTATCCTTGCTTAATTTTGGGAATATTTTGGGGCTGCTTATTCATAGGGGGCGTCTCAGATTGTCTGGCCCTCGATGAGGGCGGCTGCCTTACCTGCCATCAGTATCCAGGACTGGTGAGGCTTGAAAAACATGACGGATTCAAAGTGCTGCATATCGATGAAGCCAAATACGCCGCCTCGGCCCACGGCAAAATTGACTGCCGCAAATGTCATACCCAAATCCACAAAGTCCCCCACACCGGCGTGACTGCAGTTGACTGCACCACGCACTGTCACCTGAAAGGCAAAGAAAAAGAACAGGTTAAAAACGTTTCGCTGAAATTTTTTCACGATCGGGAGCAATCCTTTATAATGCACCTGGATGACGAAACCTCGTGCCGGGTTTGCCACCCGCTATATCCCCATAGCGAAAATAAATGGGTCCGGGCCCTTCTGAACATGCACACGGGGTTTATGCTCTGTG
>PVMK01161091.1_pt1 | contig 22272 bp, 26 predicted proteins | sample 1853481 | NCBI WGS metagenome assembly PVMK01 (sample SAMN08533507, study PRJNA380276) | Marine sediment metagenome, whole genome shotgun sequencing project.
TCGATTTGATCGGCCAGGCTCTGTGTGCGGCCCATGGCCATCGCTTCAGACTCGGATTCGACCCGGTCGATCCGGCTCTCGGCTTTTTCAAAGCGGAACAGCATTTCGTCGATGCGGTCGCTGTGGATGTGCCGGCGTGCAGACAACTGGGACGTTGCCGTCTTGTGCCGGATCACGATACTGCGCTGACGTGTCTTGGCATCGTCCAGCTTGCTTTGCAGCTGGGTGATATCGGCGTTGAATTTATCCAGATGGTTGTCCAGGACCTCAAGCTCCTCGTTGAGAGAAGCAGTTTTGTCCTCGATGGCCTGCTTTTCAGACAGCGCAGCCCTGGCGAGGTCATCACGGTCACGGCGGATGGCCAGTTCGGCCCTGCGCGCCCATTCCTCTTTTTCGCGTTCGAGAAAGTTGATATGCCGCCCGGTCTCTTTACGGTCGGCAATACACTTGGCAGCCGCCGAACGAATTTCAACCAACGTATCCTCCATTTCCTGGATCATCAGCCGGATGATTTTGTCAGGCTCTTCCGCTTTTTCCAGCACGGCATTGATGTTGGCATTTATGATGTCACTGAATCGGGTAAAAACACCCATATTATTTACTCCTGGAATCTTTAGCTTCATTACTGATAATGCAGGGTTCGTGCCATCCGACTGGATAGACGTAATATACTGATAATTAAGCATAAAAAATATAATTACCCCGCCTGTGCTGATATCAGTGATTGCCGTGTGGCAAATTCGACCAAAAGGTGGCGGAAACTTGGGAACCAAAAGGCGGTCTATGAGTTTGCACAGCTATTGACCAAACTGAGGAGCGGACTACAATTTACTGAGATGCACATGGCATGCTTTGCTTTGCTCCTGTAGAATAGTCCACTTTTGACCAGCCGGTATTTTGCCGGATAATTCCGATTTTGGAGGAGGATTACCTGATGCGATTTGTACTCGCGCTCATCATTCTGATTGCCCTTGCGGCAGGTCCAGTCATGGCCCAGGATATAACAACTGACAAAGGAAAGCTCAGCTATGCAATTGGCTGGGATATTGGTGAAGACATCAGTAAACGCGGTGCGGAGTTTGATGTAGAAACCATCATTGCGGCCATTCGTGATTCTGGCGCAGGAAAAGAACCACAGGTTCCCGCCGAAGAAATGGTGGCGATGCTGACTGAACTGCAAAAGAAAGTCCGCCAGGAGCAGGCCGAGGCATTCCAGAAGTTATCTGAAGAAAATCAGGTCAAGAGCGAAGAATTTCTGGCGGCCAATCTTTCCAAGAACGGTATTGTCGCACTGCCCAGTGGTATCCAGTACCGGATCATCGAGGAAGGCGAAGGCGCTCGTCCGAACATGGACAGTGCGGTCAAGGTTCATTACCGCGGTTCCAAGACAAACGGTCATGAATTCGACAGTTCATTTGCCCGTGGCGTACCTGAAGAGTTCACGGTCAACACCGTGCTGAAGGGATGGCAGGAAGTGCTGCCCCTGATGAAGACCGGTGCAACCTGGCAGGTATTCGTGCCGCCGGAACTGGCTTTCGGTCCCCGCGGTAATCCGCCGGTGGGTCCGAACGAAGCCCTGATCTTCGATCTCAAGCTGGTGGAAATCATCGAGTAATATCGACGGGGCCCGAAAGGCCCCGTTTTTTTCTGTAAGTCAATGAAGAGCCCGCATATCCTACCCGCTTCCCGATTGATGTCTAATTGGCGAGCGGTATTACATGGCGCGGTATCGCCGTTGCAATCCGGCGTTCGTGGATTGCACGTCAGCGGCTTTCGTCCGGCTGGCGATGGACAATTCCGGCCTGGCCGTACAGCGGCAGTCCTGGTGCCGGTACTCGACATGGCTGAACCTGAAATTGTGTTCACCCGCCGGGCGGAACATCTGCCCCAACATCCTGGCCAGGTGAGTTTCCCCGGGGGGGCTGCAGAGCAGCGGGACGAATCGGCGGTGCAAACGGCTTTGCGTGAAGCATATGAAGAAATCGGCCTGCCTCCGGAGATCACCAAACCGATTGGCTTTCTCGACCGCATGGATACCATTTCGGATTATCGTGTCTTGCCGGTCGTGGCCCTGGTCAAACCGCCGGTACACTGGGTTCCGGACACCCGGGAAGTGGCCGAAGTTTTCAGCGTTCCGCTTGGCGTTGTGCTGGACAAAGACCGGTACGATGACCGCCAGGTTGAACGTGACGGCATCGAATACACAATCTGGTCCCTGAGTTGGAACGGTTACAATATCTGGGGTGTTACCGCGGCGATCCTGATGAACCTGATTTTGCGTATAGAATCATTCCATGAGTAGGGAAATCCTTGTATCCCCTGACCGTCTTCAGCAGCTGATCACTGCCGGTGATTGCCTGGTCGTGGATTGCCGCTTTGATCTGTCAGATGTGAATAAAGGTAGGAGTGACTGGCTGGCAGGCCACATTCCCGGTGCGCACTACGCACACCTGGACGATGACCTGGCGGCTCCCGTCACGATCCAGAGTGGCCGTCATCCATTACCCGAAACCGGGGCATTCACCGGGTTCCTGGCGTCCCTGGGCTGGTCCGAAAGCCAGTTTGTGGTCGCCTGTGACGAGGGCTCCAATGCCCTCGCCGGACGCATGTGGTGGTTAATGCGATATTTTGGACAGCCTGCTGCGTTGCTGGACGGTGGATTGGCCGCCTGGAAAGAGGCGGGTCTGCCGCTGGAAACCGGCCCGGTCGAGTCACGACGGGCGCCGGTAGCTGGCTTGCAGGCAATTATCACGATGGCGGTTTCCTCTCAGCAGGTGCTGAAAAACCTGGAATCGAAAGACGATATCGTGCTGGATGCCCGCTCCCCGGAGCGCTTTTCCGGTCAAAATGAAACACTGGATACAAAAGGCGGCCGCATTCCGGGCTCTGTTAACCGGCACATGCAGCTCAACCTGACTTCAAACGGTAAGTTCAAAGACCCGGTAACGCTCAGAAGTGAATTCGAATCGCTGCTGGGTGACACAGCAGCGGCAGCTATCGTGCATTCCTGCGGTTCCGGTGTCACCGCCTGTCACAACCTGTTTGCAATGGAACTGGCGGGAATGGACACGGGCAGACTGTATCCCGGCTCCTGGAGCGAGTGGATCCGGGATCCTTCACGCCCGATCGAAACGGGAAATTAAGCCATTATTTTTTCTGTAAACGTTCTACCAGGTTTCTGAGCGCAGCCTGGGTCGATTCCGAAAACCAGACATCGACAAATTTTTCCACATCCATAATGCTGTTCTCGTCAAATAAGCGAATCAGGTCGGCTCGGACCATAGAGCGTGTTGTGGACATGGCGAGCCGGGGAAAGGCCAGCATCTGTTCACACCAGTTCACAGCACGGCGCACCACATCGTCAGGGTCGTCCGCCAGTTCATCGATCAGTCCGATTTCCAGGGCCTGCTCCGCGTTCAAAATCTTGCCGGTAACCAGTATTTTTTCCGCGGTACGCGGACCTACGGCACGTTCAAGCGCCCTGTGAATAACGGGTGAAACCACCAGGCCTACCTGTACTTCGTTCAATCCCGTGATGAAATCACCCCTGGGCATGATTCGATAATCACCGTAAAGCGCCAGGACAATTCCACCGGCCGGTGCGTGGCCGGTGATCGCAATGGCCGACGGCACCGGCAGCCGGGCGATGGTCTTCAGCATTCTGAGAAACTGGTTCCAGACTTGCAACATCTGATCCCGGTCGTATTGAATCAACTCGGGAACATCGAGCCCGGCGGTGAACATACCCGGCCGGCCGGAAATCACGATGGCCTCGCATGATCCGGCAGCGTCGTTCAGTGCTTCGATTAAAATTTCAATCAACTCCGGATTGATCGCATTAGCCGGCGGCCGCGCCAGCCTCAATTCACGGACTGTTCCATGATCAATCGTTTCCAGCATGATTTTTCCTTGTTCACTTTGGGTTCAGGAGACTAAGTCTAGACTCTGAATGCAAGGAGCGCAAAAAGGAGGTAAATATCATGAAAACTCGCTTAATCGTCGTACTGATTGGATTGGTCAGCCTGCTCGGTTCCGCCGCAGTACTGGCCCACGGTCCCGGCTATGGGGGCGCCTATGCAGGAATTCCGTTGACTGGCGGCATAACCATCTGGGGCGATTCTTATGGCAATACCGGCTATGCAGGAAACGTGAGCCTTGGTTTTGCCGGCGGATATACCAGCTATGGATATGCACCTGTTCCGTATTACGGTCATGTTCATGGCCCCGTTTGCGGTCACATACCCCCGTATGGCTATGCCAGGGGCAATTACCGCGGTTACCGGCATGGTCATCATGGCAAGGGTCATCATGGTCGTCGCCACTGAAAACCCGGGTGTAAAAAATGGGCGGACCCAATCCGCCCATTTTTGCTAAAGTAATGCAAGACAACGAAGAATTATAAGGTCTGGTAAGTACAGGTCTTAACAAAGGTTCAGAAAATGATCATTCGACCCAGTGTTCTATGTGCAGGATTGATGTTGTTGGCTGGTTCAACCGTACTCCAGGCTCACAACGTCGCCGGTGGCACCCACCAACATGTCTGGCGGCCAACGGCTTACGGCAAGGATTATCGCCCGGGACATTCGGTAAATACTCCCACTGGGAGCATTACGATCTGGGCGCCTGCAGCACTTAATGAATATGGTGCCAATAATACTGTTCGCTTTGCCCGCCCGGAGCCTTATCGCAAGCAGTCGCCAAAGCAATCCCCGAACCAGGTGCAAAGTCATTCGAACATACCCGGGTCCGATAGATCTCAGTTCAGCATTCCCCAAATCAGATCCCTGGCGCCTTCAAGGTATGGCAAAGATTACAAGCGTGATTATGGAAGATGAGATGCAAGTATTTGCTGGCGGCCAGTATTTTTTTGGCTGCCTGTTCCCCGCCTGCCGTTGAGCAAACGCTGAAATTTGAGGATGCCTGGGTCCGCGCCACCCCCCCGGGCGCCATGATGACGGCGGGTTTTGGCCGGCTGATCAATCATACCGACCATCAACTCGAAATTACGGCATTTACCAGCCCGTCATACGGCGACGTGAGCCTGCACCAAACGGTGATCGAAAACGGTGTCAGCCGAATGAGGGAAGTGCCCGGCCTTTCTATTCCGCCCGGTGGCGAAGTCGAACTGGCTCCGGGCGGTTATCACCTGATGCTGATGATGCCGACACAGCCTTCAGGACCGCATGATCGGGTTGTGCTGCACATCGAGGTGGCCGGGGGAGAGCGATTTAACTTCAAACTCCCGGTCGAGCGGCGCTGAGTTTGAATTGAAAATCGGTGGCAACGGAGTTGCCCACCCTACGCGCTTTTGAGGCGCCGCGATCGTCCCGAACAGGCGGGCAAGAAATTGGCCTGTGTAGGAATGGGTCATCCCGGCAACTTCCTCTGGGCGTGCCCTGCGCAATGATCTCTCCACCCCGGTCACCACCTTCCGGCCCCAGGTCAATCACCCAGTCCGCGGTCTTGATCACATCCAGGTTATGCTCGATAACCACAATCGTGTTGCCGTGGTCACGCAGGCGGTGAAGAACGGCCAGTAACTGCTCGATATCCTGGAAATGCAGCCCGGTGGTGGGCTCATCCAGGATGTAGAGCGTTTGCCCGGTATCACGCTTGCTCAGCTCTTTCGAAAGCTTGATGCGCTGGGCTTCCCCCCCGGAAAGCGTGGTTGCACTTTGTCCCAGCGTTATATAAGACAGGCCGACATCGGACATGGTCTGCAGTTTGCGGGCTACCACCGGCACCGGCGCAAAAAACTCCAGGGCGTCCTCCACGGTCATTTGCAGTACTTCGTGGATGTTTTTTCCCTTGTAGGTGACGCTGAGGGTTTCCCGATTGTAGCGCTTGGAGTGGCAGACATCGCAGGGCACGTAAATATCCGGCAGAAAATGCATTTCAACCCGGATCAGGCCATCGCCCTGACAAGCCTCACAGCGGCCGCCTTTAACGTTGAAGCTGAAGCGGCCGGGCTTGTAGCCACGCGCCCTGGCTTCCTGGGTGCCGGCGAACAGTTCCCTGATGGGTGTGAACAGGCCCGTGTAGGTTGCCGGGTTGGAACGCGGTGTGCGGCCGATTGGTGACTGGTCGATATCCACCACCTTGTCAAACAGGCCGAGGTTTTCAACAGATTCATAGGGCGCCGGCAAAGCGGAGCTGTTATACAGTTCGCTGGCAGTCAGGCGATGCAGCGTGTCGTTGATCAGCGTGGATTTGCCGGACCCGGAAACGCCGGTAACGCAGATGAACAGGCCCGCGGGGATTTCCAATGTCAGGTTTTTGAGGTTATTGCCGGTAGCGCCAATGACCCTGAGGATCCTGCCGGGGTCAATCGGAGTTCTTTTCGCCGGGGTAGCGATTGCCCTTACGCCAGACAGGTACTGCCCCGTGATGGAGTCAGGATCCTCCAGCATTTCCTCGGGTGTACCTTCAAACATGATCTTCCCTCCATGGACACCGGCTCCCGGGCCGATATCCACCACATAATCGGCTGCGCGAATGGCCTCTTCATCGTGTTCCACCACGATAACCGTGTTGCCAAGGTCACGCAGGCGGGTGAGGGTGGTCAGCAGGCGTGCGTTGTCACGCTGATGCAGTCCGATTGATGGCTCGTCCAGGATGTACATCACGCCAACCAGGCCAGCGCCGATCTGGCTTGCCAGGCGGATTCGTTGCGCCTCGCCGCCGGACAGGCTATCCGCTTTGCGGTCCAGTGTGAGGTAATCCAGCCCGACATTGACCAGGAAGCGAAGCCGTTCATGGACTTCTTTGACGATCTTTTTCGCAATCTCCCCGCGCCGTCCGTCCAGTTTGAGCTGTTCGAAGAACTGCAAACACCGCTCGATGGACCACGCCGTGATGGAGGGCAGGTTCGTGTCAGCAATGAAAACGTTCCGGGCTTCCCGGTTCAGGCGCTGGCCTTCGCAGACAGGGCAGGGTTTGTTTGGCTGATGTATTTGGACAGTTCCTCGCGGACAATCCGTGAGTCGGTTTCCCGGTAGCGCCGTTCCAGGTTGGGGATGATGCCGGCGAAAGGGTGCCGGCGTTTTCTGTACGCCGCTGTCGCCGAGTAGCTGAACTCGATGATCTCCTCGCCGCTGCCGTAAAGAACTACGTCACGGATTTTCTGCGGCAATTTCCGGAACGGAGTCTCGACATCAAAATCATAATGCTTCGCCAGCGACTGGATAATCTGAAAGTAGTAGGCATTGCGGCGGTCCCAGCCGCGCACGGCTCCGCCGGCCAGGCTGACATGGGTGCTGCTGACTACCCGGTCCGGGTCGAAAAACTGGCTGATCCCCAGGCCGTCGCACTCAGGGCAGGCGCCGTTCGGGTTATTGAAGGAAAACATGCGCGGCTCGAGTTCCTGCAGGCTGTAGTCGCAGTAAGGGCAGGCATAGCGCGCACTGAACAGCTTTTCCGGCAGGGCGCTGTCTTCGTCCATGGGTGAAATCATGGCGATGCCATCGGTCAGCGTGATGGCTGTTTCAAAAGACTCAGCGAGCCGTTGTTTCAGGTCTTCGCGCACCTTGATCCGGTCGACCACCACCTCGATGTTGTGCTTGCGGCGTAATTCCAGCGCAGGGGCTTCATCCAGGTCATAAACCACTCCATCAACACGCGCCCGGACAAATCCCTGCGCCCTCAATTCGTTGAACAACTGCAGATGCTCACCCTTACGGTTGCGCACGACCGGCGCGAGCAGCATGAGCCTGCTGCCTTGCGGTATGTTCAATACGTGATCCACCATCTGGCTGATGGTCTGAGCCTCCAGGGGAATGGCATGGTCGGGGCAGCAGGGCGTACCGACCCGCGCAAACAGCAATCTCAGGTAGTCGTAGATCTCGGTGATCGTGCCCACGGTGGAGCGGGGGTTGTGCGAGGTGGATTTCTGTTCGATGGAAATGGCGGGAGACAGGCCCTCAATGTGATCGACATCCGGTTTTTCCATAAGGGACAGGAATTGGCGCGCGTAGGCGGACAGCGATTCCACGTAGCGGCGCTGGCCTTCCGCGTAGATCGTGTCGAAGGCGAGCGAGGATTTGCCTGAACCCGAAATCCCGGTGACCACGATCAGTTTGTCCCGTGGCAGGTCCAGGTCGATGTTGTCGAGATTGTGCGTGCGGGCACCGCGGATCTGTATCTGCTTCATAAACCCCATCTGTATAAACTTTAGCCAGGAACTCCGGCCGGATCCAAACCACCTACTATACTCCTCGAAGCAATTAGTGGTCCATCAATACAACCTTGTTGGACCACTAGCTGGCAAAGTCCTGTATGATTTGTCCCGGGCGCGGGAGTGAGCGCTTCCCCGGCAAAAATGTTTGGCTAAAAAGGTTGACCGGAACCCCCAAAAACGCTAACATTTCCGCCCTTTTGCAGGCCCGTTTCCACACGGAGCAGGAATCCAATGTACGCAGTATTTAAAACCGGTGGCAAGCAGTATCGCGCAAGCACCGGCGACGTGATAAAAGTCGAAAAAATTGAAGCCGAAAAAGGCGCTACGATTGAACTTGACCAGGTACTGATGGTCGGTGAAGGTGAAGATGTAAAGGTCGGTACGCCTTTTCTCGAAGGCGGTAAGGTTACCGCTACGGTGCTTGACCAGGGCCGCGGTGACAAGATCACGGTCATCAAGTTCAAGCGTCGCAAGAACTATCGCAGGAAGATGGGGCATCGCCAGTATTTCACGCAAATTGAAATCACCGGCATCGACGCCTGATAGCGGAGGAATTGACTCATGGCACATAAAAAAGCAGGCGGCAGTACACGTAACGGCCGCGATTCGAATCCAAAATACCTTGGCGTAAAGCGCTACGGTGGTGAATCCGTACTGGCTGGCAACATCATTGTTCGTCAGCGGGGTACCCGTTTCCACGCCGGAGACAACGTTGGTGTTGGCCGCGACCACACACTGTACGCATTGAAGGACGGCAAGGTTAAGTTCCAACACAAGGGCTTGCCGAAACGCAAATTCGTCAGTATTGAAACGTCCTGACCCTGAACCGGTTCTTTAGGAAAAACCCCGCCTCGGCGGGGTTTTTTGTAAGGCTATGAAATTCGTTGATGAAGCCAATATAGTCGTGATTGCCGGGAACGGCGGGAACGGTTCCGCCTCTTTCCGCCGGGAAAAATACATTCCTTTCGGCGGGCCGGATGGGGGCGATGGCGGACGTGGCGGCAGTGTGCTGCTCGAAGGCGATTCCGGTTTGAACACCCTGGTTGATTTCCGCCACATGCGGAAATTCAAGGCGCAAAATGGCCAGCATGGCTCGAGCAGGAACAAGACCGGCAAAAGCGGCGAAAATGTAGTGGTCAGGGTGCCGCTGGGCACCGTCATCACCGATGCGGAAACCGGTGAGCGCGTCGGCGATGTGACCGATCACGGTCAGCAGTTGCTGGTGGCGAAGGGCGGCAAAGGCGGTCTCGGCAATGTCCACTTCAAGAGTTCCACCAATCGCGCACCCCGGCAAACTGTGCCGGCATCTCCCGGTGATACTTTCGATTTGCACCTCGAGCTCAAGGTGCTGGCCGATGTAGGCCTGCTGGGGTTCCCCAACGCCGGTAAATCCACGCTGATCAGTACCGTCTCGGCTGCCCGGCCCAAGGTTGCTGACTATCCGTTCACCACGCTCTATCCCAACCTGGGCGTGGTGCGCATCGACGTGGACCGGAGTTTCGTGATTGCGGATATTCCCGGGCTGATCGAGGGCGCCGCCGAGGGCACCGGGCTTGGCATCCAGTTTCTCAAGCACTTGCAGCGCACTCGCCTTTTGCTTCACCTGGTAGATCTCGCACCGCTGATGCTGGATGTCGATCCGGTTGAGCAGGTACGGCAACTGCAGCAGGAGCTGCGGATCATTTTCGACCCGGGCCTGATGGACAAACCCCGCTGGCTGGTATTTACCAAGGCCGACCTGTTGCCACCGGATGAAGCCAGGAGCAAGGCGGAAGAAGCGGTGGCAGCGCTGGGCTGGAAAGAACCCTGGATGCTGATCTCCTCGGTGACCAAAAGCGGTACCGATGATTTGATGCAAAAAGTTTCCCTGGAGCTGGAAATTCTGGAAGACGAGGCTGCCGCTCAGTCAGAAGAGCCGTTGTAGGTGCGCTCCTTCAAGCAATTACAGGCCACAAAAAAGCCCCGCTAATTGCAGGGCTTTTCCATAATACAGGTGCAGACTGCCTGGTAAATCCGGTGGTTTACCCGGTTATTTACATGGCCCTCACGTGGCTGTTAAGCCGTGATTTATGCCGTGCAGCCTTGTTTTTAGGCATGATGCCTTTTGCCACTGAGCGGTCAATCGCAGGCACGGCTATTTTGTAGGCGGCATCGGCTGCGGTCTTGTCACCGGACTCGATGGCTTTCAGAACGTTTTTGATGGTCGTACGGACGTGGGAACGCTGACTGGCGTTGCGACGGCGGTTGCGTTCTGACTGACGTGCCCGTTTGCGAGCTGATAAACTGTTAGCCAAAGTATTTCTCCAAACATAAATTCAAAAATCAAGCCGACTATTTTCTTATTTTTCCACGCACAGGTCAATACAATATGAACTGGAAAATAGTTGGACTGGCTGGGAGTGCGGGCGTGTTGCAGGAGCAAAGGACTTGAAACTGCTGAAATCCACTGTCTCGGTAGGCTCTGCGACCATCGTTTCGCGCATCCTGGGGTTTGTACGCGATATTGTTTTTGCCCGCTATTTCGGTGTAAGCGGCGAAACCGATGCTTTTTTTCTCGCCTTCAAAATCCCGAATTTCATGCGCCGCCTGTTTGCCGAGGGTTCTTTTTCACTGGCTTTCGTCCCGGTGCTCTCCGAAGTGCGGGAATCGGGTGACCGTCAGGCGCTGAAAGATCTCATCGATAACGTCACCGGAACCCTGGCCGGAATTCTGCTGGTCATCACGGCGATCGGTATCCTGGCCGCCCCCGCCGTGCTGGCGATTTTCGCACCGGGCTGGCTGATCCAGGGCCGGCCTGAGTTCCAGTTGTCGGCCGACATGTTGCGGATCACGTTTCCGTATGTGCTGTTGATCTCATTGACCGCCCTGTCCGGCGGTATTTTGAATACCTTTGAGCGTTTCCTGGTGCCGGCACTGACTCCGGTGTTGCTGAATATTTCCCTGATCGCCGCCGTGCTGCTTTCCAGCCGGATGGAAGTGCCGGTCAAGGCCCTGGCCTGGGGTGTCCTGGCCGCCGGTATCGCTCAGTTGTTGATCCAGATCCCGGCGCTGATGAAGCTTGGCGTGATGCCCCGTCCGCGCTGGGGATGGCAGCATTCCGGTGTGCGGAAAATTCTGCGCCTGATGATCCCGACCCTGATCGGTTCATCGGTCGCCCAGGTCAACCTGCTGCTGGATATGGTGATCGCCACCTTCCTGGTCAGTGGCAGCGTGACCTGGCTGTATTACTCGGATCGACTGTTGGAGTTCCCACTGGGCGTCTTTGGTGTTGCTCTTTCCACGGTCATCCTGCCGAACCTGTCGCGAAAATTTGCCGCCCGAAGCCCGCAAGCCTTTTCTGCAACGCTGGATTGGGCTTTGCGGCTGGCTCTGATCATTACGTTGCCGGCTGCGCTGGGCCTCGCCGTGCTGGCCAAACCGATCCTGATTACATTGTTCCAGTACCAGGCATTTGTACTGAGCGACGTGGAAATGTCGGCGCTGAGCCTGGCCGCCTACGCCACCGGCCTGCCGGCTTTTATTGCAGTCAAGGTGCTGGCGCCGGGCTATTACGCCCGTCAGGACACCAGACCCCGGTGAAAATCGCGATCACGGCGATGGTTTCCAATATGCTGTTGAATTTCCTGTTTGTCGGGCACGCTGGTGGCCATGGAATTCAAGGGTCCGCACACCGGCCTGGCTTTGGCCAGTTCCGCAGCAGCCTACATCAACGCGATCCTGCTGTACCGGGGGCTGCGCCGCCAGGGGAGTCTACCGGCCAGAACCCGGCTGGTCCCGGGTTACCGGCGCCGTGGTGCTGGGCAGCCTGGCCATGGTGGCTGTCCTGTTGTGGCAGTACGGTGATATCCATCAGTGGGTCGAAGCTTCAGCCATTGCACGGACCATCCATTTGACCACATTAATTGGCTTCAGCATGCTGGTCTACGGGCTGGTGATCATCGTTGGCGGGCTGAGGAAGCACCACCTGGTGAAAGGGGCCAGTTGAACCCGTTTTTATATCACTTCACTGGTATAATCCGGTGTTTTTTGCGGCAACATGCAGGCGAGCGAACGCCATGCGCGTAATCAGGAACAGGCCAGGGTAAAATCCTTGCGGGATCATTTGCTTCCCGGCCTTCGGTCGTGGCCGTTGGTAATTTTGACGGCATGCACCGCGGGCACATGGCCCTGATCGAACGTTGCCGGGAGGTGGCCTCGGCTGACGATGCGATTGCCATGGTGACTTTCGAGCCCCTGCCACAGGCTTTCTTCATGCCGGGGCATGAGCCGGGACGGCTCTCGACGGTGTACCAGAGCTGTCCTCTTTTCAGGCGGCCGGGGTGGATATTGTCTGGTTGATGCGGTTTGGGAAGGAACTGGCCAGCTTGTCGGCACGGGAATTCGTCAGGCAAGTGTTGCATGCGGACTTGCGTGCGAAATGCGTTGTGATTGGCGAGGATTTCCGCTTCGGGCGGGGCCGCGAAGGCAATGTCGAGATGCTGAAACAATTTGGCGCGGAAATGGATTTTGCGGTGGAGACAGTCGCCGCAGTTGAGTGTGGCGGCCAGCGGATATCCAGCAGCAGAATCCGGCAACAACTGGTAGCGGGTGATTTCCAGGCTGCGGCCGAATGCCTGGGCCGGCCATTCCGGATGGAGGGCCACGTGGTCCGCGGAGCGAACCTGGGCAAAAAGCTCGGCTATCCCACGGCAAACCTGAGAATCCGGGCCCGCCCCAGCCCCTTGCACGGTGTTTTTGCTGTTTATGCACGCTGCGCAGGTGACCGCTGGCGGGCCGGGGTCAGCAACCTGGGCTGGAGGCCGGCCGTAGATGGAAAAGAGCCTCTGCTGGAAGTGCATTTTTTTGATTTTGACAAAGACATCTACGGGACAGCGCCTTGAAGTGCAATTTGTGGCAAAGTTACGGGATGAACTGGATTTCAAGCGCATTGATGACCTCATTGTTCAAATGAAAAACGATGAAGCACAAGCCAGGGCTTGCCTGGCGCAGACGGCCATGCCGGAAGACCAATCTTAGGTGACAAAGAAGAATGGATTACAAAGATACGATCAATCTGCCGAAAACGTCTTTCAAGATGAAGGCCAGCCTGGCCAACCGTGAGCCAGCGATGCTGGCGGCCTGGGAAAAAGCAGACCTCTACCATAAAATTCAGGAAAAAACCGCAGACCGCCCGCTGTGGATTCTCCATGATGGACCCGCCATACGCCAACGGTGATCTCCACATGGGCCATGCGGTCAACAAGATTCTGAAGGACATGGTGGTCAAGTCGCGCCTGATGGCGGGCTTTCGTTCCCCCTACGTCCCGGGCTGGGACTGCCACGGGCTGCCCATCGAACACCAGGTGGAGAAAAAGATCGGGAAAGTCGGCCACAAGGTCGATGCCGCCACCTTTCGGAAAAAATGCCGTGAATACGCCGGACGCCAGATTGAATTGCAGAAAACCGGCTTCAGGCGTATGGGTGTTCTGGGTGATTGGAACAATCCCTACGCTACCAAGGACTTTCTTTATGAAGCCGATATGGTCCGGGCCCTGGCATCGATCATAGAAGCCGGGCCACCTCATGCAGGGCGTCAAACCGGTGAACTGGTGTTTTGACTGTGGTTCGGCGCTGGCCGAGGCGGAAATCGAATACCAGGATAAAACATCACCGGCGATCGACGTGATGTTCCGCGCGGTGGATTCTGGAGCCCTGTTTGCCGCTTTTGGAGTGGAACCGGTCGATGGTGAAACCGGCATTCCCATCTGGACAACCACCCCATGGACCTTGCCCGCCAACGAAGCCGTGGCTCTGCACGCAGAGTTGGACTACGTCCTGGTCAACGGCCTGGCCCATGGTGAGCCGATCAACCTGGTACTCGCCGCAGAGCTGCAAGAAACGGTGAGCGCACGCCTGGGCCTGGAAAATGTCCGGGAACTGGGCAGGGCAAAAGGCACCGTACTGGAGCACTTGCGCCTGCATCACCCTTTTTATTCGCGTGAAGTCCCCGTGATCCTGGGTGACCATGTCACGACCGAAGCTGGCACCGGTGCGGTACACACGGCGCCCGGGCACGGCGAAGAGGATTTCCAGGTGGGCCGCCTGTACGATCTTCCGGTCACCAGTCCGGTAGGCAGCGATGGCTGCTTTTTGGATGACGTGGAGCTGTTTTCCGGGCTTTGGGTGTGGAAAGCAAACGAGGAGATCCTGAAGGTGATGCACACCAACGGGACCCTGCTGTTCAACGAGGATTACGAGCACAGTTATCCCCATTGCTGGCGGCACAAGACGCCAACGGCCTACCGTGTGACGCCACAGTGGTTCATCAGCATGGACCAGGCCGGCCTGCAGGAAAATGCCATCGAGGCTATAAAAAACGTGCGCTGGGTGCCCGAATGGGGTGCGGAGCGCATCCGGGGCATGGTCGCGAGCCGCCCGGACTGGTGTATTTCCAGGCAAAGGACCTGGGGTGTGCCGATTACGCTGTTTGTCGACCGGCAAACGGATGAACTTCATCCCGATTCCATCAGCTTGATGCACAAGGTGGCGGATCTGATAGAAGAACACGGTGTGGATTGCTGGTATACCAATGAAATTTACCGGCAATTGGGTGTGGATGAAACGAAATACCAACGGCTGAACGATATTCTCGATGTCTGGTTCGACTCGGGCGTCTCACACCGCTGCGTACTGGACGAACGCGAAGAACTGGAGCGCCCGGCCCAGCTTTACCTCGAGGGTTCGGATCAGCATCGCGGCTGGTTCCAGTCATCCCTGCTCACCTCGGTTGCCATGCACGGCGTTGCTCCCTACGAGCAGGTGCTGACCCATGGTTTTGTAGTCGACGCGGACGGGCGCAAGATGTCGAAATCACTGGGCAACGTTATTGCGCCGATCAAGGTGATGAACACCCTGGGGCGCCGATGTGATGCGCCTGTGGGTGGCGGCAGCCGACTACCGCAGTGAAATGAGCGTTTCCGACGAAATTCTCAAACGCGTATCAGACGCCTACCGCCGCATTCGCAATACTATCCGGTTTCTGCTGGGCAACCTGGACGGCTTTACGCCCGACCAGGCCCTGGACCCCTCAAGACATGTTGCTGCTGGATCGCTGGGCCGTAGACCGCGCGCTGCAATTGCAGGAGCAGGTGACGCAGGCCTACGATGATTACCAGTTCCTGAGTATTTACCAGAAAGTGCACCATTTCTGTGCCGTGGACATGGGTGCGTTTTACCTGGATATTCTGAAGGACCGTTTGTACACCATGGCTTATGACAGCACGGCGCGCAGATCTGCACAGACTGCCATGTACCACGTACTGGAGGCCATGGTGCGCTGGATTGCGCCGATACTCAGTTTTACCGCCGAGGAAATTCACCAGCATGTGCCCGGTGAGCGCAGCAGCAGCATTTTCTTCGAAACCTGGTACGAGGGGCTTTTCGCACTGGATGACGCCGAAGCCGGGCGCCGGCGCTGGCAGCAGATCATCTCGGTGAGGGACGCGGTCAGCAAATCCATCGAAACCGTCCGCCAGGACGGCAGGGCCGGTTCTTCGCTGGCCGTTGAAGTTGACCTGTGGCTGGACGGGGAAATTCGCTGACGCCATCGACTGGCTCGGGCGATGAGCTGAGATTCGTGCTCCTGACATCCGAGGCCAGCAGTGGAGATATTGCGGCGGCGCCGGCGGATGCTGAAAACATTCAACTGGAGGGTGGCAGGCTGGCCCTGGTGGTTATGCCCTCAGAGCATGAAAAATGTGTGCGATGCTGGCACTACCGGGCTGACGTAGGCTCCCATCGGGATCACCCTGAACTCTGCAGCCGTTGCGTAGACAACATAAGCGGGAAAGGAGAGACCAGGCGCATCGCCTGACAACTCTGCCAATGAGCGATGCACAGACAAAAACGGTACGCAGCGTATTTCCACCTTTTCCGTGGATGTGGCTGGGCGTCAGCGTGCTGGTGATTCTGCTGGACTGGCAAACCAAGCAGATGGCCAGTGAATCGCTGGCTCTGTACCGCCCCCAGGAAATTTTCTCCTGGCTGAATATGACCCTGGCGCATAACTACGGTGCAGCGTTCAGTTTTCTCAATAATGCCGGTGGCTGGCAGCGTTGGTTTTTTGTTGTGCTGGCGTCGGGAGTTAGCCTGATACTGTTGGTTTGGTTACTGCGCCTGCCTCGCCACGAGTGGCGCACCGGCTTGTCACTGGCGCTGATCATCGGCGGGGCAGTCGGAAACCTGATCGATCGTATCCAACTGGGTTATGTCGTTGATTTTATCGATGTTTATTTTTGGGACTGGCATTATCCGGCATTCAATGTCGCCGATTCCGCGATCACGGTTGGCGTAGTACTGCTGTTGCTGGATAGCGTTCTCCAGGCTTTTAAGCGGAAGGATGCGTCCAGGCGGGAGGACGGGCTGTAATGAAGGTTTTCCTCGCCAACCCCAGGGGGTTTTGTGCCGGCGTGGACCGGGCCATCGATATTGTGGAGCGCGCGCTTGAATTGTTTGGCGCACCGATTTATGTGCGTCATGAAGTAGTGCATAACCGTTTCGTTGTCGACAAGCTCACCCTGGCAGGGGCGATTTTTGTTGATGAACTGGACCAGGTACCCGACAACTCCATCGTAATTTTCAGTGCACACGGTGTATCCCAGTCCGTGCGGGAAGCCGGAGATGAGCGTGGGCTTAAAGTATTCGATGCTACCTGCCCCCTGGTGACCAAGGTTCACATGGAAGTCACCCGGCACTGCAGGGCAGGGCGGGATGCAGTGCTTATCGGCCATGCCGGCCACCCCGAGGTGGAAGGTACACTCGGACAGTGGTTGCATTCACAGCCGGATAACAACCGTATTTACCTGGTCGAGTCTCCCGAAGACGTGCAATCACTTGAAGTAGAACACCCTGAGGACATTGCCTACGTCACCCAGACGACATTATCCGTGGACGACGCACAGAACGTCATCCAGACTCTGAAGGAACGGTTCCCGGCGATCCGGGGGCCGAAGCGCGATGACATCTGTTATGCCACTCAGAACCGGCAGGATGCGGTGAAGGAGTTGGCGCAAAAGGTGGACCTGATGCTGGTCGTGGGCTCGATCAATAGTTCCAATTCGAACCGTTTGCGCGAACTGGCGGAGAAGCAGGGGATTGCCGCTTACCTGATTGATGACGCGGACGACATCGAGGAAACGTGGTTCCAGGGGATCAACGCCGTTGGTTTGACGGCCGGAGCGTCTGCACCTGAGAGCCTGGTCCAGGAGGTCTCCGACAAGCTGGAGAAACTGGGTGGCTGTGCGGCTGAGGAAATCTCCGGCACGCTGGAAACCATGGAGTTCGCGCTTCCCAGGGAATTGCGGATTCAAGCGTGACCCCCATCCGGGGAGTAACAAATGCGGACTAATTCTGACCTGGTTCAGGTCGCGGGAATACACAGAAGGTTAATTTTGAAATTATGATTGATTTATACACGTGGGCCACACCGAATGGCCGTAAAATTTCCATTGCCCTGGAAGAGTTGGGCATCCCCTATACCGTCCACCCGATAGACATCTTCAAGGGTCATCAGGCCGAGCCGGAATTTACGGCCATCAGCCCGAACCAGAAGATTCCTGCCATCGTGGATAACGAAACCGGCATCCGCTTGATGGAATCCGCTGCGATTCTGCTCTATCTCGCCGACAAGACCGGAAAACTGATGCCCCGCGATAAAAGCCAGTACTGGGAAATCGTGGAGTGGCTGATGTGGCAAATGGCCGGCCTGGGCCCGACACTGGGGCAGGTTCACCATTTTGTCCGCTTCAATAAAGGCAAGTCTGCATACGCTGAGGAGCGCTATCTGAAAGAGGCGCGGCGGCTTTACGGTGTGTTGGACCAACGGCTTTCTGACAGGCCGTACATGGTGGGTGATGAATATTCCGTCGCAGACATTTCCGCCTGGCCCTGGGTTTCGCGATTCGAGTTTCAGACCATCGACCTTGCCGAATTCCCGAATGTACTCGACTGGTATGTCCGGATTGCACAAAGGCCTGCGGTTCAGAGCGGGTATGCCATCCCCGTGCCAGAATCCGTACCGATGCCCTAAGGGCCTGGTTCAGCGGCCCGCCCAGCATTTGTGTAATTTGTCCTGCGGCCCGCTGATTCCCCGTGTGCCGGACTGGTCCAGGCTGAGGCTTCCGCAGATATCGTGTTGTTGCCGTTTGAGCGGTTCGGCGATCAGCAAAAACTCAGTGGAAGATGGCTGCTCTTCCGGTTCAATGATCAGACGGTAGAACTCGTTGTCAGAATTTCCCGAGCAGCGTGTTGTATCAAAGGCGCCTTTGCGGGCACGGTGGCGCTCCTGGCAAGCGGCAGCAGTCAGCAACAGCCGGATCGCTTCCACCCGGTGTCCGCGTACGAGATAGCCCTGGTAGGTGGGCATCGCAAGGGACAGCAGCAGCGCCAGCAGGCCAACGACCAGGACGATCTCGATCAGGGTCATTCCAGCCGAACGATGATTGGCCTGTTTCATCGGCGCTGTCTCCAGGCCAGCGGCCCGCAGTCATGATCTTCTTCGGCTGTGCCGGCAAACTGAAGACAAAAATTGCTGGCCTCAAGGCCGGGTGGAAAGACTTCCAGTTGGTAGTCATCACCCCAGGGCCGGGCGACGATGGACTCGGTTACAGCAACTTTTCCCGCTTGCGTACCGGTACCGCGACTCAGAATACGGTAGTAGCCCACGCCTTCAAAGGAGCTACCATCATCCGCGTTTTCAGCCGCTTCAAAATGCAGTTCTTCCATGATCCACAACGGGGGAACCGCACCGCTTCCCGGATTGTCCCCCATCGATTCCCCTGAATCCGGATTGACGCCCACCTCAATGCCATTACTCTGCCACCAGCTTGAACTCTGGTATTCCACCTGGGTGGGTATTTCACCCACGTTGTGGATGGCCACAGGCAAAAGGCAATCCGAAGTACAGTCCGATTCGCGCTCATGATTCGCCCGGCTTAACAGCCACGCGGTGGCAAAAGAAGAAGCAATGGCCGAATTTTCCAGGGCCAGTTTATTTTCATGGTAATTGGCTGCCATGTGCCGTTGCAGGATCATCCCCGATGTGGCCACCAGGGCCAGCAGGCTGAGGGCCGCCAGCATCGCCAGGCCGGCAATCAATGCTACGCCCCGCTGATTCATCCGCTGCGCCCCTTGATGGCGGCGGTAAATTCAAACAACTGGTAAAGCCTGCCATCCGCACGGGTTCTGTATTGGAAATCAAGTACGGAAAAATCCTGCGCAGCCTGCTCCACAACCACCTCACTGCTGTCCAGGAGTAATCCCAGCCTGACCCCGAGCACCTGGCTTTCATCCGACCACTCTCCACCGCGGACCCACCGGTCGATATTGCCGTCGCGGTCGCGGTCTTCCCCGTAAAGCGCCTGGAAAGATTTAACATTCCGGATAAATCCCTGGCGACGAACCTGGGTGATGAATTCCGCGTCTGTCGGTCCGTATCTGCAGGTGTGTGTCAGATCGCTGCGGCTATTCAGGTCAAATACATATTCCCTGATGAAGAAAGCAGGTTCCCCGGACTCATCGTTAATGGGGTTGCGGTTATCGAAACAATTAAGGTTGGACCAGGAGCGGAGCGCAAGGCGATCGCTCTCGCTGCTCACCCGGTCCCGGGTATCAGAAGTCAATGCCGGCGACTGAAAGCTCTCATTCCAGGGCTGCGGGCTGAACCCGGCCTGGCGGATAAGCACTCCCAGCGTGGCAATTGCATGGCGTCCGTTTTCCTGCACCTCCGCCTCATTTTCCTGCAGGCGGAAACTGCTGCGGGCGGCAGAAACGATTTGTACAAGTCCCATGACCAGAAAAGCTGAAAGCAAAGCTGCCACCAGCAATTCCGCCAGCATCATTCCTTTCTGCTTTTGCACATGGATTTGCATGGGGATTTGAACGACAGGGGTGCGCATCAGTGGGGCAGGCGGGCCACCAGTCGCCTGAGGCCCCCATCCTCATCACCCTGGTGACGCAGTTCCATCCAGAACACCTTGACGACAAGATTCCCCGTGCCGTCGCATGCGGGATCGGCGGAATGACCGTCATCCGGTGTGCTGTCCCGGCAAACCAGGCCGCTGCCCCTGGGCAATTCGCGGGCCAGTTCCCCGAGCCAGTGGTCAATGTCAGTAAACGCCAGTTGCTCGCCGCTGCAATCATCGCCAACCATACAGGGCTCAGCCCCGGGGAGTGGATTGATGTAATGACCGGAAGCGGCAGAGTTCATTGTGATCATCTCTGCCAGCGAACTGGCACTGGTAGAGGCAATGGTCTGGTGGCTCGCCTCGGCAGTGCCCATCACCGCCGTGAGCAGCAGCAGGGACAGCCCTCCCAGTCCCGTCGAAAAAATCGCCGCCGCGATAATTACCTCGATCAGTGAGAAGCCCGATTCACGGGAATTACGTTTTTTCATGGTTGTCTCCCTCAGCGACTGTACGTTCAATGCAACATGATTGGTCTGGTAATTATTGTCTGAGAAACAGAGAGAGTTGGAAATCGGAAAATGCCCGCAAAGCGTGTAAGAGGCTTTCCCAAATTCCGGTAGGATTTCAACGCGGCATAACAACACGCAATGGGATTTTTACTGATTTTACATTATATAACATATTGAATATATGGATATAAATACAATGATAGTGTATAATTATATAATAGTTTTCAGACCGGAATTCCACCATGATCCAGACAGCCCCTTCAGCATTCGAGACCGCCCATTGGGAGCGCGTCAATCGCCGTCAGGCACACATTGAACAACTCGAGAACGGCATCACCGAACTGTCCGCACACATCTACGCCGCCACCTACCGCCTGCTGGTACTGATCCGGGAATACGACGAGTGCGAGGGTTGGGCTCAGCCCGGCCTGCGCTCGTGCGCGCATTGGCTGAATTGGAAATGCAGCATCAGCATTGGCGCGGCGCGGGAGAAAGTCCGCGTGGCGCGCGCGCTGAAGGATTTAAGCAAGATAAGTGACGCTTTCCGGCAAGGGCGGCTCAGCTACTCCAAGGTGCGGGCCATGACCCGGGTGGCGACACCGAAGAATGAAGACTACCTGATGATGATCGCCAAACACGGCACCGCCGCCCATGTCGATCGGCTGGTACGGCTGTATCGCCAGGTCAAACGCACCGAAGCACTGGAGCAGGAAAACCGCCGGCACGAGATGCGTGAATTGACGCTTTACGAAGATGACGATGGCAGTTTTGTGGTGCATGGACGATTGACACCTGAGCAGGGCGCACTAGTGAAAAAAGCACTGGAAGCGGGCATGAACGAGGACTTCCAGGAGCAAAAAAACGTTCCCGCGGGAACGTCCGATAAAATAAATCCCCGGCCTCAATGGGCCCCCTCCCGCCGGGCGGATGCACTGATACGAATAGCGGAAGCTTATCTTTCAGACAAAGCAAAACAGAGCAACGGCGGTGACCGTTACCTGATCCACCTGCATACCGATGTCGCAACACTCAGGGCCGATGGCACAGGGGCAGAAGCAGAACTCGAGGACAGCGGGCACGTTTGTGCTGAAACCTCCCGGCGCCTGTCCTGCGACGCGGGTGTGGTTCACTGGTTGGAGCATGCCGATGGCGAACCGCTCAGCGTGGGGCGCAAGACGCGCACCATCCCACCGGCCATCCGCCGGGCACTGAAACGTCGCGATGGTGGCTGCCGTTTCCCGGGTTGTACCTGCACACGATTTGTCGATGCCCATCACATCAGGCACTGGGCGGATGGCGGCGAGACTTCGATGGATAATCTGACCTTACTCTGCCGTCACCACCACAGACTGGTGCACGAGGGTGGTTTCAGTGTTGCAATGGATGTTGCTGGCCAGGTCCGATTTACCAAACCGGACGGGCAGGTCCTGCCCGATAGCGGGGATACACGCTCCCGCGGGAATGTTATTGCGTTATATACCGCTCATGCCGCTTCAGGCATCCACATCACGCCCGAGACCACGCATACGTTGTGGCATGGAGAGCAGATGGACGATCAACTGGCGGTAGAGGGCTTGTTGTATAGAGAATAGGCAACGCGCTGTTGTCAAAAAGAGAGGTTTTGAATATACTGGCCGCCCTTCCA
>PVMK01153486.1_pt1 | contig 22265 bp, 22 predicted proteins | sample 1853481 | NCBI WGS metagenome assembly PVMK01 (sample SAMN08533507, study PRJNA380276) | Marine sediment metagenome, whole genome shotgun sequencing project.
GAACCAAATTCAATTAATTTCTCTCCATAGTCTATTTTTTAAGAACCTTATAATTTCAATGACAATGAATTATTTCCGTACCCGCCTCTCCTTTAATTGCAGATTCTATATTATCAATTGAGGTTATAATTGCTCTTTTCCCTCCTGAGCGAAGAAATTGAATAGCGGCCTCAATCTTGGGGCCCATACTTCCTGGCGCAAAATGTCCCTCTGAAAAATAACGCTCAGCCTCTTCAAGCGTAATTTTAGATAAGTTTTTTTGCTCTGGAGTTCCAAAATTAATAGCTACCCGGTCAACAGGAGTGATTAAGAGAAGAAGCTCGGCACCTATAAAAGTTGCAATCTTTTCGGCTGCAAAATCTTTATCAATAACAGCCGGTACACCTTTAAGACAACCTTTCTCATCTCTAATAACAGGAATGCCTCCGCCTCCACATGCTATTACAACAAAATCTTTATGCGCCATTTCGGCAATTTCTTCTTTCTCGATAATATCGATAGGTCTAGGAGAAGCTACGATACGCCTGTAACCCCTTCCGGAATCTTCTCTCATTAACCAACCTTCTTCTCTACTTAGTTTCTCGCTCTGCTCCTTATTGAAAAAAGGCCCTATGAATTTAGTTGGGTTATTGAATGCGGGGTCGTCTTCAGAGACCACAACCTGTGTGATGAATACAATTATGGGCTTTTTGATATTTTTTTGAGTAAAGGTGTTCCTAAGTCTATGTCCTATCATATATCCTATCTGTCCTTGGGTCATAGCGTTACACGCTTCAAGAGGCATAGGAGGAACATTTTCAGCCAGACTCTCCTGCTGCATTAAGAAGTTGCCTACCTGAGGGCCGTTCCCGTGCGTGATTAAGATCCTATAACCCATATCAAACAGGAATAGAAGTTTGTTGCACATAATATCAGTTTTAATTATCTGCTCCGCATAAGTGCTGTTCCCGTCCTCACCCATAAGGGCATTCCCCCCAAACGCTACCACAGCAGTTTTTACCTTCTCTTTTTCTTTCATTTTAGATATCTCTCCTGGCTGTAATCATTCCGGCAACTCTAGAAGCAAGTGCATTAGTGGGAAAGACCAGCACTCCTTCTTGCCTTAATTTTTCTTCTTGCTCAATAAGTCCTTGTGGGTCTTTATCAGTGCCACAAACGTGAGACACAAAGACTAAATTTCGCCCTTTTTTCTTCGCTGATTTTTTTGCCTCTTTTATAGCAGGCAAAAGATCGCCTGCTGGATCGGGGCTAGCTACGTAACCTAGAACAACGTCAAAAAGAATCACTCCGACATTGGCTTTGGCTGCCTCGCTCATTATTCTTTTGCTTCTTAAATTTGCATCTATCATGGGATGAGGACGTCCAACAGTGAATTCTTCCTCACCTAGATCTATTAAGGAATTACGCTGGCTTTTGTTTGAGTCTTTAAGCTTGAATTCTTTATTGAGCGGAGCGTTTGAATATATATTCCCTAAAATAGGCTGAAGAACTTGCTGGGCCTCATAACAAAGAGTGCCTCCTGAATAAAGACCTCTTAAATACCGTTGTTTAGAATCTAAAGATTTAACAGATTGTTGTGCGAGCTTTTTCCAATTTTTACTAGAATTAATCCTTGGTTTTTTATTACTTTTTTGAGCTAACTGTACCGCTCGAATGGAAGCATCATCAAGAGTAGAAGCAAAGTAAATATCAGAGTCCTCACTTTTTAGGTCGCTCCCTAAAAAGCAAATTACGGCAAGTTTACCAGTTTCTCTGACTGAAGTCAGGATTTTCTCAGCAACCTTTATTGAAGGAGGTTTAGAAACCAAAAGCAAGACTTCGGTATGTCTATCACTACTTAGCATCTTTATTGCTTCTAATGTCGTTATCCCACCTACTTCCTCTGATAAATCCCTCCCACCGACACCAATCCCATGCGTTATCCCCGATCCCAGATTGTTAATCAGACTCGTGACTTCCTGCATACCCGTTCCCGCTCCGGCAATCACCCCAATTGGCCCGCTTCTAATTACGTTTGAGAACCCAAGTCCAATCCCGTTAATTATCGCGGTGCCGCACCCAGGGCCCATTACTAGCAAGCCTTTTTCTCTCGCCCTTTCCTTAAGCTCGACTTCTTCTTCAATAGATAAGTTGTCACTGAATAAAAATGTATGTAATCCTTTTGTGACCGCTTTTGCAACTTCAAGTTTGGCGTATTCTCCCGGAACTGAAACAACTGCAACGTTAGCTCCCGGTAAAGCGTTTGACGCTTCCTCAAGGCTTTTGTATTTGACACTTGAAGTGGTACTAAGATCCGAGGGCATTAGAAGTGAATCAAGTTTAAGAATCGCTTCATTGCCGATTTCTGCGGACTTAGCCTGAACTGCTACAATCAAATCATTAGCGCCGGCAGATTCGGGTATCTCTTCAATTAATTCCGCCTCTTTAAGCATTAATAAATTGGCCTTAGTCGCCATAATTGCGGAGGCTTGTCTGACGCCTTCAAGAGCACCCAGTTTTTGGCTTATCTGCATGAGCTTCATTGAATCCTGATAATGATTTTTCTTAATTATGCTTACTATTGCCATTATTTATAAATCCCTATTAAATTTAAGCTGCAAGATCATAATGCTTACCAAATGCCATTACTGCACTCGTAAAACATTCATATGGCGCGTGTACTATGCCTGCTCCAATTTGCCCAACCCCTGTGCTTTTATGAACAACAGCGCTATTTAGGCTAGGCAAAATCTCCGTTTCAACTACTTTACGTATGTCTATCCCCGTTGGAGTTCCTTCAAAATCTAAGGAAGGGATTCCAAACTTTGAGTTTTTTGTAGTAGTTATTAAACCCATTTGCTTGGTAATATTGACGGAGTCTTGAAAACCTCCACCTGCAAATGAAGCCATCGAAGGCGCTGCAGCGATTGCAAAACCTCCCAGACCCATTGTCTCGATTATGGAGCTGTCACCAATGTCTGGAGCACCGTCATCCAAACCGTATCCCGGATTATAGAGTGCGTCCAAGAGAAGTGGTGATGGAGCTATAAACCATTTATCCCCAAGCCCGCTAACCCTGATTCCAAAATCAGTTCCGTTTCGGGACATAGCGGTTACGATTGTAGAGTTCTCAATATCGCTTGCGGCAACCATAGCCAGTTTACAAGCGGTCATAGTTATATTAAGAAAGAAGTGGCTATTTCCAGCAATAAATTTATAAACCTTAAAAGCCTTCTCCTTTGATATGTTTAATGAGAAAAGAGGCTCAACAATACTTTTTAAGAAAATATTTGTTGATGCGGCGTGGCGGTTATGACACTCGTCCCCCATCTGAATCCCTTGAGCCAGAACGCTCCAGATAGGAACACCCCCCGTTTTCTTAATTACCTTTTTCATAACCGGAGCAAATTCATCTCTTATGAAACGTAGTTTGTCGATTGTCTCTTCTTCAACGGCCCCAAACCAGAGAACCTTTCCTCCCCCTTCGTTAAAAGTCGAGTATGAAGTATTTCCATAGGTCATATCCTTTGTAACAATAAGGGGCATGGAAGCCGAGATAATTCCAGTCATTGGTCCCACTGTACCGTGGTAGTGATTGGGAGAAAGGGTAATTTTCTTTGATTTCATTAATTTCTCGGCTGATTTATCGTCTTTTGCCAAGCCTTCTAAGATCAAAGCTCCTTTAACTGCCCTTTTCATAGGATCACACATCCTCCCCCATGTAATTGGAGGGCCTGAATGAAGAATTGTATGAGGCGTCATCCCCGGTAATACATTAAGGGCAGTATCTATATCGGTAAGTACAGGCTGTACAGACATCAACCTTTCGACAGCTATCTTATTGGCCTCATTTATATTCTGCGCAATATATTTGTTTTCATTCACTTTATTATCAGTCAATATTTAGATCCAACCTTATGAAGGTGAAACTGCAAGTACCCATATTAATTTTGCTTTTTTGTCACCAATATTTTTCCATTTATGATTTGTTAGAGTCCTAAAATTGAGACTGTCTCCAGGACCCAAAACATAAGTTTGACCCTTAATTTGAAATTCTACTTTTCCCTGAAGACAATAAACCAACTCTTCACCCCTGTGTTTCATGGGCTTTTTACCGCTCGATGCACCAACTTCTACCACAGCATATGCAGCGGTCATAATAAAATCTCCATATTTCTTCGCAGAAATACCGCTTAGCTCAAGACCTTTTTTAAAAGTTAGAATAGGCTCTCGTTTTTTAGCAGGCACAAAGACAACATCCCTATCCTTTCTAGCTTCCTCAATGAAATAGCTCACGTTCCTTCCCAATGCATCTGAAATTTTCATCATGGTTGTAATCGTGGGAATTATGCCGTTTGATTCAATCTTATGAATTGCTGCAGCCGATATTCCAGAGCGCCCTGATAGGTCTTTTAGAGATAAGCTCTTTTCCGTACGGAGAAACTTAATCTTCTCTCCGAGTTTAGAAACTATGTGGTCAATTTGATTTATATCCTTTTTCATTCTCCACCTAATTGGGTATAGAATCGCCAACACCAATAAATGGTGTTGTCCTAAGATTCCAGAATAATTCTTTTTCACCTGCTTTATTTACAAAAGAAACCTTCATATCAGAGGTAACCTGTCCAATCTTCTCACACTTTAAACCTCGTTTTTGGAATTTATCTTTAACCTTGTCTGTATTTTCAGGTCGAAGAGACATGATGAATCCAAAACTCGGGAACGCCAAAAGCCATTCTTTAAGTGGCACTTCGCAAGGTTTCGGAATTTTATCTAGATTGAGTAAAGCGCCTCTTTGGGAACTCTCAAGGAGCATTAAGATGGAGCCTATGAGCCCTGCCATGCTTACATCTTTTGCCGTGTCCGCTAACCCTTCCTCTGCAATTTCAGCAATAAGCTCAAGATCGCCCAGTACTTCTTCATCCCCGAGCATGCTTGATGAATCCCAGAAGTTAAAACCCGAAACAAACTTTCCTTTTGAATTGGAGATAAAAACAAGATCATCCCCATCTTTGGCATTAAAACTTGAAAGAAGATTTTTGGCCTTTCCTAATATAAAGACCGATAACGACAAACATTGGGAATCCTGTGAAATATGCCCCCCTACAACGGGGACTTTGTATCGGGCAGCATTATCGCTAATGCCTCGTAGAATTTCTTCAGTGCTTTTACTGTCAGAGGAAAATAATACATCCACTATTGCAACGGGCCTTCCGCCCATAGAGTAAATATCATTCACATTTGCAAGTACAGAAGTCCGGCCGGCAAGATATGGATTAGATTCTATTAGCGGCTGGAATACGCCTTCTCCGGCAAGAAGCAAGTAGTGATCATCGAATTTAATAGCGGCAGCATCGTCTCCAAGCAGCACATCTTCACCGCTGATCTGACAGGCTTTAGGGAAATATTTCCAAATATCTCCAATAGCTTTTTTCTGGACTAAACTTTCGGATGACTTTAAGCTTTCAATCAATTCCCGCATCGTTTCCTTATATGGTTTAATCAGACTCTAAATTTGCTTTCATTAACTGGTGTGGACTTCCTTGGTAAGTTTCAAGCTCACCTAGCGGCGACCAGCCTAACCTAATAAAAAATCTCACATTTTGAGGTTGAACATAAGCAAGGAAAGTTTGGCAATCAGTTGACTTGATAGTCTCAACTGCAAATTTTACAAGACCCGCTCCAACACGCCCGTTTCGGTAACCCCGGGCTGCACTGAGCCTTCCTCCAAACCAGGTATCACCCTCTTTTTTATAACACCTCACTCCGCCGACCATCTTTTCATCTGACTCCTTTACAGCTATTAAATGTAGGGCCTCATGAACAGGATTGGTGTCATATTCATCAATATCCGTTTCACTAAAAACTTGTTGCTCTTTAACAAAAACCTCGTGACGTAAATGAAAATACTCTTTTAGCTCATCTTCATTCTCGGCAATTTTAAATAAAATTTTTTCCAAAAGATTCTTCCGACCGACTGTCACTGTTGAGCATTTACTATATTTGATACTTTATCAACTTTAGTAAATTAAGTCAAGAGTTTTTGTCGAGGTTCAATGCAACAGCATATCTTTGGATTCAGCAAAGATATTAGAATTAAATATAAAGGTTGACTAAGGTATCAATATTTCCTAGAATATGTAAAATATAAACTATAGGAAAACTAAATGCCGATATATGAATATTTTTGTTCAGACTGCAATAAAGATGTAAGCATATTATTTCTAAGCTATACTGAAGCGACTGAAAACAATCCTGCTTGTCCCGATTGTGGCAATAAAAAACTAGAAAGACTTCTTTCCAAAGTATCAATTTCCCGGAAAAAGAAAGAACCAAACACAGTTAAAACACCCTCAAGAAACTCAGATTTAGAGGATCCAAAATCTTTAGCCGAGGAAATGAATAAAGCGAGCCGTAATTCAAAGGCTGATTATGGTGATGACTTCAAAGAAGTCGCAGGCAGATTGGAAAAAGGTGAATCCCCAGTATCCATTGAAAAAAAATTGCGTAAACGTGTTGGAGAAACGATGGAAACGCATTAATTAGAGTATAGAATTATGGTGTTCTAAAATTTATGAATTACAGGAGGAAGTTCTATGAGCGTTGTAAAAAGAAAGAAGATTTTTGATAATCACAGTCATATTGGACCTGTCCCGGGTTTTGCATACTATGGGCTGCCTGAAGCCGTTAAACCCACGATAGATTATGACAAGACTGAAGATTATTTAAAGGGTATGGACACAAATGGTGTAGAGCGCGCACTTGTAATGGCGAATTACGGCTATCCGGATTCGGCTCAACCTTTCACCTTAAACCCACTGGTTGGGGAAAGTGTACAATCCACAGACCGGTTACTTGGATTAATTTGGGTTTCGTCATTGCCCAAAGATAAAGAACGCACAACTGAGGCGCTTAAACTAGTCGGAGAAAAAGGATTAGTGGGGCTTAAAACAACTTGTCTTTTAGGCGGCACATTTGATCCATCCCAGTGGGATGAGGAGTCCAAAGAAATGTGGAAAATGATTTTGGACGCTGCGGCTGAAAACGATATGCCTCTTCACATTCACACAAGCCCCGGCGGAGGCTCTGATATAGACAACGCTCTCGCGCTGATCAAAGAGTACGGGAAAGATATTAAGATCCATGCAGTGCACATGGGCGGCGGCGTCAGCGGTCATATAAAATTCGTACCCAGGTTCTTTGATCTGGTAGAGGAAGGTTATCAGGTATATACCGATTCATCATGGGCCGTAGGTTTTGGATCGTCCTGGCTTCTCAGGGAAATCGAGGAAAGAGGAGTCGGAGGAGACCGCTTTCTGTTCGGCTCTGATATCCCGTGGAGTGATTTTGCATCAGAGTATTGGAAAATTGAAGGAGCTGATATTTCAGAACAATTAAAAGAAGATATTTTCTGGAATAATGCTGAAAAACTGTACGGAAAATACTGGTAATCATTTCTCGCGGCAACAAGTAATCTGATGAGTTATTAGAACCGGATGTATTGTTTAATTTACGAATCTAGTGAAATCGTCATATAGGATTATTGGGTTGGTTAAATAATCCTATATGACCACTGATAAGTCTACGTCTTTCCATTTAAACAAAACAACCCTCAGCATAGCTATTATTAATAGAATCCCCCACCCTCTACGGCGCGTGGGCTAGTTCGCGGAGCCAGTTATAGTGCGAGCGGACACCGTCCAGGAATCCGACGTGAGCGGAATACGGAACGCCGTACTCTTTGCAGGTTTCCTCAACTATATATGACATTTTCGGATAGTTTATATGGCAAATATGAGGGTACAGGTGATGCTCTACCTGATAGTTAAGCCCGCCGAGGTACCATGTTAGGAGCTTGTTGCCTCTGGCAAAATCTACTGTTGTGTATATCTGATGAACAACCCAAGTCCTGTCCATTATCCCCGCTTCTTCGTCCTGCATCGGAAATTCGGCTTCCTCAACACAGTGTGCGAGCTGGAACACGAGGGCCATTATCACCCCTTGCATCATCGCTATAAATACATAAAATCCAATCACGTAGAGAACAGGATAATAAAATGACGGAACCACTAAGACCATGATGAAGAAAAATATCTTCCCTCCAAAGAGTATAACAGCGTCGATTCCTTTAGGGCGCTCTCTATGGTGACCGTTTACCTTTTCGGTGAAGTAAACTTGGAAATCGTCTAAAAAGTGCCATTTAATAGCAAGGAATCCGTAGAGGAGCCAAATATAAAAGTGCTGGAATCGATGGAAAGAGTATTTCTTCTGATGTGGGGTGAACCGCGCGAATACGCCAACCTCGACGTCATCGTCATGCCCCGTAATATTAGGATAGGAATGATGAAAGTAGTTATGTTTACTGTTCCATAAGTATGAGCTTCCACCGATCAGATCAAGCCAGTGACCCATAAGTCTATTAACAATTTTATGTTTGGAATACGCACCGTGAATAGCATCGTGCATCACATTAAACGAAAGGGCGTTAAGAGCGAAGCCAAGTGATACCGAAGCCACAACAATGCCCCAAACAGGAAGACCCCAAAAAACTATAAGACAGTAGGAAACAATAACCCAAGATATAGACAGAAAGGACTTTATGTACATATTTAAGCAGTCCCTTTTTGTGCTGGAAGTGTTCTCAAAGTAAGCGTTTACCCTTTTATTAAGCTCTCTTTCAAACTCGCTACTTGGAGCAAAACGTATTTTTACATTTGATTTCGGTTCATCAATAGAAACTGTGGCTGTGGCTGCAGTTGTATTTGACATTATTTTTCTGTTCTGATTATATAAAGTCCGGCGCCCGAAACTTAGGAGGTTTTTTCAAAAGCCTAAATAATTACTGATTTGCGGATATATTTTTAAACCATGTAATTTTATTAGGACCTGAAATATTCCTTTAACTATCTGTAAATATTTATATATTTCGTCTAGGAAAATGAGCAGGGTTTATATATTGTCCTCTTTTTTGTGTATCAGCACTCTTATCAATGTCCTGAAAACCTGAGTCCAAGCTAATAATAACAGCACTGCTAATTTGCACAACATTATATCATTTCAGTCTATAATTACAATATTATTGTATGGATTCCCATAGTGAACGTATACCAAACGAATATTCATTGTGAGAATTGTACTCGTAGTTTCAAAGTAACAACATTTAAGTTTGTAAGACTCTTAACGCTGATGTCTACTAGAGAGGTCGTTTTTTCTTGAGAACATCTAATATAGACAGCTATTTAACAGCTTTTATGCTCCCTTTTTGTCAAGTTAGGTTTAAGTTGGAATTATGCAGAATTAATAACTACCTAGCCATTACAATGACCTCCTATATAGGGTTTTCTATCAAAAATCTAACTTAACCTATGGACCTATTTTAGGGGGGCAGTTCAGGGTGGATGAATAAAATGTGACTACGGAGGAGGTACTCGTTCCGGTAACAGCTGACGGACTAGCTTGCGTTTACCGCCTTCAATCTGGAGAATAGTTACTGATTTCCTGGGAATTCGGCTATCGGGAGTATAGCCCATCGTTCCGGTAACCCCTTCGAACTCTCGGATTCCTGCTAGTGCATCGAGTACCTTAGCGGGATCCGGGCTTCCGGCTTCAGAAATGGCCATCATTAGCAGCCGGACTGTATCATAACCGAGGGCGGCAAAGGCATCCGGGATGTTTCCTTGATAGGCTTCGCTATAGGCTTTTCGGAAGGCAACTACCCTGGGATCGCTGTTGTCAGGTCCCAGGTAGGCATGCGTCGTGAAGAACACATTATTAATATCAGGGTGCTTCTGCCAAACATCCTCCGAGTCAAAGCCATCGCCACCAAGGATAGGAGTCGAAAACCCCGCCTTTCTTAGGAGCCTTACTAACTTTAGAGCTTCACTGGGATCCTCCGCAGAGAGGAAAATGAGGTCAGCCTCCCTGAGACTTTGAATCACCTGACTCAGATCATCGGGCTTATAACCCTTAACCGAAAGAACCTTGCCTCCAAGCTGTTTGAAGCTGGTCTGGAAATACCCTTGCAGCAGACGAGTGTATGACTTGTCGGTGTTGAATAGGATGGAAACCGTGCGGGCGCCCAAATCCCGGTATGCCCACTCGGCACCTGCCGCCGCCTGAACGTTGTCCCCAAAGCAGGAGAGAAATAGATACTTGGGAATCTGGGCAGGGAGTCGTGGGGACGTTGCTCCGGACGTCAAAAACAGCCTTTGGTTTGCTGCAGCTACAGGGGCTGCGGCAAGAACCATGTCAGTGTCGGAAAGCCCCATCATTACGGACATCGTGGGAAATCGATTGAGCATATCGACGGTTTTCTTTTCTACAACTGCAGGTTTACTCTCTCCATTCTCCAAGACCAATCTCAGCGGTCGACCCAGCACACCCCCTTCTCGGTTCGCATCCTCAATAGCCATGAGAGCCCCCCGCGAAGAGGGAACGTCCAAGTCTGCCTGTGATCCGCTCAGATTATAGATTGCACCTATCACTATGGGATTAGGTTCCTTTGGATGGTCAGCTTGAACACAGCTTAAGATCAGAAAACCCAAAGCGAACTGAAAAGTTAGAAGAAACAAGAGAAAATTTCTACACATCACATAGCATCCTCACAAAATACCTGGTGGATCGCCTCTCTGTACTGCTCACTTTTATCAATACCACATTAACTTGGAATTATAAAGAATGAATTGCTTACTTGCGATTCTTATGAACTCCTATATATAAGGGTTTCTCTCAAAAATCTCACTTATACTATGGTCCTATTGTAAGGGGCTAGGTCACAGTGAGAAAAGTACAAGTAGCAGTAGCAACATAATTCCATACCCGGCAGCTTGTTTCAGTGATATTAATTTTAAGAATTCGACTGTTCTACTTTTACATCCAATCAAAGCCATTTACCGAGTAAGCGCGAGGTCCTGTATAGTTGTCTTACCTGCGGTGACAGTAACTTCTGCTCGTGGAAATTTAGTGCGCTTTGGGTAAGTAAATACGGCTATAGTGTATTTGCCTGGCGGTATGTCTTCAATAGTGTAGGTTCCATCATCCTTTGCAACTGCAAAACAAGAGTTGGGAGTAGCAAAAACCCTTCCATCTTCAAACTTATGGATACTATCATGTAAGAAATAAAGACCTGATTCAGATAAATTAAGTGTTTTCCTCTCACCCTTTTCTAGGTGACCTAGACTTATCATATTTTCGCCATCAGGTGGAATGGCATAGGGTATGTGTGTTATTTCTTTAGTTTCAATACTGCGGATAACTAAGGAAGAACCTTTTGGCATAGCAAGAAAAGATGGTTGGAACCCAGGGAGTTTTTTTGATAATACATCCAGTGTCATTTCTCCGGTTTCAGGCGATCCATCAGAACCGCATGGAGTGCAGAGACCTTCTAGATAGACGACCGTTCTTAAACGGTACTTTCTCTTAGTTTTGACGTGAATTATTCCTTTAATACTACCACAGGGTTTCTTTTCCTTCATTAGCACTACATCTGGTGGTTTCTCCTGCCGTTCCTTTTGTTTACGTACTTCAATCTGAGCCCAAATATTAAAACCCCCTGTTTGAATAGCAGTGAGAGACCTCTCTATGAAGTAGGTACCTCCTTCTTGTGTCTCGGCCGGTGTAATATTTATAACCTGATAATTTCCTCCCTGCATATTTACTACCTCAGGAGTTTCATTCGTAAGTATAAGGGGTACTGGATTTTGTAAGCCTTCAAGCCCTGAGACCCTAACACCCAAAGTAGCGACTTCACCCTTATGTAGGGTTGTCCTATCAGCCGAAAGACTAACTTTAAGGTTGTTCATTTCACCTTTAGCAACTACATTAGCTTCTTTCACTTCAATCTCCGTAGGCCCAACCACATCCCTAGGGCTCTGAACCACAACCTTTCTAGGGGACTCTGCGAGTACCTCTACATCACTGCCCCCTACCTTCACAGCAGTGGTATCGATGTTCCCATCAAATGGTCCAGACACCTCTATGGGTCTTCCAGCTTGTCCGACACTCGGAAGCTGAAAATCATCTGATGTAGGAACAGAAGGCGTCTCTATGGCAGGTGGTTCTGGCTGGACAGGTATTTGTGTCTTGGCCACAATCTTGCCCTGGGTATCCTTGAGTACCAATGTCGTAACTCCACCAGCCAATCCCGCAGGAATAGCAACGCCCGTGAGAAATTTTGTTTTAACACTCGCCTCTTTTACTGTTTTGTCTTCAGCTTCAACTTCAACCACATAACCGTTTAACTCATCTGAGTTCCTCTCTCTTTCCTCCAAGGTCGTTCCTGCAGGTTCGGCTATAACAGTTCCGGAAATTGTGTCTCCCGCTGCCATGTCATCGGGAAAGTTCACCTTAATTTTTCCCTCCGCAGTAGTAAAAGTTGTAGTATGAAGCCCCCAATTGGTCTCAGTTGTTGAAGAAACTTTATCATTAGAAAGTGCATCTTCTGGAAAATTAGTAATGTTTACTATGAAGAAAGTCAGCACTGAAACCAAGGGAATCATAAAGGTTTGTCTCAAATTTCTCATGCTAAGACACCCCCTTCTTTAAATTTTAATACTAAAGATCCCATTAAAAACTTCAGTAATGTATAAAATCCTTTTAACCTCCTAGAAAGGAGCATACTAAAATTTAGATTTATAAATCTTGAGTTAGTAGTAAAGAGGCACAAAACGTTAATTAGCTGATTCTGGAAGTTGGAAAAAAGCCTATATATAAATGAAGTAACGGGATCTACTATCTCAATGAAAAGCAAAAAACTATGATTGAACCAACAATGAGTCATCCCATCTTAACCTTACCCCCTTAACCTTACCCCAATCTTCATTTCTATATAATATAATATTATTCTATAACTACGAATGTCAAGAAATGGTATAGGTTCACTACATATGAGACAAATAGGTGTACTGCCCACCCAAAAATACTCAAGATGCGTTTAAATTGGAATCCAAGCTTTAATCTAAAAAAGATTGAGATTTGTAAGAACGTGGATAGTAATGATTTTATCTGCCCTGCTTACTATTTATGCATCTACAAAAAATGATTACTTCATTCTTGCGAGCATTTTTCCAGTCTTAGTGTTCTGGTGATAGTAGACCCGTAGCCATTACTTGTATTTCTCTTGTGGGCATGAGGCTATAGTATAAAATTTGTTCCGCATTAGGCATACTTTTCAATAATTTGTACTACAATATTCCGTTTGCTTTGAAAGTCATCGTAGAATTGTAGTTGGGCAATAGCCTTTTGTTTATTTTGTTCGTAGAGACTCGGGTAACGGAGTTTGTCGAGCGTAAAATATGACTCCTCAAAAGCATCAGTAATATAGCGAGCAGAAAGCTCCAATGTCATAAGTTCAATCCCATCTGGTATCTTCATCTTTTCATCTGTTGTTATAAAATTTGCTGTTTGGAAATAGCCACGAATCATGTGTTCAAAAATATTTATATTAAATGTGGTCCCTTTCACGTCTCCCTCTTCAGCACTATTACACCAACTTCTTACAGCATCGCCCAAATCTATAACAATTTTGTCCTTTCCTAACGTATCAAGGTCAAGGAGAGAAATCGCTTCTTTGCCATTTTTACTAAATCGTACATTGCTTATTTTCAAATCACCATGAATAACTCTATCTGGTAATGAATATGGAGTTGCATCAATTCGTTCATATACTTTTAGAATCTTGTCTGCGAGCGGGTGAAGTGTTTTGTGTTTTTCTGATGCATTAACTGTTGAGTAACTCTACGAAGTCTATTCATTATCGCTGGCGTATTATGAAAATCAGGTATTTTATGATGGAATGCATAGTTGACATTACTTAATGCATCATGGAACTTCCCGACAAGCCCAGCTGCTTGCTCTGCCAATTTTGGGCTTATCCCTTTTTCATATGAGATGCCGGGGATGTATGTGAGCATTCGCCAGCAATCTTTCTTTTCAACAATCCCGAGTTTATTATCTTTGGTCTTTATTAACCGTGGCGTAACAAATCCATTTTTTTCAAGGTGATATGTTATTGCATCAACGTCTTTTAACAATGTTGACTTAAACATTTTATGGAGTTTTTGGAGGATATATTTTTGGCGTGTGTATCTTGTATCGGCTTTTCCCAAAGTACGAATGAGGAATGTTTCATTGATACGTCCGTTGCCATAACGGGACACTTCTTCAATCTCACCAATATCAAAATTACCCGCTATCTTAGCGATATTATTAAATTCTTCCTGGTTGCGGAGTTTACTATCCATGATTTATTCCCTTATCGAGTTTACCATCATGCAATTCCCATTCTCCTCGCTTATTTTCTCGCAGCCATACCCTCCCCAATACCTTTTACAGAAATAGGGCTTAAAATGAAATCTATTACACCATTATGATATTATATCCAAGATTCTAAATAAAAGTTATAATTACTGTGAAGTAAATTACTGAAGCTACTAAAACACCCCTAACCTACCTATATGATTAGATAATTTGAAGTGGGTGGCTGGGTGGACAAGGTTAGAACCTGTTTGATGTCTTCGAATGAGGTCATTTCCCCCTAAAATATCCAATATAGACAGCTAGTTAAGTAGGTTTTAAGGCTATTTTTGCTCTCCTTTTGGCGAGTTTGGTTTAAGTGGGATTGTGAATAGTCTAATATACCGGAACATTAATTAAGATAAGACATATGATAGAAGATAGAGCCGATTAATCTATATTTAAACTCTTCATCTTCTGTCAAAGGGAACCCGGCACCAAAGCCGAATTTAAGGTCTTTATTGTTAAAAGGTGCGACCTTAATACCCGGGTCAATATTCAATACAGATTCACCATCCTCTTCGCCATTGAGCACACTCTCGCCGTCAAATTCCAGCAATATTTCAACTATATTACCTAAGTGATAAAGCATCGAGAGGTTATAACCAAGCTCGTCCCCCTCATCCTGGTTTCCTTTCTGGTTTGCCGGGAAACCGAGAGATAAAAACCCTACTAATTCGAAGCTTTGTAGCTTATATCCGAAATCCACGAACGGCTCTATCTCGATGATATTGTCACTCCCGATGCCCTTTCTGTCATTCCCTGTCGGAAGCCCGAGTTCTATACCGCCGCCCAGTAGTACCCCATACTCCTCCAATATAAATGTCGCGAGCTTCAATCCTACTTCTATATTATTGAAGTTCTTCTCATCGGGACCGTCATCCACGTTTAAAAAGGTAAACGGTATGTCAGCCTCTATGCTTATATTCCTGGTAAACGCATATTCAAGCTCAAGAAGTAAGGTGCTCTCTTTAAACTTTGAAGAGCCTTCTCCTTCTTCACCCAGCTCTTCATCTTCAATTTCACCATCAACATCCAGAAAGAAATAGTCGAGCCTTATTTTCGTATCCGGAGACGGCGATTCCGATATTAACGGATGTGAAAAGTGAAGCCCTTTATCAAAATGTGCATGTCTTTCATCGCTTAATGCATCAAGACTTTCGCCCACGATTAGAAGCAGTAATGTAATTACCGTGAACTGCAGTAATTCACTCGGACTTAGAATTATAATGTATTATCCTCCCTTAACAAACTGACTAGGATTGAAGAAGATTATAAATATACTAGATTTGCGTTCTAACGAAAGATTCTATATAAGGATTAACTTCAGTTATGCAAAACAATTGAGTCTGAATAGGTGTACGGTATCCATGTGCAGAACGAAAGATTATATATAATAGGTTTAAATTATACTAGAGTAGACTGGCTCAATGCTATACTTCCTGCAAAACAACCCTAACCTGCCTATATTATTACATAATTAAAGGTGGGTGGTTGGGTGGACAAGGTTAGAACCTGTTGGATGTCTTCGAATGAGGTCATTTTCCCCTAATATATACAATATAGACAGCTAGTTAAGTAGGTTTTATGCTCTCCTTTTGTCAAAAATCTAACTTAACTTATGAACCTATTATAGGGGTGCAGGTCAGATGGTTAATTTGTGATATATCTGTAGAATGGTTGGATAATAATTATTTTGCTGATTCAATATTAGTCTTATTTTTATCAGTCATTAAATTCTCCATAATAAATCAATTCATTTTATCTAGTAGATTCATAACCTTGTCGGGTTCGTCCGTCTCTATCCAATCAACACCATAGCTAATCAATTTAGTTAATATTTGTTCCTGATCTGCTGATTTATTTCTTACAGCATGTGTATCCAAAGGATATAACGTGTAAGTTCCTACAATCATATTTTTTCTATGAAACTTAGAAATAGTGTCAGAATCAATTAAAGTGTGCTCTAATGCAATAACTGTAGATTTGATCAGTCCTCCAACTAGATTTGATTCAAGAAGAAAATTAGTAAATCTTATATCTAAATTTTTTAACCTTGTCCATTTCCCTAATATACCAATCATATCATCATCATATGCAAAACCTGAATGCAGATCGGGATATTCTTTTTCTAGATAATAAAGCATAAAAAAATTGAAGGACGTTGATATAATTTTATTTTCTGAACCTGTTTTTCTTACTATCCGGGCTACTTCCGTTCCTAAATGTCTCTCCGACCATTTTGGATAATAAGCTTTCAGTTCTATATCCATAAGAAGATTATCCTTGAATTCTTCCAAAACTTCTTCAAGAAGCGGGATCCTCTCTTCTCTGTCATATTTGATTATATTTCCATCTCCCATTGACCTGCCCCCCTATAATAGGTCCATAAGTTAAGTTATTTTTTAGAGATGAAACCCTATATATAGGAGGCAACTAAGATGGGCAGAAAACGTTATACCCCGGAGCAGATAATAAGGCTACTACGTCAGTCAGAAGTACTTTCTTCTGAGGGTAGGAATGTACCGGAGATATGCAGAGAGATGGGAGTAACAGTGAACACTTATTACCGCTGGAGGAAGGAATACGGAGGTATGCAGGTCAATCAGGCAAAACGGTTAAAAGAGCTTGAACGAGAGAACTCAAGACTAAAGCGTGCAGTAGCAGACCTTACACTGGATAAGCTAATACTTAAGGAAGCAGCAGAGGGAAACTTCTAAGCACCGAACGTAGACGTAGATATGTAGTGCATATACAGCAAAAGCTGGGAGTATCAGAGCGCAGAGCATGTAGAGTTCTTAACCAACCACGTTCGGTGCAGCGTCATCAATCAAACAAATCAGGGGAAGAAGAGGTATTAAGAGGGGATATAGTTCGTCTTGCCAGTACTTACGGCAGGTACGGATACAGACGTATTACAGCACTCCTAAGAGCCGAGGGCTGGATAGTGAATCCTAAGCGTGTGGAGAGGATATGGAGAGAGGAAGGACTTAAAGTACCTGCAAAACAACCAAAAAGAGCAAGGCTTTACTTAAATGACGGTTCCTGCATAAGACTACGTCCCTGTTTTAAGAACCATGTATGGAGCTATGACTTTGTTTCAGACAGGCTTCATAATGGGAAGAGGATAAGGATGTTGACTGTGATAGATGAGTATACGAGGAAGTGTCTTGCAATCCGTGTAGGGTTCTCACTCAAAGCTGACGATGTATTAGACACATTAAGCACCCTGTTTATCACAGAAGGAGTTCCTGGTTATATACGTTCAGATAACGGTAGTGAATTTACTGCAAAGGTTACAAGGGAGTGGATAGGAAGCCTTGGAGTTAAAACTGCGTATATAGAACCAGGGTCACCCTGGGAGAATGGATACACGAGAGTTTTAACGGAAAGCTTAGGGATGAACTGTTAAATGGAGAGATATTTTATAGTCTGAAAGAAGCACAGGTACTGATTGAGCAATGGAGAAGACACTACAATGAAGTAAGACCTCACAGTTCACTTGGATATAGACCACCTGCTCCAAAGTCTATAGTATCAGACAATAAAATTAAGGAGTTTGAAGGCACGTTTATTTCAACTCATTAGAGAAAATATATGAAAATTTATAACTTAAAAGGTGGACCTATTTTCGGGGGCTTGACACCATATCTATACTGGTAGATATACGGAGTTTGGATACTTCATCGAAGGTCATTTCAGAAATATTCCCTTTGATCCCCGTAAGTCTCTCAGTATTCTCATCGTGAAAGATAACACACTTGTTATCATTAGTTAGATATACATCAAATTCCACACCGTCTAGTCCCATTTCTACTGCCCTTTTAAAACCCGAAATGGTATTCTCCTGATGTAACTTTGGGACTCCCCTGTGTCCAAGAATTAGAGGTCGGGTTTTATCATTAAAAAATTTATTTTTTGACATTTATATACAAATACCTATCAAACACTTAAGTTGGTATGATGTTCGGCAAATATCTTCTTGGTTCACTCTTATTCTATTATGCTATCTTTTTGAGGCACCCTTATTCTCCTTAATTGATCCTTGATTTAATTATAACACCAATTTAATTTTGTCCTGATATTTCTTTGAAACTTAAATAGATTTAATTTTTGTAATCACTGTGAAGTAAATTACTCAAGCAGCATTTAAATGTGAAGTATGATTCCCGTAATACTCCACTTCCGCCTGAATCGGTGTATGGTATCCATGTGCTGAATTAAGGTAACCGCATCGAGTTTTTACGAGGTTAATTCTACTAGGTTCTTAATGGGGAGCAGTATACTTTTATAGAACAATCCTTTCACTACTAGGGTATCTAAGATATAGGGGGAAGTAGAGAAAATAGGTAAAATCAATCGAAGATTAATAAAATTGTTGAGAAGGTACAAAGTCAAGCAATGACCCCAATTTCCCCCTTATAATTACCCCTCTGTAATGCAAGGAACCAGAGAGTCAAGATGAAGCTCCCCAGTACCTTTTTATCAAAGAAATCTATCTGTATTTCTCTCCGTGTATAATTGCTACTGGGAGTATACCTTCAGATGCGGGGAAGTCTGGAATTGAGTTTGCACAGGTTTTGCGTATTGATTCAGCATCCTTCGCATCCCAATCGCTGAAGACTTTAGTTATCTCACCCTTGTCATTGAGCTGTAAATAACTACTAACCCAATACGCATCCGGGCTGAGTGCCGCTTTCACCTTTATAGCAAAAGGTGTAAGAGCTTCTCGTGATAATGGTGGATCTATTGGATGAATTACTAAAAATTTTGGCATTCTAATCACCTCCTTGCTGTAGTTTCAATTACTCCCATAGTAGCACCTTTCGGATACGGACGTCAATTCCGTGTATAGGTTCACTACATATGAGACAAACAGGGGGCATTTGCACCGCTCCCATAGCTTTTTGAGGTAATTTACCAGCTTAATTCTACTAGCTTCTTAATGGGGAGCAGTATAACAAAAAAGGGAGCCGAAGCTCCCCTTTTAGTTTCCAAATTTTGTTCTTACTTAGCCGCGTCGTCTTCCATTTCGCCGCCTGGCATTTCGCCTTCTGCAGTATCTTCAGCTGCCGGTGCATCGGCACCTTCTGTGTTTCCATCAGCTGCGTCTTCCATTTCGCCACCTGGAATTTCGCCGTAATCATTTTTTTCATGGTGATCAGCTAAAGCTGCCTGAGTACCGACGAATGAAGCTCCTGCAAAGGACAAACCTACAACCAACATTAACGCAAAAATAAATGTAACTACTCTCATAACAATACCTCCTGATTCTTTAAATACGGGGCTTAAAATGAAATCTATTACACCCTTATTATATTATAGCCGAGATTCTAAATAAAAGTTGTAATTACTGTGAAGTAAATTACTCAAGCAGCATTTAAATGTGAAGCATGATTTTTGTAATACTCTTCTTCCACCTGAATCGGTGTGCGGTATCCATGTGCTGAATGCAATATTAAACAAAATAGGTTGATTGTATATTAGAGTAGACTAGCCAAATACTATACTGCTGTTGCACTACAAAACACCCCTAACCTACCTATATTATTGTATAAATTGAGGTGGGTGGTTGGGTGGACAAGGTTAGAACCTGTTTGATGTCTTCGAATGAGGTCATTTTCCCCTAAATTATCCAATATAGACAGCTAGTTAAGTAGGTTTTATGCTCCCCTTTTGTCAAGCTCTGTTTAAGTTGGAATTATGAACTCAAATTATTCATTAATTTCCGACCTGACCTTTCAAAGGTCACATACCGGCAGTATGTTTATCCGACATATTGTGGTTCTACTTTATGGGAATGTTATTTTTTTCTGTGGTCTACTGGTACCAGCCTGAGTCCTCGAAATCTACGAAAACGGTTCCCGCGTTAAAACTCGTAGCTACCTTCTCCACGCCTTCTAGCACCGAGATTTTAAAAACTACAGAACCACTTTTCTGCTCAACACTCATAAGTTCAACCACCACATTTTTAGCTCCATCTTTCTTCAACACTGAAAGGGTAGCGTTTGGCGGGTCTGCTTTGAATGAATCATCTCCCTTGTCCCACATCCCAACGAAGTTCTTTAGGCTCATATGCCCCGCCACTCTTGCCGGACGGTCTGAGAAATAGATAACATTCGGTACTCCGTTTAACGTTAAAGTATCCCCATCTAACGAACCCGACGTCCCGCTTATAACAAATAGATAACGCGTGTTCTTAGAATCGTCTATTACATGCTCGGCAAATACAAAGCCGGTAACCAGCGTTAACATCAAGGTAAATATTCCTACTATAGTTGCATGTCTCATAACCATCTCCTTCAAATATATCTTGTATTCACTTCTTTAAATATTATAGCCAAGATTCTAGATAAAAGTTGTAATTAAGCTTGGTTTAAGTTGGAATTATGAGTATTTAAACTTAACAAAAAAGGGAGCCGAAGCTCCCTTGATTTATGACCAATTTTGTCAGTATTTTTTAAGCTGTTGCTTTCTTGTAGGACTTTCACCTATAACTCTGAAAGATAATTTCGCTTGAAAACTTACTTCTTGTTTACATTCTGAAATGCTTGCTTGCATCTAGAACTAACCTTATCTTTATTTTTTTCAAGACAATCCAGTAAACGCCCCTCGCCGGGCTTTATATCCGCACAGTAATTTACGAGGTCCTCTTCACATTCGTTTACCAAATATGTTAGTGTCGCTATGAAATGCTCAAGTTGTGCCGAAGCCTCATAAAGAGCGAATTCACATCCGGCAGAAAGTTTGTCTGAACGTGCATAAAGACAAGCTAGAATCCTACCTTCACCAGGCGTTACATCTTTGCAATAAGATTCGAGTTCCGTTTTGCATCCTTTTGCAACAGTTTCTACTGGTCCATCCTGTGCCGATGAAATTTCTCCTACAAACGGAATACAGAACATCACTATAACAAAGAATACTTTTTTCATTACTATTCTCCTTTCTTATGATTTTGAATATTAGCTTACTAACTTTACGTTTAGCTAGGTGGGGATTATATAATAGAAAAAGTAGAATTTCAATAACGTGTATAGGTTCACTACATATGAGACAAATAGGTGAATTGCCCCTATCCAAAATAGTCAAGCAGCGTTTAACTGATGCTGCAGCTCTGATTCTTGTGATACTCCAGCTTCCGCCTGAATCGGGGTACGCTATACATGTGCAGAACGAAATACTAAATAAATAGGTTGAAATTATATAGACTAGACTAACTGAATGCTATACTGCCGTGCACTATAAAACACTCCTAACCTGCCTATATTGTTACATAATTGAAGTGGGTGGCTGGGTGGACAAGGTTAGAACCTGTTTGATGTCTTCGAGATGAGGTCGTGTCCCCTGAAATATCCAATATAGACAGCTAGTTAAGTAGGTTTTATGCTCCCCTTTTGTCAAGCTCGGTTTAAGTTGGAATTTCGATTTATTTGAGTTTCTATGATACCCAACGCATGTACGCGTATGGCCATGCTCTGTCGGGGGGTTGTTAATATGATTTTTAAGCAATCTTAACCTGTTACTATCACAATCTTTGAAATTTAAATTAGCTTTAAATGCACTCTCTCTTCAAGCCTGAAAGTAGCTTATTACTTGCGGGTCATTTATAGTGTTCATAATTCAATTCTTTTGGGGGGATATTATGAAAAACAAATTTATCATTCCTTTTATACTAGGTATTGCAGTTGCAGTAATGCTAATAGTTGCAATACCCAAGTTATACGATACAAAGGTTGAAGCAAAAACATCCAATAGCAAATCAAATTGGTCCCCTACAAAGCCCTACCCGGAGCATGAGGTATATTTCCCTGGTACCGAGGAACTAGCTCCGGACGAGATGCGTGTGATAGCATGCGGGTCGGGTATGCCGATGCCTAGGCTAAAGCAGGCGGCAGCTTGCTTCCTAATTGAGTTAGGCAACGGTGAGAAATTTATCTTCGACTTGGGAACAGGCTCGTTTACCACTCTCTACGCACTCGGTATGCCTTTGGACT
>PVMK01113834.1_pt1 | contig 22263 bp, 22 predicted proteins | sample 1853481 | NCBI WGS metagenome assembly PVMK01 (sample SAMN08533507, study PRJNA380276) | Marine sediment metagenome, whole genome shotgun sequencing project.
TCTCCCAGGTAGACAAGATAGCGCCGAACCGGGCGGTTCAAGCGGTCGCTGAATTGTCCCAAATTGTGCAAATCTCGGGGTGCCGGTCTCAGGGTCGATTTGATTTCAATAGCATATACCGTATTGTCCGCTTCAAAGACCAGATCGATTTCGTTTCCACCGGCACTTTTGTAATAATAGAACTGATCTGCCATGATCATACCGAGTTTTCTGCGTTTTTCAAACTCCGCCAGAACGAAATTCTCAAGAAGTTGTCCGGCGCTGACCCCGGCATTTAGGCTGTGGATAATACCGTTGTCGGCAAAATACGTTTTTGCAGCCTTGATATAGCGTTTCGCAGGGCCGTACTGGTAACCGTAGAGTTTAAAAGTCAGCTGAGCTTGCTGCAGCGCGTTAAGATATTTTTTGGTGGTGGGGTGACTGATACCGGCCTCCCGTGCAAAATTGGACACTTCCAGATGCGAACCCAGAGATCGGGCCAGATGCTGCAATACCGCCGAAAGACCGTCCAGGTTCTCGATGTTGGACAGCTGCATCAGATCCCGGGTGAAATACGTATTGCGGTAATTTACCAGCACTTCATGTTTGTCGCCATCTTTTTCCTGGATAAGCACTTCCGGAAATTGGCCATAGATCATGGATCCCGCATGGCTGCGGTTGGCCTCTTTGATTTGAGGCGGGGAAGCTTGATCATTCAGAATGGAATGAGTGGGAGCTCCCAATTCTTCACCCCAGCAGGCGGTGGGCAGCGATACAATGTCTATTCGCCCGGCCAGGGAATCGGCCGCAGCGTCCAATAGACCGAGTGTGCTCGAACCGGTCATTAAAAACCGGGCCTTTTCGTTGTCCACGGCATATTTTACGGCCACCGTGAGCATCGGCAGGCGTTGAATTTCATCGATGATTGCCTTTTTGCCGAAATAGCTGATTAAGCCCTTTGGATCTCGCTTGGCCCAATCAAGATAATCCAGGTCGTCCAGCGTGGCGTATGGCCATTCCGGGTAGCGATGCTTCAGCAGCGTGGTTTTACCGGAGCGACGTGAGCCGATAATCAGAACACTTCTGTGGGAGGGTATTTCGAGCCATCGTTCAAACATAGTTTGAATTTATCATGGATATCTTTAAAGTCAAGTTTAAAAATTAACAGGACTCTAGGTTCGGACCAAGCTAAGTATCTAATCGTTAATATGAGGCACTTCCGACATTCCAGGTGCATATTCCGCTCGATTCCGGCCACCGATTCCGTATGATTTTTTTATTAACCGCACCCGCCCGCCTCGCCTTGCTCGCATGGCGGGCGTGGGACTCACACAGTAAGGCACCACAGAAAAAGGGGTCAGATCTTTAGAATTGACAAATTAACCGGAATTTGCCATTAAAGCCATATGGCAAGACCTTTAAGGATCGAGTTGGCCGGCGGTTATTACCATGTGATGAACCGGGGTAATAACCGGCAGGATATCTTTTTGACCGATAAAGATCGCAAAGCCTTCTTGGAAGCGTTGGCTGACAGCTGCGAAATTTATGATGTCAAACTGATTGCTTATGTTTTGATGTCTAACCATTTTCATTTGCTGGTGCACACCGCCAGGGCCAATCTCAGCGAATTTATGCGGCATTTTCTGGTCAGCTACACGGTGCGCTTCAATCGTCGCAATCGTCGATCGGGTCATGTGTTTCAGGGCCGTTTTAAATCTTTGCTGGTTGAAGCTGATGAATATCTTTTACCCCTGAGCCGCTATATCCACTTAAATCCCATCCGTACATACCAGTTTAAAAATGCTGACTTACGCACCAAAGCCGAAAATCTCAAAAAGTATCCCTGGAGCAGTTTTACGGGGTATTGTTATCTGAGGAAAAGAAACCAGAGCTTTGATTACAGCTGGTTGCTGAACACCTATTTTGGCCAGGATAACTCACAGGGGCGACGTCAATATCGTGAATATGTTTTGAAAGGAATTTACGGAGAAATTGAAAACCCGTTTGAAGATGTATTGCACCAATCGATTCTTGGAACACAAGACTTTGTCGAAAGGATAAGAGAAAAGATTCCTCGCAAAGGATCCAGAGAGGTCCCGGCCTTAAGAGGCATACAGCGAAACCTTTCTGCGGATCAGGTTGTCGACACAGTTTCCAAATTTTGCGGTGTTGAGCCAGAAGAGATGTTAAACCGAAAGACAAAGTCTAAGCACTTGCGGCAGATGACCATGGAACTGTGTTACCGGCACAGTAATCTTAGACAAAAGCAAATCGGTAAAATGTTTGGTGTGGACTACAGCATGGTTAGTGTGAACCGTTCACGGCTGAAGAACAAGTTGGAATCCAACCACAAGCTGAAAAAACAGTTTGATCAAATTCGGGAGAAAATAATAAATTTGTCAACCTTCTGAATGTGTGCAAGCGTCGTGAAAGCATAGAGCTCCATGTGTGTCGTTAATTAACGGGCGGTTGCTCAAACCCCGCGGATTAAAATAGTTAAATCGTCGATTCGTTAAATATTGTAAAATGGCCTGAATTCTCTGACTACTTGACCATTTGACCAATTAAACATTCAACTAAACTCAGAGCCCCCATCGCCCGGAACCGACTGGAAGACATCCACAAAATCCTTGTCCTTTGAGCGCTGTCGCAAGCTATCTTGAGATGAACAGGCTTGTCTTGCTTGATATTTCGTGATATTAAATATTTAATGATATCAAAAAATTACTTACCTGGAAACGTCGTTAATTGGGTTTTCCAAACCGGGTGCTTCGCACCCGGTTTCACCCGCAACGATGGGGGCACTTCGCGCCCCTGTCTTTTCCCGCCTATGGCGGAAAAATACAAGCCACCCGCTGTGCGGGTGGTCGTTGACTCACACCTATGTCTGAAAAAAAATTAGATATACCTGAGATTAAATCATATTGGATCAGTGAAGCAGAAGAAGCACTTACTGTTGCTGAGCATTTGTTTGAAAAAAAAGATTACTCTTATGCGCTCTTTTTCGGCCATCTCGCTATAGAAAAAATAATAAAAGCACTTTATGTTGATCATAAAAAGGAGCATGCTCCACCGATACATAATTTGCAACGACTGGCCAGGCTGGCGGAAGTGTCTTTGGATGAGGAAAAAAATGAAACACTGCTTGTGATATCAACTTTTAACATAGAAGCCAGATATCCTGATTTAAAAAGATCCTTCCGGAAAAAATGTACAAAAGAATATACGCGTCATCAAATGCAAGTGATTAAGGAGACGTTTCAATGGTTGAAAGGAATGCTGACGTAGAAAAAATATTAAAGCATTTTTTAGACGAAGTACAACAAAAGTATCACATTGTCGGCGCCTATCTTTACGGTTCTTTCGCTAGAGGGACATCAAATAAATGGAGCGACATTGATGTGGCAATTATTTCACCTGATTTTTCGGATGACCTCTTCGAAGAAAGATTGAATCTCATGAAGCTAGCAGCATCTATTGATGATCGTATAGAACCGAAACCCTTTAAAAAGGAATTGTTTGATCCTAATGACCCATTAGTTGATGAGATTCAAAAAAACGGAATTCAGCTTCTATGACGCCTTTAGAACACGCGACGGAAGGGGGGGGAAGGGGGCTGGAAGGGGGGTCGGGCCACGGTAAATGGTTGATAATTTAGAAAAAGAGCTAAAAATGAGGTCGATTATTAGGCTTAGCGACACCATTTTAAGAGTAAAATGGGCGATTTAACCCCCATATTTATAGAATCGGCCGATCATGTCGCTAATATGCTGCATCTCCTACATTCCAGGGTAAAATGGGGACGTACTTAACTTATAAACTTAAATTAACCCATGTCAATTAAAGGGATAGGGCTCTTTTGCCAGCCCATGGCTAAAAACGACGAGTCATGGTCCCAGGAGGACAGCTCATGGCGGAAACAGGCACCTCATGGGAAAGTGGGCGTTGTTGACTAAGCCTACTTACAAATTGAATCGAGCAGCACACGGCGCATTGCTTCAGGTGTCAGGAAGAAGGACAAAAGGGGATTAAAATTGCTGTGAGGACGATTTTGTCTTTCGATTATTTAGCTTTATGAAGTTTTGGATATCGACCTTTCAGCCCATTGAATTACTTTTTCTGCCAGTTCTACAGCCTCTTTTCCGGACTTGCTCAGGCGGCATAAACTTCTTTCCCCTCTTGCAGAACGGTTCGATAAATCAGACCAATGTTGTTTTTATGCCGCTTGAGATCATTTGGGGTGGCCACCAAAATGTCAACCGGAATTCCAGTTTCCCCCAGATGCTTATACAGGTATCTGGCGGTCTCGCGCCGGTGTACGCCTTCCGGCATGACAACTAAAAGATCAACGTCGCTGTCTGGTGTTGTGTTGTCACGGGCGGCTGATCCGAACAGAATTATTTTTAACGGCTGAACAGCTTCGACAACGCTTTTTACTAATTGATCTATATCTTTTTGATTGCGGTCCATTTTTGTCGCTGGAATTTGAACGGTTCTAAAAATTGTTTAGTCTATAATAGCGAAAAAGCATAAAATGGTCAATATTGCTGGGAAATTTAGAGGTTGTTGACTGAGTTAACTTGATATATTTGAAACCGCCCGATCATATCGCTAATATGATGCATTTCCGACACTCCAGGTATCAATCGGTAAATTAAAGTGTTTAATGGTGGTATGAAAGGGGTCAAGTCTGCTCTTGACTCTTGGGAGGGCCAGAAGCTCGTGTAAAAAAAGGGACGGGTTGTTTTATTGCGTCACTATACAAAAAGGGATCAAGTCTACATTCTTGACAGATTAAGCCGGAAAACGATCAGTCTTCGCTCAGGCGAGCTTCGCCGGACAGGCACTTCAGAGCCTCTGGAGGACCAGTCTTCGCTCTGACGAGCTACGCCTCGGCAGGCGGTTCAAGCCGGAAAACGACATGTCGCTTTTAAGTGTCCCCAGTGGAATCCTCCTATTGGAGGGCAGCAGAGCTGCATTCCACGGGGCAGGCAGGTTTAAGTTTCGGGCAAATAGCTCCCCGGTTAAATTCGCTTCGCTCGTTTTCTGCAAAGAATTTAACTGAGAGAAAAAAATGGACGTCTATGATTTTATACCGCTTTCCATAATAATGTTCCGAAATACGGAAGTGCGGCATAAGTGGTTGTAGAAAAAAACGTTTAAATACCGGAACGTTTTTTTGACAACCACTATAAAGGGTTGACGACCAAAACCACAATGGGTATACTATATTTGAATAAAAGGTATACCAATTTTGGAGGTTATGCAAATGTCCAAAGTAACGGCAAAATATCAAATCACTTTACCGGTAAAAGTTAGAAAAGAGCTGGGGATCGTCCCCGGAACAGAGGTGGATATCATTAAAAAGGGAACCAAATACGTGTTAGCTTTCGACCCAATTAAAGAGCTTAAAAATAAGTGGCGAGGAAAATTCAAAGACGATTCCACAACCATGGAATACCTTGACGAAATCAGAGGGCCGGCAAATTGAGAGTTTGCGTCGATACGACAATTTTTCTCGACATCCTGAAGGATGAATTTAGAGATTTCCAGGATAAATTATATGAAGCCTTAGTCAGCAAAGAAGAGCTGGTTTCTCCGTCTGTGGTCTATGGCGAATTGTTGCCCCAATTTAAAGGCAGCACTAAACAAATTGATGAGTTTTTAAACGAACATCAAGTTAAAATTGAATCTCTTGATATTGTTGCAGTCACCGCAGCCGCAAAAAGCTGGATGAAATATTTGACAAGAAAAGGTAGAGTAAAATGCCCCAATTGTGGCCACAAAATGGTTTATAAGGCGCATTTTCTTTCCGATTTTTTTATTGGCGGCTTTGCCTCCGCGAAATGTGATGCGATCCTAACCAGGGATCGTGGAATATATAAAAAGTATTTTCCAAGCCTTGTCGGATATGAGAACTGTTTGGTTCAAAGTTATCGTCGAGGTTGAACAAGCGGCAATGAAACGATGGTGAAAGTTTGATGTTTTTATGAAATAGCAGCAACTGCTTTATTTTCCCGGTTTTTAATTCATGTTGAACATTGGAAAGAAATATAAACCGCTCATAGTTCATAGTAAGGCACCGCAGGTGCCAGCTCATGGCTTGTAGCTGGTAGCTCACAGTAGTAGGCTGGGATGCTTGGAAGCTATAAAGCTATGAGGCTGGCCCCGGTTAAATCCGCTGCGCTCGTTTTCTCTGAAAAATTTAACGGGGCAGGCATAGCTTGTAGCTCATAGGCTAGAGCTCATAGGTGATAGCTCACAGTAGTAGGCCGGGATGCTTGGAAGCTATGAGGCTGGAAAGCTAAAAATATTAATTAGCCACGGACTCACACGGACTTACACAGACTAGGTTAAAAGATAATTAGCCACGGACCCACACAGATAGGAAAAACTAAATTTAACAATAAATAAAATCTGTGAAAATCTGCGAAAATCTGCGTCCTATAAAGGGAAGCTTTGAGGCTGGAAAGTCAGGAAGCTGGAAAGCCGGGTTGCGCTTGAAATAGGTAATTTGGCTTGCGGCGGAAATGGGAGGTTTTGTGCAGGCAAAATTTTTCAAGTGTTACAACATTTCGAATGATTTGCATGGAGTAAAAGAACCTTCAGTCACGAGTTCGTGAAAGGATGCCATGAGTCCCGATAGTTCTGAAAAGTACCGTATTTTCGATGAACTCGAAAGTGAAGCGATAATTTTTTGTTGCAGATCCTTCCCAACGATGTTTGGTCCCCTGGATGCGTTTCACTCTGAGAGAGGGATGGGCGGTATCGTTTAAAAACAGCGTCAGTTTTTGATCAAAAGCTTTTTGAATTTCTTTGGGCAGGGCATTGTATTCTTTCTTAAATCGTTTGCTGAATCTATAGCTTTCTATTCTTTTAGCCATTTAAGACCTTCTTCAGCTGTGTGAAATTCGGGTGAAAGCTCATTTTTTTCAATTTCCTTATCGACATCGGCCTCTATCTGTTGCCATTCCCTGGTCCAGTACCAGCCCTGGGTAGGATCAATGAGCTTCCTGGGCTTTAAGACAATTTGGTCCTGTTCGATTTCCACTTCAACGTAGTCACCTTTGTCAATATTGAGCGCGTCCATGACTTTTTTGGGAATCCGGATCTGACCCTGCGGACTTATTTTCATGACTGTAGACATGGTAATCTCCTTAAACAAATAAACTATTAAACAAAATTTAATTCATGAAGCAACAAAAATCAAGCTAAAATTTTTGGGTTTACCGGCTAAAAGCCAATCCGCAGATTAGGCTGATTACAACCATAAATAAAAACGGTCTGCAGATTACCCCGGTGGGATCCCCACTAAGTGGCGGGTCCTGCTCCGCAACCCCGATGGAATTGTCTTCAAATTCCATCGGGTAAAAATTTAATTGGGCATGCTGGACAAGGAAGCTATAAAGCTGGGAGGCAAATAAGCTGGGAAGCCAGGAAGCTGGGAGGCTATAAAGCTTGAAGGCCAGGAGGCAGGGAGGCTGTAAAGCTGCGAAGTAAAAATTTGGGACACAGATCAACGCAGATGTACACAGATCAAAAAAGTTAAATTAACAAAATAAAAAAATCTGTGTTTATCTGAGAAAATCTGCGTCCTAAAAAATGCGCATAGCTCCCCGGTTAAATCCGCTGCACTGATCTCTGACGAGATATTTAACAGGGTAAACATAGCTGATAGTTCATAGCTCGTAGCTCAAAAACAAGCTATGAAGCTGGGAAGCTATGAGGCCAGAAAGCCGAAAAATTGGGGACGAGGGTGAAAGTTTGATGTTTATTTTGAAATTTTGGCAGCTGCTTTAGTTTTCCAGTTTTAATTCATCTGAACAAAGGATAAAGGTTAAAGGATCCTTTAAAGTTTTATTGGTTTGATTAGTTTAAATTGGTTTAATTAGGAGAGGCGAAAGGTAACGGAAAAAAATGGCCTCTGACAGCTCCCCGGTTTAATCTCACCTTCGGTGAGTACCGTATAACGGGTCCCAGTGAAATGGACTTCGTCCCAGTTAAATAACTAAAGGCGTTAAGCGTCCCTCCTTCGCCTTCAAGGCTTCCTCCTTTGTTAATTCAGCCGTCGTAGCCACGTTTACTATCCAGCCTTCGTAGCCAAAACTACTTCGGCGGAGTAGGCTGGCGAAGTGGGCAACTACGGAGGACAGGTCCACTTACGCTGAAGCTACGGAGGACAGGCCGGCGGGAAAGCAGGCTTCGGGCCTTCGCCCACGTATAGCGGCTGCGACCCCGCAGGCAGGCATTAGGCATCAGGTCTCCGCTGTAAGCAGTATGAGCGCAATTCTGTTGACAAAGTGTGTCACTAGTGTTACATTTAAAAAAATCGTTTAGAAAGGAGTGAGTAGCCATGCCCTCGAAAAATCCACGTATCAATGTGGTGCTTGATGATAATCTGTACAAAAATATCCAATTTCTGGCTGAAACCGATGGCGTTTCCCTGTCTGCGAAGGTGAAAGATCTGATTAAAGAGGCACTGGAAGTTCAAGAGGACCTCTATTTGGCCGCTTTTGCGGAAGAAAGGGAAAAAACATGGGATAAATCCACAACCCGCACCCATGATGAGGTCTGGTCATAAACCCAGCGCGGCAGGGTCATATCAAAAATAGTCGTGCAGGTATATGCCCGTTTATAACCTGAATCTTGCATGAAAATTAATGAGCATATGAAAGCCTCCGACTCGTGCAAAATTAAGGTGTAAGGATCGGAAAAAATTGGCATATAATTTAATTTATCATGCTGACATTGAAAAGATAGATCTAGGCAGGATTGATGCGAAGAATAAATCCATGATCAAAAGGGCCATCGAAGAACGACTAACAACGAAACCAGAAGTCTACGGGAAACCACTGCAAAGAACCCTCAAAGGATACTGGAAACTGAGGGTTGGAGAATACCGAGTCGTTTTCAAGCTTTGTGGAAATGAGCTGCGAATTTTTGGAATTATTCACCGCAAAAGGGTGTATCGGGATATTGGAAAAAGAATATAATTGGGCAAACAGTTATGGAGAAGGGTAGAAGGGCACGTCCGCGACATTTGGACAATAAATATTGTGAAGACCAACCTTTTTAATTCTCTCCTCATACTTCTATAATCGGCCGGTCCTATCGCCATTACGATGCATTTCCGACATTCCAGGTATCAATTGGCAGATTAAAGTATTCAATGGTAGTATTCAGCCGGATCCAATATCTTCTGTCTTTGATCGTTTCCAATATCAGAACAACTCCCGGTTTCTTTTTGGTTTGCATTGAATAATACGCGCTTTGTCCTATAGCCTCGGTCCAGCCATTACCTAAATCTTGTATGAAAATTAATGAGAAGCTAGTTCTAGAGTTTAAGTCGGATGATAATCTATTTATCTCATCAATTTTCACCCAAAGGGCGAGTCGGAGGCTCCCATATGCTGCGTTACCTGCCCGCCATCGCGAGCCGCCACGTCCGCCATCGGCTGCGCCTCAGGCAATGCCGGGCGGGCTCAGGCGAGGCGGGCGGGTTAAGGGCTCGAAGTAGCAGAAGTACGTCATCACCCTTAAATGTCTTGCATATGGAAGCCTCCAACTCGTACAAAATTCAGGTACTACCAAAATCAAATTCAATCGCATGGGTATCCGTCAGGCAATCGCAACGGGTACCGTCCGGTAAAGCTACTTCAACCTGACCTCTATGCGCTTCGCACCACTTCTCCTGATACCATTTTTCGGGATGCTTTCGTTTAGCAAATAACAGCAATGGAAACAGGAATATTGTAATGAATATTAAATCTAAACTGAGCGTTTTAAATTTTAAAAAGGGATAATTTTGCACTTTTTCAATGGATTCTTTCTATTTATTTTTAAAATTTGAAACCCTTTGGTCTTCGCTGTTAGCTTCCGACTTCGCTCTTTGAGCTATGACGGGACAAGTCGACCCAACACGTCGGGATTGCCGATCTTACCGCATCTGCTGCGTCAGATGCCGTCCCACATAGGCGACTATAGCGGAACGATATCTTCCTTGTATATACGGCAACCTCGACAATCGCTCGAATTAGGTTACAGCTATCTTCTTCATTGTTCCCGATTCTTGTTATTTTTCGAACTAATCAGCCTGTTCAGTGGATTTGAGTTAAAAAGAGTTTAGCTTAGTTAAACCAAGTTTAGCAAATTTAAAATATGTGTCAATAAAAAAGTTGAACTCAGTTAAACTTTATTTTATTAAAGGAGTATGGCTAAGATTATGATTGGAATAAAAGTGGACCCCGAGTTTAAAGAGATCCTCAAGGAGGCTGCTAAGGATGAAAACCGCAGTCTTTCTAACTTCATTAAACATTGCCTTTTAACTTATCTTAAAGGAAAAAAGGACATTGATTACAAAGAGGAGTAATGAATAGAAAAAGAATAGGGGACTGGTATTTTAGGCTTCAGGCGTTGGGCGTCGGCCTAATAGCTCATAGGCTGGAGCCTATAGCTCCCCGGTTAAATCCACTTCGCTGATCTCTGACGAGATATTTAACGGGGCATGCATAGCTGATAGGTCATAGTTCATACTAAATGGTTCATAACAAAAAAGCCGGGTTGCTTTGTAAATGGCAACGCGGCTTTTTTGTTATTTTTGTCGAATCATTTTTGTTATCGAGAAAACACCATATACCCGACCACTTCGGTACCATGCTTTATTTCATTGTCTTTGGACTGCTCTTCGTCAATTTGGACTTCAACAGCATAGGCATCTTTATTCTGCCAGCGGACGTTGGCAGTGTTCATGCCATCACCGGTCTGCATATCAGCTATAAACATCGGGGTGTTCATAAAGTTCTGCTCAAACTGGATGGTATAAAAGTTATGCTTAACCGAATCGCTAGTTTTATTGATTTCAAAAGTCAGACTATCAATAGCTCCCACTGAAGGCTCCCACGCAATGTAGCCGATTGTTTCAGTCGCATGCTTTTTGGTATTGCGTTCCTGCTCCTGCAGACGAAAATTAAAGCCCTGCGTGTCGATATTGCGAATTCTTCCGATAACCGCATCAGCCTCATTAATGCTTAAAATAGATGTTATCACCACCGGTATTTCTTGAAAGCTCTGGCTAAAGCTTACCGGTTCAAAGCCCTTTGTTTTGTTCGATTCAAACCTTCCTGCTTCCACTTTTGTTTCATCTGCTAAAGTGTAGCTGCCGAGTTCCATAACCAGGTAGCTTACAGCCTCCAATTTATGCCAGCCATCCAGATAGTCCCATTCCTGCACCCTAATCTCAAAGCCATCTCCATCCACATTTCGGATACGGATTACAGCTGGATCTCCGCCATTCAGGCTCATGGGTTTAGCTATCACTACCGGGTCAGTAAAAGATTTATTGAATTCAACATATTGCCAGTTGTGATCTATCTGAAGTTTACCGATCTCAAGAGTTGGAGCCGGAAGAGGGAGGATCGGCGTGGGCGGAGGGGTAGAACTGCCGTCAGGATAGCCGTCGTTATCGGAATCCGGATCCAGAAGGTTAATGAGCCCATCCTTGTCAAAGTCTGCATTCCAATCATTTCCCCATAAAGTAATTTCAGCACCGTCGTTAATACCGTCACTATCAGTGTCTATTTTGTTAGGATCGGTTCCATAAATGCTGGTCTCATCTTTATCTGGAATTCCGTCACCATCTGTGTCAGCAACAGGTACCGTATATGCTAACTCTATGGAGTAATCGCTATCTAATAAACCGCTATTATAGGCTGTAGCTGCAAAATAATAGGTTTTCCCTTCATCAAGACCGGAAACCGTACAGCTCGTATAATTTCCGACATCAACGCTGTAATCGTAGCTGCCGCTGGTAGATCCGTAATGCATTTTGTATCCGGCGATGTCGGGCTCGGGGTTTTGGTTCCAGGCCAACGTTACAGTCGCCGCTGATGCGGCAGGTAACGGCATAGCGCATAGCGCAAGGAGCAGAGGGATTAAAAGAAAAAATAAGCGATGAGTGCTGAGGACCCCGGTGGAATCCCCGCATAATAGCGGGTCTGCTTCGCAGAATTCCACTGGGCAGGCTGAGGACTGAGCCCTTTCAGTGGCGTATTGAATCCTATATCCAGGATTTAGAATCCTATATTCAGGATTTACCTGAGGCCTGGCGCCTGAAGCCTGGAGCCATTTCGCGAAAAGTAATGATTGACGAGAACTATACCAAAAACACTTATGGATTATTTGAATAACAATGACTAACAAATACAAAACAGCACCTCCGTTGGTTGCATCTTTTTAGAAAATGCCAAGCGAGATGCAGCCATGGGGGGTGCTGCCTTCGCCCGGCAGCCCTGCTGCCTTTCCTTCCTCCAGGATTAAGGCCAGTGGCTTTGCGTCCCACCCTTTCGAGTGGTTTGCCTTTTCGAGCTTACTCTATCCGCAGATTACGCAGATTACACAGATTAAAACTAGGTAAAAGACTTTAAAAATATAATCCACAGATTAACGCTAACATTTTTTCATTGGCCACAGACCCACACGGACTCACACTAACCTTTTCCTCTGCCGACAATGGCAGAGGAAAAACTGTCAATCGCTTCGCGATAATTCCTATATGTAAGGTAAATTATCGCCATTGAATCAATTAGCAGCCTTCTCGATCGTTAGTGGTTTTCTTAGTTTATGTTTGCTTTTGTCCGTATGTGTCCATGGTTAATTATTTTTTTATCTAGTCTGTGTAAGTCCGTGTGAGTCCGTGGCTAATTATCTTTTAACCTAGTCTGTGTATGTTTGTGTGGGTTCGTGGCTAATTATCTTTTAACCTAGTCTGTGTAAGTCCTTGTGTGTCCGTGGCTAATTTTTGATTTATCCGCAGATTCCGCAGATTAACGCAGATTATTTACGGTAAAAAAAATATCTGTGGTTGGTGGTGTGGCCGCCGTAGGGGCGGGGCTGCGGTAAACTGCTCAACCGCCGTTACTAAGAGCAAGATAGGTGCCATCTAAAAAGTTTGGCGCGTTTTTTTATTTCTCGGTAAAAATAGAAATCAAGAAAGTCCTTAAATCCATTGATACCATGTGTTTACGGAGAATTAACTGTTCGTTGACTGGCGGGATTGGCAGGTATGCATATTTTAGATGGGGCGTTTCGAATTTTGAAATGTTAAGTTATGTGCACACCGGTTTATAGTAAGGTATACAAGTTAGCTCATAGCTCGTAGCTGATAGCAAGAAGATGGGAGGCAAAGATTGAATGGACTTAAAGGTACTTGGCGAGGTTAAGCAAATGGGGAGGGATTTGAATGAGTGAATGGGATTTAGGGATAGGCTCACACAGAGACGCAGAGGTCGCAGAGAGTAAGATTATCTTTTTTGTTTTAGCGCTTGGCGTCTGCCCGCGGCACCTGCCCACCCTAAAGCTGCATTAATTATCAATCCGCTTAAGCCTGATGCCGAAACCTGATTATTTAAACTAATCCAACTAATTTAACCAATCCAAACCCATAAACCTTCTTTTATCCAGGGCCGTGCCCTGTGCCGGTGGATTTTACCTGTAAGGGATTTCGACAAAATCATGCTTTTTCGGATTGAAATCTTTCGTATTTCGGGTCACCAGCTTTATTTTATTGTCTATGCTTATCGCCGCCTGGAAAGCATCGGGCAGTTTCCAGCCGTGTTCTCTTCTCAGTTTAGCCGATAGATCCGCAATAGTTTTATCAACGATTAAGAGGCGGTATTGATCAAGAAGTGGTTTTACAAAAATCTCCGCCTTTTCATCCAATCCCGCAAGGATTTCAGCGCGCGTAATAACAGAAATGGCGGTGTCCTCCGGATTCAGGCCATCTATATATTTTGTTGCCTTATCTATTCCGTTCAAATGGTCGATTAATATAACCGAATCAATCAATCGTTCAAGCATTACGAATGCCACTCCGAACGTATCATTTCCTGATACTGTAACCCATCGGCTTTCTTCCATACCCCTCGGGTATTTTGAACCAGGATATGATAGGTGTTTTCCTTTTCAGATTCTTTCAAGCATTGGATCCCCTGACGAATTGCTTTGGCCACAGATACCTTGTGGGCCTTGCTATAGCTTTCCAGCCAGAGCTTATCATCTTCTGGAAGGGTAACAATTGTTCTTTTGCTGCCCATAAAATCCCCCTTTATTTAATATGATATATAAGGATGTATATCACTTTTATAGCCGCTATGCAAACAATTTCAGGTCCTATATCCGAACCTCCCGACGACCACTGCCAATAGACTTTCAATTATCGGAAGGCTCTTAGTTACTCGGATGCGGGTCGGACAAGGTAACTAATTAATAATTTGTAAAAAGAGCTAAAAAGAAGGTTTCTTTTTGGAAGAAGGGGACGTCCGTGACATATGGACATTTGATTAAGGAGGGGCCCATGGCGAACGGTTCACGGCCCAAGGCGTCAGGCGCAAGGTGCAAATGTCTCTGCCGGCTCCCCGGTTAAATCTCATCTTCGATGGGGTTGCAAAGCAACCCCGATGAAATAGGCTGCGCATTTCATTGGGCAAGCATTCAACAGGGCAGGTAAGCCGGAAAACGATACGTCTTCGCTAAAGTAAAGCTGGGAACGATGGTGAAACTTTGATCTTAAGCCGGGGCCGAAAGAGCAGGTTATCATTATATCGCCTTATACCTTGTACCGTAAACCATATACCATTATTTATTTGTTTACTGTTTGTCACGCTGCTTAAGAATGTAATTCAAGTAATTTTCCCGGTGGATCACTTCGAAACCGGCACCGGGATAGTATTTATGCCAGTCTTTTGGAGCGCTTGCACGGCTATCTTTCCATTTGATTTCGTAACCGAACAATTTTCCGGCGTGCTCCTCGACTAAATCAATTTCCTTCCTATCATATGTCCTCCAGAAATAGAATCTGGATGACAGGCGCTGATACTCCCGGTGCTTTTGGATTTCGGAAATAATATAATTTTCCCAGATTTTACCTGTATCATTGCGTAAATTGAGCGGGTTAAACATACCCACTACCGCGTTGCGAATCCCAACATCGTAGAAGAAATATCGATTACTCTTGGTGATTTCTTTGCGCAGGTTGCGGCTGAATCCAGGCAATCGAAAAATGACAAAGACTTTTTCCAGTAAGTCGAGATATCGTTCGACGGTGTTCTTACTCATTGCGAGCTGTCTTCCGATTTCGGAAAGTGAAACATCGTTTCCGATTTGAAATGCAAGCAACTGAAGTAAACGAACCAGCTTGTCGGAATATCTGATCCCTTCGAGGGCGAGAATATCCTTAAACAAGTAGGAAGCGATCAGCTCACGCAGATACTCCTCTCTCAGCTTATTGTCGCGCAGGGTGACCACCTCCGGATATGATCCGTAAATCAGCCGGGTTTCAAGGTTGGCGGCCGTTTCATGCCTTTTCTCCAGGTTGGATATTTCCATCTGGGCAAGTGGAAAAAGCTTCAAGATGAACCTTCTGCCTGTCAGCGGTTCGCCGACGTTTTGAGCCAGATCAAAAGAAGATGAGCCGGTAGCAATAACCTTAATTCCGGGAATGTGATCAACGATGAGCTTCAGATTGAGCCCGATATTTCGAACGTACTGAGCCTCATCGACAATCAGATATTGATGCCTGCCAACGAAATCCTTCAGATTTTCAGTGGATTGGCTCTCGAGGAACTGACGAGCGGTGATGTCATCTCCGTTGACAAAAAGGACCGCTTCTTTGTCCAAATTTTCGACAAACTTGCGCAACAACGTCGTTTTTCCGACCTGGCGAGCACCATAGATAACGATTACTTTTCCAGACTGAATCAAAGATCTTAGATTCTCCAATTGTTTCTGTGGTACATACATGGTAGGTTTCCTGTAATCAGGTTATTGATAATCAGGGCGAAGTTGACCGTATTATGTAAAATATGGTCAGTTAACTGACGGTATTTTATCAAAATCAATCAGTTAGTCAACCCAAATTTTTAAAAATGGATGTGGGAGAGAGGGACTCCCCTGCTTATTTCAATTTACACCGCTTTCCATAATAATGTTCCGAGTCACCGACCACACGCAAAGCGGGTGGCTTGGATTTTTCCGCTATCGGCGGAAAAAAACAAAGGCACGGCAGTGCCTTAATCGGTGCGGGTGTAACCGGGGCACGTCAATGATCATCCCGCTCTATGAGCGGGATGGCTTGGATTTCCGGCCGCAGGATGGAAAAACAAGCGAACGTCAGTTCGCAATCATTGCGTTTGTGATCGGGTGCGCAGCTCCCGGTCTGTTTACAAACAAACACCCGGGTTAAAAACACCCAATGACGGAATTGCGGCATAAGTGGTTGTAGAAAAAAACGTCTGAATACCGGAACGTTTTTTTGACAACCACTATAAGAAATAAACGCACAGGCACAATAAAAAGACGAGAAAAGCCCTTGCCAGATTAAGCTGGAAAACGACCCGCCGTCGTCATGCTTCCAGCATGACTATGGCGCGGCAGGTCCGTCTTCGCTCAGGCGAGCTTCGCCGGATAAGCACTTCAGAGCCTCTGGAGGACCAGTCTTCGCTCTGACGAGCTACGCCTCGGCAGGCGGTTCAAGCCGGAGAACGACATGTCGCTTTTAAGTGTCCCCAGTGGAATCCTCCTATTGGAGGGCAGCAGAGCCGCATTCCACGGGGCAGGCAGGTTTAAGTTTCGGGCAAATAGCTGATAGGTCATAGAGCTCATAGCTCCCCTGTTAAATTCGCTGCGTCCCGGTTGAACACCTGTCGGTGTCTGCTTCGCAGATTTCAACTGGACAGGCTCGTTTTCTACGAATCCTCGATGAAATAGGCTCCGCATTTCATTGGGCAAGTATTTAACTGGGTAATAGTGTAAAATGGCATGAATCCTCTGACTACATGACCATTCGACCAATTAACTATTCAACTAAACTCAGAATCCCCATCGCCCGGAACCGACTGGAAGACATCCACAAAATCCTTGTCCTTTGAGCGCTGTCGCGAGCTATCTTGAGATGAACAGGCTTGCCTTGCTTGATATTACGTGATATTGAATATTTAATGATATCAAAAAATTACTTGCCTGGAAGCATCGTTAATTTGTCCTCATGTAGGTAAATTTTATGAACCCGGTTGAAAAAAAGATTATTGATACTTTCACATTACTGATTAAGAAAAAGCTCAGCGTTCATCGTATTGAATTGTTCGGATCAAGAGCCAGAGGAGATGCTGATCCTGATTCCGATATGGACGTGCTTGTAATTGTGGATGACCTTTCACCAGAACTGGAGGATTATGTCAGCGAATGTGCATGGGAGGCAGGATTTAAATATGGAATCGTGTTAGTGCCTGTCACTTTTACCCGCGATGAATGGGAAAACGGCCCGGAACGATACTCCTTGCTTGCCGAAGCAATAAGAGCAGAGGGCGTCCACTTATGAAATCTAAAGAAATTGAAATTCTTATCAAGCATCGCCTTGAACAAGCCCAGGAGGCATTGGATGATGCGAAATACCTGATTGATGGGAATCGCAGCCCTCAAAGTATCGTGAACAGATCTTATTATGCGATGTTCTATGCCGCTCTCGCGCTTCTGCAAAAGATTTCAAAGGCACCTTCAAAACACTCTGGAGTAATAAGCCTTTTTGACAAAGAATTTGTCATGAGGGGTGTCTTCGAAAAAGAATTATCAAAAGATTTTCACAAGGCCTTCGAACTTCGACAATCTATTGATTATAAAATCATCAAGCCCATTTCTACTGATAAAGCCAACGAAATTTGGCAAAAAGCTGTTAATTTTGTTCAAGCAGTTGAGCATTATCTTATCCGGGAAATAAATAATTTGAAATAGTCGACCACTTAGCCAATCGACTAAGACTACTCTTATGCTCTCTTTTTCGGCCATCTTACTATAAAAGCCATAGAAGACGGGGACGATGGTGAAAGGTTGCTGTTAGCGCCCAGCACATAGCTGATAGCTCAAAGCAAATAAGCTTCTGATAGTATGGCACCACGGTGCCAGCTCATAGCTGATAGCTGGTAGCTCAAAGGGGTCCGCAGATTACGCAGATTACACAGATTAAAAAGTCAAAGGTTTAAGGCTCAAAGCAAAAAAGCTCCCCGGTTAAATCCGCTTCGCTGATCTCTAACGAGATATTTAACTGGGTAAACATAGTTGATAGCTCATAGTAAGGCACCACAGTGCCAGCTCGTAGCTGATAGTTCATAGAAAAAAACCGGATTTCTCACTTATGGAGTATTCCGGTTTTGTTTTTCGTCTGGCGGGATGGCTTAAATCATTGTTTCGGGTCCTGGCTCAGGCTGACTTCAATTTCCACCCGACGGTTTTTTCGCCTTTCTTCGACTGTCGTATTTATGCCGTTGGGGTTTTCAGAGCCCATTCCAAAGACCTTGAGGCTTGTAGCCGGAATTCCTTTGTTGATAAAAAATTTTTTCACTCGCATTGCCCTTTCGACGGACATGTACCTGTCATAGTCCTCATTGCCAAAGGAATCTGTGTACCCTTTTAAGGTTATATCTTTAACGGGGGACTTGAAGAACATTCCGGTGATGCGGTTGAGCGCCTCCAGAGACCGAGGCGAAATTTTGTCAGAGTTGTGGTCAAAGCTAACCACAAAGCTCGTCTTCTTTCCCGTGGACGCAATCTCGGGCTGCGCTGCCCCACCTTTTTGAAAGGATGTGCCGGCAGTGCCCGGGACACCGGTTTTTTTGTTGATGAACAACGGTGTTTTAAACTCGTCGTATTTGGAAGCAGCCTGCCTTTTGGATATCGTCTCATCGGCTGAGGACGACGCAGTGCTCTGCTTTAAGGCATCACTTGACGCATTCATACTCCGTTTGTACACCAGCGTATTGTCCTGATCCGTCCCTTGAAACCATTCGGTGATTCGAGTTGCGATTCGATTATTTTTCAACCGCTGAAAATTTTCAAAAAGAAAATCGCGAGAAAGATAAATCCCAAACCCCAGCAGTAAAATCAGGCCGGCTACTGCAAACCGTGCTGTCACTGGCTTGCGCCTTGAAGGTCTTTTGAAACGAGGCGGGACGGCTTTTTCACGCTGGCGGGATTCCTGTTCTTTGGGTCGGTAGTTGCCGATTGTGATTTTTAGATCAGCGGCCGCCTCCTCTACAATGGCCGGGTTTATCACCTTTTTTTCTTTGATAAAACCGGTTAGCAGTGCCCGATCACAAAGAATGTTCATGACGCGTGGATAGCCCCTGGTGTGCTGGTAAATGGTGTGCATGGCATCCGGCGTAAAAATCAGGTGGGTCGTGCCGGCAATCCGGAGGCGATGGCGGATATAACTGAAAACTTCTGTTTCCGTCAGCGGGTTAATCTGGTAGCTGACTGTGATTCTGTCTCTGACGGATTTATTTCTGTCTTCCATTAATATATCTTTAAATTCATTCTGCCCGACCAGGAAAATATTGATCAACATTCGACCGCCAAAGTCGATGTTGGCCAGAAAGCGAATTTCGTGCAGGATGTCATGGTTGAGTCTTTGGGCCTCATCAATTATTAACAGTACTTTTTTGTGTGATCGATGCGCCTGCAGCAGAAAATTTTTAAAATATATCAGGAATTGGCCTTTTGAGTTAAATTGCCTCCCCATATTCAGTTCGTTTGCGAGGAAATTGTAAAAATCCAGCCGGCTCATATCCGGATCCGGGATGGTTACTACGATCGCCCGAACATCGATCATCTTAACAAGGCACTTAATCAATGCCGTTTTGCCGGTGCCGACATCGCCGGTGATCAGCAAAAACCGTTTATCTCCAAGAATTCCGAATTTCAGATGGGCAAGTGCCTCTCTGTGCTTTTCGCCGAGCCAGAGAAAGCTTGGATCCGGGCTGATGTCAAACGGCATTTTATTTAGGCCAAAGTGGTCAAGATACATCGGAAATTCCTGATTTAGCCGGAGGCGATCTGAACCCTTCACCTGACATCCAATTTTCAGACCGCCTTCAGTTTGTTCCGGAAGCCGGAGATTATGGCTCCCAAAAATTACGGGCGGTTTTGCGGCAGCGATACGTTCAAATATTGAAATACCACCTGTGTCAGGGTCTGTAATAATATTACAATTTAACCGCAACAGTCAACCACAACCGCGTTTTAACCGATTATTGGACTTTTTCAATTGATGGTCAGGCAGGGCCGGGCTAGAAAAAAATCGGGTGTGAAAGTCGCGCTTATTCGCCGGGAGTGTATGAAAATTCCTCTGATTCCGGACTCTCTTTAGATCCTTTGACGGTTGTCACCACGAAGTAATAGGTAAGGCCCGATTTGAGGTTTTTAATGGTCACCGGGCTTTGAACATTTGCTATTTTGTTGCCGTTATGCCGCGTAACCCCGGGGGAAGAACTCCAGTAGACATTATACGCGGTGGCATTTGGAACCTCCTCCCATGTTAATTTTGCCTGTTGAGTTCCGGAGGTGGCATCTGATGCAGTTTGACTCGCCTTATTCGATGCTGCGTGGGTATTACCGACATGAATCAACAGGCCGGTATCATTGGGAAGGGCAGAATATTTTGATAGATAGCTTTTATGGGTTTCGAGCACCAACCGCACCCTGTCCGGATGTGCGAAATGACGAATGCGTTTGACCCAGGGCGACGCAACAGAAACTGTTTGCTCTTTCTTATACGGGCTTTTTAGATTGTACAGGTCAAATACGATTCGGGGCGGACGGTCCAAAATAAATGATTTGTAATCATTTATGGCGGTATCCGCTTTAACTTCAACAGCGATTTTATTTTCAAGCGGTGTTGCCGTAACCGTTTTTAAATAGTTTGCCGTCGGCCGGTTTTCTGGGATGACCTCGGGTTCGGACTTTTGCTCGGGTTCGGGTTTTTTTTCAACAATTTTGCTTTGGGGCACAGCATCCTTTAAAGGAGCGCTCGCCAGGGCGCTGGTCAGCGGGAACGTGACCGCCAGCCCGTCCTCATCAGCGGCCAGTTTATAGGACGCATCCTTTTTAAACGCAATAAATATGCGCGCAGTCGTTTTCTTGCCCTCGATCTTTTCGTCCGCTTTAATGGAACTGATGATTTCATTATCAGGCGGCAAATAGATTCGTCTGGCAAGTTCCAGCTGCGTATCCGGAAATTGCAAGACGACACCCATTGGTAAAACCTGCTTTTCAGCGGTATAGGTCAGTGCCAGTTTGCCCTCGATCTTTAAAATTATTGCTTCAGGTTCGATTTTGATCGTCAGATTTGAAATGCGATTGGATTCTGACATCGACTCGTCCGCTGTCTGCTGGGAAGCGCATCCGAGCAACAACACGATGATTAACGTCAAAAAGATCTCTATTTTTGTTTTCGGGCCCAATTTTTCCGGTTGATTATTTATGTGGCAAGTTCATCAAATCGAAATGCGGTATCCCCATCAATGGCTTACGATAGCATGATGATTCATTTTGTCAATTAAAACAAAAGGCATCGGGCATCAGGCGTATGGCATGAGGTATAGGGGCTTCGACACACTTCGTGTAGGCGCCACTGGTCCGCTGGCCCGCTGTCAGGAATGAAATATCATGGGCAAGCAAAGGGTTGGTGTAGATTATGTTGATAGGATAGAGTCTATTTTTTTGCTAAACTCGGCGAATTTAAACGGTTTCTGGATGAAACTGTTTTGCCCGTCGCTTAAGATTGCTTTGACGTTCAGGTCTTTCCAAAATCCGGAAGAAATGAGCACCTTAATGCCGGGATTAATCAGTTTTAATTTTTTGTAGGTTACGGCACCGTTATCGCCCGGCATGATCATATCCAAAATCACCAGGTCGATATCGTCTTTTTTATTCTTGTAAAGACGACATGCTTTTGCAGAGCTGTTTGCTTTCAGGATATTAAAACCCATTTTTTAAAGCATCAGACCTTCGACATCCAGCACCACTTCTTCATCATCGACTATCAAAACCGTCCGTTTATCATTTTCCATTTCCATAACATGGCTCCTCAACATGAAAATCACGCCCAACCAGGAAAAAATTGGGCCTATCCCTGTTTCTGCAGAAACTGTGCCAGCCGTTCTGATTTAATTCCTCAATTCGCAATACCAAAATTTTTAGCAACTAGCTGATTGACACCTTTGCCCCGGGTTTAAATTACATCTTTCTTTGTGAACTCCGTTATCTGGTCTTGTGTGTACCCCAATTCTTTTAAAACTGCGGTTGTGCTTTCGCCAAAATCCACGGCGGCACTTCGCACAGACCCCGGGGTATCGCTTAACTTAACGGGTACTCCGATTGCCGTCTGCTTTTCGCCGGCGTTTCCCTGTAATTCTAAAATCATTTCCCGTTCCTGGAAAAGGCTTTGTGATCATCTTGACG
>PVMK01146379.1_pt1 | contig 22257 bp, 22 predicted proteins | sample 1853481 | NCBI WGS metagenome assembly PVMK01 (sample SAMN08533507, study PRJNA380276) | Marine sediment metagenome, whole genome shotgun sequencing project.
ACCTCATTAAGTACGTGCGTGCCGTAATGGCACTTAGGTATACTGTATACAGCCTAAAAGTGCTTAAACGCTTCAACCATGGGAAAAAGCAGGAGAGAACTACCATAGCAATCTGGCTATGTCAAGGCTCTTTTCACAAAAACCCAGCCCACATTAGAGGCCCCAAAGTTACCAGATAGCATTTCGAAGCGATTACTTTTTAATACCGATCTCAACTGGCTTGCTGCCGGATGCTTTTTCACCAAGATTCATGTTGATGGTACCGTTCAGAATAACCCCATCCTCAACAGAGAGAGCCGGTGTCTCAATCGAACCTTCAACCTTGGCCGGAGCCCGTAGCTCAACACGCGTCTTGGCCTTGATATTACCCTTGAAGTTGCCACTCAAGATCAATGTGCCAACCTCTACATCAGCTTGAATATCGGCACTTTCACCAACGATCAAGGTGTCGTGGGAGGTAACCTCACCACGAAAAGCCCCGTCCAGTCGGACGATTTCGTTAAACACCAGCTTGCCTTCAAACTGACTGCCGGGGCCGAGAAAGGCCTTGATCTCACTTTTCTCTATCGGGGTCTCTTTACGCATAGGAGCTTTTTCCTTCTTGTTAAACATGTGTTGGTTTCCTGAAAAACATAGTTAACATACTGTAATTTATCAACTTTACTATCTTCCCTCAAAAATATCCAATAACCGTTCGAACTCTTCCGGGGAGTAATAACTGATTTCTATCTTACCGCCTTTGCCACCACGGGCTTGAGGCTGAATATTCACCTTGGTGCCAAGACAACGTTGTAAGCGAGCGGCCAGGTCTGCCAACTCCGGATCGAGTTGAGCTTTACGCGGCGTGACCTTGCCTTGACCACCCTTAAGCTTCTTGACCAAAGCTTCGGTTTGACGCACAGAAAACTGTTTCTTGACAATCTGGTCGCGGACTTCCTTGATGCTCTCTGCACTTTCCAGTGCCAGTAGAGCACGGGCATGGCCCATAGAAATCAGCCCGGTGACCACATCTTGCTGAATCGTTGCCGGCAGTCGTAGAAGGCGTAAAGCATTGGCAACCGTCGGCCGTTCACGACCGACTCGCTTGGCCACTTCCTCCTGAGACAGATCAAAGGTACTCATCAGGTAACGGTAGGCCCCGGCTTCCTCAATTGGATTCAGGTCTTCACGCTGAATGTTCTCAATCAGAGCCATTTCCAGAGCCCAGTCTTCAGAGACATCCTGAATAACAACCGGGATCTCTTTGAGACCGGCCTTTTGCGCGGCCCGCCAGCGCCGTTCACCGGCAATGATCTGGTAGTGATCACCGGTGTGACGAACAACCAGTGGCTGAATCACACCTTTTTCGCGGATTGATGCGACCAGTTCTGCCATCTTGGCGTCATTAAAGGTTTTACGCGGCTGATTATGATGTGGCTTGAGTTCTTCGACCGGACAGACGAAATATTTGTGACGACCATCCTGGGAAGCTGAGGTCAGAAGGGCACCGATACCTTTACCTAGTGCGGGACGTTTGGTCATACTTTTTGCTGCTCCATACCAATTATTTCACGCGCCAAATCCAGATAAGCCGTAGCTCCACGCGAAGAAATGTCGTAAAGTAAGGCAGGCAGGCCATGACTGGGCGCTTCAGAAAGGCGCACATTGCGCGGAATCATCGTTTCAAAGACCTGGGTTGTGAAATGCTTGCGGATCTCATCACTGACCTGATGAGACAAATTATTGCGTGCATCAAACATGGTCAACAGAATCCCGTGAATAACCAGGCCGGGGTTTAACTCCCGCTGGATCAGACGAACCGTGTTGATTAACTGACTCAACCCCTCCATGGCGTAATACTCACACTGTAGGGGAATCAGCACGCTATCGGCAGCCGTCAAAGCATTAATAGTCAACAAGCCGAGAGAAGGGGGACAGTCGATCAGGATATAATCGTACTCGTCACCAACTTCAGAGAGCGCTGTTTTTAACTTGTTTTCTCGTGCCAGAGCCGAGATCAGCTCTACTTCGGCACCAATCAGGTCGGGATTGGAAGGCAAGAGATGAAGAGGGTCGAGTTTTGTCGTTTGGAGAACCTCACTAACCGGAACCGCACCAAGCAACGCATGGTAGACCGTCTGCTCCATGCGGTTAGGATCAATCCCAACCCCACTGGTCGCATTGGCCTGAGGGTCTAAATCGACCAGCAAGGTGCGTTTTTCAGCAACAGCCAGAGACGCAGCGAGATTGACTACTGTTGTGGTCTTGCCGACGCCGCCTTTTTGGTTGGCGATCGCGATTACCTGGGCCATACCCTAAGAACTCCCTAGAAGTGATGTTTTTTGAGTCGCTCAGATTAACATAAGCATTTGGATCTGCAAAGGAAATTTGCCTGACGGCGACAAACCACCAGATATTGACATCGCCTTAAACGCAACCACTACATCTGGTGGAAATTGTTCTACCGAGTCAACTCAATCAGGCATCGTTCTGCTCCGGAAAGAGGTAACTTTAATCGATGTAAAGCAACAGACCAACCTGTATCCAGCAAATCCTCCTGTTGCTCAAAAAACTCACGACCGCCCTCTGGACCCTTCATCGCCAACAAACAACCACCAGGAGCAAGAAACGGCTCCGACCGAGTGACCAGTTCTTTCAGCGAACAAAGCGCACGGGCAGTGACCAGATCAAAGGTTGCATGCTCTTCTGTCAAACTCTCGACGCGTGCATGAACCGCCTTAAAGCCTTTCAAACCGAGGCTTCTGACGACATGGCGCTGGAAATCTATCTTTTTACCCACCGCATCAACAGAAACAATTTCGAGTTGAGGACAAACTATTTTCAAAGGCAGGGAGGGGAAACCGGCACCGGAGCCGATATCAAGCAAGCGACTTGATTGGCGGGCGAAGGGCAACAAGGTCAAAGAGTCAACCAAGTGCTTCTCTACTATTTCATCATAGTCAGTGATTGCAGTCAGGTTTCGACGAGGATTCCAACGCAAAAGCTCATCTACAAGGCGCTCCAGAGGCCAAGAGCCTCTTGGTCAACCTTCAGGTCAAGCCTATGTAATTGCTCTGACAGTTGCATAACAGGCCCCTAGCGTCGCAAAAGAACCGCCAGAATAGCAATCGCCGCGGGGGTGACACCAGGGATTCGCCCAGCCTGCCCAAGGGTACGAGGTGCCACACGTTTGAGCTTTTCATGAACTTCAGCAGATAGGCAATTGACTACGTCATAATCGAAGCCCTCTGGAATGACGAGGTTTTCCAGACGAAGGAACCGTTCGACCTGTTCTTTCTGTCGAATGATATAGCCCGCATACTTGACCTCTGTTTCCAACTCGCTACGTACTTCCTGTGAAAGAGCAGCCAGCTCTTCATCAAGAAAACCAAGATCATCGATGCCAATCTCGGGCCTGCGCAGTAACTCTGCAAGGGAAGCACCATTTTTTAAATCCCGCAAACCAAGACGGGCCAGAACCTCCTGGTTTCTGGGAGAGATACGGACCTCACGTAAGCGTTCATGGCCACGATCCAGCGCAATAAGCTTTTCCGAGAAACGCTCCCAGCGCTGATCTGACAACAAACCAACCTCTTTACCGATAGCACTGAGTCGCTGGTCTGCATTATCTTCGCGCAACAACAAACGATATTCTGCCCGGGAAGTAAACATCCGGTAAGGCTCTTTAGCCCCAAGGTTAACCAAGTCATCGATCAGAACACCGATGTATCCCTGGTCACGTCCAATCACAACCGCTTCGAGGCCCTTAACTTGTTGCACCGCATTTATACCCGCGAGAAGCCCTTGAGCGGCTGCTTCCTCGTAACCAGAGGTGCCATTAATCTGTCCCGCATGATAGAGACCGCGTAGCCGCTTGGTTTCCAAGGTTGGGTGTAGTTGAATGGGATCTACATAATCGTATTCTATAGCGTAGCCAGGCCGCGTGATCTCGACCTTTTCCAGACCCTTCATAGTTCTCAGGTAAGCCAACTGTACATCTACAGGCAGCGATGTAGAGACACCATTCGGGTAAATTTCACCACTAGTAAGACCTTCAGGCTCCAAAAATATCTGGTGTTGCTGCTTTTCTGGAAAACGTACCACCTTATCCTCAATAGAGGGACAGTAACGAGGTCCAACGCCCTCGATGACACCAGAGTAAAGGGGAGAGCGATCAAGCCCGCCACGAATCACCTCATGAGTTCGTTCATTCGTATAAGTGATATGGCAGGAAACCTGTGGCCGGTCAATACTCGAAGTATCGGCAGAAAAAGGCTTGGGAGTGGCGTCACCAGGCTGTTCTTCCAATCCCGAAAAATCAATCGTTGCAGCAGAGAGACGTGGCGGCGTACCGGTCTTTAAGCGCCCACTGAAAAGCCAAGAGAACGCAGGTGATCAGAAATACCTTCAGAAGACGGCTCACCGGCACGCCCACCAGGATAATTAACCAGGCCAACATGAATTAAACCGCACATGAAAGTACCTGTTGTCAAAATGACCGTTGGTGACAAAAAGAGCTCTCCATCACGCGTCTCCACTCCGGTGACCCTATTACTCTCAACCAGCAAACGAACAACCTGGCCCTGCTTGAGATCAAGTCCTGACTGACCTTCCACAACCTGCTTCATGCGAGAGCGATAGAGGTCACGGTCTGCCTGAGCACGAGACGCCCTAACCGCAGGCCCCTTCTTGGTATTCAAAACGCGAAACTGTATTCCGGTTGCATCAATATTACGACCCATCTCCCCACCGAGGGCATCTATCTCACGCACCAAATGGCCCTTAGCCAAACCACCGATCGCCGGATTACATGACATTTGCGCGACAGCATCAAGATTAAGCGTCAGAAGCAAGGCGCTGCAACCCATACGAGCAGCAGCAAGCGCAGCCTCACAACCGGCATGACCAGCACCAACCACGATCACATCGTACCTTTCAGCCATAACATATCCCTTCACAACAACAGCGACCATGTTCCACGTGGAACACTTCTCTACAACAACTCTCATGTTCCACGTGGAACATGTTTACTTGCCAATACAGAACCGACTAAAGATTTGGTCAAGTATTTCATCCGGTGTTGTTTCGCCGGTTATTTGACCAAGAGACGATAAAGCCTCACGCAAATCTATAGCCAAACACTCAAGGGGCGCAAGAGTATCGACAGAGACCAACAACCCTTCCAAGGCAGTAATTGCTCGCAAAAGGGCATCGCGATGTCGTCGTTCCGTGATCACAACACCCTCACCGGCCGAGAAAGCCTCATCACGACCAAACTGTTCAACAATAAGTTCACGCAAATCAGCAAGACCAAAACCGTGTTTCGCTGAGATGTAAACAAGGCGGTTAAAACCATTAAACCGTGTTGTTTCAGCAACTTGGGCAAGATCACTCTTGTTGACAACGATCACTGTTTTATCCGACTGACATAGTTCCAACGCCAGGAAATCCTCATCGGTCAAAGGGCAACTGCCATCGACAACCATCAACACCAGGTCAGCAGACAAAGCCTTTTCACGGGCACGACGCACACCCTCTCTTTCAACCGGATCAACAGTCTCTCTAACTCCTGCAGCATCAATCAGGCGAACCGGAAAACCACCTAACACCAAAGATTCTTCCAGGGTAGCACGAGTGGTTCCGGCTATTTCTGTAACTATCGACCTCGACTCGCCTAACATCGCGTTCATTAAGGAACTTTTGCCAACATTCGGCCGGCCAAGAATCAAAACGCTGATTCCTTCGCGTAATGCTCGACCAACATCGAAACTTTCTACCAGAGACCCCATCTCCAGGGAGAGATCGCGAACAGGTGCAAGTAAAGCTGAAAGATCCAGCGTACCGACTTCATCGTCTGGAAAGTCGATATGGGCTTCAAGTAAAGCGAGAGCATCTTTCAGCTGCCTGGAGAAGTGGTGAATAAGCCGCGAAAGGTGGCCATCAAGCTGGTCCAGGGCAACCCGGCTGGCACGCTCAGACCGAGCCTTGATCACATCAACAACCGCTTCTGCCTGTGCTAGATCCATTCGACCGTTGAGAAAAGCGCGTTGAGTAAACTCTCCTGGCGCAGCCATCTGTGCACCAACAGCCAAAAAGAGATCTAAGACACTACGTTGAATCTGGGAGCCACCATGACAATGCACCTCGACCACATCCTCGCCAGTATAAGAGCGAGGAGCACGCATAACCACAGCAAGAACTTCATCAACATGCTCTAAATCTCGATTAAGCAGGTGCCCATGGTAGAGCTGGTGCGACTTCATCGCGGAGACAGGGGCCTTGCCCTTAAAAACAATCTCGAGGTAATCAACAGCCTGAGGACCAGAGAGACGGATAATACCGACCCCTCCCTCACCAGGAGGAGTAGCTGGAGCAACAATCGTAGCAAACGATAACATCGGCTAACCCCGCGATTCTACGATGATAACCTTGCGACCACCATCGTGGTTCTTTGAACGAGTCACCAAGTCCGGTTCCTGTTTAATAAGTTCGTGTAGAATTCGGCGTTCACTGAGGACCAGAGGTGGGGTAGAGGCTGGCTTGCCAGATTGACGTACCTTTTGCGACAAACGACACGCCAGGTTATTAAGGAAATCAAGTCTACGCTCACGATAGCCATCCACATCAAGCAGGATGGGCGTACGATCTGTCGTCAACCGGTCTGTCATGGTGCCAACCAGGCCTTGCAACGCGTCTAAAGTCTGACCGTGACGACCAATCACAAAACTCGGATCCTGCGCGGTTAAAAGGAGTTCAACCTGGTGACGGGATGAAACCAGCTCAACGCTTGCCTCTAGATCAGATAAGTTTAACAATTGATGGGTAAGTTGACGGGCAATAACACCACGGTCATGCAGCTTGACACAAACCCGTGCCAGGCGACGACCAAAAAGACCGAGCAACCCGGAAGAGTGTACCTGTAACACCTCTATATCAGCTTCAGCACGCGTACAATTCAACTGCGCAAGAGCTTGTTCAACAGCGGTATCCAGATTCTTTGCCGCAACCTCAACATACAGGGACTGCTGCTTCATAGCGGCCTATCAGGTGGCCTTACGGTGAATGAAATACTGCTGGAGAATAGTTAAGAGGTTGTTGACTAACCAATAAATAACCAACCCTGACGGGAAATTAAGGAACATAAAAGTAAAGACGATCGGCATCATCATAAAGATTTTCGCCTGCATTGGATCCGCCGTTGTTGGCGTCATCTTCTGCTGCACAAACATACTCGCACCCATCAGCAGTGGTGTGATGTAGTAAGGGTCTTTTGCAGAGAGGTCCATCAACCAAAAAGCAAACGGGGCATGGCGAAGAGCGATCGAACTAAGTAACACCTGGTAAAGTGCAAAGAATACCGGAATTTGCACCAGCATCGGCAAACAACCACCCAAAGGATTGACGCTATGAGTCTTATAAAGAGCCATCATTTCCTTATTCAGGCGTTCTTTGTCATTCTTGAATTTGTCACGTAATTTCTGCATCTCCGGTTGAAGTTTTTGCATCGACTTCATTGAAGAATAGCTCTTGTGAGTCAAGGGCCAGAAGATGATCTTGATCAACACTGTTAAGAGAATAATAGCCACTCCATAATTCTTAAAGTAGCCGTAGAGAAAAGTCAGAACCACAAAGAGGGGTTGTGCAAGAAGGTCAAAGAAACCAAAACCAACGATTTCGTCCAACTGATGGCCAGCAGCGGTGAGAGCCTGCGGTTCTTTAGGGCCAATAAAGACCAGGTAATCAAACTGACGACGTTCTCCACCCTGCAAGGTGAAGTACGGGGACTCCAAAACATTCTCTATAGCATCACCGTTACGCAAAACCTGAATTCGCTCTACCGTGCGATCTCCAGGCACCACAGCGGAAAGAAAGTATTTGGTCTGAAAAGAGGTCCAGACAAGACCCTGACTATAAGCAACCGAGCCCTCTTTGAGATCATCAACATCAACCTCTTCAATATCATCCTTCACCAGGGTTGCCGGGCCGGAAAAAGAGTAACTGTCGTCATTTAGAGACTCATCCCAACGCTGTATCAGAGCCAGGTTGACGACGCCACGTAAAGGAACCTGGCCAACATTGTGCAATTCCAGACTGGTGTCAATCGTGTACTCGTCACCGTGAATCACAAAAGTTTTTACGTATTGCATACCGTTCGGTGCAACATGCTGAAACCTAAGGGTTGTTTGTTCCGTACCTGAGACCTCAACGAGTCCTGTAGTTGTTGTCTCAAAGCTGGCATCACCACTTAAAAGGAACCCCTCTGAGCCTGTTGTACGCAAGGTTGCATAACGCTGAGGAGCGGTTGCAAACATCTCCACAGGAGGAGATGATGCATCAGCCGTAGCACGATAATCCTTCAACTTAAAAGAGACCAGACGTGCACCTTGAGTCGTAAAAACTGCCAGATATTTATCTGTTTCAACAACAATTTCTCGTGCCGGAGCAGAAGTCTCAGAGACAAAAACCCTTGCTGGATCAGCAACATCGGCATCTTTTACTTCTATCGTTCTCTCGACAACCTCTCGCTCCTGTTTTTCAGTCACGACGATTGGCTGTTCTACCTGGCTCACAGCAGGCTGCGTCTGCTTTTTCGCTGTAGGTGGAAAAAAGAAGGAAAAACCCAACCAGACGGCAAGCATGAGAACCATTGCAAGAACAAGGTTTTTATTTTCAGATGAATTCATAATTTAAGAAAAACTCCGGTTTATGGTTTGACCCTATTCAACAGGATCAAAACCCCCAGGGTGCCAGGGATGACAACGGGCTAAACGTTTAATACCTAACCAAAGACCACTCACAGCACCATACCTGGTAACAGCATCAAGAGTGTACGTAGAACAGGAAGGGTAAAAACGACAGGTAGGTGGCTTTAATGGGGAAAGAAAGACTCTATAAAAGCGAATACCCGCTAAGGCTAACCGTTTAAACATGTTCATCGGTCTCCAGGCGGGTAAAGACTGTTAAAAGTTCCCGGTCCACTTGTAAATGACTCAGGCATCGAGCTTGACGCTTGGCTATGATAGAAATATCCACAATTAAATCAAAGTGCTTGTGGTTGTTTCTAAACAGGTCACGTATCCAACGCTTTAACAGATTGCGGTAAACAGCATTACCAACTTTGCGACTTACTGTTATCCCCAGACGAGAGAAGTCTCGTCCAGGGTTCACAATCACGACAAAATGGGTAGTGTGATAACGTTGTCCCTCTTGCCAGCATCGTTGGTAATCACTTGAACGACGTATGCGGCGAAACTTTTCAAGGGTATGCTCACCTTTCACCCGCTGAGTCGATATTATTTGATTGGGATCGAAACGGATAAAGACTTGCGGCCCCGGGCACGACGACGTTTAATAATGTTAGAACCGCCATTTGAACGCATGCGTTTGCGGAAACCGTGGGTACGTTTACGACTGACTTTACTTGGTTGGTAAGTACGCTTCATGACTTTTATATCTCCTGTTTATCGGAATAGTTGGTAGCAATTGTGAACAGCACTTTTAAGCATAGTTAAAAAACAAAGTCAAGAACGAAAAGAATATAGGCTTTTAAACTATTCCTCTTAACTAATTTTCACTTGCAATAAGAAACCGTCTCTGATAATCTTTGTCGTCAAGTTTTGAGCCTTTTGTTTTTGTCTAACTCCCTGTTTTTAGGGCCTTTTTAAAGTTATCCACGGTTGTTTAAAAGTTTGTGGATAAACCCAACCTCAAAGTCTCCTTCTGGAAACTTGGGCAAAGAGTATGATCCGGTATGAGTAAACTCTGGGATGACACCCTCGCACATTTGAAATTGAATCTCAGCCCTCAGCATTATTCAACCTGGATAAAACCATTGAGACTCGTCAAGATCGAGCAGGATATGGTTTATCTGGAAGTTCCAAACCGGTTTGTTCTTGACTGGGTTAAAGAAAACTACAGCAAACTCATACAAAAAATACTTTCCGAAATCTCTGCTGTTACCTATCGAATTCAATTCACCGTTGACAGCAAGACCAGAGATAAACTGCCAAGCAAAACAACAGATATAAGTACAATAATTCCTGAAAAAATTAAAGAAAAAACAATAGCCAACAACCATTCTGTAGCTATAAATCTGAATAGAAAATATACTTTCGAAGCGTTTGTCGCTGGTTCATCAAATCAGTTTGCTTATGCTGCCGCCATGGCTGTCGCCAATAACCCGGCCACCACTTATAATCCTCTTTTCATCTACGGCGGAGTCGGTTTAGGCAAAACCCACCTGGCGAATGCCATAGGTAATGCTATTCTCAAAAAATCGCCGCACATGCGGATCTGTTATTATACTTCTGAAAAATTCATGAATGAACTGATTAATTCATTACGCTACAATCGTATGGATGAATTCCGTAACAAATTTCGTTCCATGGATGTTATTCTAATTGATGATATTCAGTTTATAGCGGGTAAAGAACGTACTCAGGAAGAGTTTTTCCATACCTTTAATGCCCTGTATGACTCACAGAAACAAATAATAGTTACATCAGATAAATTTCCAAAAGATATTCCCGGTCTCGAAGAAAGATTGCGTTCGCGCTTTGAATGGGGATTAATTGCCGATATACAACCACCAGATGTAGAAACAAAGTTGGCTATTTTAAAAATGAAAGCGGAGCACAACAGTATAAATTTGCCTGAAGATGTTGCTCTTTTTCTCGCCAATTCCATCTGTAACAATGTCCGGGAATTAGAAGGTTATCTCATAAGAATTGGAGCTTATGCCAGTTTGACTGCTATTCCTGTTTCACTGGAAATGGCCCGTGATGTTCTTAAAGATATACTCATAGAGCGGAATAGTGAATTATCTGTAGAAGAAATTATCAAGCGGGTCAGCAACCATTTCAATATGAAAATATCTGACATAAAATCAGCAAAAAGACTCAGGACTGTTGTACGGCCAAGACAAATAGCCATGTATCTATCACGGCAACTGACATCTTCCTCTTATCCGGAAATAGGTGATAGGTTTGGCGGTAAAGATCATTCAACCATTATTCATGCTATTCGAAAGATAGAAAAGCTTATGGAAGAAGATTTCCAATTAAAAAGCACAATCGAAAATTTAAGAAAAGAATTAACCCATGGATAAGTTGTTTATAAAGTGATGCATAACCTGTGCTTAAAAAGAGCTATTTTAAAAATAGCCTCTTATCCCCATTTCATAAACAGTTTTTACCGTAAGTTTTAAACTCGTTAAGTGTTTGATATTTAACCATAAAAAACGTTTTTAAACTAATTAACAGGCCCTATTACTACTACTAGCTTTTAGTTTATTAATTATAAAATATAAGTATAACCTGTTGATGGAGGAGGTCATCGTGAATTTCACTATAGAAAAAGAAGTTTTTCTCAAAGGACTTGCCAGAGTCCAGGGGATTGTTGAAAAGCGTAATACCATCCCAGTTCTTTCCAATGTTCTTCTGGAAGGGATCGATGGTGAATTACACCTGACAGCAACAGATCTCGAAGTGGGGATGCAGTCATCCTATCCGGCTAATATCCGTAAGCCTGGCAAAGTGACTGTCTCTGCTAAAAAACTTTATGAAATTATAAAAGAATTACCAGATAATGAGATCAGTTTTAATGCTAAGGATAATTGCTGGATAGAAGTAGAATGTGGTAAGGCGCAATTTAATATTGTTGGTTTGTCAGCGGATGAATTTCCTACTTTTCCCAAGCCTGATAATGACAATTTTATATCCCTTGCCAGTTCTCTCTGCAAGGAAATGATAGAGAAAACCTTTTTTGCAGTTTCTCAAGATGAAAGTAAATATAATCTGAATGGAATATTCTGTCAGGTTCAAGAAAGCACCAAACAGTTGCGTATGGTTGCTACAGATGGTCACCGGCTTTCCATGATAGACAAAGAAATAGAGGCTATAGAAAGTTCGGAATTGTCAAAAGGAGTGATTTTACCGCGTAAAGGTATTCTTGAATTAAAAAAACTCGCAGAAGAAGGTGAAGGGTGATCTACAACTGGGGTTCATGGATAATAATGCTGTAATAAGCAAGGATAAAACTGTCATTATTATGCGACTTATTGATGGTGAATTTCCAGACTATAGCCGCGTTATTCCTAAGACTAATGAACAAAAAGCCACCATAGCAGTTTATCCTTTTCTGCATGCTTTGCGGCGTATGATTATTCTATCCAGTGAAAAATCCCGCGGCGTTAAAATGAATTTCAAAAATAATCTTCTTGAAGTTTCATCATCCAACCCTGAGTTAGGTGATGCTCGCGAAGAGTTAGATATTGAATATCAGGGTCCTGAACTTTCGGTTGGTTTCAATGCCCGCTATCTACTGGATATATTGCAAGTGCAGGATCAAGATAATATTTGTATGATTCTTAAGGATAATCTTTCTCCAGGATTGATTAAGCCGATCGATGAAGATGGCTATCTCGCTGTTATCATGCCGATGCGGCTTTAAATAGGATTTTTAGAAAAAAGCCTTTATTTGGGGCTTTTTTCTTGATAGCCGTATGATTTTAGAAAATCTGAAGCTTCGTTGTTACCGTAATTTGGCAGGAGTGGATCTTGTCTGGAATGAGCATTTTAATGTCATTTATGGCGAAAATGCTCAAGGCAAAACCAATCTGCTCGAAGCTATCTACTTGCTGGGACACCTGAAGAGTTTTCGCAGTGCGAGAGGTCAGGATTTAATTGAGCATATGGCTGAATCAGCGTGGATTGGCGCTGTTGTTAATAAAGGCGGAGTTATCCATCAGCTTGAAATAGGCTTGCAGAGGAATGGACGCAATCCTCGAGTTGATGGAAAAACAGTTAAAAAGCTCAGTCAGTTTCTTGGTTATTTGCGAACTGTTCTCTTTACACCAGAAGAGCTTAGTAATATCAAGGGTTTTCCTGCTGGACGCAGGGCATTACTTGACCGGGCCATTCTACAAACTGAGCCTGCTTATCTTGATCGTGTTCAGGAATATGACAAGATATTGCGTCAACGTAATCAACTATTGAAACAGCAGGCTGATGAAGCTGAACTGGTGCCTTGGACAGAAGCTCTGATTAAAACAGGCAGCCGTATACGTTATGATCGAACAAAATACCTGCAAAGATTTCTACCCCTTCTTTGCCAGGTTTACAAAGAAATAACCGGAGGTACAGAGTCTGCTGGATTGAACTACACTGTTGAGCTTAATTCGCAGGAAGAATTAAGAGTTCAATTGGCTGCAACTTTCGCAAGGTTGGCATCTCGAGAAAAAAAGTTAGGTTTATCACTGGCCGGACCTCACCGTGATGATCTGGATTTTCTAGTCGATGAGCGATCACTGCGTTCCTTTGGATCACAGGGACAGCAAAGATCCTTTCTCCTGGCGTTTAAAGCTGCTCAGGTTATGGATCTGGAAGAAGAGCATCAAGAACCACCTGTTCTACTGCTTGATGATCTGGCCAGTGAACTGGACAGTCGTCGCCAGGAAGGTTTTTTTAATTTTCTGTTGAATCGTCGCGGTCAGGTATTTCTGACTTCCGCACAACAACCATTGTTGGCAGATAATATTCAACAGACGGCAAGTTTTTTCAAGGTAGACCAGGGTTTGGTCTCCGCCACATCCCCAGAACGAGGGTGACATGACACAAAAACTGAACAAAGAGTACAATGCAGCAAGTATTACAGTTTTAGAAGGTTTATCGGCCGTTCGTAAGCGGCCTGCGATGTATATCGGCTCCACCTCTCTACAGGGGTTACACCACCTGGTTTATGAAGTGGTGGACAACTCGATTGACGAAGCTCTGGCTGGTTATTGTGATGATATAAAGGTGGTTATCCATGTTGACAATTCAATAACAGTGACAGATAACGGCCGGGGAATCCCGGTTGATATGCATCCCACGCAGAAAAAACCAGCGGCCGAGGTGGTTATGACGGTCCTGCACGCTGGCGGCAAGTTTGATAGCGACAGCTACAAAGTTTCCGGTGGTCTGCATGGCGTTGGTGTTTCGGTTGTTAATGCACTATCAAGTCGTCTGGAACTCGAAATTCGTCGCGGCGGTAGAATTTATCGGCAAAACTACGAGCGTGGTGTTCCGACAGGAGACCTGGTAGAAGATGGCGAAACTAAACGTCGTGGCACCAGAATACTCTTTTGGCCTGATCCGGAAATTTTCGAAAGCACAGAATTCTCTTTTGAAACGTTGTCGCGGCGAATTCGCGAGATGGCTTTTCTGAATGCTGGCGTCAAAATTGAAATTATTGATGAGCGGAGCGAAAAAAGTCACGTTTTTCACTATGAAGGCGGCATTGTTTCTTTTGTCGAATATCTCAATCGCGCCAAAACCCCCCTGCACCCAAAGCCGATTTTCTTTACCGGAACCAGGGAGGATGTCGAGATTGATATCGCCATCCAATATAACGACGCTTATGATGAGAAAATTTTCTCTTTTGCCAACAATATCAATACTCACGAAGGTGGCACCCATCTGAGTGGTTTCAAGTCGGCGCTAACGCGCACCATGAATACCTATGCGACAGCTAACAATCTGCTGAAAAACATGAAAACCACGGTCTCCGGAGACGATCTGCGCGAAGGCATGGCCGCAGTTCTTTCTGTCAAACTTCCCGAGCCACAGTTTGAAGGCCAGACCAAGACCAAGCTGGGAAACTCGGAGATTAAAGGCTATGTCGAAACCCTGATGAATGAAAAATTGGCGGAATATCTCGAAGAGAATCCGTCGGTAGCACGTAAAATTCTTGAGAAGGGGATCGATGCCGCCCGCGCCCGCGAAGCGGCCCGTAAAGCTCGTGATCTGACCCGCCGCAAAGGTGCTCTGGATGGGCTGGCTCTGCCGGGCAAACTGGCTGATTGTCAGGAGAAAGATCCGGCCTTGTGCGAACTCTATCTGGTCGAGGGCGACTCGGCTGGTGGTAGCGCCAAGCAGGGCCGAGAACGCCGCTATCAGGCGATTTTACCGCTTAAGGGTAAAATTCTCAATGTCGAGAAGGCGCGCTTCGACAAGATGATCACTTCTAACGAGATCCGTACGCTGATAACAGCAATGGGCACCAGTATCGGTAAAGAAGATTTTGATCTGAGTAAACTGCGTTATCACCGGATCATTATCATGACCGATGCCGACGTCGATGGTTCGCATATCCGCACCCTGCTCTTGACCTTCTTCTTCCGGCATATGACGGAACTGGTCGAACGTGGTCATCTTTATATTGCCCAACCACCACTCTACAAGGCTAAACGTGGCAAGAAAGAACTCTATCTGAAAGATGAAGATGCTCTGCGTGAATACCTGCTCGATGAGGGTGTTGAGGGTATGACTGTGAGGATGGAGAAGTCCGGCAAGGTTTTGCGTGGCAAGCAGATCATCCCGACCTTGCGCAACATTCTTCTTTACAACGAGCATTTCAGCAAGATGGTACACAAAGGCATCCACGCCGAAGTCCTTAAGGTTTTTGTCCGTGGTAAATTACAGAATGGTTTCGCTGATATGATTGATCTCGAACCTTTAGCCGCTAAGTTACGCGAGATTGCACCTGAGGCCGAATTTCAGGTGTCTGATAATCCTCCAAGAATTCTCTATATTAATGGTAGTTTGCGTTCTTATATCGATCAGAAGGTGCTCGAAAGCCTGTCGATGTACGAGTACAAATTATTGCTGCAATCATACAAGCAGGTAGAAGATATCTGTTTGAATGAGAATGCCATGATTAGTAAGGAAGGACAGGAAGAGACGGTGCTGAGCGACCGCCAGGATGTGCTTGAATATTTCTTCGCACGGGCCAAGAAGGGCCAGTATATCCAGCGTTACAAGGGGTTGGGTGAGATGAATCCCTCACAGCTTTGGGAGACCACCATGGACCCGGAGAAACGGGTGTTACTGCAGGTCAAGATCGAAGATATCATTGAAGCGGAACAGATTTTTACCGTGTTGATGGGTGACCAGGTTGAGCCGCGCCGTGAGTTCATCGAAAACAACGCCCTGAACGTATCAAACCTGGATGTTTAAACGATGTAGCGAGTAACGGGTAGCGGATGGTGAGAATAAAACGACATCACGCGCAACACGCAACACGCCACTGATTTTCCGGAGGAAAATCGAGAATGCTTTCAGAACAGAACAAAGTCAGCGTCAACATTGAAGATGAAATGCGCAAGTCCTACATGGACTATGCGATGAGCGTAATCGTCGGTCGGGCTCTTCCGGATGTGCGAGACGGTCTCAAGCCGGTTCACCGGCGAGTGCTGTTCGCCATGAGCGAGCTGAACAACGACTACAACAAGCCGTACAAGAAATCGGCACGTGTGGTTGGTGACGTGATTGGTAAGTATCATCCCCATGGTGACTCTGCGGTTTATGACACCATCGTTCGTATGGCTCAGGATTTCTCCATGCGCCACCCGCTGATTGATGGCCAGGGAAACTTTGGTTCGGTTGATGGCGACTCGGCGGCGGCTATGCGTTATACCGAAGTTCGCATGCATCGCTTGGCTCATGAACTGCTCAACGACCTCGACAAGGAGACTGTTGAGTTCGGGGCCAACTACGATGATTCTCTCGAAGAACCTCTGGTCTTACCCTGCAAGTTTCCCAACCTGCTGGTCAACGGATCCGAGGGGATTGCGGTTGGTATGGCGACCAAGATCCCGCCGCACAACCTGAGTGAAATAATCAATGGCCTGATTGCGGTGATCGATAACCCGAAACTTGAGATCGAAGCACTCTTTGAGCATATTCCTGGGTCCAGATTTTCCGACCGGTGGTTTCATTATGGGTCGGGATAGCATCCATCAGGCTTACCGCACCGGGCGTGGCATCATTCCGATGCGTGCCAAGGCAATGGTCGAGCAGAACAGCCGCACCGGTCGCGAGAGTATCATCGTTACCGAGATACCTTTCCAGGTTAATAAAGCCCGTCTGATAGAAAAAATTGCCGACCTGGTGCGAAACAAGAAGATTGAGGGTATCTCCGATTTGCGTGATGAGTCGGATCGCGAAGGCATGCGCATCGTCATCGAACTGAAACGTGACAGCATTCCCCAGGTGGTGCTCAACCAGCTCTACAAGATGACGGCGATGCACTCGTCGTTCGGTATCATCATGCTGGCGATTGTCAAAGGACAACCGAAAATTCTGACGCTGCGCGAGGTACTGGATCACTTTATTGATCATCGTAAGGAGATAGTCACTCGCCGGACCTTGTTCGAGCTGAAGAAAGCCGAGTCCCGCGCCCATATCCTGGAAGGTCTCAAGATTGCCCTGGACAACCTTGATGAAGTGATTCAGGTCATCAAGTCCAGCGCTAACCCGGCCGAGGCCAAGGAACGGTTGATCGCTCGCTTCGAACTGAGTGAGATCCAGGCCCAGGCGATTCTTGAAATGCGCTTGCATCGCCTGACCGGGCTCGAGCGCGACAAGATTATGGAGGAGTACAAGCAGCTTTTAGCTCTAATCGAAAAACTTAAAGAGATTCTTGCCAGCGAGATAGAGATTCTCAAGATCATTAAGGGTGAACTGATAGAGATCAAAGATCGTTTCAGTAACCCGCGCCGCACCGAGATCATCGCCGTGGCTGCAGACCTTTCCATTGAGGACATGATCGTTGAAGAAGATATGGTGGTTACCGTGTCGCATTCCGGTTACATCAAACGCAACGCGGTTTCACTCTACCGGGCGCAAAGACGCGGCGGTAAAGGCGCAACCGGCATGCGTCCCAAGGAGGAGGATTTCGTTGAAAACCTCTTTATTGCTTCGACCCACAGCTATGTGTTGATCTTTACCAACAAAGGTAAGGTTTACTGGCTCAAGGTCCATGAGATTCCGCAGGGTGGCCGCGCTGCACGCGGCAAAGCAGTCGTTAACCTGTTGAACCTGGCTGAAGGTGAAAGCGTAAAAACAATTCTGCCGGTTAAGGAGTTCACCGAGGGTCGTTTCATTATTACGGCGACAGAGAAGGGGACGGTTAAGAAAACCGACCTGATGGCCTATTCCCATCCACGTCAGGGTGGCATAATTGCTTTGACTATCGATGATGATGACAGCCTGATCTCGGCACGGCTAACCGATGGCTCTATGGATATTCTGTTGGCCAGCCATAATGGCAAATCGATTCGTTTTGACGAGTCTGACGCCAGGGCAATGGGACGTACGGCCCGTGGTGTCCGTGGTATGAAGCTTGAGGGTGGTGATAAGATCATCGGTATGGAAGTGGTTTCCGATGCGACCTCGGCAACCCTCGTCTCTGTAACTGAGACGGGTTTCGGTAAGCGTACCAGCCTCGGTGAGTATCGGGTCCAGAGTCGCGGTGGTAAAGGCATTATCACAATCAAGACCGGAGGTCGAAATGGCCAGGTGGTCGATGTCAAGCTGGTGGATGACGAGTCTGACCTCATGTTTATTACCGATCGTGGCAAGGTGTTACGCACCCGCGTCAGCGCCCTTTCGATTATCGGCCGTAACACCATGGGTGTACGCCTGATGGTGCTGGAAGCGGATGAAAGAATTGTTGCGGTCGCCAAACTGGCAGAGAAGGAAGATGACGAAGGAAATCCAGAAATTGAAGACACAGCTCCTGATGGCGGAGCTGAAGCGCCAGGGGAAGGCGCCTAAAAAACGGCTCTGGGTTTTTCTTGCTCTGACTTTTGTGTTACTGATTGCGGCCGGTGTTTTTTGGTATAACGCCAACCTGCAGACAAGACTCGAAGAGACGTTTCAGAAAGGCCTGGCACTCAGACAAGCAGGAAAGTACGTTGAGGCGGTTGAACTTTTTGAGCGGTTGCACGATGAGTACCCCGATTTTGCACGGGTTCCCCAATCGCTCTTTCAGTCTGCCGAAATACAGGACTTGTATCAGAATCGTTATTCAGATGCCTTGTTGACCTATCTCATGCTGGAACGGGATTATCCCGATGCTGCAGAAGTGATTCCAGCCAGAAAACAGGTTGCCGTACTTTACAAGTACCGTCTCAGTGATTGCGATCAGGCGATAGCGGTTTACCAGAAAGTACTTGATCAGCCTGGCCCGGAGAATGACTTGATGCAGTACGAGGTGGCTGACTGTTATTTTCGCCTGAACAATTTCGATCAGGCCAGGATTGAGTTTGACAGCCTGCGCAAGAAACATCCGCAGAGCCCTCTGATTGCCGAGGTGCAGTATCGGATTGCCATGACCTACGCTCTGGAAGGCAAGCTTCCCGAGGCCGCCGGTGCCTATCAGTTGGTGATGGAACGCTGGGCAGATAGCCCCTACGCCCTCGAGGCACGTTTCGGCCTGGCAACGGTTCTGGAAGAGCAGGAAGAGTTGCTTGAGGCGCTGAAAGTTCTCGAAAGCCTGGCTGGAATTTATCCCAATCAGGATATACTGGAGAGAAAAACGGAGCAGGTGCGCGAGCGCATCGCAAAGAAGAAAAAGGCCATTTGAGGTTTTATCATGATGAAAATCGGCGTCATCGGAGCAGGCAGTTGGGGAACAACCCTTGCCAACGTCTTAGCGAAAAAAGGCTTTGCTGTTACCCTCTGGGTGTATGAACAAGACCTGGCTGCTCGCCTGCCTGAGACCCGCATCAATGATCTTTACCTCGATGGCATAACCCTCTCCCCAAACCTCTCCTATACCAATGATCTCGCTGAAGCTGTTAAGGGCCGTCAAGTTCTGGTGCTGGTGTCGCCATCGCAGGTCATGCGTCCTGTCCTTAAACAGCTTAAACCACACCTGGCGGACGACTGTCTGCTGATTTCGGCAGCCAAAGGGATTGAAAATGATACCTTGCTGACCATGTCGGAAGTTCTGCAGGAACTTCTTGGAACAGAGGTCAAGCAGCGTAGTGCCTTTCTTTCCGGGCCATCTTTTGCCAGAGAGGTCGCCGCAGAACAGCCTACCGCTGTCGCTGTGGCCGCTGATGACCTGGCGGTTGCGTCACGGGTGCAGGAGCTGTTCAGCACCGAGTATTTCCGGGTTTATACCAATCAGGATGTTGTTGGTGTTGAAATTGGCGGAGCGATGAAGAATGTGATTGCCCTGGCCGCTGGCGTGAGCGACGGTCTTGGTTTCAACCATAATGCGCGTGCCGCCCTGATTACGCGCGGTCTGGCCGAAATAACTCGCCTTGGCGAAGCCCTGGGTGCTCAAGAAGCGACTTTTTCCGGCCTTGCGGGTATGGGCGACCTGGTGTTGACTTGTACCGGCGATCTTTCTCGCAACCGTTCAGTCGGTATCGAACTGGGGCGAGGTCGCAAGTTGGACGAAATTCTCAACCAGATGCGTATGGTCGCAGAAGGGGTTAAAACAACTCTCTCGGCTTACCAACTGGCAAGCAAACTCGGTGTGGCCATGCCAATCACCGAACAGATGTACATGATCCTTTACGAAGAGAAGGATCCAAAGCAGGCGGTTGCTGATCTCATGAATCGAGCTCTTTCCTCAGAAGACGAATAGTCACCGCTGCCTGGCAACGGTTTCAAACCATTAAGAAAGGGATAAAAGACAATGAAAAGAATTTTACTGAGTATACTTTTTGTCACTCTACTACTGAGCTCTTCGGCTCTTGCTACAGAGTTGGTTGTTATCGAAACCAATTATGGCGACATGACTGTGGAGCTGAACACTGAAAAAGCCCCTCTGTCCGTGGCAAACTTTCTGACCTATGCTGATTCTGGCCATTATACCGACACAATCTTTCATCGGGTCATCAAGAATTTTATGATTCAGGGCGGCAATTTTACCACCGAAATGACGCCGAAAAAGACCGGAAACAAGATCAAGAATGAAGCTGGCAACGGTCTGCGGAATTTGCGTGGGACCCTCGCCATGGCACGTACCGGGGAGGTTGACAGTGCCACCAGCCAGTTCTTCATCAATCTCAAGGATAATGGTTTTCTCGATCACAAAGACACCACAACCAGAGGCTATGGCTATGCCGTGTTCGGCAAGGTCGTCAAAGGGATGGATGTGGTTGACAAGATCGGTACCACCCCGACTCACACCTTTCGTCGTTTCAGTGATGTTCCTGTGGAGCCGGTTATTATTCGTAGTGTTAAGCGTGTAAAGCAACCATAGCTCTGTCGTCACTATTTCAGCGCAGCCAGTTCGTTAATAGAGAGACCGGCTGCTGGCAGCGAGGCAGGTATGACCACCGCTCGCATCATGACTTATAACATTCAGAAATGCCGTGGTAGTGACGGTCAGGTCAATCCTGACCGGATCCTGAATGTAATCGCAGACAGCGCTCCTGATATTGTTGCTTTACAGGAGTTTGATGCTGTACATCATATCGACATCCTGCCTTACCTGGCGGAACGTCTCGGCCTTGATGTCTTTCGTGCTGCCGGTGGTGGACCGCTCGCCTACCTGTCCTATTTCCCTCTCAAAGCAGTGCAGAAATTCGACCTTGGCTTCAGCGGCCAATGTTTGCGTGCCGATGTCGAGCTTGGTGGTAAGCGCCTGCATCTGCTCAATATCTGCCTCGATAGTTTCCCACGATTTCGCAGTCATCAGATTGCCAAGTTGCTTGGTCCGGAATTGCTCGACAATCCATCCATGGTCTGCCCGGCACTGATACTGGGTGATTTTGCCGACTACTTCTGGGGCGCAGGAAACCTGGAGTTAGCCTCAGTCCTGCGCCGGACCCACCGACCTCTCTGGCGCGGCAGCTACCCTTCCCGCTTTCCGGTTTTTGGGCGGGACCGCGCTTATTTGCGCGGCGATGTACGGGTACTCGAAGCGTCGATCAATCGCAGTTTCCTGGCTCGCCAGGCCTCCAGCCATCTGCCGCTGACGATGACGGTGCAGGTGACCGATACGCGTCGGTCTGTGAGGTTGCGGTCGTTGGCAGGCGGGCACCTAGAAGCCGCTCCCGGTTAAGTTTCTGTCCAGAAACCGCCCTTTTCCGCAATCTCTACGTCAATCTGCACATTTGATTGTGCGGCGTAAAGTACTACGCCTCCGCTCAAATGCTTGATTTCCTTGACCTTGCGAAAAATTGCTGGTTTCTGAGTCAGAAACTCTCACTATGAATTAAACCTCCAACCAGGGTGTTGTGGGTAACTCTGTGGACAAGGTTGATAACTACCTGATAAGCCAAATCCAGATCTGATAATAATGAAAAAGCCACGTATAACTTCACGCCACGCACTAGCGACTCTTGATTGCCTTGAAGCAACCTATCCGGAGGCCCATTGTGCCCTCACCCACCAGAATCCCTGGCAACTGCTGGTGGCGACGATTCTCTCGGCCCAATGCACTGATATACGCGTAAATATGGTGACACCTGAACTCTTTAAACGCTTTCCCGAT
>PVMK01119032.1_pt1 | contig 22253 bp, 16 predicted proteins | sample 1853481 | NCBI WGS metagenome assembly PVMK01 (sample SAMN08533507, study PRJNA380276) | Marine sediment metagenome, whole genome shotgun sequencing project.
AGGGGCCCCTCGTCTGCAGGGCTCATCAAAGTACCGGTGATTTAGCGTATCACCCTTGTTTGGGTCATCTCTTTTTAGTCCTTCCCTGAGATTAAAGAGTCTTTCCATGATGTTGCATCTTTGCGCAATCTCCCAAATCTCTTCCGGGGTCATTTCAAGCCCGGTGTTGTAATAGAGCACTTTTGGCCAGTCTTCAAAGTTAGGAAGGGTCGCCCCAAGGAACACCGTGTGATATTTACATATGCCAAGGCAGTCCACCGCCATATAACAATTTTCCTGCCAAAATACCTGCCATGGTTTTCCTTCGTAGGAAGTGTGTTCTGAACTCAGTGGCCCATCATAGGGGACAGGGGTGCTGTATATCTTTCTGAGGACCTCCTCCGGTAAATGGTAGAGGTCAATGGCAGGGCGGCTCCTCAAATGGTCAGACCCCCGAGAGGCGGTTGCAATATTCAGGGCCAGGGCCGGAGTTGCCCGTTCATCCGAGTGAAGGTTGTTCATCCCTTTGACCTGAATGAGATAATCAAAAGAGTTCTTCCCTATTTTCTCGGCAGCCGGGATCCCTCCATCCGCCAATGCATCACCCAACCAGCCTTTTCTGTAACATATACGATCGACCATCTCCAGGAGCGCCTCGTCATTGCCAAACCTCAGATCCAGACCGTCGGTATCCTTTTTGGTGAGAATCCCCAATTCATAAAGCTCCATGGCCCAGGAGATAAGGCTGCCTATTTCCAGATTATCCATTCCGTACTGATTCACCAGATGATTTCCTGTAAGGAGGGTTACGGCGTCCTTGCAGTCCGGTTCCGCGCCAAAGGCACCCAGAGATGTGTATTCCGGACCTTCATCATATACTCCGGCGTAAGGACCCGAAGGGATTTTGTACTGGGCACGGCAATGAACCTGACATCCAAAACAGCCTGTCATGTGATAAGGCCCAATGGTTTCAGTGGCGATTTCATCAAGCCTTTCGGGCTCGATATCATCTGCGTATTCACATTGGTTATATTGAAAATTTCTTGTTCTCACCCCACCCCATGAGTTGGTTGCCCCCCAGATAAGGGGGTGCCCAGGGTCCCTTGGGTTTTGTTTACCTTGGCGCTTGTGATTTGATCAATAAATTGCTTATTGTACTCCAGGGCGTCAATGGGATGGGCGATTTCTATATCCATGGTGCCTCTGACGGCCACAGCCTTGAGGTTTTTTGACCCCATGACGCAACCCATGCCGGTTCTGCCGGCGGCGTTCTTGACGCCCGTCATCACATTGGCAAACCTCACCAGATTTTCGCCGGCGGGGCCGATGACAGCGCTTTTGACCTCTTCATCACCCAGGTCTTCTCTGATTGTCCACTGTGTCTCTGTGGTTGTCTTACCCCACAGGTGGGCCGCGTCCCGTATTTCGATCTCTCCGTTGTGGATCCAGATATAAACGGGCTTTTCAGCCTTCCCCTTTATGACCAAATGATGAAAACCGGCCCACGCCAGTTCAGGCGCAAAAAATCCGCCCATATTGGCACTCCCGAGCAGACCGGTGAGCGGCGACTTGGCCATGATATGGGTTCTCGCCGTGGCCGAGGCACACGTGGCGGTCAGGATTCCCCCACTTATCAAAAGCACATTTTCCGGACCCAAAGGATCACAGCCCTTTTTTGTATGGTTATAAAGTAAATATGCATCCAACCCTCTCCCGCCAAGGAACTTTTTTCGCACATCAAGCGGGATGGGTCTGGTTTCGGTCTCTCCTGTAGAAAGATCGATGTATGCTATCTTTCTATTCAATGCCATCTTACTTTCCCCCCTTTTTTGGCGCCTTTTTTTCTTTGGCTTCCTCTTTTTTGGCAAAAGTCTCTTCGGCCAATTTCCGGTTAACATCCCATACCGGCCCCCGGATCCGGGGAAGATCGGGACGGACCCAGAACAGGCGGTATTCTGACCCACATGTCGGGCATTTTGCATGATCGGCCCCGGAGGGCGGTTGGATTCTTTCCATACAACTGGGGTTGTGACATCTGACTTTGCCAAATGTCCTGGTCTTGCGCAAGGTCTCAGCCGCGGAGGGCCCTTTTTTGTCTAATGACATGACATTCTCCTCTCTGTCCCGTTATTTCAGCCGCCATCTGTCTTCTCCGGTATTGTTTTGACGATGCTAGGAGGCTGTAAGAGAATGGCTCTTTTTCCCAATCTCTGCGTCAGACTCAAATTATAATCCTCGAAATACTTTAATGTATTCCTGTGGTTATAGTTTTCGCCTTTCTTGATCTTGAAAAAACTATCTCATTCTCGGACAGCCTCCTCATTAAATTCTGTTTTTGCGGCGGGTGTTCTATAGTTCATTATAATGAACGCAAATGTTTCGCAATAATATCATGTCTTTATTTTCTGTCAAGAAAAATTAATTCTGATATAGTGCTTTTTTGTGGTTTTTCAAAAGCACCTATGTGTCTGATTTAATATTGACAGAGCACTTGAGAAGCTGTAAGATAAACAAAAAGTTCATCATGGTGAACAATGACCCACAGATATCAAGCACCCTCAATAAAAAAGGCATTCCAGATTCTGAAGCTCATCTCCGGGGCTGACCAGGGGTTGGGAATCAGTGCTCTGGCAAGTAACCTGGGGATTAGCAAAAGTACTGTCCACGGGATAACCCTGGCGTTGGAGGAGATGGGAACCATCATACGAGACCCCTTGACCAAGCGATACGCGTTGGGTCTCACCCTTTTTGAGCTGGGCAGGTCGGCCTATTCTCAAATTGACGTGAGAGACCTTGCGAGACCGGTTATGGAGGAATTGATGGAAAAGGCCCAGGAATCGGTATTCCTGGGGGCGCTGAATGGGGATCATGTAACCGTACTGGATATCGTCGAATCCAGGCAAGATCTCAAGATCACCTCCCCCATCGGGACGACGATCCCGCTGCCGGCAGGGGCAACCGCCAAGGTCTTTTTGGGGCTTCTCGGAGAAAAGAAGGCCCGGGAGATCATCAGAAAAAAAGGTCTCAATCGGTATACAGAGAATACCATTACGGATCCAGGGGAATATATGGCGGAGATAACTCGGGTGAGAGAGAATGGGTATGCCACTGATTATGAGGAATATATCCCCGGTGTCAGGGCAATTGTTTCACCGATCGCGGGAAAAAGAAATTCAGTGTCTGCCATCTGGATCGTTGGGTTCAAGACAAGTCTCGATGATCACAAAATGAACACCTTGGTCGGGGCTACAAAAGCCGCGGCAGATAAGATAAGCCGTAAGATCATGGAACAGCCCTTCGTATAAATCTTGAATCTCTGATTGGTCGCAAAAAGCCCAAATCCGGGCGCCGATTCCTGAAAAGTTATTTCTGCGCAGGCCCTTATCCACCCCAGCGTTTAAAAAGGTCGTGATCAATGGAGAGATAATCAAATATCTTCCCGATGGTCTGGTTGATGATATCATCAATGGTCTTTGGGGCATGGTAAAAGGAGGGGACCGGCGGCAAGATATGAGCCCCCATGTCGGCGGCCATGGTCATAAGTCTGAGATGCCCCTTATGAAGCGGTGTTTCTCTCACAACGAGAACCAGTTTCCGTTTTTCCTTTAGGGTCACGTCTGCGGCCCGGACCAGGAGATTGTTGGTGTATGAGTTGGCGATGCCCGAAAGGGTCTTTATGGTACAGGGGGCAACCACCATCCCATCAGTCAGAAAGGAACCGCTCGCCAAAGCTGCCCCCACGTCCCTCGTGTCATAGACATAATCCGCCATGGCCTCCACCTGATCGAGGGAATAATCTGTTTCAATTTGGATATTATTTTTTCCGGATTCGGATATGACGAGATGTGTTTCCAACTTTTTGTCCCTGAGCAGGCTCAAAATTCGAACCCCATAAATCACACCGCTTGCGCCTGAGATACCAATTACAATTCGTTTTTTCATTGGGAAGGGATTATCCTTTCTGGTTTGTCATAGGTGTCTATTTTGCTACCATTCAGGTTGTTTAGGCTGTAGGCTAAAGTTAACTACCTGAACAGTTACTTTTGATTTACACTTTTTTGGACAGGATCTGGTTGAGTACGTCCACAACCACCCGGGCAAATTCGGGGGTATTAATATGGGTATCAATCTCCAATATCTCTATTTCCGGATTCATGCTTTTTCTCAATTCATCGATGAATGCCTGATCTGAGGCCGGGTCATAAAGCGCGCCGCCCTCCACACTCAGCGAGGAGAAACCCCTGCAGGGTATTACAAACTTCACCAATTTCTTGTCAGGATGTCTTTCAAGTTTCTTGGCCACCTCTTGGGCAATGACCTTCATCTCCTCACTATCTGTTCTTGCCTGGACCCGAATGGCATCCTGAAGAAGAAGTTTTCTTTCAGCGAGTCTTCGCGAGACCCAGAGGGGATCAGATTCATCCCTTCTCTGTATAGGGCCACAACTTATCATATCAAAGCCGCACGGGGACAGGATGTAGGGCTTTCCTTGTTTGCAGCCGGCATCCAGCCTGTCGGGCCCGGCGGTGCGGTTGCCACCCAGGAGGTATTCGCTAAAGCCGGCCGGCACCAGGTCTATAAAAGCCTCAAAGAGGCCCTGGTTCACAAGATCCACAGCTGCTCTTTCACCCAGGCCCGTGGCGTGAAAGGAGACGATATCAAAATTTTCTTCAAGAAGTTTCCGCACATAATGGGCGCCCTGATCGCAAAATCCAAATTCGGTAATGGCAATGGACGGTTTTTCCGACTTCCTGGGGGGTTCATATTCCTCGACCATGCCGCATATGGCGCCGGCGCCATTGATCATAAGGTTTCTCACCAGGGGGTTCAGCCCCACGGTGTCTACCACGGCGTGCATCACGGTTATATCCCTGATGCCAAAATAGTTGGAAAACTTTTTTGCATATGCCGGCATGGCCGCGACGCTTGAAATCAGTAGCTTGGGCACCCCAAAAGGCAGGAGTTTCATGGCAGACAGGCTTATAAATGTCCCTGTCATCCCGCCAACGGCTATGACTCCCTCCAGGTCGCCGGATCCATAAAGGTCGAGCATTTTTTTGCCCAATCCATCCGCCATCAGAGAAGTTGCCTTGTCCCTTTCCCTTGCAAGCATTTCCTTTATAGAATCAGCTGTTGTCCCTGCTGCCTCAGCCAACTCCCGGGCGGCTATTTCCGGTTTTAGGGAAGAGGTGATTGCACCGGTCCCTATGCTGATGTCCATCAGCACGGCCTTATGCCCCCTTCGCTCAATGTGGTCCTTTATAAGTTGCAGGCCTTCTTCTCTTTCATCAAGCATGCCCACTATTACGATTGCCATAGATTTATCTCCAAACGCCGGTTGTTGCATGAACGGAGGAAACGGAAAAACCCCTCGTTCCGTGCCGATAAAACGTCATTATATTGTAAGTGTTCTCAATAAGTTGGGGCACCGTGGGGTTCAGCTGTTTCTCTCCGGCACTCTCTAAACCAGTCGTTGTAGCGCCTTCAAGAAACACCCGAACCCCACTCCAGATATTCCAATTATTTCTCTCGGACCTATTGAGAAGTTACACGACCTGGACGTCAAATTAGAGCATTTATGATTGAGATCCCCTGGCCTTGATGCCGGCCCTGAATCTTTGCCAGAACTCTTTGTCCGCATCCTGCCACGCAGCGCCCCACCTCTTCTCAAAATATGAAGAAGGCAGCTGCTCTTGCCAGGGTCCCCACGTGCTTTTTCCTTCTTTGTTTGCTTTGAGTATATCGACTAAGAATTTGATAATGTTGGATATTTCTTCTTTTGGCAAGTAGAAAGCAGCGCCTTCCTTGATCGCTTTTACGAGATTTTCAGGCGTAAATGCATGGGCAGTCAGCATGACGGCTGTTATGTTCTTCTGGTACGCAATCTCCAAAAGGCCATAGCCGTCAACCCCCATAATATCCAGAATGGCAATGTCAAAGCCCTGCGATTCCAGGAGCTCCCTGGCATCATCGAATGTGGAAGCCCTGACCACGGTGCACATCTCCAACAACTCTTCCAATATGTCCAGGACATCTGATTCGTCATCCACTATAAGAATCTTTTTGCCGTCCAATAAACTACTGTCTGACATGGTAACGACTCCTTCTAAAAAGCATTGTAGGCATTGACGGGTTCAGGGTTCCATTCTCGTCCCCGGACTGCATTTGGGATGCGTATTTACGAGAAAAACGTCAGTTTCGTCAGACCTAATCCAAAACTTGAAACTAGACTGGCAACCACTTGGAAAAATGAGCGTTTTTAACGAAGGCTCCGGGTACGAAACTGACGTCTTTCTCGTAAATACGCATCCCAAATGCAGTCCGGGGACGAGAATGACGTCAGTTTCGTCAGGTCTAATTCAAAACTTGAAGTTAAACTGGCAACCACTTGGAAAAATGAACATTTTCAACGAGACCTCCGGGTCTTCAACGCCTTCTTTGTCCTTAACCTTGAACGTTGAACCTTGAACCTGTGAACGGGTACAAAGCATTTAAAATCCCAATTCCGTCCACCTGGCTTGAATCTTTTTCACCATGTCCGGGTCAAGCTCGATGGGGATGGGCTTTTCCTTCCAATCGTAGGGGATGGTGGCATCCAGCAGCAACCGCCCGGTGATTTCTCTTTCGCTGATGGGAAGCGAGGGATCCAGCGGTGTTGATCGCCCGCGATCGATATATTGTGCCCTTTTGGGGTTAAACCTAAAACTCAGGGCATACATAACTCGCGGGATATCCCAGGGATCGATATCTTCATCCACCACGATGACGGTCTTGAGGCCATAAGCCCCCATTTCCGTTGAAATGGCTGCCGTAAGGACCTGGTTGGCGTGACCCGGATACATTTGCTTTACGGAGATGATAGCCAAGAACCTTCCAGCCCCTTCGGGCGGGCAATAGACGGCCTTTATTCCGGGTATTTTCATGTCCGTGAGCTGCTGCCAAAGGGTGGCCCCATAGGTCAGCGCCATTGTCATGTGGGTATCTGTCACGGCTCTTCCAACCGTGGTTCCCCAGAATATGGGGTTATTGCGGTAGGTTATGCATTTGACATCTATAAAATTCCGGGGATCACTTCCAACACCCGAATAGTAGCTGGTATACTCGCCAAAGGGGCCTTCGTCCATAAAGGCGTCGGCATCCACCTCCCCTTCCACCACGATTTCAGCAGTGGCCGGAACCGGCAGGTCGTTGGTCTCGGCCTTGATGACCTCGATAGCCTCGCCGCGGATGGAGCCGGCAAAGTCATACTCGGAAGAAAACGCAGAAAATCGTGCCGCCCCCATCAGGAACAGGAGCGGATCGCACCCCACCACCGCGCATACGGGCATGGGTTTCCCCAGGGCCTGATATTTTTTGAGCATGAGATCCGAGTGTTTCCCCTTTATGAACTGCGTACCCAGGTGATTTTTGTCGAGTAGCTGAAGTCTATAGGTCCCCAGGTTGACCCACCCCGAGTCAGGGTCTTTGGTCACAACAAAATGCGCTGTCCCAAAAAACCGTCCGCCGTCAAGGGGATAAAATTTCGGCGCGGGAAACTTAAAAAGATCTACCTCATCACCCATCATAATGTTTTCTTTACAGGGGCCGCTATCTACCCATTTGGGCGGAATCTTGTTGTCATTTTTCTCTACCCACACCCTCATCAGATCCACCAGGGTCGCGTCCTTGGGTTCCCCCATTATCAGCGCAAGCCTCTCCGGTGTGGTGCAGACACTGGTAATCACGGGTGAGTCATAATCCTTTACGTTCTCAAAAAGGAGGGCCGGACCCTGTTTTTCCTCATTGAGCTTCGCAATGTGAGACAACTCCAGATCCCAGTCGACCTCTGCCTTAATCCGGTGAAGAACGCCATTTTCTTCAGCCTTTGAAATAAAATCCCTCATGTCTTTCATCAAAAAAATTACCTCCCCTAAAAATTTAGTTAGTGTCCATCCAGAAATGAGATAGTTTTCGCAAGGTCAAGAAAGATGAGGATTTTAACCGCAGGAATACATTGTAGTATTTCGAGGATTAAAATCCGAATCTGACGCAGAGATTGCGGAAAATGGCCATTTATGGATGGGGACTAGTTAGCCATTTAGCTTAATGCGTTTCATGGCCTGTTCCATCAACAGCTGGTAGCCGCTCTTCTGGCCAAAGACAGACTCCTTTTTCCGTTGCGCCCACACGGTTTCCGGACGGGCCTGAACGATAAATATGTTTTCCGGAAAAGAGAGGTCCCTGTCAATGGCCCACTCTATATCCATTGCCCGGCCGTAATGGGCCTCAATCTTTTTTCCGATAAAGGCCAATTCTTTTATCTCTCGGTCCTCCAAACAGCATTCACATTGCTTATCCGATTTCACCTCCTTGTTAACCACTTCTCCCTTGTCTTCGTCAAAAACACACTCGATGTGTTTGGTGGATAGGGTCCTTTCATTTATCTCCATCACGACCTTATCCACCACAAATTTGTCGGGGTTTACCGAACCGGACACCACCGTCTCCCCCAGGCCCCAACTTCCTTCAATGACGACCTTGGAAGGGTCTCCGTTTGTCGGGTTGATCGTAAACATGACACCAGCCGTTTTTGAGTTGACCATTTTCTGGACACCGACGCTGATCAACACGTTTTCGTGGGGAAAATTATTCTTGACCCTGTAGTCTATGGCACGTGGCGTAAACAGACTGGCCCAGCATTGCCGGACCCTGTTGATCACTTTTTCCGGTTGTTTTATCCAGAGATAGGTGTCTTGTTGCCCTGCAAAACTTGCCGTGGGCAAATCTTCCGCTGTGGCACTCGATCTCACTGCAACAGGAACAATTTCAGTGTGGCATTTTTTACAAAGCTTTGCATAGCCCTCGCTGATGGCCGTCCCGATCTCATCAGATACAAAAGAATTCTTGATCAGATCCTGTATCTCGGCACTGGTCTTATTGAGGGACTCAATATTATTCTGTTCGAGCCCGGAGAGGATTTCAAAAATCCTATTTTGTATTCCGGCACCGGTTATAAACGCCAGATAGCTATCCGTTGTGACGGCAAAACCCGGCGGCACCCGAATCCCTGTATTTATCAATTCCCCAAGGCTGGCATTTTTCCCCCCCACCAAGGGAAGCGACCCCTTATCCAGATTTTTGAAATCCAGAATGTAATCCATCGGTTCCTTTCTGAAACGCCCCCCTCCGATTTACGGAGAAGGGGGCGATTTGGAGGTAATCAGCCGGCTCTCTCGACGATGGTGACAATGCCCGTATCACCGTCTACCTTGATGATATCGCCGGTCTTGATAACCGAAGTGGCTATTCCGGTCCCTGTAACAGACGGGACGCCATATTCCCGGCATACGATGGCCGCATGGCTTGTGAGCCCGCCGATGTCTGTAACGGCGGCCTTTATCTGCGTAAACACCGGGGCCCAAGAGGGATTGGTAGTGGGACAAACCAGGATCTCTCCGGGTTGGAGTGTCACAATATCCTTGAGCAGCTTCAGGACTCGGGCAGGGCCTTCCGCGGCACCTGCTGAAGAGGCAAAACCCTTCACCTCTGAAACATCTTCCGGCTGGACCTCTCCCATCCCTTTGAGCCATTCTTTTACCTTGTCGGTGGTCACACCCCACAGCATAATGGTGAAAGGTTCTGCCACCTCTTCGGGCGGGATACCCAGGGCAGGGGTCGGCAACCACTCTCTGGCCGCATCCAGGATCTTTTTGCGTTTTTCGGCCTTGGCCTTGTAGTAATCTCCTCTGACGGGTATATCCACACCCAGGGCCCATCCCGTAGCCAGCTCTGTAAGGATCTCGGGGATCTCATAGCGGCTAAACATAAATATGTCATCCACCTCGTTTAGCATATCACCGTTTACAAGGAGCGTCCCAAGTTCCCGTATCTTGCCAAACCATATGGTATGGAACCAGTGCTCAACCCAAAAAAGATGATCCTCGGCATACCGGTAAATGGTTCTGATCGTGTTATACGCGTCATCAAATGACTTCTTGTCTTCATCGGTCTTTATAAGATCACGGTACTGGGCGACGATCTCATCTCTTTGTTTGTCTATCTCATCCAGAGAGCGTTCAATGGTTTCTCCCTTTTCGAGCCTCTCAATATAACTCTTTATATACCCATAAGGAATCTCAGGAGTCGTCAACCAGCTTCCTTCATGGTTCAGCCAGCCACTGCCGCATGACACGGAGAACCATGGGTCTTTGGCCTTTTCCAATTCTTCAAGCCACTGTCTGCCGTCCGGTATTTTTTGAAGCTCTGACACCTTCTGGTCCACTGACATCCCCTTCTTGAGGATATCTGCGACGCCCCTTGATGAAACCGCCAACCGGGAAAGTCTGCAGAGTTCCTCTTCAGGCCGGAACATGGACACATATGCGCCGGCCACCATCTTGCCAATGGCGCTTTCGCTTATCCCGGGGAACAGCTTTCTGGTGACATCGCCAAACATCAGATACGCAAGATATGTCAGATTTAGATACTCAAAGTGATACTGCCACCCCTTAAATACCTGATTGACCAGCCTGTCAAAGGCCTCGATAACATCATAGGACGCATAACAGCCGGTAGGTACCGGCAGGACCTGGTCTTCGGGGACAAATTTTGGCAATTCCCCCGGGATCTCCACGGAGGCCATTTCTTCACCCAGGGCCTTAAATTTTGTCAGCCACTTATCCCACAATTCATCGTAGTGCTCAAACACATAAAAAACCCGTTTTTCAAACAGTTTGGCCTTCTCCCCGATGATTTCATCGGGTGGTGGCGCAATGGCGCAAATATACATGTAGCATCCCACCATTCTCTGCGCGATGCCTTGCGCCGGCGGGATACAAAATACCCGGGTTGTATATTGTGAAAGGGAGATCTGCCATGCCTCCTGGAAAATCAGGTCCAAAGGAGGCATGGGTTCGGGGGCGTGGATCTTGTCATGAAACCAGAATTGCTGTTTTTCCCAGTCTTCTCTGTCTTTGGAGAACATGTAGTGTGACGGGTACATCTCTTCCCAGCCTTCAAGCTCAGGCGGGACCTGAAACTCATGCGGATCCGGAAATCTTCCTGCTTTTTCGTCTGCCATTTTTTACCTCCCTCTAAGAGTTGCTGGTTAAATGGGGAAAAACCGCCTCAACCTAAAAAAATTCCAACCAGGGTGTGTAAAATTTTCGATGAATTCTTGCAGCCCGTTATAATCCTCTCAAAGAAAAATGACCCATCAAAGTGACAACAAAAACATGAGGAGCGAAAAGCGACCAACCGTGAACCCGACAACCTGACTAGTTACGATATAAGATGATTACCCATAAAAGAATATCTGTCAATTCCATTTTTTTTATGATAAGCATAAGGTCAGCTTATGGATACTTTTTGATAATAAAAATTGTTGTTGATACAACAGAGAGGGCAGTTTTTCATCCGTGATCAACTTTAATCAACTCAGGGTCTTTTATCACGCCGCAAAAAATCTGAATTTCACAACCGCGGCAAAAGAACTCTTTATCACCCAGCCTGCTGTCACAATCCACATGAAGTCCTTTGAGGAATATTGCAATCTGGTGCTATTTAAAAAGAAAGGACGGAGGGTTTATCTGACAGCAGAGGGGGAGGCACTTTATAAATATGCACAGAAAATATTTGAATATGAAAAAGACATAGAAAACGCCATAGAAGATATGAGGGAATTAAAGCGGGGCATCCTTCGTCTTGGGACCACCAAGACCTATGCACGGTTTTTTATGCCGTTTCTGATTGCTGAATTTCGTGAGACCTATCCTAAGATCAAAATACAGCTTAATGAGGGCAGTTCCCTGGAGATGACTCGCACCCTTCTTGATTTTAAGATCGAGGTGGCGATTATCGCCAAGGCAGAGGAGAACCCGGACATTTGTTTTGTCCCTTTTAGCATAGAAGAGGTGGTGGTTATAGCGGCGCCAAACCACCACTTGACAAAGCAAAGGCGCGTATCCTTTAAAGAATTGGAAAAGGAGCCGGTAATCATGAAAGAGACAGGCTCCGGGACACGCAAACTGGTGGAAGAGTTGTTTGCGCGACACGGCTGTGAGCCAAATGTCCTGATGGAGACCAGCAATACTGAGTTTATCAAACAACTGGTAGAACGTGGAGAGGGCATCTCCTTTTTGGTAAAAGAAGCCGCGGCCCTGGAACTCGAGGCGGGGAAACTGGCGTCTATTCAATTGACGAACAAAAAGATTTTCTTGGATGTGAGTATTGCTTCTCTAAAGAATCAGCATCTTTCACCCCCTGCCAGGGTCTTTCTCGAGACGCTCAAAAAATTGGCCGGGGGGGATATGCCTGCCCGGGGAATCGGCGCCCTTAAAGCCAAGATGGAGTCACAACAAACCCGGACTTTGGCTGAGGAACTCAAAAATTGAGTGGTGATAATTCCTATTGTCTGAGAATTGCGGTAAATGTCCCTGTAGCAGGAACCTTTTCCTACACAGTCCCTGAGGGTCTCGTGTCCAGGGCCAATGTGGGGTGCAGGGTCCTGGTGCCTTTCAAAAATAGGAAGGTGGCGGGTTATGTATTGGAAAGGATCGGGGGAGGGAACGGCAAAGGGCTAAAAGAAATATGGGATGTGATTGACCCTGAACCGCTTTTCCCCAAACCCTTGGTCCCGTTTTTTGAATGGATGGCGGATTATTATATCCACCCCATAGGCCAGGTGATCCAATCCGTCCTGCCGGGAGGCCTAAGCATAAAATCTTATAAAATTGCCCATTTGACCAAAGAAGGCCTCCGGGCCCTCAAAGGACTCCAACCTAATTCGGAAGAGAAAAAGATCCTCTCGTGGGTAAGAGACAACCCCGGGAAAGGGTTGCCCAGCCCGCTTCAAAAAATCTACGGATTTCAAAAAAGAGGCTGGCTGGTCGTGGAAGAACGGTTAAAGAGGAGACATGGCGGGCCGCTTATAAAAAAGTTTGTACGGCCAAGGAATGGCATTGATCTTGGCATTGTGCTGTCAAAACGGGGCGGTGTATTAAAGGCGAGGAATGAACTTCAATTTCTTGAGACTGTCTTTAGATCCGGGGACATCCTCTCAAGCAAACTGGCGAGTATGTTTACCAATGGATCATATCTGGTAGACAAATGGATACGGAAAGGGGTCCTGGAAGCCTACAGGGGCACTGTTTACAGGAATCCGGCCGGTGAGATTATGTCCCCCTCACCCCTTCCCCCAAAACTCTACAAACAGCAGGAACTTGTATCGAACCGTATCACGACTTTTATTGATAAAGGCAGTTTTTCTGCCTGTCTGCTTTACGGGGTAACTGGAAGCGGCAAAACCGAAGTATACTATCAGGCTGTGAAGCAAACCATAAAAGTAGGCAGGCAGGCCATCTTAATGGCACCGGAGATATCCCTTGCCATCTATCTGGAAGGGATTTTCAGACCGAGGCTTGGGGATCGGATTGCTGTCTATCATAGTGGTCTCAGCCATGGCGAGAGATATGACCAATGGATGCGGATGGTGAGGGGCGAAGTGGACCTTGTCATCGGAGCGCGTTCAGCTCTGTTTTCGCCGTTACCCGAGTTGGGTCTCATTATTGTGGATGAAGAACATGATTCTGCCTACAAACAGGACAGGAGCCCGCGTTATAATGCGCGAGATGCCGCTGTGATGCGGGCAAGGATGGAGAAGGCCCTGGTCATTCTCGGGTCAGGGACGCCCTCTGTCCAATCCTATCAAAATGGGATCAGTGGAAAATATCATCTGCTTTCCATGCCCGAACGGATTGAAAAACGGCCCCTGCCGGAGGTGGAGATCGTGGACATGAAGGTCGCGGAGGGTGAGCGACCCAAGAGCGAAATGATAAGCCCCAGGCTCAAAGAGGCTCTTGAACAAAATCTTACAAACGGAAACCAATGTATGCTCTTCTTGAATCGTCGGGGGTTTTATCGGGTATACCTCTGCCGGTCATGCGGGAAGCCGATTCGTTGCCCAAATTGTGATGTGGCCCTCATCTATCACCGTGAGGAAAATCGTCTGAGTTGTCACTACTGCGGCTATTACTCAGAAACGTCTATCAAATGCGGTTCGTGTGGAAATGAGAGACTGAGGGCCTACGGGTTTGGGACGGAAAAACTGGAGCACGAACTGAAGGAGCTATTCCCGAAAGCAAGAATCGCGCGGATGGATGCCGACAGCACCCGCAGAAAAGGCGAGGCGATCCGAATCCTAAAAAAGTTCGGCGAACAAGCTTTGGATATCCTTGTGGGGACCCAGATGATCACCAAAGGTTATGATTTTCCAAACGTAACCCTTGTGGGGGTCATTGCCGCTGATTTTTCGTTGGGGTTTCCGGACTTTAGGGCAGGTGAGCGGACCTTTCAGCTCTTGTCACAGGTCTCCGGAAGGGCTGGCCGGGGTGAGCAAAAGGGAAATGTTATCATCCAGACCTTTGACCCCGGTCATTACGCAATAAGGGCAGCCACGTCGCATGACTATCAATCGTTTTTTCAGCAAGAAAGACAATTGAGAGATCAGCTGAACTACCCTCCATTTTCCCATTTGGCTTGTCTGACACTCAAGGGGAATAGTCGGGAGGAGACGGAAAAGGCGGCCAGACAGCTGAATCAGGCAATCCGGGGTACTCTGAAAAGATGGCCCAAGAGGGGAAAGGAGATTCAAGTCCTGGGGCCGGCAGAGGCGTCAATTCCCCGGTTGAAGGGAAAATATCGGTGGCAGATCCTGATCAAGAGTAAGAGCGCTTCACTCATGGGCCATCTCCTGAAACGGGTGGAACAGGGCAAGGGGAAGGCTATTCAACCGGCTGGAGTGGCTCTCATCTTGGATATAGACCCCTATCTCATGACCTGATGAGATCTGCCAAAATCCCTTGCCATAGCATGGGTTTGTGGGTTAAAAGTAAGGGCCTGAGGTGGGCTTTTTAAATGATTCTCGATTTTCACACGCATATATTCCCCTCTGTCTTTAGGGACAATAGGGAGACATTCTTTTCAAGCGAACCAGCTTTTGAAACCCTGTACAACGGTCCCGAAGCGAGGCTTTCAGGGGTTTCTGAATTGCTGGATCATATGGATAAAGAGGGAGTCGAAAGATCGGTTGTTTTTGGGTTCCCCTGGGAAGAACCGGATCACTACCGTCGCCATAATGACTATATTATGGAAGCCGTCCGGAAGCACCCTCAGCGTTTGACAGGGTTTTGCAGTTTTTCCCCCCTCTCGCCCGGGGCAATAAAGGAGACAGAAAGATGTCTGGATTCCGGACTTTCGGGCGTGGGAGAACTGGCCGTTTATGGGACGGGGTTTTCGTCCGAAGTGAGTGACGCTCTGAAAGAAATCGCCGGTCTCTGTGTCCGGTTTGATGTCCCCCTGTTGCTCCATACAAATGAACCTGTGGGACACCCATATCCTGGAAAAACACCCATGACCCTGAACCAAGTCTATTCTTTTCTCAAGGCCAATCCCATCAATCGCATTATTCTCGCCCATTGGGGTGGGGGCATACTCTTTTACGGCCTCTTAAAAAGAGAGATAAGGGAGGTCTTTCAAAATGTCTGGTTTGATACCGCAGCTTCCCCCTTCCTTTATAGACCGGAAGTCTATAGAATAGCCGGAGAGATAGTCGGGTTTGAAAAAATCCTGTTTGGAAGCGATTATCCCCTGATAAGACCTCAGCGGTATTTCAAAGAAATTGAATCAACAGGCCTGCCCCCTGAGGTGACCAGAGGGATAAAAGGTCTGAATGCAGCGCGGCTCTTGAGGCTATAGCACTGGACTTGGGTTTATGCCGCCCATCACTTTCTTATTCAGTTTTTAGCAGGCCACCAAAAACCATGTATAGCACATATTTTGGTCTAACTGAAAATCCCTTTGCCCTGACCCCGGACCCCCGGTTTCTTTTTCTAAGCCAGCGTCACAAGGAGGCATTGGCTCATCTCTTTTATGGGGTGGGTGAAAAGGGTGGTTTTCTACTTCTTACCGGTGAAGTGGGGACAGGAAAGACCACCCTGTGCCGCAGTCTCCTGGAACAGGTGCCTGAGGGGGTAGAAGTGGCGCTTGTCCTGAACCCCAAACAGACCGCATTGGAACTGGTGGGTTCTGTGTGCGACGAGTTAAATGTTTCCTATCCACAGGGCACAGAAAGCATCAAGGTCTTGGTGGACCGGCTAAACCTGCATCTGCTGGATGCCCATTCAAAGGGTAGGCGGACCGTGTTGATCATCGACGAGGCCCAGAACTTGAGCGTTGACGTGTTGGAACAGGTGCGTCTATTGACCAACCTTGAGACCACCCGACAAAAGCTCTTGCAGATACTCCTCATCGGACAGCCGGAACTCCAGGACATGATGGCCCGGCCGGAGCTGCGGCAATTGGGCCAACGAATCACCGCACGCTACCACCTGACCCCTTTGTCCCCGGATGAGACCGTTTTATATGTCCAGTGCCGATTGGAGGTGGTAGGGTGTAAAAGGCAATTGTTTTCCAAGAAGTCCCTGCGTTTGGTGCACAAGCTATCCGGCGGTGTCCCAAGGCTTATCAATATCATTTGTGATCGGGCCCTGCTTGGGGCTTATGCCAAAAAACGCGAGGGAGTCGACAAAAGACTGGTGTGCAAGGCCGCGTCTGAAGTGGTGGGACAGAACCTAATAAACGGCCGCACACGGGTAAAGCGGTGGGTACTGGTGGTTTTGGTGCTTATGTTGTTTGGGGCAGGTTGGAAGTTTTTGCCGTGGCAGAGCTTTCTGGAAAACACCTTGGAGGGTGGTGGAAAGGGACCGAAAGCGCCCGGACAGGCGATCGTAGCTGAACGAACCGGCATAAATGCGCCCCCTGAATCAAAACCCGGGCCAACGGAAACAAAAGTTGAGACGGTTAAAGACATGGGGGATGCAGTGGCAGAAGAGAAGACCACGCTTTCCCATGAACCTGTCCCGGATGGGGGCTCCGAGGAACCAAGAGTCGACCCGGTCAAACTTGATGAACTTTTGCAGAGCGGGAATGTAAAGACAGACCGTAAGACGGCATTTACCACCTTGTTTGGGTATTGGGACTCGGAATGGTCAGGGTTGCCCGCCACTTCCCCTTGTGAATATGCCCCCAAAGTAGGCCTGCGTTGTGTCAAAAGTAAAGGCAACTGGACAAATCTCTGCCAGTTTAACCGTCCGGCGGTGTTGGAGCTTATAGATGACGCAAAGGGGAAGCATCATGTTGTGGCCGCATTCATGGAAGACGGAGAGGTCACACTGGATTTTGGAAACAAACAAGTAAACGTACCTCGTTCGGAGATCGAACCCTATTGGTTTGGCGGTTTCACCCTGTTTTGGAAACCTCCTCCCTTTGAAACCCCTTTGCTCAAGGAGGGTGATCGGGGCCCCGAAATCGTGTGGTTGAAGACACAGTTGGACCGTTTGGAGGAAAAAGTCCCAGGATCGGATGGGGAACCCGCTAACCCATTTTTTGGCATTGCCTTAAAGAAACGAATAATAAACTTTCAGCGCGAACGTTCAATAAACCCTGACGGAAAGGTGGGGGAACAGACATTTATCCAGTTAAACACGACAGTGAAAGATCCATCCATACCTCTGTTGTGCCAGGGCACGCAATAGCAGGAGAACAGTAAAATGTCATTTATCCTTGATGCCCTTAAAAGGGCCGAACGGGAACGCCGACTTGAACGGGCACCTGATCTAGGTGCCATCTATGAAGAAAGTGATGTGCCTCAGTCCAATCTGTGGCCATGGTTGTCGGCAGGCGTGGCCTTTCTGGTGGGCGCTGTGGTGGTGGCTTTGTTGCTATGGCCACAGACACCGCCCCTGGAGATCAGCAAAAACTCAAACCTTGTCACGGAAACCGCCTCACGGACCCCCACCCAGGGGAAGCCCCTTCCGGTGAGACCCAAGACCGGTCGTCCCTCCAAAAAAGATATCCCATCACGTGAGGTGGAGGTTTCACGCCCCACCTTGAGATCGGCTGCTAAGACCGAAACCGCTCTTTCTGCAAAGACCGCCTCTCAGCCCGCATCGCCGCAGACAAGCGGTAAGGAAATTGCAGCGCCCACAAAGGTAGCTTCCAAGGAGCCTGAAAATGCCTTATCCACCAAAGAAACCAGCGTACCTGCCCGGGCAAAGCAACCTTTGAATACCTCTTCAAAACCTGTAGTTTCAAAAAAAACGGTTCCTGATTCAAGGACTTCGGAATCAAAAACCCTTGAAGCCCCGGATGCGTCTCCATCTCCGGCAGTTGTAAACAAGGACACGGCCGTGTTGGAACCGGCCAAACCGGTAAATGAAAAAGCATCTGAGGTTACGTTGTCCCCCGGTTTGAAAGCTAAAGAGGAACCCGTCAGTGAATCAGTCGCAGCGGTTCCCCTATTAAGAGATCTGCCTGATAAGGTCCGCCGGAAAATGGGGAAACTTGAGATCAATGTCCATGGCTATGCCAAGGATCCTTCCAAACGTCTTGTTTTTATCAACATGCGTAAGTATCGTGCGGGGGATCGGATCGGAAATGGGATAGAGGGCCCCATCTTAAAAATGATCACCCCCGATGGTGTGATCATTGATTATGGCGAGGGGTTGGCCCGGTTGACGGTGCGATAATAGGGGAAGGTGAACGGTCAGGCCCTGTCATAGGCGCTGAATTGCATGGTAAAGGTCCCGCGACCCTGGGATACAGACCTGAGCGAGGTGGAATAACCGAACATCTTTGAGAGAGGAATCCTGGCCGTCAGAACCTGGACCGGCCCCTTGGTGGTGATCTGTTCGATCTTACCCTGACGCGCATTCAGGTCATTGATTACCTCACCGGTAAATTCTTCCGGAAGCATGATTTCGGCCTCCATGATTGGTTCGAGGAGGAGCGGATCGGCCTTTTGGCAGGCATTTTTAAAGGCCATGGTTGCGGCCACCTTAAATGCCATTTCGTCGGAAAACGTTTCCTTTATTTGGACATCCAGAAGGGTTGTTTTCACATCGATCACCGGATAGCCCATAATGACCCCTCCAGTCTCCGCTTCCGAAATCCCTTGTTTTATTGCAGCCAGAAATTCTTCCGTAAGCTCGGGGCTTTTGCATTTGTCAACAAACCGACTTCCCATACCCCTGGGCGTTGGCGAGACTTCCAGCTTGACACCGGCGAAATGCTGTTGCCCCGCAATTTCTCGTTGGAAGATTTCTTCTTGATCTGCGGAGCTTGTCACTGTCTCCCTGTACACCACCTGCGGTTTTCCTTGATTGGTTTCAACGGAGAAATCGCGTTTGAGTCTTCCTACAATGATCTCCAGATGTAATTCGCCCATCCCGGAAATGACGGTTTGGCCTGTCTCTTCATCGATCTTAAACCTGAGTGTTGGATCCTCATCTGTCAATTTACCCAGGGCACTCAACAGCCTGTCATGATCCTGAACCTTCTTGGGTTCGATGGCCACGGTGATGACGGGTTCGTTAAATTGCATGGGTTCAAGCAAGATAGGATTGTTTTCAAAGCACAGGGTGTCACCGGTTGTGGTCAGTTTGAGCCCCATTGCAGCCACAATATCTCCGGCCGATGCCTGATTGATGCGCTCCCGTTTGTTTGAATGCATCTTCAGAAGCCTGGCCATCTTTTCTTTGATCTTTTTCCCTGGATTGTAAATCATCTCCGATACTTTTACTGTTCCCGAATAGACTCGGAGGTATGTCATCTTTCTTCCTTGATCCATCATTACCTTAAAGGCAAGGGCAGAAAACGGGCTGTTCGCTTCCGGTGGGCGGGATTCCTTTTTCCCCGATGAAGGTACAATACCAATAATTGGCGGGATATCCACGGGGGAGGGGAGATAATCGATAATTCCGTTTAATAAAGGCTGTATCCCCTTATTTTTTAACGCTGCCCCGCAAAAGATCGGTACCAGGTCCAGTTCTATGGTCGCTTTCCGGATAGCCCTGTTTAGTTCCCGGATATCGATGTCTTTTTCCGCAAGATACCCTTCCATTATTGTATCGTCTTTGTCGGCAAGGGTTTCCAAGAGCAGTTCCCTGTATTGAGAAGCCTCCTCAATCAGTTCCGGGGGTATGGAAATTTCTTCGTACTCGGAACCCAAGGTCTCATCTTCCCACAGGATCGCCTTCATCTTAACAAGATCAATAACCCCTTTAAAGCCATCCTCAACCCCCCAGGGGATTTGAAGCACAAGAGGGTTCGCTCCAAGACGCTCCCTAATCATCTCGACGGTTCTTTGAAAGTCTGCTCCCACCCGATCCAATTTATTTACAAAGGCAATCTTTGGTACTTTATATCTGTCTGCCTGGTGCCATACTGTTTCGGATTGGGGTTCAACACCTCCCACGGCGCAGAAAATCCCGATTGCACCATCCAGGACTCTGAGAGACCGTTCTACCTCAATGGTGAAATCTACGTGTCCGGGGGTGTCAATTATGTTGATGGCATGCCCATGCCATTCGCAGGAAGTTACGGCAGAGGTAATGGTGATTCCCCTCTCTTTTTCTTCCAGCATCCAGTCCATGGTGGCCTCGCCATTATGGACCTCCCCCATCTTGTGAACGCGGCCCGAGTAAAAAAGGATACGTTCCGTTACAGTCGTTTTGCCGGCGTCGATATGGGCGATGATGCCGATATTTCGTGTTTTTGTCAGTCTTTTGGCAGGTGGCATGTCGATTTAACCTACAAAGTATAACCGCACTGTTTTTGGTGACCCGAGGTAAACAAAGGCAAAAACCCTGTAAACCCTATTCACTTGAAAAAAACTAGGTCATTGTCTCAGATGGCAGGCTTCATTTTATTCGGTCGCAAATTTAAGGTATCTTGTTGCGGCTGTCAAGTCATAAGAGCGCGGACTTTTTACACCTGAATTTTTGTGTCTGCGGGTCTGACTTCAAAGCGGTTTGTATCTACTCAGGTGGATAGGCTGAAGGCTGTTAGGAAAAAGCGCATCTTGAAGCCATGTTTGGTGCGAAAATCAGATATTTCCGTCAAAGTACGGCAATCGTGCTCTTCTGCCCCCTTCAGCCTTCAGCCTAAACAGCTTCAGCCTGACTACGTGAGTAGTTACAGCGGTTTACTCATTAAATTCGTAACTTCTCAATAAGTCCGGGACAAATAATAGGATATCTGGAGTGGGGTTCGGGTGTTTCTTGTAGGCGCTCTCTCAAATGGGATTTACTTCTCACTTTTGCAGTGGTTGATATTTGGGGTTTTCTTCTAATGAACCCCTATTAGTTTCTCCGTGCTTTCCTCAAAACCCCAAATATCAGCCACGCTACGACGACTGGTTTAGAGAGCGCCGGAGAGAAACACCCGAACCCCACGGTGCCCGAACTTATTGAGAACTTACTTAAATTCAGGAGATAGCTCCATGGATCTATGGTTCAAACCTGTTTTGTCGGATAAGCACCCTGGCCAAAGGGGGGCCATTTTCGAGGATTTCTTCCACAATTTCGGCAGTCCACCTGGTGGCGTCTCGGACGACCGCCTGGCAACCGTCCGGGTTGGACTTCATGGCTTCGTGGAGCGTCTTGCGGTCCTCTTCTTCCTGGAGGTTGAATGATCGACCAAATTTTATTTTCTGTATCTCTTTACAAACAATAGTACCGTATGTTTCTTCAAATTTTTTGCAGAGCTTGTCTGCAAACTGCATTCCACGCTGGTACTGGGCCCCCATCTCCAGATCATCTCTACCCGTCAAAAGGCCTATCATCAACAACCCACCCGAAAGCGAGCCGCATACGTTCCCGCGTCGGACCACACCACCGGAAAAGGCTGTTGCGGCCCTCAATACGGCCGGTTCAAAGACGCCAAAGGCCTCCATCAGCGCCGCCAGACTCGTCTGACTGCATCCAAAAAATTCCATCTCATAGCGGCAGGCTATTTGCGCCGCTTTTTCAACTGCCCCCTGAAATGGAGTATTGCGATCATCCATAAAACCCTCCTCCTTTTTTAGAAACTATACACTTACAGAAAAACATTCTGGGGTTATCGAATTTCCAGTTTCCAGTTTCAAATTTCAAGTTCCTCTCAACAAAAGCGACAGATCCTCTTTAAAGATCGTATGCAGGACTACCCCAAAAACTTTTTCTTGAAAGCTATATTGCCTGAGCTGGAAACACCAAATTGCTTCACGCCCTAACTCATCCACCCCTTTTCCCTAAGGGGTGGAAAGATCACCCTCTGTGAGTACCAATCAAGGGGCGGACATCCCGGAACCTTCACCACTTTTGGCACACCTCCTTAAAGCCGCCATGAAAAGCCCTCCGAAGGACATAGGCCATCCCGCTCTTACCCCGCAATTGCCCAAAAGCCACACCTCGTCTGCC
>PVMK01127443.1_pt1 | contig 22250 bp, 14 predicted proteins | sample 1853481 | NCBI WGS metagenome assembly PVMK01 (sample SAMN08533507, study PRJNA380276) | Marine sediment metagenome, whole genome shotgun sequencing project.
GTGCTACAAGTGGCGCAGCCGTCTGGATACCAAGTAAAGCAGTTAGTAGGGGCATGGACACCAGAGCCACGCCAAAGCCAGTTACGCTCTGCGTAAAGACGGCCAATAATACGATCAAGAAGACCCACAACCAATCCATAGCCTTTAAGTCTACCCCACATGATTGCCGCCGACAGACTCCCCCCTTGTTACCATTGAAAGCAAAGCCCTACTCCCTGGTATAATGGGAACAAGTTATAGGCATAGCAGTTAAGCGGAGAAGCGGCACATACAATATGAATAACAAAGTCATCTATTCAATGATCGGGGTTGGAAAAATATACCCCCCCCAATAATCAAGTTCTGCGGGATATTTCCCTCTCTTATTTCCATGGAGCAAAGATTGGCGTCCTGGGACTCAATGGTGCGGGTAAGAGTACACTACTGCGGATCATGGCAGGCCTTGACAAGGATCATTTGGGTGAAACGGTCTTGTCTGGCAGCCCCACCATTGGTCTTTTGGAGCAGGAGCCAGTATTAGACGATAGTAAGCAGGTACGGGAAATCGTCGAAGAAGGCGCCCAGGAGATCGTAAACGTGCTCCGTGAATTCGACAAAGTAAATGCTAAATTTGCCGAACCGATGAGCGATGAGGAGATGAACGAACTAATTGAACGCCAGGGGCGACTTCAAGACGAACTGGACCGGCTCAACGCTTGGGATCTCGATAGCAGACTTGAATTGGCTATGGATGCGCTTCGTTGTCCTCCAGGCGATACGCCGGTATCTATATTATCTGGTGGAGAACGGCGGCGAGTGGCCCTATGCCGGTTGTTACTTCAAGAACCAGATATCCTGCTCCTCGATGAGCCCACAAATCATCTAGATGCTGAGACTGTAGCCTGGTTAGAAAGGCATTTAAAGGAATATGCTGGCACAGTCATCGCCGTGACCCACGATCGCTATTTCCTTGATAATGTGGCTGGTTGGATCTTGGAGCTAGATCGGGGACATGGCATTCCTTGGAAGGGTAACTATTCTTCCTGGTTGGAACAAAAACAGGCTCGTCTGACCAAAGAAGAGAAGTCGGAATCCCTGCGCGTCAAGACGCTGCAGCGGGAAGTGGAGTGGATTAACATGACCCCCAGGGCTCGCCAGACTAAGAGCAAAGCCCGAATTAAATCCTACAACCAGCTTCTCGATCAGAATTCAGAAGGCGTTCAGAAAGAACTGGAGATTTTTATCCCGGCGGGGCCAAGGCTGGGGGATATAGTCGTTAAGGCGAATAATGCTAGCAAGAGTTATGACAGCCGTCTGCTCTTTGAGGGGATGACCTTTGATATTCCTCCTGGAGCAATTGTTGGCGTGATCGGCCCCAATGGAGCCGGAAAAACCACTATGCTACGTTTGATTGTAGGCCAAGAAGAGCCAGACAGCGGCGAATTAAAAGTGGGTCAGTCGGTGAAATTTGGTTACGTTGATCAGAGTCGCGAGGACTTAGATCCCGAAAATAGCATTTGGCAAGAGATTTCCGAAGGCGCGGAACAGTTACAATTAGGTAGCCGCAAGATTAACTCCCGAGCCTACGTTGCCCGTTTCAACTTTACCGGATCGGATCAGCAAAAAAAGGTCGGCGGCCTTAGCGGGGGCGAGCGAAATCGCGTCCACCTGGCTAAAATGCTCAAATCAGAGGCAAATTTGATTCTCTTAGATGAACCAACGAATGATTTGGACGTTAATACATTACGCGCCCTGGAAGACGGGCTATTAAATTTTGGCGGATCGGTCATTGTCGTCTCTCATGATCGCTGGTTCTTAGATCGGATTGCCAGCCATATATTGGCTTTTGAAGGGGATAGTCAGGTCTACTGGTATCCCGGCAACTACAGCAACTACGAGGAGGACCGTCGACGCCGTTTAGGAGCAGTGGCTGAACGGCCGCACCGCATTACATACCGAAAGTTACGGCGTGACTGAAGTTACGGCGTGACCTACTGGATATAAAAGAGCGAATCATGAACCGGACCCGAGTCGTTTTTATTCTAATCATCGCCATCGCCTTATTAATTGTCTTTGGGGCCTTGTTCGCCCAACTCATCGGCAGCCTGGCAGAAGATAGTAGCCAATCCACAGAAGGGGAGGCGACTCCTTTGCCAGCCAATACAGTGTTGCTCACTTTGGCTTCATCGAATACCAAGCGCAACTGGCTGGATGAAGTAGTGGAACAATTCAATGTCGCTGGTTTTGAAACGTCAGCGGGAAGCGCCATCGTGGCCGAAGTCGAGCATGTGACCTCCGGCGGTTCGATGAATGCGATTCTAGACGGGAATATCCAACCGGTTGCCTGGAGTCCTGGCGATCCGTCGTGGGTAGAACAGATCAATGCCACATGGCAACGGCGAAATAACAGGCCCATCAATAGTGAATCTTGTGTTCCTACTATCTACGCTCCTCTTGGCTTTGCTATGTGGCGCCCCATGGCCGAAGCTTTGGGTTGGCCAGATGCAGCCATCGGCTGGGATACCATCGTCGACTTAGCGGCCGACCCGGAAGGTTGGGCAAGTTATGGCCGGCCTGAATGGGGGCAATTTCGCTTTGGCCATACCCATCCGGCCTATGCAAACTCTGGACTTCTATCGATGACCGCATTCGTGCATGGCATTGTAGAAAGCGAAGGACAACTAACTGCTGCTCAAGTATATGAAGCAGAAGATGCTATGCGAGCCCTAGAGCAGAATACCTCTAAATATGGTCGACAGGCGCCAGCATTATTAGAACTGATGGCCAGCCAGGGGCCCAGTTTTTTGCACGCTGCGGCCGTCCCGGAAGCCGACACAGTCAGATTCAATGTCGAACGCGCGGATGAACTTCAGTTCCCGTTAGTTTTCATTTTTCCCACTGGCGGTACGATTTGGGCCGAACATCCCTATTGCATTTTGGATAATGCCGATTGGGTAACTGAGGAGCAAGCGGAAGCAGCGGCCATTTTCCGCGACCAATTGCTGCAAAGCGAACAACAAGAGCTGGCGATAAATAACTATCTACGGCCGCTTGACAACAGCATTCCCTTGCATGCGCCAATGAACCTGGACAACGGTACAGATCCTCGAGTATCACCCGAAACCATACGAGCCCTTCCTAGCCCTGATGCGGATGTAAGTGCGGCTGTTATTGACCTCTTTCAGATAACCAAAAGAAAAGCGACGTTGCTAATTGTATTGGATGTTTCCGGTAGTATGGAGGGCGATAAAATTCGCTCGGCAACAGCGGCAACGGCCGAGTTCCTGGAACGTCTTGATCCGAATGACAACGTGGCTTTGCTGACATTCAGTGACAATGTATCCGCGCTATCAGAACCAAGACGCGTCGGCGATGTAGCCGAAGAGCTCTCCCAACGAGTTGGCGGTTTGATCGCCAATGGAAATACAGCGCTATTCGATGCCGTCTGCCAGGCTACGACCCTGGCGAGTGAATTGAAAGCTGAGGATGAAGCGTCCGGCGAGTCACGGCTTTATGGCGTGGTGCTTTTATCGGATGGCGAAGACACGATAGGGGAACCCACCGAAAACCAAATGTTTGTTTCTTGCTTGCCAACCAATGCCGAAGCAGACGGGGTCAAGATATTCCCTATCGCCTTTGGTGCAGATGCGAGCACGGATATATTAGAGCGCATTGCTTCGACGACAGGCGGCCGGATGTTTGCGGCCGATCCATCCTCCCTTAGCAATGTTTATCTATCCATTTCGGCCGAACAGTAACGCCATTTTTTCACTACAAAAATCGAGTTCGTTCAAGGGAGTGGTGTTCATTTCGCCTTGAATACAACTGTCGTTAGCCAAAAGAGCAATAAAGCGACAAATCAGTGCGCCGGATTTTGTGCCGGCAGTGGTAAAGGGGGGTATCTCGTTGTACTATCTAAATATTCAGTGAAGAAACCCGGTCTTTGGAGGAAGCTGATGGCCTCGGTAGACCCGGCCATGAAAAATCAGCGGGAGCAAATGGTCGCCCAACAAATTGAGAGGCGAGGATTAGCCGATCCAGCCGTCCTGGCCGCTATGCGCGAGGTTCCGCGGGAAGCCTTTGTATTGGAGCGGCATCGTAAAAACGCCTACTCCGATGGCCCCTTGCCGATACCAGAGGGACAGACTATCTCTCAGCCCTACGTGGTCGCTTTGATGATAGCCATGCTTAAGCTCCAGCCTGAAGATCGGGCGTTGGAGATTGGTACAGGGTCTGGCTATGCGGCCGGTGTTCTGAGCCGCTTGGCCACTGAGGTATATACTGTCGAACGGATCGCTACCCTGGTCAAATTTGCCCGAAAAAATTTAGGCGCTGCTGACTATAATAATGTTTTTGTCTTGCACGGCGATGGCACGCTAGGCTGGCCTGACCATGGACCCTATGAAGCCATTATCGTTTCGGCTGGCGGACCAGATATTCCCCGCGCTCTCCAAGAGCAACTGGCGATTGGTGGCCGGCTGGTAATCCCCATTGGAAGCGAGCAACGGGCCCAGCAACTGGTACGTTTAACTCGCCAGAGTGAGAAGAAATTCAAACGAGAAAATTTAAGTCTCGTCAGGTTTGTTCCTCTAATTGGGCTACAGGGTTGGGAAAAGGAAGAACGGCGCTTCCTGGACTTATTTTAGGGGTAGTAGGGTGAAGTGTGTTGTGGTCTGCCCACTAAATAGGATTAGTCAAGACCTTACAACTTCAGGGTATCACGTTTTCTTTTCTTCAATCTTACGGTGATTCAGCGACGCCTTATTGGGCATCGGTTCTGACAGGTGCCTAAGATGAAATATCAGCCACATAAGCCCCATTACCGAGGCAACAATGGCCATGCTGAAGGTTACCTGTCTTACATCTAACCCGATGACATCTTGGGCATAACCCGCCCAGAATATGGAAATGGACTGGGTCAGTGTCAGGGCAGCAAATTCGAAGGCGAAAACGCGACCTCGATATCGATCGGGGACGATCATTTGTAACAAAGCGGCCGAAAATACCCAAATGGTCCCCGAGCCAACAGTGCGAACGAGGGTTCCCAGGCCAAATATGCCCAAAGTCGGGGCAATACTCAAGACAAAGATACCCAGTGCTAAGAGGCCAAAACCAAACGATATGGCCCAGCGCAAGCGCAGGGGCGCATCTCCCAACCAGTGACGCAACAATAAGGGCCCCAAACCAGTACCCAGACCACTCAGGGCATAAATAAAGCCTAGGGTTGCCGTGCTGCTATCTATCTCTAGCGATGCAGAGGCAGCCGGTAGCTCTAGAGTGAAAACCTCTGTCGCGTAGGTGACTTCTAAAACATTGATGGCGCCCCAGGCAAGGGAGCCACCCGCCTTAACCAGACTAACCCCAAAAATAAAATGTTCACCGCGTAAATAACGCAGACCTTCAAGAAAATCAAACCACCCACCCCGGCTAGTGACCTCCGTCTGAGCGCGGATTGGTCCAGCAATACGGCTGATGAACACAGCGCTGAGAATAAAGGTGAGGGCATCCAGGACAAAGGCTTGGGCAATACCTAAGACAGCAGCAACAATCCCTCCTAATAAGGCTCCCAGAAAAAACATTGTGCTCCAAGTAAAACTATCAAGCGCATTTGCCGGAACCAACTCTTCTGGCCGAACCACATTGGCCAAAACGGCCGTGCGGGCCGGAGTGAAGATGGCACTTAAAGCGAATTGGAGAAAGGTCAATACATAAAGTAGCCACAACTGTCCCGGTTCACGAATCAACAAAAAGGCGAGAACTGTAATGGCCCGCAATAAATCTGAGAGTATCAGAATATGGCGCCGGTCGTATCGATCGGCCAGCACACCGGCCAGCGGGCTAAACAAAAAGAGGGGAACAAAGCGGACCAGGAAGAGGTAGCTAATGGCCGTACCCGTTCCTGTCAAATTGGCGACCAAGGCAGCTGAAGCGATTAGGTTAAACCAATCACCTAATTGGCTAACGACGGAGCCCAACCAGAGATTTCGATAGTCGGCGTTATTCCGAAGGAGTGCGATGTATTCGTTCATGAGGCTCAGCTCGATCGAACCGCCAAAGGTAAAAAATGAGTGGCTGGACGCAGCGGTAATTATCCCCCACCACTGCCAAGACGTCACCTTGAACCTGGACGCCCCCCATGGCTAATGCTGATATTGGATAGGGTAACAATGGCCCGTCTCTATCCAGCAACAGGTAACAAAAAAGGTCTCTTGGCAATGACCTACTCTCCCAGGGGGCTGCCCCCCAAGTACCATCAGCGCTGACGAGCTTAACTGCCGGGTTCGGGATGGGACCGGGTGTATCCTCGTCGCTCAGATCACCAAAAGACCTAAGAAAACAAATTTAAGTTGTTAAAACAACTGAATAATATGAGATGTTAAACGATATAAGGCTCGGTATCAGAATTCCGAATTCTCCGCACCATATGAACAGTAAGCCCTCGACCATTAGTACGGCTTAGCTGAGTACATTACTGCACTTACACATGCCGCCTATCAAACTAGTAGTCTCCTAGCGGTCTTACTCCATAAAGGATGAGGGATCTTGTCTTGAGGCGAGCTTCCCGCTTAGATGCTTTCAGCGGTTATCCCTGCCAGACGTGGCTACCCAGCAATGCTCCTGGCGGAACAACTGGCACACTAGAGGTCTGTCCACTCCGGTCCTCTCGGACTAGGAGCAGCTCCTCGCAAATCCCTTGCGCCCACAGCGGATAGAGACCGACCTGTCTCACGACGGTCTGAACCCAGCTCACGTACCGCTTTAATGGGCGAACAGCCCAACCCTTGGGACCTTATCCAGCCCCAGGATGCGATGAGCCGACATCGAGGTGCCGAGCCTGGTCGTCGATATGAACTCTTGGACCAGACTAGCCTGTTATCCCCGGGGTAGCTTTTATCCGGTAAGCCACGGCCCTTCCACTCGGTACCGTGGGATCACTAAGCCCGACTTTCGTCCCTGCGCGACTTGTTGGTCTTGCAGTCAAGCTCCCTTGTGCCTTTACACTCTGCGGCTGGTTTCCATTCAGCCTGAGGGAACCTTTGGGCGCCTCTGTTACTCTTTCGGAGGCGACCGCCCCAGTCAAACTACCCACCAGGCACTGTCCCCACGCCGGTTAACGGTCGCAGGTTAGGGTCAAGACTTAATCAGGGTGGTATTTCAAGTGCGGCTCCACCGAGACTGACGTCCCAGCTTCACAGCCTCCCACCTATCCTACACAGACTAAGCCCTAACGCAATGCCAAGTTGTAGTAAAGCTCCACGGGGTCTTTTTGTCCTGCTGCGGGTAACGCGCATCTTTACACGTACTTCAATTTCGCCGGGGCCCTCGTTGAGACAGTGCTTCTCTCATTACGCCATTCGTGCGGGTCGGAACTTACCCGACAAGGAATTTCGCTACCTTAGGACCGTTATAGTTACGGCCGCCGTTCACTGGGGCTTCGGTTCAGAGCTTCGGGCCGAACAAGTCGGCTCTAACCCCTCCCCTTAACCTTCCAGCACTGGGCAGGCGTCAGCCCCTATACATCGTCTTTCGACTTAGCAGAGACCTGTGTTTTTGATAAACAGTTGGAAGAGCCATTTCTCTGCGACCTCCAACAGCTTTGCTTAATTGCTCACCATCGGAGGCCTTCCTTCTCCCGAAGTTACGGAAGTATTTTGCCTAGTTCCTTAACGAAGGTTCTCTCGATCCCCTTAGTATACTCTACCCACCTACCAGTGTCGGTTTGCGGTACGGTCACTTAGATTTCATCGCTTAGAGGATTTTCTTGGCAGCTTGGCTAAATCACTTCTGGCTCTATAGGCACCGCCATCACGCTTCAGGCTCCGGGTGCGGATTTTCCTACACCCATCGTCGCCCTAGACGTTTAGCACCTCAATCCATTAAGAGGCTGATCTACCACGCTGCGTCCCCCCATCACTCAATCTAAGTGGTTCCGGAATATTAACCGGATATCCATCACCTACGCCTCTCGGCCTCGGCTAAGGACCGACTAACCCGACGCGGATTAACCTTCCGTCGGAAACCTTAGGTTTACGGGGAACATGGTTTCTCACATGTTTTACGCTACTCATGCCAGCATTCTCACTTCTGTAGGCCACAGCCGTCCTTACGGTCGACCTTGTATCTCCATACAGAACGCTCTCCTACCATAGCGAAGTCCCACCGAAATGGGCACATTCACTATCCGTGGCTTCGGTACTATGCTTAAGCCCCGTTACATTTTCCGCGCAAAAGCGTTCGACCAGTGAGCTATTACGCACTCTTTAAAGGGTGGCTGCTTCTAAGCCAACCTCCTGGCTGTCTAAACACTCTCACATCGTTTCCCACTTAGCATAGATTTGAGGACCTTAGCCGGCGGTCTGGGCTCTTTCCCTCTCGACTATGAAACTCATCTCCCATAGTCCGACTGCCGTGCTCTGGAGTATAGGTATTCGGAGTTTGGTTGAGTTCGGTAAGCGTGAGCCCCCTATCTCATCCAGTGCTCTACCCCCTATACTAAACACACGACGCTAGCCCTAAAGCTATTTCGGAGAGAACAAGCTATCTCCAAGTTCGTTTGGCATATCACCCCTACCCACACGTCATCCCCTAATTTTGCAACATTAGTGGGTTCGGCCCTCCACGAGAGGTTAGTCTCGCTTCAGCCTGCACATGGGTAGCTCACCTGGTTTCGTGTCTAATCCCAGCGACTGAACGCCCTATTCAGACTCGCTTTCGCTACGGCTCCGTCTGTTTCTGACTTAACCTTGCCACTGAGATTAACTCGCTGGCTCATTCTCCAAAAGGCACGCCGTCACACCTTGTCCCGGGCAAGCCCGGGACCATAGTGCTCCGACCGTTTGTAAGCACACGGTTTCAGGTTCTATTTCACTCCCCTCACCGGGGGTCTTTTCACCTTTCCTTCACAGTACTAGTTCACTATCGGTCGCCAAATGTATTTAGCCTTGGGAGGTGGACCTCCCAGCTTCCGACAGGGTTAGCGTGCCCCGCCGTACTCAGGATCTGCGCGAGAGTCTGTTCAGATTTCGTTTACGGGGCTGTCACCCTCTATGGCCTAACTTTCCAGAAAGGTTCTACTACCTACAGATTTTGTAACTCTCATATGCAAGTCCTACAACCCCATTGCCATATAGACAACGGTTTGGGCTAGTCCCCTTTCGCTCGCCACTACTCAGGGGAATCATTTCTTTTCCTGAGGTTACTAAGATGTTTCAGTTCACCTCGTTCCCTCTGCTACTCTATGTGTTCAAATAACAGTGCCAGGGCATTGACCCCTGGCGGGTTTCCCCATTCGGACATCCTCGGATATAGCGTCTGCACACAACTCCCCGAGGCTTATCGCAGTGTACCACGTCCTTCATCGGCATTTGGCGCCAAGGCATCCACCGTGCGCCCTTAGTAGCTTACACATATGATACGGAGAATTCGAAATTCTCACTATACGTGCCTTGATACTCGTTACACATCAGTTCTATTCAGTTGTTAAAGTCCGCCACACTCTTTGGCCTAGCGCAGTTAAGCTTGCGAGTCACTACCCCTAAGCAACGGGCCAATCTCTCAATCGCCTAAAGCGCCTCCAAACGCACCGGCACAAAAAAAGACCCTGGCACATAACCAGGTCTCGATATGTCATACCTGACTTATCCGCCGCTATTTGTATTTTGTGCCTGATTACTAGATCCTCAATCTATTGCCTCTATCTAATAAAAAAAATGACACGGAGATGCTCCTGATGGAGATGAGGGGACTCGAACCCCTGACCTCCTCCTTGCAAAGGAGGCGCTCTCCCATCTGAGCTACATCCCCTATCAAATTGTTTAAAACGCAGGTGGGCCTGACTAGACTCGAACTAGTGACCTTTCCCTTATCAGAGGAACGCTCTAACCGGCTGAGCTACAGGCCCTATATCAGGACCCTTAACCTCTGAAAAGTGACAGAAACGAGCCACACTGGTCCCTGGTGGGTACGATCTCTCGACCTCACCATTACACCATAAAAAAGGAGGTGATCCAGCCGCAGCTTCCGCTACAGCTACCTTGTTACGACTTCGTCCCAGTTACCGACCCCGCCTTGGGCGGTTGCCTCCCGTTAGGGTTAGCTCACCGACTTCAGGCGTTGCCAACTTCCATGACGTGACGGGCGGTGTGTACAAGACCCGGGAACGTATTCACCGCACTGTTGCTGACGCGCGGTTACTAGCAACTCCGACTTCATGCAGGCGAGTTGCAGCCTGCAATCCGAACTGAGACCGGCTTTGGGGGATTGGCTCCGCCTCGCGGCTTGGCAACCCATTGTACCGGCCATTGTAGCGTGTGTGTAGCCCAGGATATAAAGGCCATGCTGACTTGACGTCATCCCCACCTTCCTCCGGCTTATCACCGGCAGTCTCGCTAGACACGTATAACTAACGACGAGGGTTGCGCTCGTTACAGGACTTAACCTAACACCTCACGGCACGAGCTGACGACAGCCATGCAGCACCTGTGATCGGCTCCCCGAAGGGTCGATCAGCTTTCACTCTCTACCACCGTCATGTCAAACCCTGGTAAGGTTCTTCGCGTAGCCTCGAATTAAACCACACGCTCCGCTGCTTGTGCGGGTCCCCGTCAATTCCTTTGAGTTTTAGCCTTGCGGCCGTAGTCCCCAGGCGGTCAACTTAACGCGTTAGCTGCAGCACAGGGGGGTTGGATACCCCCTACACCTAGTTGACATCGTTTACGGCTAGGAATACCGGGGTTTCTAATCCCGTTCTCTCCCCTAGCTTTCGCGTCTTAGCGTCAGGAATGGCCCAGAGAGCCGCCTTCGCCACTGGTGTTCCTCCCGATATCTACGCATTTCACCACTACACCGGGAATTCCACTCTCCTCTACCACCCTCAAGTTTCCTAGTTTCGAACGACCTCTCCCAGTTGAGCCGGGAGCTTTCACGTCCGACTTAAAAAGCCGCCTGCACGCGCTTTACGCCCAGTAAATCCGGATAACGCTCGCCTCCTACGTTTTACCGCGGCTGCTGGCACGTAGTTAGCCGAGACTTATTCCTGGGGTACCGTCCTTTCTCTTCCCCCAGAAAAGGAGTTTACAACCCGAAGGCCTTCATCCTCCACGCGGCGTTGCTGCCTCAGCCTTTCGTCCATTGGGCAATATTCCTTGCTGCTGCTACCCGTAGGTATCTGGTCCGTGTTTCAGTACCAGTGTGGGGGGCCACGCTCTCACGTCCCCTACCCGTCTTCGCCTTGGTAGGCCATTACCCTACCAACAAGCTGATGGGCCGCAGGCCCCTCCCAGAGCGCCGGAGCTTTAGTCACTACTCTCTAACAATAATGACATCCGGGGTATTAGCCATCGTTTCCAATGGTTATCCCCCTCTCTGGGGCAGGTCACCAACGTGTTACTCACCCGTTCGCCACTCTCACCTTCAGACGAGTCCAAAGGCTACCGTTCGACTTGCATGCATTAGGCACGCCGCTAGCGTTCATCCTGAGCCAGGATCAAACTCTCCATAGAAAGTTTTCTCTTATGTCTTTCGACTACATTTTCAGGAACTAATTGGGTCCTAGACTGTTGTTCGTTTCTATCACTTTTCAGTTGTTAAGGTACATAGCCAGAATTTCCATTATATTACATTCCAGCTAATTGTCAAGATTACCTATTTCTGCCTACCCATGTTAGCCGCATTTCTTTTGCGTCCGACACTGAGTGCCATTCATAGGCGACAACAAACAATTATACCCTTAGTTCGGGCGATGTCAAGTGATTATAAGACACATTTCCAGGTTACAAACAACTTATATTCTATATTCTCACTAAAAAAGGAATGGACTGCCCACTTACACCATATGTAGGCTAATGTTCGTATGTATACCCCATATATAGTGTGAAAATGACTGATTTTATCGTCTCCACCCCAGTTTCCCTTCGTATTTAATTACGAGTTACTCATAAATAAATCCGGGTCACCCAATCATCTACCTCAGAGAGCGAAGTATACTGTTTGCCAGCCAAATCTATGCTCAAAAATTGCTGTAGCAAAGCGAAACTGAGGCTAAATACCGCGCTGCGGTTCGCACCAAACAAAGCGTTTAGGGCGCCATGGGCCCGGCCAAGTTGAACTGCCTGCTGCGGTGACAAACGAATAGAAGTCCACTTCGCTTCTTCCTTATAAGAAGGTAAAGGAACGTCCCAAAGAAGGTAGAGGGAATCTAGATCGGTAACGCCTTCCGGAATATCTCGATTCCGGTCGGCCACGGACTGTCGCAAAACATCTAAACGTGTGGCCAATAAATTGACGGCCATATCGGGGATATCGGAGCGATACAAGCCCCTTGGAAAATTAGCAGCCATCAGCAGGATCTCTTCTTTCTGAGATTCTGCTAGGGCCACATATACGTTTTTCCGGCTAACCGCTCGTGGGGGGCGACCACGCTTTGGCTTGTCTTCCAGCAGCGCGGCGATGGTACTTTGTTTACGCTTACTCATTGTCAGCGCGCTTACTCATTGTTCATGCTATCGTCCAGGCGACGATAACTATGGTGTCTCTCCAGAAATTTTGACACAAAATCCCCAGTAATTTGATTTCCGCTATGATCCAAAAGCTCTAAGCAAAGATGCAGACAAAGCAAACAAATACTGCGGGGATAACCTCGGGTCTCTTGCCATATCGACACGATCGACTCATCAGTAAACAAGATCTCCTGCCGGCCGTCGCGGCCAGCGGCCATCAAACGATACTCGATCAAGGCTTTCGTATCATCTGGGGTTAAGGGATCTAGCGAGGAACGTGTCGCTACGCGATCGTTGAAATCGGGTACATCGCGCAAGTTAATATCCAATTCCGGCCGGCCTAACAATATTACCTGATAGGCTTTACCCCCTCGGGGGTCGCGAAAGTTTAATAAGCGCCTTAGCTCTACAAATTGGTCAGCACCAAGTTCGTGAGCTTCATCAATGATGACCAGCGGCAGAACACCTACTGCGCTCTGTTGCACAAGATAAGCTCGAAATTCATTCAATTGATCTTCAGTAGCCCGGCGGGTGCGCAATCCAAACTCGGCCGCAATTCGGCGAAGGAGTAACAATCCGCTCCGTTTTGGCGGTTCGTCGACCTTGGCGCCAACGAAGTCTGGCCGGCGATCATATCGACTATGAAACCAGGAAGCCAAGGTTGTTTTCCCGGTTCCAACTTCACCAATAACAATGGAGGCACCTTGCCCTGCTTCGACCATGTAACTCACTTTTGACAGGGCTCTCTTGGTTTCGGTCGAAAGGTACATAAAACGAGGATCCGCTTCAATACTAAAGGGCGGCACCACGACGCCGAGGCGATCCCAATTTACTTGCACCCCTTTTTCAATTTCTAAAACGGGAGAAATCTCTTCAATCATCTTCTATAGTACCCCATAGGCAGTATCGTACTAGGGTATAGATCGGTTGTCAAGGTTATTTATGTGGTATATAACCACCCATCATGCGGTATCTATAGCCTATAGATCTGTTGACATTGGTTTTTATTTTTGATAGACTGTTTAATATTGTGGCTTATAAGCCTCGCTAGACTCTTAATGTCAATGCGTTACCTTAAGAAGTAAAATTTGGTCTCGCAATTAGGGAATGTTCAGTCGTGCGGCTTGTAAGCGGGCAAAAAAACGGCCAAGTGAAATATCACTTGGCCTTGTGATGGATTAAGCTACCTGCTTTTTCGCTAAGGTATGCCGCCAACACGCCTTAGAAAGAGACGCCCCTCTTTTGGGGAGGGGGAATTTGTGTCTCCAGGTAGCCACCAGGATACGTAAAGAGCATAGCATACGCTTACCAACCTGTCAATGGATTATGTCATTAATCCGTTGTCGTCTTGTTAGGGCGCTCCCCAATCTATGTCTCTTTACATAGCGAGCCTAGTTTGGACGCGCATGATAGGCAGCGCTGGTCACCGGCGTTGCTGGCTGCTCAGCAAAAGCTAATAGATCTAAGACAAAAGGTTCGGACCCAGCATAGGCAACGGGATCAGCTAAGGGAAGCTCACGGCCGTTGCCCCACAACATCCCCCCAACCCTATAAATCAGTAGGGAAATTACCGAAGCACCTTGGATGGGGCAGTGATTGTCTTACGGCAGCCCTCCGTTCTGCAGAGGCAAGACGAAGCGAGCATGCTGAAAGGGCCATTGCTACAGGACTTTCATGGCTTCCAACGGCCCCGCCTTTAACTGTAGCCACCCATAAAATTGAGAGTCGGGAAAAATCCGCTGCGGAAGGGGCCATCCGGCTCTATCCCGACATCGCCATGGCCATGTTGAAACAACAATTTGTAGCCAGCGGCCGGATTTGGCTTCTCCTTCATTATATAGATGAACATGGATGCGGCTGGGTCGACATCGACGAGGCCCGCGAACGACTCACCCGAAAAGCCGCTGTTCATCGGGTTTGTGGCTGGCGGCAGTTGCGGAAACTACTCGCCCAGGGTGAAGGAGTTTTCTGGGAACGTCATAATAATCGGATTTGGCTTCGCTCAATTAGCAAAATCGCGGCCGCTCTCGGCGTTCAAAGACTAAGCGGGCTGCCAGTGGTCTTGCCTCTTGACATTTTATTGCAATCAATCGGCACAGTAAGAGCACACTTTTACGCTAGTTTTCACAGCGGACGTCATGGCAAGGGAAATGACTCTGAGCCAAAACCGGTGGGCCGAGAAAGACTGCAGCAGTTGGGGCACATTAGCCGGCGGACTCAACGCCGCTATGAACGGCGAGCATATGTATCTTGTCAGCCTAATTATGCCATCACCAGACAATACTCAGAAGAGAATCACCAGGAGCAAGCCTGGCGGCGCGGCCGGGCTGTCTTCTTGTTTACTGACTATCAAGGAAGATTGGGGAGAAAAGAGGCTACTTACACAGCCTGGCAAATACCGAATAGTTACAAAGGACCGCACGATCGCCTGGCTAAAGGCCAGCAAAAACGGATAAACCGAGAACTTGCAGACCTGTATATGAAAGGGATGACGGGGAACGGCAAGTTTTCGGATCTGGAAAGGCGACCTCAAAAGCCTGAACTTTCTCGCTGTTTCTTTGCTAACGGTTTAAAGGCCGGCAAAAGCTACAATCGTTTTCCAAAACAAGATGCCTATTGGCGTAGTAATCAGAACCGCGGGGGGGGGCTGTCGGCTATGGCACTTACTACCCGCTCAGGAAAGTGAAAGATGACTGAGAAGGTGTCGGAACATATTGCCGGCCATTATAGGGATATAATTAACTGTAATTAATGTAAGGTTGACATTGTTGGCTGCTTAACGCACCCTAGCACCTTTAACCTGGCGCATCACTAATGAAGCTTCGTCGGCTTGCTGGATGCCGGTTTCTACACACAATAGGATACTGCCATGGGCAAGCGCATCAGCATAAAGGTATTCATCTTCCTCTGAGATACCTTGCCCAATTAACGCCCCTAAAAGGGTTCCAATAACAGCCCCAGCGCCCGCGCCGATAAGTAGTCCAATAATTAAGGCTCCTGGAACTGAAGCCTCCATACCCAGATCCATACTTGGGATAATTGTAGTACCAAAACCGGCGATTAAGCCGATCAGAGCACCGATGATAGTTCCACCCAAGGCACCAGCGCTAGCACTTTCGCCGACAGTACTGTTCGCTTCTTCACCTTGATAAATGGTTACTTCTTTTTCCATGTCAATCCGACTAATAGATTCCTTTGGAAAGCCGCGTTCTTGTAATTCTTCGACTGCTCGCTGGACAGAAACCTCCTGATCAAATAAGCGAATGACCATTCGTTTTCCAGAGCTGCCTTTCAAGCGGTCGATCCGAGCGCTAACAAGTTTTATGGCGGCATATTGATCATCGATGATTTGGGCGCTTTCAGAAGGCAGCGCTTGGTCGAGAGCAGAGAGATAAGCGCGGATGGCTGTTTTTTCTCCCCGGTGCACTTCAGCAATCACCACTTCTTCGGTCTTCTGGGGACCAATAGTCATAGCTGCTTTAATATTGATCCAGCCTCGATGTATACTGGCCAAGAAACTTCCCTTCTGCCGGGAAGAGTATCCTCGTTTTTCAACCTCGCTCTGGAGCTCGTGCACAAATTGGGCTCGTTGTTGGGCATAAGATCTAAATAAAGCTTTCAGACCACGATTACGTACACTCTCAGAAGCAACCCGGAATCCAGCCTCCCCATCTTTGGAAACTCTGATAAGTTTGTTAAGTATTTTGTTTGCCTGTTTATCATTCATCGTGGCGACTCCAATGTGAACAAGATACTGAGATCCATTAAGGAACTTAGATGGATAAGAAACTTAAACAGATCACCATTTACGCCGCTTCCCGCACCCTCCCATCCTCAGACATAACCATTATACACGGTATAATAGAATAATCGCTCAACCAGTGAGGAGAAATCTGTATGGAGATTTACACGCTCGACCTGCATTTCCAGGAATTACCCCATACCATTGCCAGTTATTTGGTAGTTGGATCAGAAGGGACAGTCCTGGTTGAGACAGGTCCTCAGTCAACCCTGAAGAATCTACTGGCCCGTCTGGCTGAGCATGGCTATTCGCCCGGAGATATCCAACATGTATTGGTGAGCCATATTCATCTGGATCATGCGGGCGCAGCGGGCTGGTGGGCTCAGCAAGGGGCTCAAGTGTATGTGCATCATGTTGGCGCACCGCATCTTATTGATCCCAGCAAATTGCTAACGAGCGCCGGCCGTATCTATGGCGACAAGATGGGTACTCTGTGGGGCGATACAAGGCCTGCACCTGCTGACCGGGTTACAGCGGTTCATGATGGTCAGAAGATTGAAATTGCTGGGCTGATCTTCACGGCCTGGGATACTCCTGGACATGCCTACCATCATCACACTTTCCAGGTGGAGGACGTCGCCTTTACCGGCGACGCGGCCGGCATTCAGCTGCCGGGGAGCTATTTTGTCGATCTACCGGCCCCTCCACCTGAATTTAACCTGGAAATATGGCAACAAACTATCGAGCGGATGCTGACCCTACCAGTAAAAGCTATCTACCCGACCCACTTTGGCAGATTGGAAGATTGGCAAGCACAATTGAAGGACTTAAGCAACTTGATGTTCAAAGCCACCGATTTTGTTCGCAAGAAGATGGATGCAGGTTTGGATCGCGATGAGATATTGAATCAATATCTGGTTGAACACCACAACAGAGCCAATGTGGCTGCCCTCTCTGAAGTTAACATCGCTCAACACGAAGCAGCCAATCCCCAATACATGTCGGTAGACGGAATCTTACGATACTGGCATAAAAAAAAGTTCATGGATTAGGGATCTCTTTTCATTGTTTACCCAGGCGCTTCCTTCTGTCATTCTGCTCGGCCTGCTTTTTGGTACGACGCTAGTTGCTTCCCGGTTTGCTGTAGGGCAGTTTGCGGCTACCACTTATATTGGTTTACGGCTAATGTTAGCTAGCTTCTGTCACCTAGCTATCTATGCCCTATCTGCCCGACGACGCTGGCCTACCGATAGGCGGGTATGGCGTCATGGACCTATCTTGGGCATCTTCGCTACGGCGATTCCAATGACCGCCATTGTTACTTCACTCCAGTTCCAATCGAGTGGGGTTACAGCAATGCTTATCACGGTCAACCCGGCCATAACGGTCCTTATGGCCCACTTCTTCCTGGTCGACGAGCCCTTAACCCGCAGAAAAAGCTTGGGTGTATTGTTAGCCTTGACGGGTGCGCTGGTATTAGCCATACAAGGTGAAAGCGGTCTAGCAGATGGTAGCCAGGCAAATCCATTAGGTTACATATTGGTGTTGTTGGCCATGGTCTCGGCCAGCGGTACGACAATATATGCGCGCAAGTATATGCGTGATCTGGACTCTTTTGATGTAGCCAGTGTGCGAATGTGGGTGGCAGCCTTGTTCGTTTTTCCCCTGTCGTTGTTGCTTATCGGAATTGATTTGAGCCAGGTCACCGTGGCGGGTTATGGGGCCTTGATCTACGCTGCCTTGGTCGGAACTTTTGTTGGAATGATGCTGGCTTTTTACAATATTCAGCGCTTCGGTGCGACAGCTTCGGCTGTTACGGCCTATGTTATCCCCATCGTAGCCAGTATAGGTGGGGTACTTATACTGGACGAGCGGATAACAGGGAACATGCTTATAGGTTTGCTGTTGATCGTCGGGGGAATTGCTTTAATTAATCAAAGGGCACGAATTAGCCGACGGGAGAGCAGCACGCCGTTGCCCTAGAAACTGGGTTACGGGATAAGCAACTAGAATAGAAAGTTTCTGCCCGTTAATCAGGAGTATTATATGAGCAACCAGACAAGACTGAGCAATCAGACAAGACCTCTTTCCGGTGTCCAGGTAATCGATTTGACTGAAGCTTTAGCTGGCCCCATTTGCGGCATGATTTTGGGTGACTTGGGGGCGGAGGTAATCAAGATAGAAAGACCCGAGCGCGGCGATCAGTCTCGCGGTTACGGCCCTCCTTTTATCGAGGGAGAAAGCGCCTATTTTCTCAGTCTAATCGTAATAAGAGCAGTCTAACTGTCAACCTGGGCACTGAAGAGGAGCACGAGATCATATCCCGCTTACTGGACCAGGCCGATGTTTTTTTACTCAATATGCCGCGACAAACATCTTGGCAAAAGTATGGATTTGACTATGAATCTGTGTCCAAACGAAATCCAGGCATAATTTATTCTGCCATAAGCGGCTTTGGGCATAGTGGACCCAAGGCCGGAGCTCCTGGCTACGATGTTATCGCTCAGGCTGAGTCAGGGACCATGAGTCTGACCGGCGTACCCGACGGTGATCCAATGCGTTTTCCAACGCCGATGGCTGATATGACGACTGGTCTTTATGCCACAATAGGCATCCTGGCAGCGCTCCAAGCCCGCGCACAAACTGGGCGAGGACAATTGTTGGACCTCTCACTGTTAGAAAGCCAGGTTAGCTGGCTAACCAGTCTTGTACCTGCCTATTTCTTGACGGGACAATCCCCGCAACGAATTGGTAATGCCCATCCGATGCTTGTGCCCTACCGGCTGTACCAGGCCCAGGATAAAGCATTCAATATCGGGGTGGGGACAGAAACTCTCTGGCAACGATTCTGCCAGACCATCGAGCGGCCCGATCTTTTAGAAGATGAACGATTTGTCTCTAATGCCGAGCGAGTGCGAAACCGCGCCAAACTAGAACCGATCTTAGAGGCCCATTTCAAAGAACAAAATGCGGATTACTGGTTGCAACAATTAAGAAAGGCCCGTATTCCTTGTGGCCCGGTTAATAGTTTGCCGGAAATTCTCGCTGACGAACATTTTTTGGCCAGAGGTGGCCTTGTCGAAATGCAGCATCCGTTACTGGGTCAGCTTAAGACACTGGCAAACCCAATTCACTTTTCAGAGACACCTCCTGTGTACGAGCTTCCCCCACCTCTATTGGGCGAACATACCGAGGAGATATTGGCCGAGTTAGATTACTCATCCAGGCAAATAGAAGCCATCCGCGCGGCCGGCGCGATATAGGGTGTTCACATGGCAAAGGATTGAGGATTAGAATACCCGGTTGACGCTCGCAGGGACCGAGCACTTAGCAAAAGTGCTCTTATGATCGGGGCTAACTCTGTTCGCTCAAACTTGACAAATAAGCTTGGACCGAATCAGACATGGAAAGATTTTTGGAGAGAACCGCATCCTGATAGTTCCAGATCCAGCGGTGAATATGGGCGCGGGCTTGGCGGAATTCAACGAGCATGATTTTTGCCAAATCGCCAGCATCAGGGATGAATCCAGTGCTGAAATAATCCTGTTCAGCGCGAACACGATCATAGTTCAAACGGATTATCCTGACTTGCCAGCGCTCATTATGCCAGGTCAATTGAGCATAAGCGGACCGGATGTCACCATCAAAGGGCAGGCCCACCGAACCGACATTAACCACTAAAGTATTATCGATGGTTCGAACAAGCGGCCGATGCGTGTGACCTACGCAAAGTACGGAGGGGGGTGGTTCGATCAAATGTCGCAACGTCGCCTTAGGCGTATCTGAATAAATTCCCTCACGATTACCACGCATAGAAGCGTGAACGACCCGAAACTCCTGCCCTTCTGGTTCAGAAAAGGCTACCTGAAAAGGCATCTTCTCCAGGTCAGATAACAGGCGATTAAGCTTTTGCAAGGTCCAAATGCTATTTTGGGCAATTTCAATTTCTGGTCCGCTGCGGGTTATATTGGGGTTGGCTTGGGTAAGCACATAATCTTCATGATTGCCACGGACAAGGAGCCAGCCAGCGTCTTTTTGTCTTTTTTGCACGATTTCCAAACACTCGCGTGGTCTCGGCCCACGATTAACAATATCACCGGCTATAACGACCCGATCGGGTTGCCAGGAATCAATATGCTCAAGCACCGTTTCCAGGGCTGACAAGTTACCATGTATATCGGCTAAAATTGCTACTTTCATGGGCTATCGATTTTAATCCCGAACTTACCTAGCCGACCGGTTAAGGCAAGCGTAAATAGGGCTTCACGCTGAAGTCAAAACCTGGGTTCATTTATACCCAATAAGGGGGAATGTTACCGATTTTGAGGCTTATAGTTTATAGATTACAAACAAGCATTATAAGGCGGCGGCGCCTTTTCCTCAATAAATGATTCGCTACAATGGGTCTTCAAGACTAAGTCATAAGGTTCCTAAACAGGCTTTACCAGAGACAAAAAAGCGCTTATTGAAAATGACATCCTGCTTTGCAGGTTTGCAGCTAAAAATCAGGAGAATACGATGAAAATTGCAATTGGTTCTGACGAACGAACTCATTTAACAGATGTTGTTGTGGATGAAGTACGAAAGCGTGGCCTTGAAGTCACATTATTTGGTCCATTAGTCAATGAGGATGAATATTGGCCAGAGGTGGCCCGGCAGGTAGCTGAACGAGTTGCAGGGGGAGTGGCTGAGGAAGGTATTCTATTTTGTTGGACCGGGACGGGAATCAGTTTGGCTGCTAACAAAGTAACGGGCATTAGAGCGGCTTTATGCGCCGATGCGCAGACGGCAAAAGGAGCCAGATTGTGGAACAAGGCAAATATCTTATGCATGTCCTTGCGGGCGACCTCAGAAGTCATTGCCAAAGAGATTCTGGAGGCCTGGTTTGCCACCGAATACGAGCCCAATGAGATAGACGATGCTTGCTTAGCCCAGGTTGAAGAGATTGAGAGCACCTACATGACCAGAACATAAGGCTATTTTGGACACGCTCCGAGCCAGCCCAGCAATGTAGATATTTAAGGGTGAGCGAGGCAAATCTGCATAGGTCAATAATAGTTGACAGCTAAGAACACATGTTCTATCATTGAGGGATGGATGCTACAGGAAAACTAGAACTGTTCGCAACCCAGATGCATCTGGAACCAGCCGAGGATGTTGATGCCCGGCCAAAGGTACAAGGTTTACAACCAAGGGGTGGGGGTCAGGATCATCCGCTCCCCTGCGGCCAAATCTCGGAGCGAAATTTACAGGCAAAACGAGATTCATTGGGTATAACCCAGGCCGTTATGCCGGGGGGCAAGCGGATCAATTTACTAAAAACATTGCTAACTTCAGCCTGCGAGCGAAACTGTTACTATTGCCCTTTTCGAGCCGGTCGCAATTATCGCCGGGCCACCTTTAAGCCAGAAGAGATGGCCCAAACATTCTTGCAGATGTACCGGGCTGGCCTGGTCGAAGGATTGTTTCTCAGCTCGGGCATTATCGGCGGAGGAATCAAGACCCAAGATCGCTTAATCGACACGGCCGAGATCTTGCGCCATCAACTGGGTTTTCGTGGTTATATGCACCTGAAGATCATGCCAGGCGCGGAACGAGACCAGGTCAGGCGAAGCATGGAGCTGGCCAGCCGTGTTTCAGTCAATCTAGAAGGGCCAAATTCAAAACGGCTAGCTTTGTTGGCCCCGAAAAAAGTGTTTTTTGAAGAGTTACTGCAGCCTCTCAAATGGGTGCAGAAAATTCGGCAAACAAGGTCACCCAAAAGCACCTGGAATGGCCGCTGGCCATCTTCGACCACCCAATTCGTTGTTGGAGCTGTGGGCGAGAGCGATTTAGAGCTGCTATCAACTTCAGCCTATTTGTACCAACAAGCCCGGCTTAGCAGGACATATTTTATGGCTTTTAACCCGGTCGCCGGTACGCCATTTGAAGATAATCCGGCTGAAGATCCCTGGCGCGAGCATCGTCTTTATCAGGCGTCTTTTCTCTTGCGCGATTATGCTTTTGACCTGGAGGATTTGCCTTTCGACAAA
>PVMK01119074.1_pt1 | contig 22249 bp, 13 predicted proteins | sample 1853481 | NCBI WGS metagenome assembly PVMK01 (sample SAMN08533507, study PRJNA380276) | Marine sediment metagenome, whole genome shotgun sequencing project.
TTATAGCGTTTTCTCGGGCTTGCGCCGACTATTACGAGCCGGTTGTTTGTAAAAACCATGTCATATATGCCCCAACCTTTAAAAAACAAATTGGAGTATCGTACATTTCTGTGGCCCATGAGACCAAAAGTCCTGGCATCCATAATTTCTGGTAAATGTTTGACACCCTTTTTCTTAAAATATTCTTCAGAGTAATATTCTTCGGGTAGGTTGGCTGGTTGTGATAATGTTTCGCCAATATCAATGAAGATGTTTCCTTGACGAAAAATCTTGTTTATTTTCTCATAAACAGGTTTAGGGGGTGTTGCCGGCGGACTTTGCTGTTGCAAAATTTCATGATTCGTAGTCTTGTCCAGCCATTCACCGCAGTGCTTACATTTTAAAGCATTGTCTTTAATATCTTCGGCACAATAAGGACATTCCATCTATCATCTCCATTTACTTTGAAATCTTCTCGTCGCTAACCCGAACTGAGCAGCGGCAGCAAGGATGATGTACGAAGAACGGCATTCACGCCGTCTGCTCAAGTGATTGGTGTACGCCCGGCATGGGCGTGATCTTATGGGGTGAAAGTCCCCTATATATGAATCCTGTTAATGTTAATGTTTTTAGTACATAACAAAAAGTATTAGCCGACGGCAAGGGCGTTTCCGTGAGGAAATGTCTGAAGCGCAAGGCGAGCCGCAGGCGAGAGCGACCAAAGGGGAGCGGCAACCCCAAGTGCAAGGCCGGGAGGTCTCACCCCGCCGAAGGACCAAACCCAAAGTAGAGAGTTAGACCATATGTGCTCCGAAACGCATTGAACCCGTTAGGGGGAGCGGAACTTCGGGCGCATCATACGGAAAACTGACTCTCAGGTGTAAACTTGCAGTTGCCGCCTTCTTTTCAAAGATCTGTAGGTTATATTTTATCCAGCTACGGCTCGATGTTCTTTGAGAACCGCCTAGTGCGTGACCGAAGGAAATGCCTGTGGTAGACCCGCTTGCTAGGTGGTGTGGGGGCTGGGGGAGAAAGACCCCCGGCTACCCGATTAAGTGCTCCGATGAGCATTGAACAAAATCTGTGAGCACTCTTTAGGCTAATATAAACTCAACCAATAGATGGCCTCTTAGGCTCAAGGATAGATAGTCGTTTTTTGCGGATCTCCTCTCGCCGTCGATTAACAGTTTTGATAAAGCCTCTCAATGACTCAATATTTTCTCGCAATTCATTGGGAGCAGGCTGATTTACATCAACGGCATGTGATTTGTCATGGCCGAACATCCATTTAGAACACTTTTTCATAGCCAGATGAATGATTCGGTAGTCTTCGTCTGTAACTGAAACATAGCTGAGTTTCAAGGTATGCACCTCTCCTGAATGTCGGACAATTGCACCTTGAAATAGAACTTCTTCAACAACTGCTTCCCAAGTCTCTCTTAACAGACTATACATATGTCCTGCCCGACGATTATATTCAAGCTGATCTGTTTTATAGAGACTCTTAGAGTCATCGAGTTGCCTTTGAACGTAGGCTGTGCGGTCTTTTACGGACATCGCGTGCCATGGTAAACCATCCATACACTGCCCTGGTGAGTTTGCAATCTTCAGAACAGTTTGTGGCAAAAAGTATGTACCTTCCAGCTCCCCAGCTTTAGCCTTGAGTTCCAAAAGAAAGGCAATATCATGCGTAAAAACTAAAACCTGTCGAGATTTCGATTCTTTAACTAAACGTTGAGCTGTTTTTTCCCTATAAAGGTGATCCAAAGAGCATACCGGGTCGTCAAAAACAATTGGGGACTGATTTTTAGTGACTTTCAGTTCTGCCAGAAACCCAGCGATTGCGACCACGTGTTGCTCGCCCTCGCTCAAAATCTCACTAAGATTAGCCTTTTGTGGGTATTGGCAACCAACCAGTTCCATTTTGTGCAGCGTTTCACCTCTAACTCCTGTAGGTTTCAAATTGAGATTGAGGTGGTTTACATTTAGAGCCTTTAGCTCATTTAATAACGCTTCCTGTAGCTGAGGGGTTAGAGATTTTGTTATTAGCCTTTTACCTTTTAGAGTAATGCCTCTAAAGTCGGTTTCCGAAATGCAGGAGTCGTATTGTTGGGTAATCTTCAGCCGCTCAACATAGCCCTTGACGTCTTTTAGCCTCTCATTTAGTATTTTTCTTCCTGACAAATCAAAGCTTTCAGATTTAAGCTTGGCCAAGGCCTCGGGGTCAGCAGTTTTTTCGATTTCCATAGCCTCACGTTCTAAATCACCTGCAATTTGAGCAGGACACTCTAAAAAAATATCATTCATTTCGGGAAAAGTTCGTTCTTTCTTGTCCATTGCAAACTTGATCATTGTTTCTGCTCTACTGCTTGCCGATGGGAAATAGGCGGCCAGTTCATCCCCAGACTGTGGAGCGCGAGTACGGATCTCGTCGAGAACATCCTGGTATGCATCAGAGGTGGGAATTTCGATTTCTTCCATAGATTTCTTTATGTCTTCAACCTCTTTGGTGGCTATCTCGACCTGTTTCTTGGTGGTTCTTTCCATGAATTCCTTAAATCGGCCCATCCTTTTTTTTGCGACCTCCGTTAAGGGTTGCATGCAAAGTACACAAAGACTATCAGTTCCAACGAATGGGAAAACATGCTCCGGATATGCCATTTGAATCGAGTATGATTTAGCGGCATAGTATAGTTTCTGCCAGACTTCGCTTCCAGCCCCGGACAGAGGCTCGTTAGCAAGCGACTCCCGAGATGCTATTTCTAAGGCTTTCTCCGCTGCCGTGAGATTAGTTACTGCTTGTCTCAACTTTTTTGCTTGTGAATCAGAGAAGGAAAGATCCGTTGCGACAACAATATCAAGAAGTTTGATAACACGAAATTTAACATTACGAATTCTCTGGGCCTGTTGTTTGGGATCATGGACTTCTGGATAAGCGATGCGTTTGTTGATTTTTTTTTAGTGTTTTCTCATCTTTATCCGCCCATTTTGCAGCCTTTTCAATCTGATCATAGGATGTCTTGTGTGAGAGATTTTCTAATAATCTTCCTGCCTTAGTTGAAGGCTGAATGTTAGTATACTCTATCTTTTTCGGTTTAGGTTTTTCACTTTCAAGTCTGCTGCGGAGATCTTGGAATAAAGTTACCAAATCTTCAAACACTTCAGCCCCATAAGGTAAATAAGATACCTCGTTGTTTTCATCGACAATCACACGCGCACATTTCGAATCAAAAACACAGATGTTGGAAAGCACTGGGTCTGATTGTTGACCTTCAGCCCATGCAATCTCTTTATCAGCCTCTCCATTTATGGCTACTTTAAAGCACGCTTTAGCTGGACCCGGACGAGGAGGTTCGAATGCGTTGGGGAGAACACATTCCTTTGTATCACGAGCGCTACAGGCTCGTTTCAATACTCTTGCATATCCTGATTTTCCAGATGCATTCTCACCATATATAACAGTTAGGCCCTCATGCCCGAAAGGTAGTTTCGAACCATCGCGTATGGCGTTTACATTACTTTCAATTCTAATTTGTTTAAGTATGACACTTAAATCTACTTGAGGAACTCCTGAAATATGCCCCTTTCTAATAGGTTGGGGCTTAGGCGCAGGATGTTTTGGATCAATAATCCCATGCCGTTCTTTTAGCATAGCAAGGATGTCAGTCTTATCTGCTTCAGTTAATTTGTCTTGAGTCAGCAATCGACGAACTGCGTCGCTCTGCCAAGGCAAGAGATCAATTTCTGCCCATTCAACTATTGATTGAAGCATTGACATAATGCTGTTTCTCCTATTGAGATGTTGGCATTATTTTGATTGGTCTTGGCACTTAACGCATTTCTCACCTGGCTGGTGTGCAGCGCAGCGGAACACCAGTCAGGTGCAGAAAATTGTTATACTTTTGCAAATGGTTTTCCATAAGTTTAGAAAGGAATATCATCATCAAATGAAGATTCATATGTTTCTGCAAATACAAGCGGATCTAATTCTCTCTCCAACAGCATTTCGTTTAGTAGTTCAACAAACTCTTTGGAATCGATAATGATCTTATTCCCCTTGCAATTTTCTCTAATCTTTTCCAGATGCTTTTGAGGTAACGCTTCGAAGCTCCTTAGTAAGGTGAGTTTTTTAGCTGCATCTTCTGCATCATTTGCTAAGGTAATTTGATCTACTAAATCGCCTGCTAATTTTTCCTTAGTCTTTGGGTGATTAGATAGAATCCTAAACATTCTGTCTGCAACTTGTCTTATTGTTTTTCCATCGCCTTGCATCCCCTGGTATTTTCCTATAAAACCATAAGGATCCATACCTTTCCGAATTGGGATAATTAGCACATCCCTACCAACAGCAACCCCGATTTCTTGATCAGTCCATTTACTTTCATCAAATTTAGGTGTGAGAATAGCCGCGAGCGCATCCATTGAAAAAAGTGCTTTCTCAATTTCATCCTGCCATTCTTTAGTAGGTTCAATGTCCTTATGGGCAACAAAAGAAGATATACCGTATTCTATCAGAATTTTCTGAAGCTGGCCTGTCTTGACTTTAAAAGTTGATAGGTGACATAGGAATAATCTAAAGTGATTCGGATGCCAAAATTTACTATCGGGTATTTCAACAATGTCTTGATGTACATAGTCATGCTCAATTTCGAGTTCATCAGCTATTTCCAGGATAATTTTCTCCGGCTCACTACCCAAGAGGTCTTTTACGTAAACCCACTTGCTCCCACCGTTATCAGAAGTTGATTTTTCCGTATCTACTCCAAATCCTGACAGATAAGTCTTAATGTCGACGTAAGTCATGGTTGATTGGAGTTCCCTGCCGATCTTATCAATAAGGTTGATCCTGTCTATCCTCTTCATAATCGTAGGCCCTTCAAATGCGTTTGAGGACCTTTTGGGGGCTAATAAAGCTTCGAGGTATCCCCGCTGACTCGCGGATCCGTCCCATGGGTTATCATTAATGTTGAGGCTTTGGAATTTGTCAGCTATCTCACTACCTACGGCCACATCAAGATATGACTTTACACGGAGCTGCCATCTCTTGATCTCGTGGGTTTCACTGCAACTCTCAAGGTCTTTGACAAAACCCCTTATTTTTTCGTCCATAATATTTCACTTCAAGAATTTCAGTATAACCATTGATTATTTCGCAAATCTGCCTGATATATTGATATTAGAAGGATAAACAAGCAAAATTGTTTGTTGACAATATATGATATTCCCCATGTCATTTATGCTAAATTATGTCAATGGAGAAGTAAATATGTCCGGACTACTGATGGATGAAATGCACTGCGTCATGGGACCTATGCATTATTCAATACGCACTGAACGAAGCTACAGTCTGTGGGTTAAACGGAATGTGGCGTTTCTGTACAAACATGTTTTGGATCGTCATAAGAATTTGCGGGGTGGCTTAATTGTAATTTTTATATTGGACCCCAGTACGATAGTACCTACCTACGGGGCAGTTAATCCGTAGAAAGTCAAGTGAAATATTTGGGTGGCTATACCCAAAAACAATATCCGATTTTTCTCCAGATTAACTTAATAATAGAATAACTGTTCTTTGACAAATCGGTAAAACCTGTACTCTTTGATTTTTTTTCTGTTATGATGCAAACTCTGGAACGGGAGCGTTGATCCCGGACTTAGTGTCGTTAACACTTTGGGACTGCTTTCGTTCCAGTCTTTTCTTGTTTTGCCGTCTGGATATCGGAGCGTTCGAATCATAATCCTGAAAACGGCGGCTCTTATCCCTTTGACCAGCAGGTTTCTTCTTGACCGACCGCTGCCTGTTATCCAAATCGATTTGCGGATCGAACGGCTTTCCGTGTTTTAGCATACCATAAAGGATTCGAAGGATTTTGTGCATACAGAGTCCTATCGCAGCCATTTTTTCCATACCTTTTTCTGTACGTTCTAAGTATATGTTTCGGATAAGAGGGTTAGAACGAATGGCAGTAAGTGCCACCATGAACAAGATTTTGCGCGGTTCCTTACGGCCTTTTTTGCTCATACGGAAACTACCACTGCCATCTCCGCTGATTTTATAGACCGGATGAATACCAAAGAATGAGGCGAGCCTTTTTACGGTCTTGAAACGCTCTATTGCCTGAATTTCAAGGAGCAGCCCGATCGCAGATGAATCGCTTATGCCGGTAAAGGTCTTGAGAATATCGACTTCAGGCATTGAGCATTCTTTGACCATGAGCTCTGCTTGTTCATCAATTGTTTTCTTTAAGTTAAGAATCTGTTTGACCGTAGCAGCAACAAGTTTTTCGGTTATTCGATCCGAAGCAGAGGCTACGCTTCGTTTGGCGCTGATTGCCAACTCCTGCGCCCGCTCTGATGTCACATAGGGAATTCGAGCCAGAGCCGGCACTCTAGCTCTGGCCAGCTTGGCCGCAGTCGGGTATTTTAGCAGCACTTTTAAGACCCAGTCTGGCGTACCGTTCTTGCAGTAGCCCAGCAATTCAGTATTGGCAGTATAAAGAAGGGATTCTAACTGATTTAGCAATTGGGTGCTTTGCTTGGTCAGCATCTTTATGAACCCCCACTGCTTTCTCAAGGTTGCCATTCGATCCTGTTGCTGATAGGTCACTTTTTCAGAGTGCGTGATCAAGTACTCGGCAATGTTTTGAGCGCTGATCTTGTCCGTGATATTTCGCTTCAAGTCGGCTTTGCTATTGTGCATGACTCCAAGTGGATTCAAACGGGCTGTTTGAATATTCAAAGTACTCTGAAACTTAACTAATGCATTGTACCAGTTGTTCTCATATCCGCCGGTGCTTTCAACCGCGGCAAACAGAGTTGCATCTGGATGAACCATCAGGAACTGGCTAAGTATATCATGGAGCCGACAGTATCCCTCAAATGTGTCATCGAGTTGAAAGTTTTTCATAACCTGTTGCTTTGTTGAATCCAGAATCACGAAATCAGCATACCCTTTGCTAACATCGCTGCCCAAATAAAATGATTGCATTGGAAAACCTCCTTTTCAGTAAAATAGATGCCAGGAATCATCAGCCTTGTCACTCTGCGGTATCTTGTACCAAGTTAATCCCCGACTTAAACCTGGCGGAAGGAAGAAACTGCCCCACGGGTTCGAGACCCAAGGCAGGGACCTTCTCTTCCGCTACAATGGCTGGTTTTACCGATAAAAGAAAGCTTTTCGTATTACTATAAGCGGGCGGGGGATACCCTCGCACCCCCGATTTAATTTTTATTTTTTTCTAACTTTGAACATACAAGGCAGGATTGATTGGATCTATTGCTTTCTCGGTTTCAGCGGGAAAAGAAAGCCAAAGGGGCCGGTGGTATTGACACGGGGAGAAACATCCCGCATTATCAGCTTGATGACCGGTATCCATCATCTGGACCCCAGTCCAATTGAGTAGGTGTGATCTAAAAGGATGCAAGGGGTCCCCGCTAAACTTACCATGAAAAACATCAAAGATAAGGGCAATATCATTAAAGGCCAAACAATTTGAAAATCATACTGACCAACAACCTGCGACTTTCCGACATCCCCCCGGAGATCCGCCAAAAACTGATGGACACCCTGACATTTCCGAATCCCAAATGGCAGGAGAACGCGCGGATGGGCCGCTGGAACCGGGGCACCCCTAAAATGCTGAAGTATTATGATAAAATCCGGGGCAACGGCCTGTGGATACCCAGAGGTTATATGCGGCAGTTGCTGCTGCTGTGCAGGCGTCGCGGTATTGCATATGAGATTGACGACCAAAGACGCACCAGGGCGCCGGTTGATTTCAAATTTTCCGGGGAATTGAAACCATTCCAGCAGAAAGCGGTTCGGGCGATGATTTCGCGGGATTTCGGGACGTTGAGCGCACCCACCGGAAGCGGGAAAACCGTTATGGCGCTGTACATTATCGCCCGTCGAAAGCAGCCGGCCTTGATTGTGGTGCATACAAAAGATCTGGCCTATCAGTGGATCGACCGGATCGGGCAGTTCTTGGGAATCCCCGGGGACGACGTCGGTTTTATCGGCGGCGGCAAAGTAAAAATGGGCGAAAAGATGACGGTGGCTTTGGTTCAGACGCTCTATAAGTGTGCCGAGGACGTGTCGAAACACATCGGATTTATGATTGTGGATGAGTGCCATCGGTGCCCGAGCAGAACCTTTGCCGAAGCGGTGACCGAATTTGATTCCAGGTATTTGCTGGGACTGTCGGCAACGCCATTCCGCCGGGACAATCTGTCAAGATTGATATTCTGGCACCTGGGTGACGTTCATCATAAGATCGATCAAGGCCGCCTGGTTGAAAGCGGCGATATTTTAGCTGCGGAGGTCATTGTCCGGGAGACGGACTTTAAACCCTATTTTGATCCGGTGAACGAATACAGCAAGATGATATCGGAACTGGTTTCGGACGACCCGAGAAATCGACTGATCGCATCTGATATTGAAAAAGAAGTGAACAAAAACGACGGTGTGTGCCTGGTGCTTTCAGACCGGAAAAAACACTGTGAAACCCTCCAGGCACTGCTGCGATACCGATATGAAATATCGTCCGAACTTTTAACCGGTGATCTCAGCGGCAGCGAGCGGCGGGCGGTCCTGGACCGTTTGGATCAGGGAGACGTCAAGGTTTTGATCGCCACCGGTCAGCTCATCGGAGAAGGGTTTGACCGCAAGGATTTGTCCCCCTTGTTTTTAACAACGCCGATAAAATTCAGCGGACGGGTGACGCAATACCTGGGCCGGGTCCTTCGGCCTGCACCCGGCAAGCGGACAGCCCGGGTCTATGATTATGTGGACATTCATGTGGATGTTCTCAAGGCCGCCGCCCGGGCCAGGCAAAGAACATATTCAGGAAAAAGTGCCTAAAATGATCTAAAGTGATCTAAAATGCCTAAAGTTAAAATAGGGGTGACCGTGAGATGCAAAAATGTGAGGTTATTTTTGCGCGAGCCCTTAGGCGGCACATCCGGGTTTGAATGCCCTGGAGAGTGATGCATCCATGACTGCTTCATAGCCGGTTAACGTGGCCACGACAATGTTGTCGGCATCGAGGAATGTAAAATCTCCCGTCATGACATGATCGGTGGCTTCTTTGACTTCAAGGACTGCGGTGACGCCTTCTGAAGGGAACCTGTCGCGATACTGGCGATAACTGGCGCTGTAGCTCGGCAGAGACACCACACCCCGCTCTTCAAAGCACCATATAATCGCCATCTGACATGCACAGTCGAAAACCAGCGGGTCGGCGATCCATCGGCTTCTCAATGGATCGGTCATCCACTGGTCGGGTGCCGGCGCCGCAGAAATCCGGGCTGATAGGGATTGGGAGGAATACCCCAATATTTCCTGGATTCCACGAAGTTCAATCCCGTGGAACAGAATTTTCTCGTATATTTCGTCGATGCTTCTTGGGTAGGTATTCGGGCGAATGTGCCCGGATGCGTCAAAATAGGGCGGAGGCTCCAGTTGATCGGTTAAAATCGCCCTGGCCCCTGAATGAATCATCTCCACGCCGTCTTTAATACCGTTTCTGATTTCAACAGCCACTTCAAATATCGACCCTTTTTTCCTGGCCTTTCCGGCCATAAGACGGATCCGCTTCTTTTCCTCCTCGAGAATGATGCCGTGAAAAATACGCATATCATCCAAACCCTGAAGAGAAAGACCCGGATTTTCATGCAGAGCGCTGTGGCCGAGCCACTCGGCAATCAGGGCAAACGGGACCACCGGTTTTCCGTCCAGGATGTGTGCGCCGAGGATCGGGAACCGATCCATATCGATTTCACGCTGAAAGGTCAGGGAAAGTTTTTCATTTTTATTTAAGAGAATCGGTTGTTCTAAAGCCGAACCGGCAGGATCGCCCGGTTTTTCGGCTTTTTCCGGGATAATATTTGCACCGATAACCACTTCTACCGGAGAACGGGTGTCTCCCGTCATCTCGTAAATCAAGCACATGGCACCGGCATCTAAGGGAATCAGTTGGACGCCGTTTTTTTCAAATTTTTGTTTTAAAGCCGAACAGACCATTCCTCCGTCCCAGGGGCCCCAGTTGATGGAAACAACCCTACAATCCGGGCGTTGGATCGATTCTTGTTGTGCGATTTTATTCAAAACTTCATTGGCCATGGCATAATCGGCCTGTCCCTTGTTTCCGATTCTGGCGGTAACCGACGAGAACAGCACCAGGTATTTGAGGGGATCTTTTTTTGTGGCCTCAAGAAGAACCTCCAGTCCCTGGACCTTGGGAGCGAAAACATTGTCAAATTGCGCGGCTGTTTTGTCGGTGATCAGGCAATCTTCGAGGACTCCTGCACCGTGGACAATCCCTTTCACGGGGCCATACTCGGATCGAACATCATTTAGAACAGAATTGACGCCATCCAAATCACGGACATCCACCGAGTAATACCGCACCTTGGCACCGACTTTTCTGATTTTTTCCAGATTTCGGGTGATCTCACGATTTGACATGTGTTTTTTGTACGTGGTTTCAAGCTGAATCGGTTTTGGATGCTTGTCCTTGAATTCGTTTTTAAGGATGGCTTTTTTAATGTCCGCTTCATCATGGACGGCCGTCAGCCATTCAGGCTCTGGAGTTGGATGCAAAGAACGGCCCAGGAGGATCAGGGTCGGTTTTGCATGTTTTGCAAGGGCACAGGCTGTTGAAGCTGTGACACCCCTGGCGCCGCCGGTGATCACAACAACATCTCCCGGGTCGAGGGCTATTTCCCCATGGGGATACGGTGCGGTCTCAAGGACCAATGTGCATCGTGATCCGTCGTCGAGGCCGACTTCAACCGGGCCTGAGTCATCAGAGTTCAGGAGTTCAGCCACAACGGCCTTTGCGATTTGGCTGGTCTCCTTCCAGTCCGGAGCAATGTCCATGGCACGGCACCGGACATTTTCCCACTCCATTGCTGCGGTTTTGGCAAGACCGGCAAGACCGCCCTGGAGGGGATCGGCAGTGCCCCGGCCTTTAAAGCCGAAAGCGCCGTCGAGTCGGGTAATGGTGGCAAACAGGGCGCCGTCTTGTGCCCCTGACTCGATAAGATCCGATGCCATGGAATGGGTCAGTACAAAAGCATCTTTTAGGAAACAATGTTCACGGGGCATATTTTTCGAAACAATGACCAGGCCGGCGGCATTTTTAAAACGACGTTCGCCGTTGGCGGTATCGGATATTATCTCTGCTTTGATGTTCAACGATGCAAATTCATCGGCAATTGCTTGTGAAAGGCCGGTGGTATCATCGGTGATATATACGGTGCCGGTGGCCGGCAGCGTTAACCGGTTGTTTTGAACCAGGGGGCTGTCGACGACGGATACCGTCTTCCTGCCGATATTGGCGGCTAAATATTCCCGGGAAAAGTCGGTATCGTCTTTGGATAAGCTGTCCGGAGATTTTTCTATGATATCCACGGGGCCCGGCGCAGCTGTAGGTGCTGTTATTTTCTTTCGGACGGGTCTTTTTTCGGAGTTGCCGAAAGGTATTCCACGATCTGTGCGAGTGTTTTTAGGCTGCCCATGATTTCCGGGGAAACCGGCGGAAGGTCGGGGATTTTTTCCTCGAGTGTGGACATGATCTCCACCCGTTTAATGGAATCGATTCCAAGGTCGGCTTCGATGTCCATGTCCAGGGCCAGCATTTCCATGGGATATCCGGTGAGGCGGCTGACGGTTTCCAGCAAATTGTGGGCGATTTCTTCCTGACCATTATCCGATGGTTTTAAATGAGTGTCGGCGGATGTTAAATCCGGTTCTTGGGAAGCAGCCCCGGTTTCATCTTGGTTCAAAAGAACAGATTCTGCAGACGAATCCGACGTTGTCGTTACGGCACTCGGAGGATCAGAGGGTTGCAGATTGCCGGCTGCCACAGAAAAATCGGCAGGGGTTTTATCCATGTCCGGCATCTGTGTTATTGGTTTTTCAATATTGAAATCCGAAGTCTTGATCTCTGTTTTTATTCCCATGGACGCTTCAGCCAAACGCTGGGTGTTTTCCATCATATTTTGCAGTGTTTTTGCAGCTTGGGTTTGGGTCTCCAAAAACTTTTGATGGGTTTCGGCCGTCTGCATCTGAATGGCCTGCATGGATTTTAAGCCTTCCTGGACGACCTTAAATGCATCTGATATAAAATAGGTGTGTTGTGGTGTTTTTTTCATGGTGGTTAGATTTTTTTCTATTTCACTCGGCAAAGATCCTCGATCTTTCGGGTTGTTCACAGGTTGATCCGATATTGGGTTCGGCTGAAGATTTTCAGTTTCAATCCCCCGTTTTTGGGCTGCCGGTTTTGCGCCTTTTCCTTCCGGTTTTTGGTTTTTGACTTTGGGCTTTGGACCCGTGTTTCCTGTTTCGGGTTTTCGATAGTTCACACCGGAAATCGGAATGTTCATGAGGGGTTTTCTCGTTTCCTCGACCGGCGATTCCCATTGGCTTAAATCGACGGCATGGCCCAACGATGCAAGATGACACAGGGTTCTTGCAAGATCTGTGATTCCGGATCGCTTTCCCAGGGAACCGTCAAGGGTAATCGCTTGAAAATGTTGATTTTTTAGAATCGATTTCACAAGGCCGGTCAAAATCGATTTGGGGCCTATTTCAACAAATGTCCGAACCCCCATTTTATATAGGTTCTTAATTTCGCCGATAAAATTGACCGGTGACAACAGGTGGTCACCCAATATTTTTTTTGCTTTTTCAGGATCATCCGGGTAGGGCTCGCCGGTGGTATTGGAAAATACCGGGATATCTGAAGGAGAAATGTCGACCTTTTCCAAGGCCTGGATAAAAGGTTTTTGGGCGTCTTTGACCAAACTGCTGTGAAACGCGGCGGAAACCGGCAGTTTTATGGTTTTAAATCCATTCTGTTTACATATTTTTTCTGCCCGGGCAATGGCCTGGAGGGATCCGGATAAAACCCCCTGGTCGGGGCTGTTGCGGTTTGCCAGGATGACGCCGGTATCGGTTGTTTGAATCAGATGGTCAAGTTCGTCAAGGGGCGCTTTTACAGCGAGCATGCCGCCGTTATTCTGATCATCGGCCATGCCTGCCGTTGCCATCAAACGGCCCCGGGTGATGGAAAGGTAGAATAATGTATCCAGATCGATCCGGCCGGCAGCATAAAGGGCTGATAGTTCACCATAGCTGTGACCGCATGTGGCATCGGGTTTGAGGCCGAATTCTCGAAGGATTTTCAGCATTGCGACGCTCACGGCACCAATGGCCGGTTGTGCGTGATCCGTCTTCCTGAGTGTGTCCTGCTGACGTTGTTTTTCTGTTTGGGTTTCAGCTGGAAACGGGTAGATGATATCGGTTAAGCATCCAAAGTTTTCGAATGTTTCGTTAACATGTTCCAGAACGTTAAATGCATCCGGAAAACAACAGACCAGGTCACGGCCCATACCGACATATTGACTTCCCTGGCCGGGAAAAATAAATGCAATTTTTCCGGATGGCTCAGGGCCGCCGTAAAAAATATCCTTAAGGTTCCATATTGTCTTAGCATCGTTGGTTTCAAGGGCATGGGAGGCACGGTTACAAAGGGCTGCAAGGTCTGTTGATGGTTCAAAGACCAGCAAAAGCCTGTATGGATCCGAAAAGGAAAAATCCTTTCTTGTTTTTGCCGCCGCCGCCAAAATTTCTTCATATGTTGAACGGTTGCCGAGGGAAGTTTTAAAGTTGTTTAGAAGCGCGTTGAGTTTGTGGGGTTTTTCAGCTGACAGGGCCACAATATCAACAGATCCGTCCCAGGAAATTTCCTGCTTTTGTCTGTGATATTCTTCTATCAATATATGAAAATTGCTTCCACCGAAACCGAATGCGCTGACACCCGATCGGCGGGGGTGCTCTTTTTTGGAAAACCAGGGCCGGGTCTGGGTGTTCAGATAAAAAGGGCTTTGATGGATATTCAGTTTGGGATCCGGTGTATCGACTTTCAGCGTGGGGGGAAGCACTTTGTTATAAACGGAGAGAACCGCCTTCATGAGTCCTGCAGCGCCGGCAGCGGCCTTGGTATGGCCGATCATCGATTTTACAGACCCCAGTGCGCACCACTTTTCGTTTTTTCCTGATTTGCCAAAAAGACCATTTAAAGCCTTGAACTCTACTTCATCACCGACGATGGTGCCGGTGCCGTGGGCTTCTATAAGCTCGATGGTGGCCGGATCAACACCGGCTTGGTCATAGGCAGTTTTGAGGGCTTTGGTCTGCCCTTCGGCTCTGGGTGAATATATGCTCTGTGATTTTCCGTCGCTTGAAGATCCCATGCCCTTTATTACTGCATAAATCTTGTTGCCGTCTTTTTCAGCATCCTCGAGGCGTTTGAGGACAAACAGTCCGATCCCTTCACCGAGCACTGTGCCGTCGGCATCTTTTGAAAAAGGCCGGGCATCCCCGGTGGGTGAAAGAACCATGGTCTTGGAAAAGCACATGTGCATGAAGATGTCGTTGAGCATATCAACGCCACCGGTGATCACCATATCGCTTTTCCTTGAACTGAGTTCCATAATCGCCATATGGATGGCACTCAGGGAGCTTGCACAGGCGGCATCTATGACGCAGTTGGTGCCGCCGAGGTCGAGGCGATTGCATATTCTTCCGGCAACGACATTTCCCAACAGCCCCGGGAATGAGTTTTCCTGCCATGACACATATGAATCGGATATTTTTTGAACGACCTCCTCGGTTTTTTCAGGGTTGATTCCTGAATCTTCGAGGGCGCGTCGCCATATTGGATGGCCGAGCCGGGCTCCCAGCGGGATAACCAGTTCCTGTGTCCCGGTTACGCCGAGTATGACACTGGTCCTGTCATGATTGAAATTTTCCTCTTCTCCGTATCCTGAATCTTCAAGGGCCTTTTTTGCAGTGATCAGGGCAAGGAGCTGAGAGGTATCGGTGGCTTCCAGTGAAGACGGCGGAATTCCGAATTCGGTGGGATCAAAAGCGGTGGGGGAAATAAATCCTCCCTTTTTGCAGTAAACATGATCGGGTGTTTTTGGGTCTTCGTGGAAAAAATCTTCTGATGACCAGTGGGTTTCCGGCAAATCGGTGATTGCATTTTCACCATTAAAAAGGAGACGCCAGTACGCTTTCACACCCGATGATTTTGGGAATAGACAACCCATCCCTATAATGGCCACCGGTGAATTCCGGGTTATTTTGTTGTCAATCGGTTTCAATGATCACACTATTTATTTTGCTTTTTAATACCCCATCCGCTTGGGATGGGGTAAACATGGGGAAGAGGGGTTTGGGGAAAAACAACGTGTCTCCCCTATAAAAAAGCCTTTTCCGTTTTGATGCCCCGCCTGCTTGCAGCGGAGAGCTTCATTGACGATAAAAAATCGGATCGCTTTTAAAACAGAGAAAAATCTGACCTTTTACAAAATGATTAATCATAATGCAAGAAAATAATATTTGCAAGTCATGGGTGATAAAATTTTAGTTGACATGTTGATATAACAACTGTTTAATTGAGGCGTCGATTTTTTAAATATGTTAATTGAGTATTTAATGGGGATTCCGCCGGTCTGGAAGGGGGGCTCTTTAAAAAGGTTTGATAGTTGGCATATTGATATAGCAAGTTATCAAGATTAATGTTTTCGCAAAAAGTGAAATATGAAATGTAAAACGACTACATTTAGTACTTTAAAAGGTAATCTTGCACAATATATAGACTTTTAACGTTTTACTTTTAACGGAACTATCAAGGTTGGGTATGATAAAATTTTTTACCAGCAGGGCACTTTCCCGGAGGCTGGAAATAAATCTTGCAAAGTGGAAACGTTGGACCCGGGAATTTCTTCCGCCGGATCCATTGGGGGGAATGCAATCCGGATATGCCAGACAGTACAACCCGGATCAGGCATTTACAGTTTACCTCGGCGGGCTGTTGGTGGCGGATTTGAAGTTTACGATCCCCGAGGCTAAACAGATCCTCCGGGATTTGCAGGAATGGATGGCGGAAAAAGGTTTTAACTTTAACGCAAGGGGCAAGATCTTATCCGGCATCGGAGAAGGTGAAATTGTAAAAAAATATATCCTGTTCATCGAAGGTGGAAAGCGAAAAGATGACAGGTTTGATTTTATTTACACGATCAGGGGAATCATCTCCAATGAGCCGGTGGATTATAACGGATTTGAAATCATGCAAGAACGTTATACCCAAACACCCATCGATTTGGGGCCGAAAAAGTCGTCAACAATGGGTATGAATGTCGTTAAAATGCTTAAAATTACTGATATTATTAATGAATTTGTCGATCTTATGGATCTTGATTGAATGTACCTTCGGCAAACTCGACAATCCCTCAAATTAGGTCCGATATTTCTTCCAGGGTCATCGGCGGAAAATTCCCAATACCGTCAGATATTACAACCCCCTGATTTCTAAGCCAGTTCGCACGGGTTACAACCGAAGCTCCGCACAGAAGATTCATGGCAACGACAACGATATTACGGTGTTCGGGTTTTTCGAGAAATGACCCCTTAACCCACTGATTAAAAGCGCCGATTGCCGGGCCGCACCATATCTGATAATCGATTTTTCTCGAAGGATCGCCGGCGTTCGCCCAGTTGGAGGATTGGCCGAGGTAGGATCGAAAGACAAGGGCCATTTGGTGCCTGGGGTCTATTTCCGCCCGTTGGATCTGTTTCGGGTCATGCCTGGCAAAATAGGTTTTTGTCTGTTCCCATTCATCCTGGAAACTGCACCGGAAAAAGTCTCTTTCAAGGGTTGCTTTTTGTTTTTCGGGAATATTTTCAAAACAATCATAATTACGATAAAGATCATAAAGCTTGGCTGCCCGAAGGGGAAACATGGTGCCGCGTTTTAGAACCTGGACTTTAACGCCCATTTCAAACATGTCGGCTGCAGGCGCCATGGTTACATCCGCCTGTCTGGCTTCACTCAGCATTTGACGGACGGTTTCCGATGTGCCGGCTTCCGTGCAGGATTGGTTGACGGAACCGGTAAGAATATAGGCAGCGCCCATTGCAAAGGCCGCGGCAGCTGAATGGGGTGTGGCGATTCCACCGCCGAGCCCGACGCAAGGCGACCTTTTGTAGCTGTATTTTTCGGTCAACTCATCTCGCAGAGCAATCATGGTCGGCAATAAAGAAATTGCCGGACGGTTGTCTGTATGTCCACCGGAATCTGCTTCTGCAGTCAGACCATCAGCCATGGGTACCGATTGGGCGAGTTGGGCTTCTTCTCCGGTGATCATTTTTTGGCGGACCAGATGTCCCAAAAGTTTTTCCGGCGGCGGTGACAAATACTTTCCGGCCACTTCAACCCTTGATACTTTTGCAATGACCTTGTTGGGACAAATAATGTCCCCCCTTTCGTCGCGATGGATTCCTTTTACCCGATAATAAACAAGGGGTAGTGTCAGGTCCAGGTAGGCCGAGGTGCTCACCAATCTTACCCCGTGTTTTAAGTACAATTGAACCACGCCGGCCTCAAGCTCGGGATTGTTGGGACTGTGGATCAGGTTAAAACCAAAGGGGAGGTTTTTTAAGCATTGCTGCAGTTTTACGATGGCCGTTTCTATTTGTTCAAGGGAAAGACCGGCCGCGCCGAAAAAGCCGACCATTCCGGATCGCCCGGCTTTTTCCACCATTTCAACGGATGTAATGCCGTTGGCCATGGCACCGACAATATAAGCGTAGCGCAGGTTATGTGTTTTTTTAAAATTTGGGTCGCCAAGATTTTCAGGATGTAAAGGAGGCACGTATGCATCCAGTGGGAAGCCTTCCGAGTTTGGGGGCATGTTATGGCCGATGATTATCTTGCCGCCCCGGCCAACCGCCGGTCGGGCATCAAGATTCAGCAGATACATCGGATGTGTGACCTGCAGAATAGCTGCCCTAACAGCATCCTTTCCGAACTCAGGCTCTTTATCTCCTTGTATCCACCAGCCAGATATATTTTTGTGTATGGTTGATTTCATTTAATATCCTACAATTTGTATACTTGACGGCTTCGTAAAAATTCTGTTGTGAGGGACATCGAGCAAGCAAAATCAGACTTTTTGCGAGTTCATCATACTTGAAGAGGTTATGAAAATCCAGCTTAAGGATGTGATTTATACAAAGCGCCTGCATGTGTCAACACTCTTACTTGACAATTCCATGCCATTTTATAAAGAATGCAGCATAAATGTAAAACCCTAATTGAGCGAAAGTTTAGGAGCGTTGTATGCAAATTATCACCACCCATAAGAACATGGACTTCGATGCACTGGCATCTACGGTTGCTGCAACCATTTTATACCCGGAAGCGATTCCTGTTCTCCCAAGGAGTGCAAATCCAAATGTTAAGGCCTTTTTATCCATCCATAAGGATTTTTTCGACGTATCCACCTTTGATGATATCGATGTTGACGCTGTAACGAGTCTGGTCGTCGTAGACATAAACACCTGGGGGCGGCTCGGACGAATCGGAATGCTGAAAAACCGGAAAAATCTTAAGATTCATCTATGGGATCATCATTCGGGTTCCGGAGATATCCGGCCGACCTGGAAATGCCAGGAGGAGATGGGGGCAAATATTACCCTCATGATTCGACAGTTAAAATCGGAAAATAAGAAACTAACACCCATACAGGCCACACTGTTTTTAACGGGCTTGTACGAAGACACCGGCCACCTGACGTTTCCCGCTTCAACAGCCGAAGATGCTTATGCCGCCGCATATCTGCTTGAACGAAAAGCAGACCTTGGCATCGTTAGCAAATTTTTGCGTCCGGCTTACGGAGAAAAGCAGAAACATGTTCTATTTACCATGTTGAAATCTGCAAAAAGAGACAAGGTGAACGGATACAATGTCAGTTTTAACAAAGTGGATATAGAAGGTCATGTGGACAGCCTGGCCGTTGTGGTGAATATGTACAGAGAGATCCTTAATGTAGATGCCGCTTTTGGTATATTCGCAAATAAGGTCCGTGACATATGTATGGTCATCGGTCGAAGTAATAACGAAGATCTGGATATCGGTGCCATCATGCGAAGCATGGGCGGAGGCGGGCATCCGGCTGCCGGCTCCGCCGTACTCAAATCCGTTGATCCGGATGAAGTCGAGGATATGATCAAGGCACGAATCGAAGAAAATCAGCAGGAATCCGTGCAGATCGTTGATCTTATGTCCTTTCCCGTTTTCACGGTATTTCCGAATGACAGCATGGAAAAAGTGGCTTTAATTTTAAGGGAAATGGGCTGTACCGGACTTCCGGTGGTAAAGGAAGAAAAACTCGTGGGTATTATTTCAAGAAGGGATTTTAAGAAGGTAAAGAAAAAAAATCAGCTAAAGGGCCCGGTGAAGGCATTTATGAACACGAATATAAAGACCATTTCACCGGACAAGAGCCTGATGCAGGCCGTCCGCCTCATGGTCAAACATGACATCGGTCGACTCCCTGTGGTGGAAAACGACCGCGTCATAGGGATTCTGACACGGTCGGATGTCATGCGCTATTTTTATGATCTCTTGCCGGATTGAAAAGGGATATGGAATATGTGTCTGCTGTTTTAAGAGAACCATAAAACGTTCGATTAATCTCCTGTAGATCCCTTAAACTCCAAAAATACTTTCTGATTTTGTCCATCTATTTCAGGCGTGTTTTCTTCCCAATTGTGAATCCTGCAGGCATCCACCTGGTCAGATGGAATAATACAGCCGATAAACGGCATAACAGGATCTCCGGCATATGATTTATAGTTTAATATCATGGCTTCTGTTCTGGGTAATCCCTTGAATTCCAGGAGCTGAGCGAAAAAAATTGAACAATCTCCCGTGAAAAAATCTCTCAATTCCTGCAGGGTCGTGATCCGGAATTTGAACATATCTAAAGCAACTTTGGCACTGTCTGCCTCAACCATCAAGCTGAATTCACCATGCCTTCTGTTGGTATCCAAGGCTTCTTCCTGATTCGAAGCATAATAAAAATTTCCGATAAATAACATAAAACCTCCTAAATATAATGTGTTGCTGTCTCCTCCCGGGGCAGGCTGCTCTGGGCTGGAAAGGTCTGATAGAAACGAATCATGCATAATCGCTCAGTCGGGATTTTATCATCGTGAGTTTTTGCGTCTCTTATTCCGTACAACGCTGAACAGCTCCGGGCACTTTCGAGAAAGGGCCTTTAAAGTCCGGCTCCGGAATTTCTTCTAGCTGAAGACTTTCTAAAATCTTATCGGTGTCTATCCTCACCCTTCCGGCACCTTTGCTGTCATCGGTGAGATAGGTTTTCATACCGGTGTGTGCGGCGACCATGTCATTAACAGGGTCGTTGCCCACCATCAGGCAGGCTTCGGGCGGCAGATTGATTTTTTGGCAGATCTCCAGATAATACTCGATCCTTGGTTTACAAAACGACATGTTTTCGATGTGTGTGAACAACTCAAAGGGCAGATGGTCTAAATTGGCCCAGGCCAGGCGTTTCATCTGAACATTGAGTGGGAAAATCGGGTTGGAAGCCAGTACCAGTGTTAAACCGGTCCGGACGATATTGTCCATGGTTTTATATAAATGGTTCGGCAGTGTAATCTTCACGTCCAGTTTGTCGTACTCCGTCTCGTAAAAGTATAAAAAACGGTCCCACAGTTCATCCTGTTGGTCCTTATATCCTCGGGCAAAGGATTCCTTGAAATATTCGGCGTTTGTCATTTCACCGTTGTTTTGCACCATGGTCCGGGTGGCGCTGATGAGACGCCCCACGAATTTATCCGGAGGTATGATATCCACGAACAGTTTTTCTATCCTCTGAAAATAGCCCTGATAAAATCTATCTTCATCAAATAAAATCAAAGTGTTGTCTAAATCAAACAGAATGGCTTTCAACATGGTTATACTCTTTAACCTAAATACCACCGACCCGTCAACCCGGGAAATAAAAGTATGGATCAGCCTGAGGATGGAAGGTTCTATTTCTCGATGTGGCAACCAGGAGTCCGGTACTTTGAGAATTTTTTGAAAGGAGGGTGTCTCCCAGGTGAATGGAATCGTAAAATAGCTTAACGGCAGTAAAGGTTCTCACTTTTCCAACTAAATTGGAGAAGCTCCCTTTTTTTTATTATCGTATTCCATTGCAGCAAAATAATTGAAAGCCGCCAGATCAATTAGGTCTTTGGTGAGCCTGGGCTGTATACGCTGGTATGCCGAGGCATTTACAATTTGTTCGAGTATGTCCCTTGGATGGCAGCTTCTGAATGGGCGTTTCCCACGAAAATACTTATCAATTAAATAATCTGCCATGGCTTCATCATATGCTATGTTATATTGAGGTGCCACAAACTTCATGATGTGCCTAAACTTTTCTTCGGAAGGATCCCTGAGTTTAACTTTATAGGGTATCCGTCTTAAAAAAGCTTCATCCAACAATTCTTTGGGATCAATATTGGTGCAAAAAATTAGTAACTCGTCAAACGGGACTTGAAATTTAATCCCGTTGGACAGGGTCAGAAAATCGATTCGTTTTTCCAGAGGAAGAATCCATCGGTTCAATAAATCCCGCGGACTGATCCTCTGACGGCCGAAATCATCAACCACAAAGGTACCGCAATTGGCTTTCATCTGGAGGGGAGCTTCGGAGATTTTGGTCTGGGGATTGTACTTGATTTCCAAGGAATCCAAATCCATTTCTCCACCGACGATAACGGCCGGCCGCTCGACTTTAATCCATCGTCTATCGTATTGAAGTCCTTTATCCTTGACAGGATTGTGCCACTGGGGATCGTAGAATTTGAGTAATTCACCGCTGATAAGCAGAGTTTTGGGTATATAGATGGCATCTTTAAAGCATTTGTGAACTCTTTTTGCGATGGACGTTTTACCGTTCCCCGGTGCACCATACAAGAACACGCCCCTGCCGGAATTAATTGCCGGTCCCAACGTATAAAAGACATGTTGCTCCAGAACCAGGTCGTGGAATGCTTCTCGCAATTCTTCAAGCCCGGGAGTTTCATTTTGAATGGATTGGCTTTCAACGCTTTTTAAATAGTTTTTAAAAGGAATTGGAGCGGAACCCACGTAGGCAGAAGTTTCTGCAGCGATAAGCGCTTTTGATCGTCCCTGCTCAGTCAGCATGTATGCGAAATCATTGATGCCGGCATCGGATTTGTAGGTTAGAAATAGTTGCTGTTTTAAGTCCGAGAGGATCTGTTCAATTATTTTGAAATGGAGACAGATTCCGTCGGCAATTTGTCTGCCGGTCATTACCCCGCGACCCAGGAGGAGTTTAAAGATAAGATCTTCAATAAGTTTTTCGTTGAGTCCTGTTT
>PVMK01124467.1_pt1 | contig 22249 bp, 19 predicted proteins | sample 1853481 | NCBI WGS metagenome assembly PVMK01 (sample SAMN08533507, study PRJNA380276) | Marine sediment metagenome, whole genome shotgun sequencing project.
AGGAGAGGAAATGGTGAATATCCATTGCTGTTCCGCAAATTTGTCCTCTTGAATAAGTAATTGACTGTCAGAGTCTGACATCTCTGCCACTCTCATAACCATCTGAATATACAGAATTATTAAATTATAGCTAATTCCCGTCTCTTTTTAGGGTTTTGCTGACATAGTTTTACCACCGCGTTTCCGAAGTCTTAATTCCATAATCACCTGTATTTATAATCATACGGCCACGTAATTGAAAACTGACTCAGTTTGTGGCACATAATTGCTTTCATTTAGGTTTTAAAGGACCTATGGTTCTATTTGATCAAGTTAATTAAAATTCGGTTGAACTCTCGCCTTAACAAGAAGGGAAAATGGTGAAAATCCATTGCTGCCCCGCAACTGTGAACGGTAAACTCTTTCCTGATCCAAACTATTTGGAATAAATTGGGAAGAGATCTTCAAGGGACAAAATCACCATGAATTGTGCCTTGAAGAGGGAAATCTGCAACAAGCCACTGTCCGACCATTAGATTTTTTAATGCCGGGTGGGAAGGCGCAGAGAATTACCCGGGCCGTGAGCCAGGATACCTTCTCAAATCAGAATGTCACGCCTTTCGCGGGTAAAGCGGGCACTTGTATAGATAATACTAGCAAATGCCGATATTGCCCGAAATAAAGCGAGCCTGTGACTCCCTGAATCAAATCCTTCTTTTCGTAGTACCCCCGTTGCGGGGTACCATTTCAGAGATCTCAGTTCCCTATTTCAAGGCTGCTTTCCAGAGGTTAGGGTTATAAAACGCATTTGCAAGGCCGGTTAGCAGGTTGCCCACATAACCATACCGGGTGACGCAATTTGCTTTGTAATCAAGCCAGGAACTAGAAAGCATGAAGTCTTGATTCACCGAAGTTAGCAACTTGCAGACCTAATAAACAAATGCCTAAAGTGACCTAAATTGCCTAAAATGCCTAAAATTAAGGAAACGCTACGCGCTATCTGTTTTTATAAAATTGATCGTTCGACCCAGTCGATAGACCCTGAGGTTCTCGAAGGGAGGCCCTCGACGGGCAGAATGCCACAACTTTAGCTCATTTTAGTTCATTTTAAATTTTAGCTCATTTTCTTAATTTAATTTACGCTTAAGGAGGATTGCGAATGAATGCAAAAGAACGAGTAATGGCGGTCATAAATCATCAAAAACCGGATCGGATGCCCTGTTTCGGCGCCAATTCCACGGTAACCTATGAACAGATGGAAAAAGTGGGCGCCTATTGGCCGGAAGGTCATGTTGAAGCGGAGGCCATGGCCAAGCAGGCCTTGGCCGCATATACCGTGCTGGGTTTTGACGCCGTCAGACTTCCTTTCTGCCAGACGTTTGAGGCCGTAGCCCTTGGCTGTATCAGAAAACCGGGGAAAGTAAGAGAATTAGAAGGCTTTCCCGGCATCGAGCATCCGCCTCCTTACAAACTGGACGACAGCCCGGAATTCCCGGAAGACTTTCTCTCCAGGGGATACATACCACAACTGATCAAAGCCGTCGAAATTTTGAAAAAGGAAGTCGGCGATGAGGTGCCCATCGTGGCGGGGATTATCGGTCCCTTCACCATTGCCGGGTCCCTGCTGGATTCGGTGCCCCTGCTCAAGGCTACCTTTAAAGCGCCCCAGAAGATTCGACCCTTCCTGGACGTCGGCGAAAAGGCTGGGACTGCTTTGGCCAAAGCGCTGATCGAGGCCGGGGCGGATATCATCGCCTGTGAAGACATGACCGCCTCGCCCGAACTGATCCACCCTAAGACTTACAAGGAGTTTGAGCTGGAATACCAGCGCAAGCAATTCGAGGCGATCCCTGTCCCCAAAATCTTGCATATCTGTGGAAATGTGGACGCCATTGTTGAATGGATGGGGCAAACCGGGGCGAACATACTCAGTCTGGAGCCCAAAGCCAGCGCCAAACTGGCCCGGGAGAAATGCGGTTCCGATGTCATCCTGATGGGCGGGGTGGACACCGCCACGACGCTCTTTATGAAAGATGCCGACACGGTCAGGCAAGGGTGTGAGGAGACCGTTGCCGACGGCATCCAGATCATGGCTCCGGGTTGCGCAGTGGCACCCGGCACGCCCATGGAAAACCTGCTGACCATGGTGGAAGTGGCCAAGGCCCATTAGAAACAATTTTTTTTCGGATCTATAACCAAAAGAAGGCAATCCATCGTGGTAGCTTTCAATTTCAATTAATTTCGGAGTATTGGAGTACTGGAGTGTTGGAGTAATGACTAACGGTGTGATGTCTCTTTTTTCAACACTCCAATACTCCATCACTCCAGGGCTTAGACTATTAAGAACTTTTGGCAACCTTTAAATCACCTTTTTATTGGTTATGGTTCCGTTTTTTTAAGCGTACTAGTGGCTTCTGCCGGAGCCGTTTTTATATTCACCTAAAATGAAGTGAAGGAGGAAAAAAATGAAAGTATTAGATGATTTTTCGAACATTTTCAAACGTTATGACCTTGACCTTGAGGTCACAGGAGAGGCCAGGACAGTTTCTAAAGATGCCACCCTGCAGGAGATTGCCAAGTTCGTCGTAGATGGGGATGATGAGGGGATCCTCCCGGTCGTCAAAAAGGCCCTGTCATCAAAATCCCCCATCGACATCATAAACGACGCCTTGATCGCAGGTATGAACGAGGTGAGCCGTCTTTGGGATGAGGGGATTTATTTCCTTCCTCAGGTCATCCTCTCCTCGGATGCGATGAATGTTGGAATCGCCGAGTGTGAGGAAAAAATGGGCAAATCCATGGACAGGAAGTCCACGGTAGTCACCCATACGGCCGAGGGGGATATTCATGACATCGGGCAGGTCATCGTCAATGCGCTGCTCAATGCCAACGGCTTTAATGTAGTCAACCTGGGAGCTGATGTCCCGATTGAAAAGGTTGTGGCCGCGTGCAAGGAACACAGACCCGTCATGGTTACCGGCACCGCTTTGATGACCACCACCATGACCGCCTTTCCAAAGATCGCCCATCAACTCAAGGCCGCCGGTCTGAGTATTCCTTTTATCTGCGGAGGCGGAGCGGTTTGTGAGGAGTATGTTACCGGTTATGATCTGGGAGTCTGGGGCAAAGAGGCCAGCCAGGCACCGGGAATGGCAGAGGATGCCACGGCCGGTGAAAGCTGGGAATCCATGCGCGGCAAATGGAACGGATAATAAAAGAAAGATTAAGGGAATGATCGTTGATATTGTCTTTGGGTTCTTGGGCTCCGGCAAAACCACTTTTATCATCAGGGCCCTCGAGAAGTGGGGAACTGAGGAGAAGATCGTGGTTCTGGTCAATGAATTCGGAGATGTGGGCATAGACGGTGATCTGCTGACGGGACAGGGCGGAGATGTGGTGGAGCTTCCCAGCGGGTGTATATGCTGTACGCTTCAGACCGATTTCAGGTCTCAGATGCTTGAAATCAGCCGCACCATAAATCCGGCGAGGGTCATTATAGAGCCCACCGGTGTCGCTACCATCGCACAGATCCGCTCAATCGTCGAGGCACAGCTCTTTGAAGATACCATCGAAAAGATCAATAACATATTGATTGCCGATGCGACCGGTTTCATGGATTTGTACAAGGCCAACCGTCACTTTGTGGAATCGCAAGTGGAAAATGCACCGCTTGCTCTGCTGAACAAGTGCGATAGGGTCGATAAAAGAAAGGCTATGGTAATCCAAAGTGCCATATCAGCGATCAACCCCGAAATGACCGTTCTGATGACCGAATTCGGGGCAGTGGACTGGGCCGAGTATCAGTTTGCCCTATCCACAGCCTCCGGTTTCGGTCGGGAAGTATGGAAGGAAAAGGAACATATAACACACATCGCGGAAGCGGAGGGTGAAAATCATCTTCCTCATGATGAAGGGCGTGATTTGCATACCCATTTCCATGAAAACGAAGACGCTCTGGGGTATGAGTCCTTTGGCTGCGTATACGATGACATCTCCTTTGATCGGGGGGCGCTTGAAGATTTTTTTCAGGAGTTGAATGCCTCTCGGTCCAAAATGGGAGAAGTCGTCAGGGCCAAAGGAGTATTTCGAATTGGCGATAGGTACATCCTGATGGAGTTGGCTTCCGGAGAATTTTCGTCTCAGCCGATCAGTCGATCCGGTGAAAGTAAGATCTCCATTATCGGCAAGGAGTTGGACCGCGAGATGATCAAAACCGCTCTTGATCGTTGCGTTGAGAAAAGGGAAGCCTGAATTCATAAATCAATGAAATGAAATCCTCACATCGGGACACTATTTTAGAGATTTGAGAAAGGAGGAAATAAATGGTAGAAGCTATACTTATGGCAATAAGTCTTATGTGGTTTCCGGTGGGGTTGCTGCTACTGGGATATGGAGAGGCCAAGGGGACGGGGGCCCTCGTTATCGTGGTGGGCCTCCTTGTGCTTGTATCTGCAGTCATTCAGGCAGCCGTCTTCAAGGATCCGTTTCTTGCCGCACTGCTCTTTGCCTACGGCCTTTTTTACTTTATTGTCGGTTACTCACTATTTGCCGGGCTGGAAAATTTGAAGGCCGCGGGCAACGCCAGCTTTACGCTAATCCCAATAACCATTATCTATATGATTCTTTCTTTTACCGGCGGTCCGGTTTTGGAAGGTGGCAAGCAGTTGGTCGGCAAGAGCAATTTCCTGGCTCTGGCCTGCGCCGGTTACACGGTTCTCTATATCATGGTCTGGCTCAACGCATACGACAAGTTTTCTGCAAAAACATTAGGTGTATCGCTCATCATATGGACAGTTGTAGGTCTTTGGGTCCCTGCCTTCTGGCTGCTGGCCACAGGTAAGCTGCCGTTTTAGGGATATTGAGAGGTTCACCCATCATTTCTCTAAGGAAAAACTATATGTCATGATTTGGTGTGCCTCTCATTGGCTTCGTAAGTGATAGTGGCACGAGCTTATTTTCTTCGCAGGTAGAAATTAGCTCGCCGTGGACGAAAAAATGGCACAAAACGCGGACAAAACCAAACCCATCGTATTGATTGTTGATGACCAGTACCAGACCTTCCGCTCCTTGCCCCGATTGATATCTCTGGACGTATTTTTGGCCATCTGGGTGCCGGACGAGCAACAGGGCTTGAAGGCTTTGAAAGATCAAGGCGACAAAGTGCGGATAGTTATTATTGATCTGAAATCCTCCGGTATGGGAGGAGGGGGATTCTTGCACCGGGCCCGGCAGATCGCCCCTCACGCAGCTGTCCTGATTACTTCACCATTGGGTCCATTTTTGTACCAGGGCGGTACTTTTTACGATTTCTCGGGGCAAACATTGAAACACAACATCAATGCCATCTTGCTGAGCATTGTGCAGAAGATGGATAGAGGACATGGGCACGAGGAAAACAAAAAGCGACCCCCTAAATCCAAGGAACGGTTCGGGGTCATCATTGGTAAGAGCAAAGGCATTAATGAAATCTATCACCTCATTGAACAGCTCAGGGATTCCTCTGCCACCGTGATGATCCAGGGCGAGAGTGGTACCGGCAAGGAACTGGTAGCCCAGACGATCCACCAGACCAGCACCCGAAGGAATCATGCGTTTGTGGCTATAAACTGCGGGGCCATTCCTGCAAATTTGATAGAGAGTGAACTGTTCGGCCATGAGCGAGGGGCCTTTACCACGGCCATTCGCCAGAGAAAAGGCAAGTTTGAGATTGCCCATGGCGGGACCCTTTTTTTGGACGAGATCGGTGAACTGGAAAGGGAATTGCAGGTCAAGCTGTTGAGAGTTCTTCAGGAAAAAGAATTTCAACGGGTGGGGGGAAACCGGCCATACAAGACCGATGTTCGCATTATTGCCGCCACCAGTCAGGATTTGAAGAAATCCGTCCGGGCAGGGCATTTTAGAGACGACCTTTTCTATCGTCTGAATGTGGTTCCCATCCATATTCCTCCCTTAAGGGAAAGACGGGAGGATATTGCACTCTTGCTGGAGCATTATTTTAAAAAATTTGCCGGGGACATGGACCGCTCCATACCCTTCCTTGCCCCTGAGGTAAGGAACCTTTTGCTGGATTACTCCTATCAGGGCAATGTTCGGGAATTGATCAATATCGTGGAACGACTTTTTGTGATTTGTTCCAATGGGGAAATCACTTGCCATGACCTCCCGGAAGAAGTGCGTGAAGAAGCGGCTGAGACCCAGGGGCCTACAAAGCTTTTAAAAGAATTGCCAAACGACGGGGTCCCTTTGCGGGAACTGGAAAAAGAACTTATTCTGAAAACCCTCAAAATGACCTCCTGGAACAAGACCGCCGCCGCCAGGATGCTGGGAATGACTCGTCGCCTGCTCTATCTTCGGCTTGCTCAATACGGTTTTTCCGCCCAATAACAATGTCACCTCAGGTTACGGAAAAATCGCGTAACTGCACCCTGGTGTGACGGAATTGAATATCATGGTAAACCGGCGGTCAGGGCCAAGAATTATTTGTTTTAAATCAGTATGTTACCGGTTGCCAAAGTGCATGTTTTGGCACATTAATTGCTGTCTCTACTATGAATGAGCGTTTGCATAATGCGAGTTTAGGAAGGAGGTGAAAAAAAAATAATTCGACTAAAGTAGTTAGACTATGGAGATCATAAGCATTTTTTCTACTACAGCATTTAAGAAAGGAGGATCACATGGCACGAAAACCGATAACAAAGATGGCTTATAAAGACGGTGAAGAAATGATGTTCGGCACTGCCAAAAAACCGGTGACAACCAAAAGAGGGATCGTGATCGGAGGTGGGTATGTCCATCCTGAGTTGGTCGCCCATCCAAGGCCGGGTAGTGAAAAGACCAAGAAAACCCTGTTGAGGGAGTACGAAAGGGCCAACGGGGATGCTTTGGAGAGAATGGTCATCGTGGGTCATCCCACAATCCAGGTCGAAAACGAGCACATTTTTCAGATGACCCACAATCCCGAATGGGGTGGCGAGATAGCCGCTCAGACGGCCAAACAAATGGACGATTATCTGGAAAAATATGGTCTGAAGGCCTCGTATCGATCCACACCGGCCGATCTGCGCAAACCCGACATGGTTAACATGCGCGACAGCGACTACACCCGGGAGATCATAGAATCCTTCAAAGAATGCTCCAAATATGCGGATGTTGTCTCCATTGAATCCATGGGCGGCAAAGAGATCTTTGACCATGCCATCATCCGAAACGATATTGGAGGCATCCTCTTCGGCATCGGGGTCCTGGGCGCCATCGACATGGAGTGGATGTGGGACCAGATTGTCGCTATTTGCAAGGAAAACAACTGCATTGCCGGCGGCGACACCAACTGCTCCGAGGCCAACACCGCCATGTTCATGGCCGGAGGCATGACCTCCAAGGATGTGCCCCACGTTATTGCCGCCCTGTCCCGGGCCATTGCCGCTTCCAGGACCATGGTAGCCTATGAATGCGGCGCCACCGGCCCCACCAAGGATTGTGCTTATGAAGATCCCATCATCAAGGCCATGACCGGCGTACCCATCGCCACAGAGGGCAAGACCAGCGCCTGCGCCCATTCCGACCTTGCCGGCAATCTGATTGCAGCCGTATGCGACCTGTGGAGCAACGAAGCCGTGGAATATCACGATATGTTCGGCGCTACCACCACGTCGGTCTTTGCCGAGATCCTGGGCTATGACTGCGCTCAGTTCAACACCTCAATTGAACTGGGATACCAGCAACAGATGAAGGAGATTCTGGTCAACTCCGATATGTACCGGGATTCCCACAGCCTGGTCGTGGCGCCCAATAATGCCTGGGAGATCGGCAATGCGATTACCAGCAACCGTGGCACGAGCAATTATGCCAGCGCCAGGGCCGGTGCCATGAAGGCGGGTGAGATTATTCTGGCCGATGCCAAAATGAAACTGACCGCCCTTGAGCAAAAAGCCCTGGAAACCGCCATGAAGGATCTGGAAGCCTTACCGGACGCTGAAGGAGACTTCATCGACCAGTGTCTGGCTGAGTACAAGGATGTTTTTGGATTCAATCCTGCGTCTTATGGACTCTAATCTGATTGTCTAAACAGGGTACTTGATTAAAAGGGGATTAACTGGTATACATCGTAGCTGGTTATGTCCCCTTTTTTCTTTTTTCTGAACTATCCGGATGGTTCATAATTATACACAGGAGAAATCGACAGAAAAAATGATTGCTTGCACGCGATGTGGCCGCTGGCATTTGGATGCGGAAAAGGTTCTGGACAAGAGACTGTCTTGCTCGGAGGTCAAACAATACTGGTCAAAGATACGGGAGGAGCACCTGCAGTTAAAAGGACATCCGGCCCGGATCTCAACCGACGACTCAGGCGAGTGGGTCTGTATGAGGTGTAATTGCAAACTATAAAGGGGATGCATCGATTCAATTCGCCCCCTCGATAAAATTAGGTAAGAGTTTACCGCAGAGCTCGCAGAACGCTAAGAAGGTCATAAAACAATAAAAAAGAGTAGGCGTTCAGGGGTTCAAGGTTCCATTCTTGTCCCAGATTACATTTTAGATGCGTATTTACGAGAAAAGGGTCAGCTTCGCCAGACCGAATCCAAAATTTGGAGCCAAATCGGAAAATATTTGAGAAAATGAGCATTGTAAACGAGGACTTCGGATCTTTAATACCTTCTTTGTTACTAACCCTGAACGTTGAACCCTGAACCTATGAACTGTAAAAAATTAAAGGAGTAGAAAGACCAAATGGCAAAACTGGGAATCGCCTTAGATTTAGGTACAAGCGGCTTTCGAGGACATGCAATTGATATAGATCAAAGCGGAATTATTTTGGCTACCGCGGTAACCACCCGGCACCCCCTGCCCGGGGCCAACGTCATCGACCACCTTCATTTTGCTCTGGAGGTCGGCCTTCAAAGAGCCCATGAGGTTATGGTGCATGCGGTAAATCAGGTCATCGATAACCTGAGGATTGAAAAAAACGAGGTGGTGCGACTGGCGGTCTGCGGCAACCCCATTCAGCTTTCCCTTTTTGAGGGGATTGAGTTCCGGGACCTGGCTTATGCCGGGAAAAGGAAACTGGAGTCCTTGGGGGTGGTTGCCCCCAAACGGGATGCCCATATTGTAAAGGCCCGGGAAATAAACGGACTCGATCTGCCTGAAGATACGGACATTATGATCCCCCCGGCAGTTCGCCATGAAATCGGTGCGGATGCCCTGGCCATGATGATCCAGACCGGCATGCTGGAAAAGGAGGAGGTCGCCATCGTCACAGACTATGGCACCAATGCCGAGATGGCACTTATTTATAAGGGGACGGTCTATACCGGCTCGACTGCCGCCGGACCTGCTCTGGAAGGCCAGCAGATCGAGGACGGCCTCTTGGCCCTCCCCGGAGCCATCTCGGATGTTGATTTTGAAGCTGAAGAAGAAATGGGAAACGTTGGCTTCAAACGAATTGCAGGTGAGAATCAACCCGTGATCGGGCATCTGAAAGTTCATATCCTTGATCATGAGATGATAGCCCGGTCGGGGGACAAGGTGGATCCCACCAACGGCAGTGTTTCGGAAAAGGGCCAAATAGAGGCCGTGGGAATCACAGGAACCGGGGTTGTTGCCCTGCTGAGTCAGGGACTGAAGGCCAGACTCATCCGTATCCCCCGGATCAATACCCCGGATACGGAAATCCATCTGCCAAACGGGATCAAGTTTACCGAAAAGGATCTCTTGGAGGCGGGCAAGGCCATCGGCTCGGTCAGGGCCGGTCACATCACCCTTTGTCAGGAGGCGGGCATCCAAATTGAAGATATCGAAACAGCCTACATGTCGGGTGCTTCCGGTACTTATGTGGATGCCCTCAAGGCCCAGGACATCGGCATGATTCCCGCGAAGGTCAAAAAGATCTATCAGGTGGGAAACACTTCCCTGGCCATGGCCAGGGATATCGTTAAGGACGTAAATCACTTGTGGGATATGAAACGAGTCGCTGATGATCTGCGACAACACCACTGCATGTTTGCCGAGTCCAAGGTGTTTGAGAAGGTATATATTTTAGAGTTATCCTATTGGACAGAGGGGATGCCCATAACTCAATATCAAAAGTTATTAAAAAAATACGGTCTTCCTGCCTTACAGGAGGTGACCGATACCCCTCAGGTCATCAAGACCGTAGAAAAAGATATCCCCGACCTTGGCGTGATGGGGCTGAAGATAATCACCGACATCGGCGAGCGCAAGACCATTTGCTTTGAGGGGTGCCTTTACTGCAGCGAGTGCATCGAGGAATGTCCCGAGAATGCCCTTTACCAGGAAGAACTCGAGGAAGGTTTTGCAATTACCATTGATTTGTCCCTCTGTGATGGAGTTGCCTGTCGGAGATGCGAAAGGGCCTGCAGCGAAAAAGGATTCGACCTCCTTGAACTACTGACGGCCGGATATGAACCATTGCCGGAAAAAGATGAGCGGCAGGGGATGAATTGATCATGGACAAATACGAAACCGATGCGTTGATGGTCTCCACCCTGGAAAAGGTGAAGGGAATCGATAAAGCCAGTCCATTTGCCTTCGAAGACCGCCGCAAGATCATGGAAATTGAGCAGGATGCCGAAAAGCGGTCGCTGATGGGACTGGGCAAGGTCATCAACGTCGGTGTCAGAGATGTTTTGAATTGCGATTTGATCTATGTCGCCCTTAACAATATGGACTTTGACTGGGGTTGTCATGCCACTCTGGTATTAAAAAAGGGCGATGAGGTGGTGGGTGAAGAGGTTCGGGACGAGGGAATCATTGCCGGACTGTCCAATCGTAAAAACGTCTGGTTTATGCATAAGAATTTTGTAGTTTATAAAGATAAGGTGTCTTTTCCCCAGGATATCATGCAAAAAATCTGCTATTTTGAAATTCCATGCCTTCCGGCAGAATGGTGCCTGCTGGAAGATAATACGTTTCAATGTGATTCTATTATCTATGCCAATCCCTGCACTCCCTCCGACATCTTCTTAAAGGAGCAATACTTTGACGGATTGGACGAGAAAGGCTGCGGCACGATTCTCGTTGGTATTGAATCATAAGGATGCCACGCCATTGGTACACGATCCCAAAAGGCCGGTGACGGTCCTGTGCTGGCAACAGCTCGGATGTAATAAAACCCTCTGCCCTGCTTATAACAAACGGGACATGCCTTGCTGGTATATGCAGAATACCCTGTGCAGAGAACATCGCGAGTCCGCCTTTACCCATAAATTCGAAGATTGCCTTGCCTGCCCTGTGTTTAAGGATCAGGCTGAGACCGACCCGCGCGGCTGGAACCATTTTGTTTCGGATCACGTGCGATATCTCTCCCAGGATATTCTCAAAAACACCTCTCGGAAGGAGAAAGACCTCCGCAAAATTCTGGACAATCTCCCCGACGGTCTATTTACGATGGATAAAGAAGGCCGGATCACCTACTTTAACTCTACGGCCGAGCGAATTACGGGAATCTCAGCCTCAGATGCCATGGGCATGCACTGCAGGCAAATATTCAAAACGACTACCTGCCAAATCGACTGTCCAGATAAGAGCAGTACCCGGATAGAAAAAAACGTTTTCAACCGGGCGTTTGCGGTGACCACTTTGGATGGCAGAACCCTTTCCATTACCTCCAGCATCTCCGTGTTGAAAGATCATGCCGGTACTGTCATCGGCGGCGTTCAGGTGTTTAAAGATGTTTCGGATCGCAAGCGATTGGAAGATGATCTCACGCTTTCCGAAAGCAAATATCGGCGTATTTTCGAAGGTTCCAAAGACATGATCTTTATCACTTCCAAAGACGGCGTCATAAAAGATGTGAACCAGGCCGCAGTGGATTTACTGGGCTACGGCAGCAAGGAAGAATTGTTATCACTATTTTCCGTAGAGGAAACATATCATAACCCCATGCACTGGCAGGTGTTTAAAAAACAGATAGATCGCCACGGGTTTGTGAAGGATTTTGAAGCCGGTTTTAAGAGAAAGGACGGGACCCGCATGCATTGTTTGTTAAGCGGCAATGCCGTCAGAATGGAAAATAAGGAGATTATTGGGTACGAAGGTATCGTCAAAGATATCACGGCCAGAATGGACGCCATTCGAGACCTGCAAAAGCATCACCGGGAATTGTCCCTTTTAAACGCTGTGGCTCTGGTCATGAATGCGACTCAAGACTTAGACGATATCCTTATGACTGCTCTCAAGAATGTCCTGGAGGTTTTAAATCTCACATCCGGAGGTATCTTCCTGATCGACCATGAAAAGTCTACTTTTTCACTCAGGGTTCAACAGGGTTTGTTTGAGCGCATGAGCACGAATACATACCAGGTGCGCTTGCATGATCAGGCCCTCATGAAATCGTTGCTCAAGAAGAAGCTCTCTCTTGAACCCAAACCCAGCTTTCCCCCTTTTGTCGTCAGTTTGAAGGGTCCTGAGCTTGGCTGCTCTGTTCAGCTCATCTGTTTTTTAATCACTGCAAAAGAAAAAGCTTCCGGTTTCCTGGCCCTGGATGTCCCATCAAATAAAGATCTCACTGAGCAGGACTTACACCTGCTGGGATCACTCGGAAATTTCCTGGGAGGAGCTGTTGAAAACACCCGGTTACATATGACCATACATAAGCATCGCGAAGAGCTTAAAGGGCTGACTGCCAGGCTGTTTCAGTCTCAGGAACTGGAGCGCCGGCGAATTGCGCGAGAACTACACGACGAGGTGGGCCAGGCCCTTACGGGGATCAATTTTACTTTGGAAACTATCGGCAAGGATCTGTCGGCAGAATCCGATTCCACTAAGAGGCTTATTTACGATGTCAAAAAACAGATCAATCGCACGTATCAGGAAATGCGCCGCCTATCTTATAGGCTGCATCCTGCCCTTTTAAGTGACCTGGGACTGGAACCGGCCCTGGATTCCTATTTGACACGTATCGCCAAACACTCTGAACTGAACATTGATTTCAAAATGGTGGGTTTTAAAGAGCGCTTGGATCCGGAGATCGAAACCGTGCTCTACAGACTCTCCCAGGAGACGCTCACCAATACATTGAAACACTCTAATGCCAGGCATTTTCGCCTTTCCATAATCAAAAGTTTCCCCCACATCATTTTCGCGGCTGAAGACGACGGGGTGGGATTTAATTCTGCCGAATTCACCGAGCATAAAGATACCTTGGGCCTGTTGTCCATGAGGGAACGGGCATCCATGTTGGGGGGGAGCTTCTCTTTGCGTTCCTCAAGAGGGAAAGGTACACGAATTCGTATTGAAATTCCCATCAACGAGTGTACCAATGCACAATAAGGCCATCACCATTGTTCTCGCAGATGACCATACGATCGTTCGGCAGGGTCTGGCCAAACTCTTGGAGGGCGAATCCAATCTCCGGGTAGTGGGTGAGGCAGAAAACGGGCGTGAAGCGGTCGAAAAGGTGGAGGAGTTGAAACCGGATATCGTTTTGATGGACATTGCGATGCCCATGTTAAATGGTATCGAGGCCACCCGGCAAATCAGGAAAGCCTTCCCCCAAACCAAAGTCATAATACTTTCCATGCACTCCCATGACCGTTACATCAGTGAACTTTTCGCTCTCGGCGCCTCAGGGTATTTACTCAAGAGCTCGACCGGCACAGACATCATCACGGCCATCCACGCGGCCCTCAAGGGTGAGACCTACCTGAGTCCATCCATATCGCATAAGGTCATTGAAGATTACATTTCCTTAAAGAAGACGTCACCACAGGAGGATCTCTATAACAGGCTTTCCAATCGCGAGAGAGAGGTCTTTCAGATGATTGCCGAGGGCCGTTCCACCAAGGAGATCTCTCAAATTCTTTACGTCAGTCCGAGCACAATTAAGACCCACCGCTCTAACATCATGGAAAAGCTCAAGATGGACAATATTTCGCAATTGATTCAATTTGCCATTCACCTGGGAATTGTGGAAATCCAGATCTGAGAGTCTTTTTCGCCGGGATCTTATGCAAAATAGTCCCCTATCCCCTCAAAATCATCCTTTGGACTATAGCATTCTCCTTGAATGTTGTTTATCATGCCAGACCAAACAACCCGTGTAAGGTATTTACTAAAGCCACAGCGATTCGTCCTACCTTGGGGTTCCAACTTCGCTAAATCTCATCTGTCCCGGGCGAATCGAACTCCCAAGACTCAGGCAAAACTGTTTGATGATTGGCAAAGGCTTTAGGAATTATCAAAAACCTTAAAATAAGACGGAGGGCAACAGATGTTTCATTTTGATACCGAACAAAAGGTGTGTGAAGTGGGAGGAGTGAAGTTTGGTGGACAGCCCGGTGCTTATCCGACCGTGGTCTGTCCCTCTATCTTCCAAAAAGGGGATCAAGTATTCGAAGGGAAGCGAAAGGAGGGATTTAACGAGAAACGGGCCGAGGAACTTCTCAAAGCCCAGGACAAACTCTGGTCAGAGACCGGTGTGCCTGGAATGGCAGACATTGTGGGCAATACTGGTAAGGAACTCAAATTGTACATTGATTTTGTAACTTCTGTTTCAGATATGCCCTTTTGCGTGGACGCCTGGAAGATGAAGCCCAAGTTGGAAGGGGCTGCCTATTGTGCGGAAAAGGGACTTCTTGACCGTATGTTTTACAACAGCATTACTATCTGGGAAGCGGACCTGGAAACAGAGATCCGGGAGATCGCCCAGATTGGTGTCAAGCATGTTCTGCTTGTTGCCTTTGATATGGCGGATCAGATGCCAAGCGGGAGAATTGCCGGCACCCAGAAGCTGCTGGATGCGATTGATAAGGTCGGAGCCAAATTTGAGAGTATTTTTGTTGATACATCTGTTATGAACGGTCCGGCCACGGCCTTTTGCGGCATTGCAAATCGCATGATAAAGGAGAAATGGGGGTTTCCGGGGGCCAGCGCACCGAGCAATGGCTCTTATATGTGGAAACAGGCCAGAGAGATGTGGGGATACAAGGGATGGTCGGCTGCTGATGCGGGCTTAGAATCCTTGGCCGCTTTCCTGTATCACGATATGATCTTCGCCGGACCCATGGCCGGGGCCACTAGAATTTTTCCGGCTGTGGCTATGGCCGATGCATTCTTGGCTGCAGCGGCATTTACTGAAACCAAGAAATTGCCCGAGGATCAGAATCACCCACTTTACAAGCTGTTCCCCGACTTTGTTGAACAGCTCAAGACGATAGAATAGGCAAAAACTAAAGATCGTAAATCAAAACATCCTAAGAAAGGAGAATTTTTATGGCAGAACTTACCCCCAAAGAGAGAGTAACACGGCTTTTTAAGCGAGAAGCAGTCGATACCATGCCTTGTTTCAGCGGGATGGGTATGGTCAACATCCAGGCCATCAAGGAGATGGGCATCCGGTTTGCACAGGTCCACACCTCTGCTGAGAACCTTGCCGGATCAGCCATCAAAAGCGCTGAACTGTACGGTTTTGATTCAGTGGTCATCCCCTATGACATGGGGACCGTTGCTGAGGCATTGGGCAGGGGTATCAGTCTATATGATCAATCAGAGGATATACTGTATCCCACAGTGCCTGAAAAGTGGGGTGATTTGGATGAAGTAGAAGTTCCCGACAACTACCTCAGCAATGCGAGGATGCCCATGGTGGATGAGGGATTCGGAATTCTGAATTCCAAGTCCAACAACGGCCAATTCGCCGTGGGTGCATGGGTGTTGGGTCCTTTCACCTTTGCCGGTCAGGTCATAGAACTGGATCTTTTGCTGAAGGGCGTAAAGAAGGACAAGGAAAGGGTTGAGGCCTTTCTCACAAAAATGACGGATCTGACCATCGAAGTTGCCAGGCATTATCAAAGTCTCGGAATTGACTACATGACCGTTCGGGAGATGGGCTCAGGTACGGATCTTCTTTCACCCCGGATGTGGAAAACACTTATAAAACCTAACCTGGAAAGAATATTTGCTGCCCTTGAGTCCCCCACAATCAATCACATCTGCGGTTCAACAGACATGATCATTGAGATGATGAACGATTGCGGGGCGGATGCGGTGAGCGTGGATCAGAAAAACAATGTGGCCGAAACCAGAAAGAAACTTGGGAATGATGCCATAATTCTTGGCAATTTTGATCCATACGGGACCTTATGCCAGATGGAAGCATCTGAAGTGGAAGCCGTGATTAAAAAATGCATCGATGATGGCGTGGATGCGGTCTGGCCCGGTTGTGATCTCTGGCCCGATGTGAAGGAGGACAACGTAAAGGCTTATGTACGCACCGTAAAGGAATACGGCAAAAAGGCCTCACCGGCCGTTGGTCGACTAACCTAAATCCAAAATTGGAAAAGGAGATAAACAAATGGCAAGCAAGGAAGAAATTTTCAAGGAACTGGCCGAAGGTGTGGTGGAATATGAGGAAGACCAGGTCAGGGAGGCAGCACAAAAGGCATTGGACGCAGGGATTGATGCTTTAGATGCTATTATGGACGGACTGGCCGCCGGCATGGAGGAGGTTGGACGGCTCTATGACACAAACGAATACTTTGTTCCTGAGGTACTCATGTGCGCGGACGCCCTCTACGCGGGCCTGGACATTCTAAGGCCGCATGTATCGGAAGACGCCAGTGCCGGCAAAGGTCAGGTCGTCATTGGCACTGTCCAGGGCGATGTGCACGACATCGGCAAAAACCTGGTGAAAATGATGTTCGACGTGGGAGGGTTCATGGTTCACGATCTGGGCAGAGACGTACCCTTGGAGAAATTTGTGGAGGAACAACTGCGGACCGACTCGGAAATTGTGGCCATGTCCGCCATGATGACCACCACCATGTTGGGAATGAAGAAGGTGATTGCGATGATCAAAGAAAAGAATCCCGATGTGGCCATCATGTTAGGCGGAGCGCCCGTGACAAAGGACGTGGCCGATCTCTTTGGAGCGGACGGCTATGCAGAATCAGCCGGAAATGCGGTCTCAGAGGGCATCAAAATGATAGGCCGGTTGAGAGAACTGCGACAAAAGGAGAAACAGGGTTAGAAAAGGAGGAATAACGGGAATGAGTGATAACAAAGTGAAGGTAATTTTTCAACCCTCAGGGCGCAGGGGCGAAGTTCCGAAAGGGATCACCTTGATCGAGGCCTCAAGGCTGTTAGGTGTGGATATTGAAAGCCTGTGCGGAGAAAAGAAGGTCTGTGGAAAATGCAAGGTCCGCATCGAAGAAGGTTATTTTCAGAAATTCGGCATCGATTCAAAGGCCTCTCACGTGAGTCCCTGGCAGGAGGAGGAGGATAAGTTCGTCAACGACGAAGAGCGGGAATCCGGTTACCGGTTAGGTTGCGTCACCAAAGTAGAAGGGGATGTTTTGGTCTTTGTGCCCGAGGAGTCCAGAGCAGGCAAGCAGGTGGTGAGCAAGGCCGCCAGAGACATCCATATCGAACATGACCCGGCCGTGAAGATTTACTATTTAGAGGTGGATCCACCGACTTTTGAGGATCCCACAGGCGATTTTGAACGGATCTGCAGCGAACTAGAAAAAGAATATGGACTCAAGGACCTCAATATTGACATACACGCGTTACGGCAACTCCCCGGGGTCTTACGCGACGGGAACTGGAAGGTAACGGTCAGCGTATGGATGGATAAAGAGGTCCTCCGTGTGCGGCCTGGTAAATTGGAAAACAGCTATGGCATTGCCATAGATGTCGGGACTACAACAGTGGCCGGGTACTTCACCAATCTCAGCACCATGGAGGTCGTTGATACGGTCACCCTTATGAACCCACAGTGCAAGTACGGTGAAGACGTGATGGCCCGCATCACTTTTCACATGACCACCCCGGATGGGCTTAAGCGGATGAGCGATGATATTATCGAAGGGCTCAACTGGTTAATCGACCAGGCTATTCAGGGCACCTACCCGCCAAAGAAAAAAAAGAAGGATGAGAACGGAAAGGTGGTTAAGGGCGAAGACGGTAAGCCGGTAATGGTGGAGGCCCCGGAAGAGGAGAAGACCTATCTCCGGCTCTCCCGTGAAGATATCGAAGATATAACCCTTGTGGGCAACACGGCCATGCACCACATCCTTCTCAATATCAATCCCGAATATGTGGGTCTCGCCCCCTTCCCACCGGCGATTCACCACAGCCTGGACATCAAGGCCCGGGATCTGGGCATTAAGGCCAATCCTTCGGCGTATGTGTTTGTACTGCCCAACGAGGCAGGGTTCGTGGGTGCGGATAACGTGGGCGTGTTGTTAGCAGAAGCGCCTTACAAATCAGATGAACTCCAGCTCATTATTGATATTGGAACCAATGGTGAACTGGTCCTGGGTAACAAAGAAAAGCTCATATCATCCTCGTGTGCTACCGGCCCTGCCTTAGAGGGGGCACAACTTGCGTTCGGCATGCGGGCAGCACCCGGCGCCATAGAGCGGATCAACATCGATCCCGAGACTCACGAGGTGGATTACAAGGTCATCGGCCGGGATGCCTGGCGCGAGTATTCTGAACCCAAAGATATGAAGGCCAAGGGTATTTGCGGCTCAGGGATCTTAGACGTTTTGGCCGAGCTTTATAGATCCGGTGTTATCACCAAGACCGGTGTGTTCAACAAGAAGAACCAGAAGTCTAACCGTTTCCGCAAGAACCCGGATACAAAGCAGCCGGAATTTGTTCTTGCCTGGGCTGAGGAGTCCAGCATCGATAAAGACATTGTAATTACCCAGAAGGACGTCCGTCAGATCCAGTTAGCCAAGGGTGCCCTCTATTGCGGCTGCAAGCTCATGATGCGTCGTATGGGCATGGAAAAAATTGACAAGGTTAAAATAGCTGGAGCCTTTGGCACTCATGTTGATCGGGAGAAAGCCCTGGTCATGGGACTATTCCCGGACTGTGAAATCGACAAAATCATCGGTGTGGGTAATGCCGCCGGGGACGGGGCAAGGTCTGCGCTTTTGAACCGTGAAAAAAGGAATGAGGCCAACTGGGTCTCCCGCAATGTGGAATATGTTGAACTGACTGTGGAGGAAAATTTCCAGCAGGAATTCATGGAAGCCATGCAGATACCCCACATGAAGGATCAGTTTGCGCATCTGGAAGGGGTGGTGCCGGAGGAAATTTTACATCAAAAATAGTACCGTACGCCCTCTCACTGTCCGATTGAATTTAACCCCTCCCCTTTTGGGGAGGGGAAATCGGAGGAAAGGATGAGTCAGGAATCGCCGTTCATATCGGAGCGGGTATTTGCGTCCTTATTGTAGAGTTAGGAATGGCTTTAAAATAAGGATGCTAAGATTGCATTTCAAAGTGACCACCAGGTAGCAAACGATGCAGAATAACCCCAAAAATGTCTATTTCATAGAAAATAACCGAAAAGAAAAGGATATTATCGCAGAGCTTGGGAAATTAGGAAAGAGATACAATATCAATGAGATCATTCCCTTAAACACCGGTGATATTTGTGTGGCCCCATGGGTGCGTTTGAAATGCAAATACGGTTGTAATAAGTATGGCAAAAGTTGGTGTTGTCCTCCCGAAACACCAACTCCTGAAAAAATGCAAGTTATTTTAAAAGAGTACCGGAAGGCATTATTACTTTGTGGGGTTCTAAGAAATGGTGACTTTTATAAAGATAATCAAAGAAAACGACGTATTCAAGTAAATACCTGGAAAGGAACCCTTGCACTGGAGCGGCGGCTTTTTTTGGCCGGATATTACAAGGTTTTTGGTTTGGTTTCGGAAAATTGCGCTCTGTGTAAAACGTGTACTTATCCCCAAGAGTGTAAATTCCCCCAAGATAGACGCCCTTCTGTCGAGTCCTGTTCAATTGATATATTCCAGACATTGGGAAATATCAATAAACAATTCCAAATTGCACAAAATGTGACTGCTGAATATAATTGTTACAGCATCATCTTATTAGAGTAAACTGCTTTAAATTTAAAAAACAGACTGTCGGTCAAAGGGATTCAAAATGGCAGTGTTGGGTGTTATAACCTGTGAAATATTAGAACTTGAATTTGCCCACCTGTTCTCAAAAGATAGGGACATTGACGGAATCACGGTTCTGGCAGATCGTTACTCTTTAGGAATGATAGAGGCTCTGGAGTCACAAGATTTAATTCCAAGAAGGGTACTTATTCTAAGAGATTTCGATGCTAGCTGTCCTGATCGATTCGAGGTGCTGGTTCGCGTGATGGAGCTGGCCTTGCACAATCGCAAACGCAATCTTCAGGATGGGCTTGTTAAAGCAGCCAAGGATATGGGACGTCATGTGGACGCCATTGTCTTGGGATATGGTCTGTGCGGCAATGCCCTTCAAAAACCGCATGAACTGCTGGCTGATGCCGGCATTCCCATATTTATTCCGATGGATCAGGATCATCCCGTTGACGATTGCGTGGGCCTCGTGATCGGCGGACGCGAGCATTATTATGGGGAGCAATGCCGTGTTGCAGGAACTTTTTTCATGATCCCGGGATGGACCCGACACTGGAAACAGGTATTCGAAAAGGAATATGGCGGTTTTGGTGTGGAGTTTACCAGACGTATATTCGGAATGGCCAACTACGAGAGATCTCTGCTTATCCCGAACCCTGTATTATCGGAAAACGAAATGAGGGAAAACATAAAGGAATTCAATCAACTATTCGGCTTTCGTACAGAGGTACGCCAGGGGACCTTGAATATCTTAGATAAGACATGGAAATCAGCAAAAAAATATCTTCTTACAGACAAAGGCAGAAAATGAAATCAGAAGCTCAACTGGCCGCGAACAAAATACGCGAGATAGTCTTCGATAACGGCGATTTTTTTGATCAAGGGAAAATGATCAATAAATTGGACCTTTTGATCCATGCTTGGGGAAAGGAGTTGGTTCAAAAGGGTTACGCAGATCAAATCCCTCTCTCTGATGATGAATGGTTCCGATTTCTGGATATGGAGATCTACTGGGGAGATCTCAACGACCAATGGGACCATTATATCGTGGGATGCCTGATCTTTTTTGTGATGCTACGGGCAGACATAAAAAGGGATTTCTTGCTCCAGCCGGATTACATACGTGGACAGAGGCTCAGCCGATGGTTAGGTAAACTCCGACATTACATGAATCCGTTATTAAAGGATATTGTTACGGAATTCTGCCTCTGTTACAGCATGATCCTGGAAAGAAAACCCATAAAAGTACGATATAACGAATTTACGAATGCGTAAACGATATTTGAAAGGGTCCAGGAATTTATTACACCATTGCTGCCGATTATTCTTTTAAACACCACCAAGCTGTTTGAGGAGGGTAAAATGGGCAGGAAGGCCATCAAAAAGCATCTCCGTGATAAAGAGTCAACTTTAAAATTTAAAGAAATTAAAATCAAAGAACTGCAAGGTCTATTAAACGATAAAAATAAAGAGATTAAAGCGCTTCAAAAGTCACTTAATAGTAAAGCAGAGGGTCTGGAACAAAAAACCATTGATGAGGGAAAATGGGGAAAAATATTACAGACTAAAGAAAAAGAACTCAAATCCATGAAGGTGACTTTAAGTGAAAAAGAGCAAGAGATCAATAAGCACAATATGATCTTGAAAAACAAAGAAGACGAATTCAAAAACCAAATATCAAAAAAAGATAGTGAATTTTATGAGATCAAGTCCCGGCTGGAGCAAACAATCATAAAAGAAGAAAATTATCAGAACCATCTGCAAGCACTGGAGAAAGAACTAAAATCAATGCAATCTGTTTTAAATGAGAAAGAATTTGAGATTGATACACTCACTAATTTGTTGAGAACCAAAGAGGATGAACTCAACAACAAAATTGCCGAAAAGAATGCTGAAATCGCCGGAATCCAAACCAATTTAGCAGATAAAGCAAAAGAATTGGAAATAATTAAAAATCGAGGCTTCTGGCAACGACTGAGGGTCTGTTTTCAGACACACTAAAATGACAAGAAGGAAATATTTTTATATTGATTTTAATAACTCAAATTAGTATAATAGGTTTAAATTTATTCATAAAAAGTCTGGAGTTGCGTGTCATGCGCAATAGGCGCTGGATTCGATACTCCGGATATAAGATAGAATCTGTGTATCAGGTGCTTTATAGCCTAACAGGGAATCCCGTGAAAATCGGGAGCGGGACCGCCGCTGTAACCTCGCCTTTTCCATTTTAAGAGAAAAGGAACGCTTTTAGCATTCGACGTGCCACTGTTCCGTTGAAGCGAGATGGGAAGGCCGCTAAAAGGGTGTGGGAGCCAGAAGACCTGCCTGATATGTGATCCATACATCACAAAAGTACGTTCACTGCTTCTGTGAGGGGATGGGAAAA